>ERZ778518.6-NODE-6-length-202725-cov-26.991790_pt1 | contig 202725 bp, 159 predicted proteins | sample MGYA00510340_ERZ778518 | MGnify/ENA primary metagenome ERZ778518 (study PRJEB29527, sample SAMN07138967) | mouse gut metagenome | material: feces | host: mouse | place: China:Nanjing | collected 2016-01-25 ...
TAGATATTCTCATGCGGCTTGAATTAATTTAAATTTAATCTGAAAGCTTACTTAGGAAAACAATCAATATCCATCTTATCGTTAAATAATAAAAGTGGTTGAAATCCAGTATCTAAGAAGATCATTCCTAATCTATACTCATATACTTGACGATTCTCTGTCTATTTAATGAAATAAGGCATAGTATGCAATCTTTTTCGAATATTGTAAATAAAATAAAAAATGGAGATAAGGATAGTAAGATTGTGCTTGCAAATATTGCAGGCGCATTTACTATAAAAGGTTTGGCAATGTTCATATCGTTATGGACTGTCCCTGCATTTTTATCATATTTTGATGATAATACATATCTTGGTATATGGTATACAGTATTATCCGTCATAATGTGGTTTTTAACATTTGATTTTGGAATAGGTAATGGTGTCCGTAATCGATTGGTTAAGACATTTATAAATAAGGATATATTACAATCTAAAAGGATAATATCTTCTGGAATTTTTATTGCATTAGGATGTAGTGTAGGACTATTTGTAATGGTACTGCCTTTACTATATTTTATTGATTGGAATTCTGTTTTTGGCATATCAGCGAAAACTATATCAAACCAATTATTAAGAGAGGTCTCAATATGGTTATATCTTACAATTTTAATTAGATTTGTACTTGTCACAATATCTTCAATATTTTATGCACTTCAACTAAGCAGTATTAATAATCTTTTGGCATTTTTATCATCTTGCCTTATTTTTTTATTTGTAAAGTTTACTCATTTTTCTTCTCCTGAAGTTGCAATAAAAAATGTTGCAATCGCTTATGCTATTTTATATAATTTACCGATATTGATTGGAGCAATAATATTGTTTGCAACAAAATTGAGAAAATGTATTCCTGATGTCAAATATATAGATAAGGTGACCATCAAAGATATATTTTCTTTAGGTGGACGATTTTTTTATTGTCAAATATTGTTTACGATACTCACATGTTCTGATCAGTTTTTAATTACAAAATTTTATGGAGTAGATTATACTGTTGACTATACTTTCTATCATAGGCTGACGTCCATATTAAGTATGATTATCGCATTAGGTACAACTCCATTGTGGTCAATGATTACTAAGGCTATGGAGCAGAATAAATATAGATGGATTTTATCGTTATTTATGAAACTTAAATGGGTTGCAATTTCAGTAATTATATTAGAATTGTTATTTATTCCATGTTTACAGCCTGTGATGAATATTTGGTTGGGAAGTAGAACTATAGAAGTAAACTATTTAATAGCTATCTCATTTGCGTTATTTGGTAGTTTGTTCATTCTGAATAATCTTTTCTCAACATTTGCGTGTGGATTGGGAAAGTTGAAAGTGCAAGTAATATGGTATACTATTGGATGTGTCTTAAAATTCATGATTATAATATGTTTAAATAAAAAAATTTGTGATTGGTCATTGGTCATTTGGGCAGATGTGATCGCATTTATGCCGTATGTATTAATTCAATTTGTAGAACTGAAAAAGTTTTTTAGAGAAAAAATCCAGTAGTATTAATGAATGAAATTTCAAAATTATTTCAACATATAGGAATATGGTGCTATAAATTATTTGGAAAGATTAGTAATCCATATTCAAAAATAAGGGACTATGTTTATTCGGGATGGTGGAGTTCAAAGATTAATTCAAAGAATTGTATTTTTAAATTTCCATTAAGTTCATTTACGGGATTTAGATATTTTAAAGTATCGGCAGGCTGTACTTTTGGAAAATTTAGTGTATTGTCAGCATGGTCAACTTTTAATAATAAAAAATATTTTCCAAAAATAACGATAGGTGAAAATTGTAGATTTGGAGATTATTTGCATCTGACTTCTATTAATGAAATTAAAATTGGGAAGAACGTATTGACAGGGAGGTGGGTTACTATTTCTGATAATAGTCATGGTTTTAATACATTTGAAGAGATGAATGTTGCTCCAAATAAAAGAGAATTACATTCTAAAGGTCCTGTAATTATAGAAGATAACGTATGGATAGGAGATAAAGTGACAATTTTACCTGGTGTAACTATTGGTGTTGGATCAATAATTGGTGCCAATTCGGTAGTGACAAAGGATATTCCATCATTTTGCATTGCTGCTGGAAATCCATGTAAAATAATTAGAATTTTAAAATAATAAGAAGATGAAAATTATAGCGATGTATCTACCTCAATTTCATACATTCCCAGAGAATGATGAATGGTGGGGAAAAGGATTTACTGAGTGGACCAACGTGGGAAAAGCAAAATCATATTTTAAAGGTCATGATCAACCAAGAGTTCCTACAGAATTGGGTTACTATAATTTAAAGGACGCTAGTGTTAGAGAAGAACAAGCAAAATTAGCTCGAGAGGCAGGTATTGAGGGCTTTATGTATTGGCATTATTGGTTTGGAAATGGAAAAACTTTAATGGGAGATATATTCAAGGAAGTCTTGTCTTCAGGGAAACCAGATTTCCCATTTTGTTTAGGTTGGGCAAATCATTCATGGTATTCTAAAAACTGGAATTCAGATGGCACTTCTACAAATAAATTGCTAATTGAACAAACTTATCCAGGAGATGATGATATAAAACAGCATTATAAATTCCTTTCAACTGCATTTAAAGATAAAAGATATATAAAAGTAGAAGGAAAACCTTTATTTGTCATATATGATCCTAATAAGTTCCCAGAGCATTATCTTAAAAAATTTCAGGAATTAGCGATAGAGGATGGTTTCCCTGGAATTTTTTTTATATGTTATTTAGGTAGGCCTGAATACGATAAGGATAAATATATATCTATGGGATATGATATGGTAATGTATCAACGTTTGGATAAGGAACTTTCTGAGACTTTGAAGAAGATGGGATTTATTGGTAAGGTTGTAAAGCATTTAAAGAGCCGAATTAATGGTATATTACATAAAATGCCTCCCTATGCAAAAGATTATTCAAAAATATATCATCAATTTATTACTCCTAAAGAACGAGATAATGATGTCGTTCCTATTATAATTCCACAATGGGATCATTCTCCTCGATCTGGAAGAAATGGTATAATATTTTATAATTCAACTCCAAATGATTTTTATAATCATGCTTGTGAGGCAATTGAATCTTTAAAGTATAAAACAGAAGAACGTCAAATTATTATTCTTAAATCTTGGAATGAATGGGGTGAAGGTAATTATATGGAACCAGATATAACTAATGGTAAAGGATATATAAAAGCACTCCATAAAGCAATTGAAGATACTTGTAAATAAAATTATTAATTGTCTATCTATCATTTTAATCTGATTGAAGGATAATATACTCATTTTTAGAAATGGTATATATTATTATATTGACATATATCTTAGTTTGTGTATGGTTTATTGATTTTAGGGGAATACATAGATTCCGTAAACTATTCTGGTGGATATTATGTGTTGCTTTTATTACGTTAAGCGGACTTCGCTATAAAATTGGAACCGACACATTAATGTATATGATTGGTTGGGATGTTTATCCAACGTTATGGGAAGGAAATCTCTGGAAAAATTTACAACGCATGTATCTATTTTATCCTGAAATGAGTAGATACGGTATAGGATGGATACTATTTGCTGTTTCAGTTAAATCCATTTTTAATAATTTTAATTTTTTGTTGATATGTGTGGCTATATTGTTTAATATTTCAATTTTTAAGACAATAAAGCAGTATTCAACATATCCCTTTTTAACGATTCTACTATTCTTTTACAATTTTAAATTTCTAGAGTTTGAATTTGAAATATTAAGAGAAAGTCTAGCAGTTTCAGTTTTTTTATTTTTTGCATTTAATGCATATGTAAAGAAACGATGGGTAAAATTTTATTTTTTTTGTATTTTAACCATATTATTCCACTATTCAGCATTATTTATGCTGGCATTGCCATTAGTTAGAAACTTAAGATTATCATTTTGGGGTTATTCGTTAAGATTGTTTATTCCTTCACTAATATTAGGATTATTTGGACGATTCATAGTAGGAGATATCATTAATATATATTTAGGCGGTTCTGGATATATGGGTGAATATATAAATAGGGCTTTTGATAAAGATTATAATTTTAATTATATTCTACAATACGCATTTCAACCATGTATATTGTTTATTTTATTAAAGGTTGGTTGGAAACATTTGGAAAATAGAATGTTTACATCCATCATCTTTTTTTCTTTAGTGTTTATGAATTTTAGTTTGATATATTTTACAGCAGTTAGGCTTATTAGTTATATTATTATTATTGACTGTATAGCAATTACCCCTTTATTTATAGATATCATAAAAAAATGGAGAATTGTGTCATTGGGAATAGTAATGATAATGTTATCAATCTTTAACCTGCCTATGATTATAACTTTTTTAACTAATCCGATGACGTCTGCAAGGTATTTCCCATACCAATCAATTTTATTTCCATCTCAGACTAAAAAACAGATTCAAGCGGAACATGAGAGGTATTTCCCAACTTATGATTGAAAATTTTAAGTCAGATTTTAAGCGTTAAAACAGTAGTGGAAATACAAAAAAGAGGGAGGGTTAGGCAAAATCTTCTGAAATCTTACATATAGGTCGGTAAGTGATAAAATCAGTAAAAGATACTAAAAAAACAAAAGTGAAAATTGGATAGTATCAGTAGAAAGCTGCTGTACAGTATATGATTTTTACTATAAATTGCTGTCTTGACTTAATAGAACAATTACATATTATACTTTATGGTACCAATAATTATTTTTGCATTTAACAGACCTAAATCTTTTCAAGATACCATTGAATCATTGAAAAATAATAAGGAATCACAGAATTCTTTATTATTCATATATGTAGATGGTCCAAGGAAGAATAATATTGAGGATTTAAAAAATATCAAAGAGGTACAAAGATTAGCTTCAAATATATCTGGTTTTAAAAATGTTTATCTAAAATTTTCTGAAACCAATAATGGGTTGGCAAAGTCTATAATATCCGGAGTTTCTGAAGTGATAGAAAAATATGGATCAGTTATCGTTTTGGAGGATGATTTAATTGTACAACCCAATTTCCTTTCTTTTATGAATCAGGGATTAGGGAAGTATGAAAATAACAAAGATGTATTTTCAATATGCGGTTATACGAATAAGATAAAAATTCCTTCAAATTATCCTTTCGATAGTTATTTTTGTACAAGAAGTTCTTCATGGGGATGGGCAACATGGAAGGATAGATGGAAAACCATTGAGTGGTCATTTGAAAATTGGTCAGAATGGGTTAAATATAAGAAAGAATTTAATAGATGGGGTGGATCTGATTGCTTTTCCATGTTGAAGGGTTGTAAAGAAGGTCGTAATAAATCTTGGGCAATAAGGTTCTGTTTCTCTCAATTCTTGCAGAATAAACTATCTGTGTTTCCTGTAAAAAGCCTTGTGAAAAATGATGGTTTTGATGGGATGGGTACTAATTGTAAGGGATACTCTCGTTTTAAATATGATTTGATGTCTCCTTCTATTGATTTTTTTTCATTCCCTAATTCAGTGGAATTAAATCGTAAATTTCAAAAAGAGGCACTAAAATATCATAGTATATTGATTAGAATTTGGAGTCGGTTTATGTATGCTATTGAAGCGTACAAATAGTCTTCAACATATAATTATGGATTCTTATTTACAATGATTCGGTAAAATTTGAGGTTGTTCAGTCTTGGCTAAGCCGCTAACTGAGCCAACCGATGATTTATTTTCTTAATTATTTTGAGATGCGGAGATTTTCCGCAAGTCGAAATAATTGTTGAGGCGAGATAAGATTCAAACATAAGCCGTTTGAACTGCGCTACCGAAAGATCCGGATAATCCTTCCTTATGACCTCTTTGCAGACATTGAGGGCTGTGAAGGAAAGATTGAACGCAAAGTCAAGCCGGGCTTTGTCGCGGGTCTGCTGTGACTGAAGTCCGGTGAACTGCTTGGCATCGCGTATGCCGAACTCAATCTGAAAGCGGGTGCGGTAGAAACCGATGATCTTTTCAGGCCTCATGTCGGTGTCGGTAGAGAAGTAAAGAAGAGGCTCTCCGTTTTCAACCGGACAGACCACGATACGGATGTCGCGTTTCAATGCCCTCGAATGTACGACCGCCGTGTGACATCGGGTTTTGTTTCCTTTGGAATCCTCATATATGAATGAAGTGAACACGGACATATCAAGGTTGGAGAAATCCACTTTCTCTCCATACTTTTTCTTTCTGCCGCGTCTTCGCGGGGCGGAGGAATCCGGTATGGCCAGATACCTCAGATATGAGTTGGCACGTAATCTCCCGACAAATCGGAATCCCATGCCAATCACTTCATTTACAAACTCATATTTGGAGAAAAATGCATCTGCGACCAGAATATCCGTCAGTGAGAGCAGCTCTGCCGCCTTTGACCTGACAAGTGCCACATACCAGTCAAGCATTGACATTTGTTTCTCGGATTCAAGAGTCCTGAAGTTCGGTGACTGGACAGCACCGAGCATCACGCATGTATGTTTACTCAGACTTATTGCCCCAATTGCCATTATCTCCAGACCGCGTTTCACACGTTGTGCCACCCCTGACCAGAAACGGCCTATGCCATACGTCAGTCTGCCTGCTTTTGAAATGAACGACGGATCGATTGCCACTGCCATGTCATCGGACGGTCCAAAACAATCCTGCGCCATACCTATGTTGACTTTCATCCAGTCTACGGATGTCTTGAAATTGGAGGCAAAGGTCTTGGCTGTACGACCGCCATAGCGCGACAGCCGGGTAAAATTGACTTTGCCCGGAATCAACGCTACAGTGCGTATTGTTAAAATCAGCCAGTTGAGGAACCTTTTGCTCATCTTGGTTGTAGTATTTTCAAATACCGACTTACACCTTAAGGTGAAGTCTTTGAGAATCGCCAATACGTTCATGGTATAATAGTTTTATAATGAACGCTTTGGCGATTCATTTGTATTTGACAATTCGACATATTAACTTAAGTTTCAACTACTTCGGTAATTTTTACCGAATCATTGTATTTAAGTAACCAGCCATATTAAAACTATACAATAAAATGGCTAATATTTTGAAGGAAATATGGAACCCCCCGAAGATGGAGTAATGGGATTCCATTATGACTGATGAGGGATTTCATAGTTCCTCAAAAGATGGGTATTTTAGTATCGTATTAATATGGTTGGTTACTTATGAACAAAACGATATACAAGATTTCAAGAATATTCTTATTATGAAAGATCAAAAAAACAGGATCCTGTTTATTATGCCATTGCCACCTCCTGTACATGGTTCTGCTATGATGAGTCAGTATATTAAGGGGAGTAAAGCTGTCAATGAAAAATTTTTATGTGATTATGTCAATCTTTCCACTTCTCGTTCAATGTCTGAAATTGGGAAGAAATCTCCGATTAAGATTTTCCGGTTTTTTAATGCATATCTGAAGACTTTCCTCAAATTATGTACTAAAAGATATGATTTATGCTATCTTGCAATAACTTGTCATGGTCGCGGTTTCCTGAAGGATACTCCATTTGCTTTGCTTTGTAAGCTGTTTGGAAATCGGATTGTCATTCATCAGCATAATAAAGGGATGAGTAAAGATGTAGATAAGCCATTATATAAATTCCTATTCAAAGCGGTTTATAAAAATGCAAAGGTAATTCTTCTGTCAGACAGGTTATATCCGGATATTAGCAGTATTGTGGATAAATCTCAGGTAATGATTTGTCCTAATGGTGTGCCTAAAATAAAACAGTACCCAAAGAAAAACAATGCAGTTCCTCGTCTCTTATTCCTTTCTAATCTAATTGAAAGTAAAGGAGTTTTAGTATTACTGGATGCTTGTAAAATATTAAAAGAGAAGGGATATACATTCATTTGTGATTTTATCGGAGGAGAAACTAAGGAGATTGATACCAAGCGTTTTGAAAAAGATGTAGCTTTAAGAGGAGTAGAATCAGAAATACATTACTTAGGACCAAAGTATAAGGAAGAAAAATATATTCAAATTGCTAATTCCGATATATTTATTTTCCCGACTTACTATGGAAATGAGTGCTTTCCATTAGTTCTGCTTGAAGCTATGCAGCAGGCTACGCCACAGATTTCAACAGCAGTGGGAGGAATTCCGGACGTTATAGAGGACGGAGAAACTGGATTCATAGTTAAGGAACGATGTCCTGAGTATCTTGCTTCAAAAATTGAGATATTGTTAAAGGACCCAACTCTTAGAGAAAAGATGGGGAAAAAATCGGTAGAACGATTTAATGACAATTTCACACAATCTAAATTTGAAGAGAATATCGCCACAATATTGACTAATGCTATTGAGGAAAATAAAAATAATTAGCAACCTATACGTCAAAATTGGATACTAATATTTTAAAATAATTATTATAAAATATGGAACGTTATAATATTGGTCTGTTTAAAGTATCACGGACTAATTTATCACACGCACTTGATTATATCTCAAATTCAATAAAAAAAGGAAATTTTGGATATATATGCGTAAGTAATGCGCGTGTTGCGTATCAGTCAAATCATGATCCGGAATATTGTGCGATTCAGAATAATTCACTGCTTACAGTTCCTGACGGCAAACCATTGGTCTGGATTGCACATAACAATGGATATAAGGATGTCGGTCAGGTGGCAGGAAATGAATTATTTCATGCTCTTTTGAATGATTCGGCAAAACATGGGTATTCCCATTATTTTTATGGTAGTACACCGACAACGATTGAAAAGATGAAAGAACGAGTTGCCAAAGAGTATCCTGCTGCGAAGATAGTTAGAGCGGATTCTCCTCCATTTCAACCGATTGAAGCATACGATATTGATGCATTGGCAGAGGAAATCAACAGGGTAGCACCAACATTCTTTTGGATAGGTCTTGGAGCTCCAAAACAAGAACGACTGATGTCTCTTCTTCAACCGAAACTTAGGCATACAATCTGCATAGGTGTAGGACTTGTTTTTGAGTATTATGCTGGAACAGTTAAACGTGCACCGAAATGGGCAAGAAAAATGGGTTTGGAAGGAGTTGTGAATTGTTTACAGCAACCAATAAAGAGGGGTAAACGCATGATTAAAACGATGCCATGGATTATTTATGAATTATTAAAATCCAAATTTAATAATGAAAAATAATCGAACGGTGACAAAGCACATCAAACCATCAAAATTTTATTGGATTAAGGAACTGTTAATTTCAATAATAACATTGAAAGTTTTTAACTATTTAGCAAAGATAGTTACATATAGACTTATAAATTGTGAATTTGGTCAAAGGAAAGTAAAGGTTGGGAAAGATACAAATATTCATCCTACAGTAATAATCCGCGAACCACAAAATATTGTTATTGGATCTCATTGCTATTTTAATCATAATACAATAATGACTGGGGGACATAGCCATGGTAAATTGATTATAGGTGATTATGTTCAGACTGGTCCCAATGTAGGATTTTATGTGGCAAATCATAATTTCTCAGATATAAGTACTCCAATTACGGATCAGGGGCATGTTGAAAATGATATTATAATTGAGGATGATGTATGGATTGGGGCAAATTCCGTAATTACGTCAGGAGTTAGAATTGGGAAAGGTAGTGTCATAGGAGCATGTTCTGTAGTGACCAAAGATATACCGCCATATTCAGTTGCGGCAGGTAATCCAGCAAAAATCATTAAATCTCGCTTGTAATGGCAAATATACTTCTTTTTGGTGGAGGTTTACAGACACTGTCTCTCTCCCGTGGTCTTAAAATTGTAGGGCATCAAGTTATTAATCTGGGAGACAGTCATGCGGTTGGCAAGTATTCGAATTTTATAGAAAGATTTGATTCGGTAGAGTTGCCAACTTTTTCTTTGGATGAATTCATTTGTTATGTCAAAGATCTTAATGTTGATGTAATCATACCAACGGAAGATGAATATGCGGAGTGGTTGAGCAGAAATAAAGAAGATGTTGAGCAATTAACGAACGCGAAATGCGCAGTGATGCCAGATGAAGTTTTTTCGGTAGTCATCAATAAGACAAGTCTGTTGAATATATGTGACCGGTTTGATATTCCACACCCATTGACTTGTAAATTGGATATCGGAAATCTTGTGGAATCTGCACGGGGAATGAAGTATCCGGCTCTTATAAAGCCTTCTGTATCAAATGGAGCGAGAGGCATTGTTAAGGTTGAAAATGAATCAGAATTACTTGAAAAAGCTCCTGATATAATCAGGGGCTATGGAGAATGCGCTCTTCAAGAATTCATTGATAACCCGTCTCATTATTACAATGCCATGTTGTATAGATATGAGGATGGTAGTTGGAATGAAATAGTCATTATAAAAATAACAAGATTTTATCCCATAAAGGGAGGAAGCAGCAGCTTTTGTACCACTATACAAAATCCAGAGATTGAACGTATTTGTAAAAATCTATTGGAAAAACTTAATTGGATAGGTTTTGCTGATTTTGATATTTTGGAAAAAGGAAATGGGGATTACAGAATAATAGAGATAAATCCGAGGGTACCTGCCAGTGTTCATGCTGCTTATATTTCAGGAGTTGATTATGGTCGGATAATGGTTGCTGATTTGCTTGAAAATAGAAAAATTCAGATGAAATATACATCAGGTAAGCAATTACGCTTCTTAGGACTAGACATTGCTTGGTTTTTGGCATCTCCTAACAGATTCAGATGTGAGCCATCATGGTTTAAGTTATTTGGTAAGGATTTGCATTACCAGGAGGGCGGCATTAAGGATTGGAAAGCAATGATGTATTCTATTTGGTCCGGTATTAAAAAGCAACTGTCCCCATCTTTTAGGAAAGCTAAGGCTGGGATGAATTAATTGAATTATGAACATACTTACTTTTGATGTCGAGGAGTGGTTTCACCTTCTCGACAATGATTCCACGCGCTCTGAGGAACAGTGGAGGACGTATGAGGTGAGGATTCATGAGAATCTTGACCGTATCTTCAGGATTCTTGAGGATACCGACACGCGTGCCACGTTTTTTATCATCGGTTGGATTGCGAAGACTTATCCGGAGTTGGTGAAGCGGATTGCCGAGAAGTATGAGATCGGTTCGCATACGATGAACCATCAGCTTGTGTGGCAGCAGACGCGGGAGGAGTTCCGAGAGGATGCTGATTCGTCGATTAAGTTCCTTCAGGATCTTACAGGCAAGCCGGTGAAGTATTTCCGTGCACCGGGATTCTCCATACGTGAGAGTGAGTCGTGGGCTTTTGAGATATTGCATGACTTGGGGATTGAGATTGACTGTTCGGTTTTCCCGGCGCATCATGCGCATGGCGGTTTCGCGTCATACGGTAAGGCGGAGCCGGCGTTGATTGAGGTGAACGGTAAGCGCATAAAGGAGTTTCCGATCAGTTGTAGGGAGATGGGTGGCAGCCATATCATATATCAGGGTGGGGGATATTTCCGTCTTTTCCCGTATCATCTGATTAGGAGATGGGCTCGTCAGGACCGAGACTATCTGCTTTCCTACATTCATCCGCGCGATCTTGATGCCGAGCAACCGGTGGTGCCTGGGCTTTCGATGGCACGCAAGTTTAAGAGCTACGTCGGACTTGCCGGAGCCGAGAAGAAACTGCGTCATTTCCTTAAGGATTTCAATTTCACGGATCTCTCGACAGCCGACAATTCCTTCAATTGGGAGAATGCCCGTATAATTAAGTTGTAATTACCCGGCTCTCTGAAGTGTGGGAAAGATACGCGGGCATGGTCGGGACCCCTCGCCCGTGGGCGTGGGCATGGAACTCCAGACGACACGGTTGAGTACGGTTGGGGCGCAGCCTGAAATTTAATTTGCGATGATATTTTGTGGATTTCAATATATTGTTTAATTTTGTGTTGTATTCACATTGTATTGGCGTATATTGATATGATTACAGATAGAGTCAAAAAATTATTACCTAAGATAGCTGCTTATTTTGTGACCCAACCGGTTGTAAGGGCTTGGGTGTTTGGCTCGTATGCAAGAGGGGAGGAATCTGAGACAAGTGATATTGATATCCTTGTGGATTATGATAAGTCGAATCGTTTGTCATTGCTTAAGATATGTGGCATGATGATAGATTTGGAAAATATTCTTGGGATAAAGGTTGATCTTGTTGAGAATGGCAGGCTTAAGGAGTTTGCAGTGGAATCTGTCAACCATGATAAATTTCTGATATATGAGAGAGCCAATCAGGGAAGTTTTTAGCATAAGCAACAAATGCGTATAATTGGCGTTATCCTAATAGATGAAATTTCAATAGATGTATTTAATAGACCGTAACATATCCAAGATTCTTGAACTTTGTAGACGCTACAAAGTCAAGACTTTGTATGTGTTTGGGTCGATACTGACATCTCGTTTTAATCGCAATAGCGATGTGGATCTTCTTGTGAGATTTCGGAAAGAGGAGATACCTTTGCTTGAATATGCTGATAATTTCTTTGATTTTCAGACGGCTCTTGAGTCTTTGTTTAATAGGAAAGTGGATCTCGTGTGTGAGGATGCTATAAAAAATTCATACTTCCGGCAGGAAGTGGATTCCAAAAAACAGCTCATATATAGCTGATGCGATAGTGGGATTGAGACGGATCTAAAGTGAAACAACCACGGAGTTCTCGGAGATCACAGAGAAAGAATGATGTGATGCGTATTTATTTTATATGGAAGGATGCGAATTGTCAGTGGTATGATTTGTATTATTGATTAATTTGACTAATTTTGTGGATAATTCTAAATTATATGCTTTATTAGACAAATGAAGATAGTATTGGGAAATATCGGAGTGATAAGATGGGCAGAGTTTGGGCTTTCTCCATTTACGATTATTTGTGGCGATAATAATTCCGGAAAATCGTATGCCTCGTATGCTTTTTATGGCTTTCTGTATTTTTTTAATACTATCTATCGATTAAAATTGCCTGATGATTTTATAGGGGATTTCATTAATTCGGGGAGTGCTGTCTATGATGTGGATAAGTCGTTGGATGAATTGAATCTGATTGTTGCTGATGCCTGTGAGCAGTATTCCCGTAGGATTTACGTCACTTTTGCCACTTCAGAGACTATGTTTAAGGACTCTACGTTCAAAATTGTCCTTGAAAAGGAGGATGTGAGGATTCTTGATTCGTATAGTAAGAATTTTAAGAACAATAGTACTGAGATGGTACAGGTCTTAAAGAAAGGAGCGGGCGATAAACTGCATTTCTCTTGGATCAGTGCGGAAGGGAGCAACCTTATAAGTAATTCGTTTAAATCAATGCTGGCATTGGTGTTTTCCGATGTCATTAAGGAGGTTATTTTTGGAAAGATCCTCCCTTCGGTATTTGTGACAAGCGCAGAGCGTACAGGGGCTGCAATCTTCAGTAATGACATAGTAACGGTTTCCATACCTAATGACAAAGATTCAGCTATAAATTCAAGATACCCGCTTCCAATAAAGGATAACGTGGATTTCATAAGAAATTTTGATTTCATTTCAAGATTATCTGGAAATTTATGTGAACTTCACCCCGATATATTGGAGGAGTTTGTCAAGATTGCAGGAGGACGGTATGAGAAGGATTCTACAACAGGCAACGTGCTTTTTGAACCGACTGGAAGCAAAAGAAAATATCAGATGGCGCAGAGTGCCAGCTCAGTGAGAGCCCTAATGGATCTGTTTTTCTATCTGAAACATGTGTCTGCTCCCGGACAGTTAATCATCATTGATGAGCCTGAATTGAATCTTCATCCTTCGCGACAGATCATGATGGCGAGATTGCTGACTATGCTTGTAAGGTTTGGGCTAAGGGTGATGATCACTACTCACAGCGATTATATTGTCAGGGAAGTGAATAATCTTCTTTTGCTTGAAAATCATAATGGAAGTAAGGCAGTGGATGAAATTCTTGATAAGTATGGGATTAATAAGGAGTCTTTAATTTCACATGATTCTGTATCGGTTTATTCTGCGAAAAGAGATCTTATAAAAATACCCGGATTTAACCGTCGGCAGAGAGTGGATACTTTAGTGGAATCTACGTTTAATCCTGATTTTGGATTTGAAGGTCTTCTTTTAGACGATACTTTGAAGATGGTGAATCTTATGCAACAAGATATACTGCTTGCTGACTATGAAAACTGATGATTTTTTATCGGTAGGTCTTGCGAATGCTGAGAGATGTAATCCCGGCATTTCTTCGTTTGATTGTGTAGAATCGGACAAAAATGCGGTACTTAAGAAAGTCACTGTAGTCAATATGCCTGAAGACACTTTGGTGCTGAAACTGGAGCATATAGGTCTTGAGGGAATAGTAAGAGATAAATCTATCCCGAAAAAGTGGGGGTATAATCAGCATAGCGACTATGTTTTTATTACGGCAGACAAATGTATCTTCATTGAAATGAAGTCGAATCCAAAGTTGATGAATGTAAAGGAGGAGGTGAGGAAAAAATTCATTTCAGATAATTGCTTGGTAGGTTATTTTGACTCAATTTTTGAAAATTTACTCTCCAAGAATATTTTCTTTGGGAAACGGTCATTTCACTACGTTTTATTTCATGGGGCTTTCCCTATGTCAAAACCGAATTTTAACCCTATAGATTTTGTTGCCAATGATTCTCCGAATTCTTTTCGGTCATTTTCGCTTGTAGATGGTTCGAAAATAAAATTCGATTGGCTGTATTGATTTCTGATTGAAATGTATTAACGATTTGGGAGGAGGCGCTCGTGGAGCGTCTCCCCCTGATTTGTGTGTCTATGTGAAAAAATAATTTTATATAATAAATTGATATAATGAAGAAAGCACTTATTACCGGTATTACGGGGCAGGATGGTTCGTATCTTGCTGAACTGTTGTTGGAGAAGGGTTATGACGTGCATGGCACGATCCGTCGCTCGTCGGTGGATTTCCGTGAACGTATCGCGCATCTGGAGGGTCATCCGAATTTTCATCTGCATTATGCGGATCTGGGTGACTCGATGTCGATTCTTCAGGTGGTGCAGAAGGTGCGTCCGGATGAGATCTATAATCTTGCTGCACAGAGCCATGTGCAGGTGTCGTTTGATTCTCCGGAGTTTACGGCTGATGTGGATGCCACGGGAGTGCTCCGCATACTGGAGGCTGTGCGTCTGAGCGGTCTGACCGACACGTGTCGTATCTATCAGGCTTCCACGTCAGAGCTTTACGGTAAGGTGGAGGAGGTTCCGCAGAATGAGAAGACTCCGTTCCATCCTTATAGCCCGTATGCTGTGGCTAAATTGTATGGTTTCTGGATTGTGAAGGAGTATCGTGAGGCGTACAACATGTACTGCTGCTCCGGTATCCTGTTCAACCATGAGTCGGAACGTCGCGGCGAGACTTTTGTGACGCGCAAGATCACTCTTGCGGCTGCACGTATTGCGCAGGGTAAGCAGGAGAAACTGTACTTAGGTAATCTGTCGTCTCTCCGTGACTGGGGTTATGCGAAGGATTATGTGGAGTGCATGTGGCTTATCCTTCAGCAGCCGGAGCCTGAGGATTATGTGATCGCCACGGGCGAGCAGCACAGTGTACGTGAGTTCTGCTATCATGCGTTCAAGCGTGCGGGTATCGAGTTGCGCTTCGAGGGTGAGGGTGAGAATGAGAAGGGTATTGATGTGAAGACGGGTAAGGTGCTGATTGAGGTGTCGCCTGACTTCTATCGTCCGACGGATGTGGTGAACCTTTGGGGTGATCCGACGAAAGCAAAGGAGAAGCTGGGCTGGGATCCGACGAAGAAGACTTCGTTTGAGGAGCTTGTGAATCTGATGGTTGACGCGGATATGGCTAAGGTGGCTGTGGAGCGTGCCGGCGAGCAGGTGAAGCTGAATCTGGCGGAGTACCTCGAGAAAGGGATCGTGAAATAAAGCCGGAGGCTTTATTTCACGATCCCTTTCTCGAATATAAGTCCGCTACGCGGAGAATAAGGCGCCGTAGGCGCGTATAAGAATATAAGTCCGCTACGCGGAGAATAAGATGCCTTCGGCATGTATAAGTCCGCTGTGCGGAGAATAAGGCGCCGTAGGCGCGTATAATAATATAAGTCCGCTATGCGGAAGATAAGCCGATTTATCTTCGGCGCAGCCGACTTATTCTCGCGTCAGCGACTTATCTTCGGCGCAGCCGACTTATCCTCGCGTCAGCGACTTATCTTCGGCGCAGCCGACTTATTCTCGCGCCAGCGACTTATCTTCGGCGCAGCCGACTTATCTTCTCTTCATGGTAGCTTTCTTTTTCTTTATGGTATGGATGAGCAGAGTTACAAGTTCCACACATTCCGGATATATGGAGGAGTATTCAATATCGGTGATATAGTTGGTTTTGTAGAGTAATTCCAGCCAGTTGCGTGTCTCGCTTGCTTCTTTAAGGGAGATATAGAGTTTTGCTATGAAGTCTGAGTCGCTCTGGGCGGAGAAGGCTTCATGGATATTGGCAGATATGCTCGTATCGCTTCGAACAACCTGAGAACTCATCTCAAATTCGCGATGCTCATTTTGAAGATGCTTCTTCATGTTGATGATTCTTACTCCAAATGCTGTGCTTTTTCGTTGTAACGCGCCTTCTTTCATGGAATTAGTTTTATACGTTTTAATAACGTAGTTTGTGTTCCACATATTACATCGTCATAAATAAATGTTATCCAATTCAATGGAATTTCCAAGATCTCAGGATAAACAATTCGGCAATCAGCGACTTCAGTCGCCTTATATTGACGGGGAACCCGTTACTTATCCCGGCGAAGCCGCTTATCCTCGCTGCCTTGGCAGCGACTTATCACTTATTTTTTAATTTTTTGACAGAATGGAAAAAAATTCTAAGATATATGTTGCGGGGCACCGGGGTATGGTGGGCTCCGCTATTGTTCGTGAACTGGAACGCCAGGGTTATACGAATATCATCACGCGTACTCATAAGGAACTTGACCTGACGCGTCAGGATGAGGTGGAGCGTTTTTTCGCTGAGGAGAAACCGGAGTATGTGTTTCTGGCTGCGGCTAAGGTTGGCGGTATCATCGCCAACCAGTCGGCACTGGCGGATTTCATGTATGAGAACATGATCCTGGAGATGAATGTGATTCATTCGGCTTGGAGGAACGGTTGCAAGAAACTGGAGTTCCTTGGATCGTCGTGCATCTATCCGCGTTTGGCTCCGCAGCCTATGCCGGAGTCGTGTCTGCTCACGTCGTCGTTGGAGCAGACGAATGAGGCGTATGCGTTGGCTAAGATTTCCGGATTGAAGTATTGCGAGTATCTCAACCGTCAGTATGGCACGGATTACATCTCAGTGATGCCGACGAATCTCTATGGACCGAACGACAATTATCATCCGGAGCATAGCCATGTGCTTCCGGCACTTATCCGCCGTTTCCATGAGGCGAAGGAGCAGGGTATTGAGGAGGTTGTTTGCTGGGGTGACGGTTCGCCGCTCCGTGAGTTCCTTTATGTGGATGACCTTGCGAATCTCTGCGTCTTCCTCATGAATAACTATAGTGGCAATGAGACTGTCAATGCCGGCACGGGCAAAGAGTTGACGATAAAGGCGTTGACGGAGCTTGTGGCGAAGGTGATCGGTTATGAGGGTAAGATAAAGTGGGATACGAGCCGTCCGAACGGCACACCGCGCAAGCTTCTTGACGTGAGCAAGGCTGCTGGTCTCGGCTGGACCTATCGCACGGAGCTTGAGGATGGTATCCGTCTGGCATACGATGATTTCCTGAATAATCCGATGAGAGCGGAACGGTAAAGGGAAAGGGTAAGTTCCCAATAGCATGACCCTACAGAGGCATGGCCCTACAGCCCCCTAAAGGGGGAGTTGAAGAGATGATGGTCACTTTAGCTCCCTCTTTAGGGGGCTGTTTTTTGTGTGAGAAGATGCAATAATTTGGATGTAGGTTTGTTATAACAATAAAGGAATCATTGGAATATGAGAAGGGAGAATATGGTTAATAGAATAGCATCGGAGTTAAGACGATTTGCGCCAGAGGCGGATACTATCCTCTATGGCTCGGAGGCACGTGGAGAGGCTCGTCCTGATTCGGATATTGATTTGTTGATATTGTTGCCGGATACTTTTGCTGGGCTTCATTATGTGAGGCGTCGTAGTGCAATTTCTGGAAGGCTTTATGATCTTTCTTTGGATTTGGGTGTGGATATCTCTCCATTAATACTTCCTAAGAGTGTATGGGAATCTCGGATGACTCCTTTCACAGTAAATGTCCGTAAAGATGGTATTCAATTATGACTGATAAATTAAACGATGATATTCGTATAGGATTGACAGAGTATCGGTTGGAACGTTCTAAAGAAACATTGTGTGAGGCTGATTGTCTTGCGAAGAATTGTATGTATAGTATAGTGGAGCAATGAATCATTGTACTATGCATGTTATTATGCTGTAACTGCATTGTTGATATCAAACGGATTAAACGCTACTACACATGCCGGAGTTAGGACAATGTTAGGATTGAAATTTATAAAAACCGGTATTCTGGAATTAGATCATGGTAAGTTCTTTAATGAGATTTTTGAAATTCGTCATTCAAATGACTATGATGATTTCATATTTTGTGATGAAGATACTTATAAGAATTTTAGACCGAAGGCAGATTCATTAATTGCAAGAATCAGAGAATTGGTTTAAGATGTCATGTGACCGGTTGCGGAGTGTTATACCGGGTCGACGTCGTAGTGGAGTTGGGAGGTGCGGATGTCGGGGTCGGATGAGAGGACGGCGGTGATCTGCCGCAGGAGGTCTTTTACTTTTTTCATTGAGGCTCCGGCTTCGATTTTCAGCATTATGGATTGGACGTAGTAGGTGGCGACACGCGACACGAAGGGTTTCTCTGGTCCAAGGACACGACTGCCAAATACCCCTATCATTGATTTTGCAAGCTTTATCGCCGCCCGATCACATCCGGCGGCGTCTTTGTTTTTTATATATATGTTGATCACTTTCGTGAAAGGGGGATATAGGTATTTGCGACGGTCTTCAAGTTCGCGATGGTAGTAGGTGGCGTAGTCGTGCGACTTGACATATTGGAGCACCTCATGGTCGGGATTTACGGTCTGTATCACTACCGAACCGCGTTGCTTACGTCTGCCGGCGCGTCCCGCCACCTGTTCGAGCATATTGTAGGCACGTTCGTTGCTCCGGAAGTCGGGGAAATTAAGCAGGGTGTCGGCATTCAGCACACCTACGGTGGTGACATCGCCGAAATCAAGCCCTTTTGTCACCATCTGCGTCCCAACGAGTATGTCGCTGTCGTGGCGTGAAAATTCCTCGATTATCTCCTGATAAGCCTCTTTATTGCGGGTGGTGTCAAGATCCATGCGCGTCACGCGGCTGTCGGGGAATGCCGCCTGAATCTCCTCGGCGATACGTTCGGTGCCGTAGCCGAACGTGCGCACCCCGTTGAGTCCGCAGGCGGGGCATAGCTTGGGAAGCATCTGCGTGAATCCGCAGTAATGGCAACGGAGAAGTCCTTGATTCTTATGATATACGAGAGAGACGTCGCAGTTGTGGCATTTCGGCGACCATCCGCATTGCTCGCACACAACGACCGGAGCGAACCCGCGCCGATTCTGAAACATGATTGCCTGTTTCTTATCGGTCAGGGTGTCAAGAATGCGTCGGCGGAGTGGGGATGATATTATCCCTTTCACCTCCTTCTTCTTGCGCATCTCCTTCATATCGATGATCTCGACGTCGGGTAGTGTGGCACCGTCGAAGCGTTCGGAGAGCGTCACGAGTCCGTATTTGCCGGACGTAGCCTTATAATAAGTCTCGATGGATGGGGTTGCGGATCCGAGGAGGGATTTCGCACCATGCATTGATGCGAGCACGAGGGCAGCATCGCGTGCGTTGTAGCGCGGAGCCGGGTCATACTGCTTGAATGAGGATTCATGCTCCTCATCCACGATTACGAGTCCGAGACGGGCAAACGGGAGGAATACAGAGGAGCGGACACCGAGCACCACAAGGGGCTCATTGCCTGAAAGGAGTCTGCGCCAGATGTCAACACGCTCGGAGTCGGAGAATTTTGAATGATATACGAGAAGGCGTCGTCCAAACACCTTCCTGAGTCGGTCGGAGAGTTGGGTGGTAAGTGATATTTCCGGTACGAGGAAGAGCACCTGGTCGCCTTGCGCGAGGGCACGGGCTATGAGATGAGTGTATACTTCCGTCTTGCCGCTACCGGTGACGCCATGGAGAAGCTGCACGGGTTGCTGACGGAAACCATCTGTAATCTGATTCAGAGCCGCAGATTGGGCGGCAGAGAGAGGGGAGAGGTTGATTTTTTCTTCAGTATCGTCGGCTGCTGTAAACCTGTTGATGCTTTTCTTTACTGTCTCCATTATCCCTTTCTCAACGAGGGCACGCAGCACGGCAGGTGATGTACCGGAGAGGGCAAGGAGTTTATCCCGCTCCACGTCGCGCAACTCCCCGTTGGGCGACATCCATCCCGACATGTCGAGATAGGCTATCAGCGTGGTCTCCTGCATGCGCGAACGCTTCACCTGTTCAAACGCCTCATGCAGCCTGTCGCTGTCACCGCGTGGGAAAGTCAGACGCATGTAAGTGGTCTTCTTAGGGCGGTAACGCTCCACCACCTTCTCGTCGATCTCAACAATACCGGCATCCATGAGGGTATTGACGATTGCTGCCACGTTGCGGAATTTGGTCTCAGTCTCCAGCTCGGAAAGGCGCATCCTCTTCTTCTCCTGAAGAAACTGGATTACGATAGCCTGGCGCTCGGTGATCTTGAAAGGGTTCCTCTCATCGGGTTCGTAGTCGGGATTCAGCGAGAGATAAGTCTCGCTTTCCGGCTTCAGCCCGGTGGGCACGGCAGCCTTGTAGACTTCACCGGGGGCACAAAGATAGTAGTCCGCTATCCAATGCCAGAGTTTAAGCTGGGGATAGCGGACTACGGGGGATGAGTCCAACACCGCCATCAGAGGCTTCACGTCGTAGCCTTCCGGCTTCTGCGAGTGAAGACATTCCACGATTGCGGTATAGAATTTCTTTTTGCCGAACTGCACAAGCACTCTTGACCCGACCTGCACCCCGTCTGCCATATCTTCCGGGACGGAATAAGTGAAGGTGGAATAGAGTGGGAGCGGTAGTATAACTTCAGCAAACAAGATTCAGAAAAGATAAGCCACGTTGATGAATCCGCCGCGATACTGTGCGGAATAGTTGTCGAGTTTATAGGTGCGCACCTGATAGGATATGCCCCAGGAATAGCCACCGGAGATCTGCCAATGCTCAAACAGCTCGATTCCGGCACCACACTGCATAGCCACGTAGCCAGCGGGATGCTCCACAGCCGGAGCATCGTTGGTGGCAGCCGTGAATGTGAATACCGGTCCGCCGAACACGAACGGGGCGAGCGTGCGCTCAAAACCGTTCATGCGAGTCCATTTGAACCTCAGATTTACGGGGATCTCGATTGTGTGGAGCCATACGTCCTGGTTCTTTATACCGTCGGATGCCCATACCTCATGCTCTCCGAAGTCGACGTGTGCACCATGGAGGTTGTAGTTAAGACCGAGATTGATGCCGAATCCGATGCCCGGGATCATTATCTCGCCCATGACACCCGCCTGCCCACCGCATAGCATGGAGGTTTTGGCGAGGTCTTGTTTCCAATGGAAAGTAGAGAAGTTGACGCCGGCAGTCGGACCCCATCTGAACTCTGCGGATGCAGTCAGGGCAGAAACGAGTATCGTCGTCAGGATAAGAAATTTCCTTATCATTATCTAATAGTTATTGTTACCGTTAGAGATTGCTACTGAAGTTTATACCGCATCAATATCAGAATAGCCAAGCGGCTGTTACGGTCCAGTAGTTGTTCTTAACCTTGGCAGACTCGGTATTCACCCAATGGTCGGCGATGTTGTTGATACCGAAACCGTAGGAGCCGGTGATCTGAAGATGCTGGATAAGCTCAACGCCTACGCCTACGTTCCAAGCCACCTGGCAGGTCTTTGTCTTCAACGCATCGACAGAGTTCTTGTCGAGCTTGAAAGCGAATGCCGGACCGGTCAGCACGTAGGGAGTGATGATCTTGCTGATGAGGGGGAGGCCGATCTTATATTTGAGGTTAAGTGGAATTTCGAGGAAGTTCTTGTTGTATGCCACGTGTTCACCCTCAGCAGGAGCCACGTTGATGTCGGAGTTCATGCGGGTGTACATTGCGGAGAGGTCGAAGCCGATGCCGATGATGGGCACCTGGAACTCTGTCATGACGCCGAGAGTGTAGCCGCAACTATTGTCGTCGGTGAAATTGTCACCAAGATTGGAGAGATGAAGGCTGTTGAGGTTAAGACCTGCCTTCACACCGAAACGGAACTGTGCCTGCGCAGCACCCATGCCGAAAATTGCGGCAAGGAGCACGATGATAATTTTTTTGTAAGATTTCATACTTGGTTATTGTTTTGTTAAAAAAATATTGTTGAAGTGACGCAATTGGAAATTTCATATCCACGTGGCATGAAAAAAGGCGTACATATCACGTGCAAAGTTAATAAAAACTTTTAAAAGGATGAAAAATGTTGGTATTATTGGAATTTGAAGCGGTGTTTTTTGTTTAACTTTGCATATTGAATTAATAATGGCGGCATTTTTTAGAGTGTCGTGCTAAAAATTTAGAGATAAATAGATATGGAAAATAAAGAGATAAACCTGGAAGAGAATAACCGAGAGGGGATAAACCAAGAGGAGGTGAGAAAGGTAGAGACGGAAGCCGATGAGGTGATGCGTGTGACGGATCGCGCCATCGAGCTTCTCCGTACAGTGTATGACCCGGAGATACCGGTCAACGTCTATGATCTCGGACTCATCTATAAGATAGACTATGATCCGTCGACCAAGACGCTTCAGGTAGACATGACGCTTACCGCACCGGGATGTCCGGCGGCAGATTTCATCATGGAGGATGTGCGTCAGAAGTTGATGAGCGTGGAGGGTCCGGAGAAAGTGGATCTCCGTCTGGTGTTTGAACCTGTGTGGACGCAGGATATGATGAGTGAGGAGGCGAAACTGGAGCTTGGTTTCATGTGATACCCCTCCGATGACAAATAAAGGAATACCGGTGAAGAAAACTTATTTTTTGAGCGACCTGCATCTTGGGGCACCATATTTCCCCGATTCACATGATGCAGAGCGCAGGGTAGTGGCGTTTCTTGATTCGATAAAGGATAAGGCGGATGCCATCTATCTTCTCGGCGACGTGCTCGACTATTGGTATGAATACCGTTACGTGGTGCCGCGTGGATTTGTGAGGTTCTTCGGGAAACTTGCGGAGCTTTCAGATTCGGGGGTCAAGATAGTGTGGATGATCGGCAATCATGATATCTGGATTTTCGACTATCTGCCGAATGAGCTTGGCATACGGGTGGTAGATGGTGTGCTTGTAGAGAAAATCCACGGAAAGACCGTGTTCATGACCCACGGAGACGGGGTAGGCAAATTGCCGCCGGCATTCCGGTTGATACGCGGTTTGTTCCGCAACAAGGTTTGTCAATGGGCATTCAGTGCGATCCATCCTCGTTGGACGGTGCCGTTTGCATATAAATGGAGCCGCCATAGCCGTAAGAGCGGTGAGGAGCGTGGCATACCCGACAACAAATTGCTTGAAGGACTGCGTAAGTTTGTAGTGGAATATCATGCCGGGCATCCGGAGGTGGATTATTTTATGTTCGGACACGTGCATATTCTAAGCAGGGAAGAGATTGCCAAAGGATGCGAGATGATCGTGCTTGGAGAGTGGATTCGAACATTTAGTTACGCCGTTTTGGATGAAAAAGGGGTGGAATTACTCAAATGGGGGTAAAATTTATATGTTTTACAACATGTTTCTAACATTTTGGTAGAAAAGATTTGGTCAGTCCATAATAAAGTGATAACTTTGCACCGAACCTAAAAACAATCTTTTTTACCTTAAGATTTTTTACCTGTAGAAACTTATCAAAGGGTGCGACCGTGGAGGTTATCACCCTTTATTTTTTTGTCTTCGTCAAGACTCGTTTTTTCATCAGTACGTAGGCAACAGATAAGCGCACGAACATAAATGCGATCGCATTTATGTTCGTGCGCTTATCTGTTGTTAACTTTCTTTTCTATGAAACGGAGGCTTATTTCCGTCGGTTCCTATCCTTTTTCCGCAGGAAGAAGTAGGCGAGGATAATTACGATTGTCTCAGCTGAGAGTGTGGAATAGAAACGGAGAGACTGTCCTGAACGCAACAGGTCAAGACCGAAATATATGGTCATGAATATCGCGTAGGCTGCAAGAAGAAGAGGTACTATCTGGTATCTTTTGAGTTTCATTTCTATGCGGGATTATCGGATGTTTTCTCAGCCAGTACGTTATCATCGGAAATCTCCATGAGATATGGCGATTCATCGGGATTGAAGTTTCCGGCAGAGAGATAGTCGTAGATGTGCACGCAAGCCATTGCATCGAGGGCCGCATACGATTGCTGGGCTGACGAGAGCTGCTCCGCTTCCCAATTGGTGAGCCGTTGACCTTTTGAGATGCGTTTGCCGAAAAGGATGGCATATATCCTTGACAGGCTATTATCGGCAATACGGAATTGCTTCACGTAGTTCTGTAGATCGATAAAGCCTTGTGGAGATATATGGGTAAGTTTATTCAGATTGTGGAAATCATCATGAATAGACACCCCGATTTTAAGAATTGACGGATCCTCAAGCAGATCTGTAATGATGGGTGAGATTCCGGTGTGGTTAATCCGGAAAAGGAATGCATCATCGCGGGTGGACAGCTGCAGGAGCGACACGGTATTGACCTGTCCTTTCCTGAAGCTTGGTCTGGTCTCGGTATCAAATCCAATCACGTCAGATTTCCTCAAGATCTCAATTGCTCCCGTAATATCCTCAGAAGAATCAATCACGTGAGTCGTACCCGGGAATTGCATTGCCGGCATATCAGAAAGCTGTCGTTTTGATATAGATATTATTTTATTTTGTTGGTTAGATAGATTCATTTCTTTGGTTATGGTTTTCACATCATATTGGTAATAGTGTTGAAAAAATGCATCATTCATCTGTTATGACAGGCATCTCCATCCAGATTGTCTCCGGACTGAATGAAGCGAGCCAATTGCGCAGATATTTCCTGGTGTCGGCACAAATAGTCTGATCCTTGTCGAAGAAAGGATTATATACCACGGCAAAAATTTCGATGCCATAAGACGGGAGGGTCTTAAACGTCAGCAGGGCATGGTTGATTGAGCCGAGTTGCCCGGTGACAGCCACGACTACAGGCAGCCTATGGTCAGCGATATAGTCGGCTGTGAGGTAATTCCCGATAAGAGGCACCATCAGTCCGCCAGCGCCTTCCACGAGAACATGGCTGTAGCGTTGCCGCAGTGTGTCGGTGGCATTTGATATGGCGTCAAGGTCGATCTGCCGATGGTCGATCTCTGCGGCAAGATGAGGAGATGCCGGATAAGAGAATATCTGAGGGGCGGTGATTCCGGAAAGATCCTCCGGGAGATATCCGCTCCGCATTATGGATCGGTGCCGGTCGATATCCTCACTTTTCCCGATGTTGCCGGTCTGTATCATTTTCTGAGTTATGCAGGAAATTCCGACAGAGTTCATTTCACGCGCCAGCCATCCTGTCACGAAACTTTTGCCGACATCCGTGCCGATGCCGGTAATGAAGAGAGCGGGAGGGAATTTGATTTCAGAGAAGTTCATTTTCTTATAAAACCTTTACGATATGAAGTTGTCTAAACTTCAATGCAAAGATAATGCCGAAGTATGATAAATGCAAAATAAAAAGTAAAAAAAGAGGAACGCGTCTGGCGTCCCTCTTTATTATACATATTGCGTATGACGTCGGATTTTACCAAGCAAACATCGGATAGTCGTTCATCATCTCGTTTACCTCACGACGCACATCGGCAATCACTTTCGGATCGTCGGCATTGGATAGCACCTTGTCGATAAGCTCGGCGATGGTCTCCATAAGATCCTCCTTCGCACCGCGTGTGGTGATTGCGGCAGTTCCGAATCTCAATCCGGAAGTGAGGAATGGAGAGCGGCTGTCGTAAGGCACCATGTTCTTATTGGCGGTTATGTCGGCCTCCACGAGCACGCGTTCTGCCTTCTTGCCGCTCATCTCAGGGAACTTGGGACGCAGGTCTACGAGCATGCAGTGGTTGTCAGTTCCGTCAGAAATGATCTTGTATCCACGTCTGATGAGCGCGTCGGCGAGTGCGTCGGCATTCTTTCTTATCTGGATGGCATATTCTTTCCAGCTTGGCTGAAGAGCCTCACCGAAAGCCACAGCCTTCGCGGCAATCACGTGCTCGAGCGGACCACCCTGTACGCCGGGGAAGACGGCAGAGTCGAGAAGAGCGGACATTTTCTTGATTTCTCCCTTGGGAGTCTTCTTACCCCAGGGATTGTCGAAATCCTTACCCATTAGGATAAGACCGCCTCGCGGACCACGGAGAGTCTTGTGGGTGGTGGTTGTGACGATATGGGCGTGCTTCACGGGGTTCTCAAGCAGACCTGCGGCGATAAGACCTGCGGGGTGTGCCATATCGACCATGAAGATCGCTCCGATTTCGTCGGCGAGCTTGCGGATACGTGCGTAGTCCCATTCGCGGCTATATGCACTGCCTCCGGCAATTATCAGCTTCGGACGCATGGCGCGAGCTTTCTCTTCCATCTCCTCATAGTTTACTCTACCGGTATCGGCGCATACTGTGTAGCTGATGGGATTGAAGTGCAGACCGGAAAAATTGACGGGGCTGCCATGGCTGAGATGTCCGCCGTGGCTGAGATCCATGCCCATGAAAGTGTCGCCCGGTTGCAGGCACGCCATGAATACCGCCATGTTTGCCTGTGCTCCGCTATGAGGCTGCACGTTTGCCCATTCAGCTCCGAAAAGCTTTTTGGCACGCTCGATAGCGATGGTCTCGGCTTCATCTACGATCTGACATCCGCCGTAGTAACGATGTCCGGGATATCCTTCGGCATATTTGTTGGTAAGGCATGATCCCATGGCACGCATCACCTCGTCGCTGACGAAGTTCTCACTGGCGATAAGCTCGATGCCGCGACGCTGACGAAGATGTTCACGGTCAATAATGTCAAAGATTTCGTTGTCTCTCTCCATGATGTAAGAGTGTTTACGTGTTGGTGAATTGAAAGTAAAAACAATGCCGCATTAGCGGAATTGACCGTGCAAAGATAATGATATGGGTGGAAATCTCCAAATATATTTGCAGATTTCCACCCATAAGATGTAATGTTTGTATGATTTGACCGTTTGCGCAAGCTGATTGCTTCAGCGCGATCGTCAGACTGTCAGATTGTCAGCCTCCGAAGTTATCGTAATGGATAGACTCAGGCTCCACGCCGAGGTTGTAGAGCATGTTGTTGACAGCGTTGCTCATCGGACCGGGACCGCACATGTAGTATTCGATATCCTCGGGAGCCTCATGATCCTTCAGATAGGTCTCATACATCACCTGATGCACGAATCCGGCAGTATATTTCACGCCAGCAGCGTCAGCTGCTGGGTCCGGACGGTCAAGCGCGAGGTGGAACTTGAAGTTGGGGAAATCCTTCTCAAGCTGTAGGAAGTCGTCAAGATAGAACACCTCGTTGAGCGCACGGGCACCGTAGAAATAGTGCATCTTGCGGTCGGTGGTGTGAAGGGTCTTGGTCATCCACATGATTTGCGCACGCAGCGGAGCCATACCGGCACCACCACCTACCCATATCATCTCAGCCTTGGAGTCGACGATAGGATGGAAGTCGCCGTAAGGACCACTCATCATCACCTTGTCGCCAGGTTTCAGAGAGAAGATATAGGATGATGCTATGCCGCACGGCACGTCCTGGAAGCCGACCTGTGGTCTTGGCTTGAAGGGGGGAGTGGCGATACGCACGGTGAGCATGATTCTGTCGCCCTCTTCCGGATAGTTTGCCATAGAATAGGCACGAACGGTCTCCTCCGTATTCTTCGCCTTGAGCGAGAAGAGCCCGAATTTCTCCCAGGCGGGAAGATACTCGTCGGTGATGAGGCTCTTGTCGATATCTCCGTCGTAGGTCATCTCATATTTCGGGATTCGTATCTGAGCGTAAGAACCCGGGATGAAGTTCATGTGTTCGCCCTCAGGCAGACGCACGATAAACTCCTTGATGAAAGTGGCGACGTTCTTGTTGGAAATCACCTCACATTCCCATTCCTTGACATCGAGGGCAGCCTCATCAAGATGTATATCCATATCGTTCTTCACCTTCACCTGGCAGCCGAGACGCCAGTGGTCTTTGATCTGACGGCGGGTGAAGTGTACGGCTTCAGTGGGGAGCATGTCGCCGCCGCCTTCAGTGACCTGCACCTTGCACTGTCCGCAGCTACCTTTACCACCACATGCGGATGAGAGGTGCACACCTCCGTCGGCGAGAGTGGCGAGTAGGGATTTACCGCTTGCAGCGTTCACGGTCTTTTTGCCGTCGTTGATATTGATCGTCACTTCGCCCGACGCCACGAGAAAGCGTTTCGCGGTGAGAAGGATCATGACCAGCACGAGGACGATGACAAAGAAAATCAACGCCGCCACGATTACTGAATTCCAGTGGATCATATTAAGTAATGACATAATGAAATAGTTGTTTGTTACCTAACGTTCCGGACACGTCCGGAGCAATCAGGCGGTGTTAGAGTTTAATGCCGAGGAAGCTCATGAAAGCGATGCCCATCAGACCGGTGATTATGAAAGTGATGCCTATGCCACGCAGCGGAGCCGGAATCTGGCTGTAGGCGAGACGCTCGCGGATAGCGGCGAGACACGTGATGGCGAGAAGCCAGCCAATGCCGGAGCCTGCACCGTAGACAGTGGCTGTCCATGCGTTGGTAAATTCACGCTGCTGCATGAAGAGGACGGCACCGAGAATCGCACAGTTCACTGCAATCAACGGCAGGAAGATGCCGAGCGATGAATATAGTGCGGGAGAATATTTCTCGATAGCCATCTCCAGAATCTGGACGAGGGCAGCAATCACGGATATGAACATTATCAGACCGAGGAAGCTGAGGTCGGTGTCGGCATATTCCTCACCGAGCCAGCTGAGTGCGCCGGGCACAAGGATGTATTCATTGATACACCATGTGACGGGAAGTGCGATTATCAGAACGAAGCTCACTGCCACGCCGAGACCGAACGCGGTCTTGACGTTCTTCGACACGGCAAGGAACGAACACATGCCGAGGAAGTAGGCAAATATCATATTGTCGACAAAGATCGACCGAATGAACAGATTTAAATTTTCCATAACTCAATTTGTGATAACTCAAATAATGATGTTTAAGAGATAAGGAATTATTCCTGAAGATCTTTGTTGCGTGCGCGATGCACCCAGATGATACAAGCCGCAGTGATAAGAGCCATCGGCGGGAGAATCATCATGCCGTTGTTCTGATAGCCATGGTCGTATAGCCATTGAGGAATCACCTGGCAACCGAAGAGAGTGCCGCTTCCGAGGAGTTCACGGAAGAAAGCGATGATCACGAGGATAATGCCATAGCCGAGACCGTTGCCGATGCCGTCGAGGAACGAAGCCCAGGGGCGGTTGGTCATGGCGAAAGCCTCAAGACGACCCATGATGATACAGTTGGTGATGATAAGACCGATGAACACGGAGAGCGCCTTGCTCACCTCATAGTTCCAGGCTTTCAGCACCTGGTCGACGATTACTACAAGAGCCGCCACCACCACGAGCTGAACGATGATTCGTATCGAGGTCGGGATAGTGTTGCGGAGTAGGGAAATTATCACGTTGGCGAGAGCGAGCACGGCAGTCACGGATATTGTCATGACGAGAGCAGGCTCCAGCTTTGCGGTCACAGCGAGTGCTGAACAGATTCCCAGCACCTGGACAATGACCGGATTATCTTTCGAAAGAGGATTTACGAGAGGTAGTAAAGATTTATTTACGTTCATAATCTGGGAATCTTATTGTTCAACGTTTGATTCGCCTTCATCGGCACGTATTGATGCTGTCATGTTGGTCTCGGGAGTGGCAGCGAGCAATTCGCGGAAGAAGGCAGCATAAGGCTCAAGTGAGTTCAGGAGCATTGCCTGGACGCCCTGGCTCGTGATTGTGCCGCCGCTTATGGCGTGCACCCATGCGCGGTCGGCAGGTTCCTTACCGGTCTTCACGACTGCCACAGAAGTGAAGTCGCCGCCGGGCGCAAAGATATTCTTGCCTTCAAACTGTCCGGAGAAAGCGGGTTTCTCAATCTCGGCACCCAGACCCGGAGTCTCACCCTGATGAGCGAAATAAGCTCCGTAGATAGTGTCGCCGTTGGCATCAAATGCGAGATAACCCCAGATCGGACCCCAAAGACCGGCACCGTATACAGGCACGATATATTTCATACCGTCGGGAGTGTTACATTCAAACACGGGGAGAAGACGCTCTTCAGCCGGTTTCTTCACCTCGAGCGATACTTTCACGTCAAACGGATTGACTTTGGAATCCACCTTCTGACCCTCTGCATTCACGATATAGGAATCCTTGATATGCTCGGAATAAAGGTCGGCGATGGTCTGCCCGTCCTGTGGCACGATTCGTGCGGATGCAAGGATCTGACGTTTCGTGTCGTTGGCGATATTCTCCAACTGTTGCGGACGGAGTGCCTGATATACCACAGAAAGAACCACTCCCACTACTATCACGAGCACGGTGGAGTAGATGATGGTGTATAAGTTGCTTTGTCGATTCATAGTTGCAGGAGCATTTTAATTCTTTACTATAGTACGTTTGAGACGACGGTTGATATTTGCATTCACCACGCAGTAGTCGATGAGCGGAGCGAAGCAGTTCATGAGAAGAACGGCAAGCATCGCACCCTCGGGATAGCCGGTGTTGTAGCATCTGATTATTATTGCAATCGCACCGATGAGGAAGCCGTAGATATACTTGCCGATATTTGTGCGGCAGGCGGTCACGGGGTCAGTAGCCATGAACACGATTGCAAATGCGAATCCGCCTAGACAGAGCTGCTCTACGGGTGAGAGGTAGGTCACGGGATAGAGCGGAGTGGCGAAATTATTTGCCAGCACCGACATCAGGAGAGCACCCACCACACCTGACACGATAATTCTCCAAGAGGCGATACCTGTGGCGAGAAGTATGGCGAGTCCAATAAGGATGCAGAGAGTGGAGGTCTCACCCCATGATCCGGGATAAAGACCGAGGAACATATCTGCCAAAGATAGGGGAGAGCCTGTCACACCGAGCACTTCCGCCTGACCGGCAGATGAAGCGAGCTGACCGAGGGGAGTTGCACCGGAGAAACCATCTACGGCAGCTGACTCACCAAGCGATACAAACACGTGGTCACCGCTCATCTGAGAGGGATATGCGAAGAATAGGAATGCACGGGTGACGAGCGCGACGTTAAGGAAGTTGTAGCCGGTACCACCGAATACTTCTTTAGCGAAAATCACAGCAAACGCCACAGCCACTGCAAGCATCCAGCAGGGAGTCTCCACGGGGCATATCATCGGGATGAGTATGCCGGAGACGAGGAACCCTTCCTGAATCTCGTGACCGCGGATCTGAGCCACGACAAACTCAATGCCGAGACCCACGATATAGGCTGTCAGTATCTGGGGAAGCACTGCCCAGAATCCGTAGAAGAATAGATGCAGCAGCGAATGGTCGGTGTCGCCGATGGCAAGCGCATGCTGAAGCCCGACGTTCCACATGCCGAAAAGACAGCAGGGGAGAAGGGCTATCACCACCATGATCATCGTGCGCTTCGAGTCGTTGCTATCATGGATATGCACGCCGGAGCCGGAGGTCTCGTTGGGGGTGAAAAGGAATGTGTAGAACCCGTCGAACACGGAGTGAAGTTTCTCAAACTTGCCCCCTTTCTCGAACTGTGGTTTCACACTGTCGATTTTTTTCTTTAATCCTTTCATCTGATATTAAGAAGTAATGAGTATTATTTTGAAACGCAAACCGTAGAGTCCGGTCATGAAAGTTCCTTGCGCAGATTGTCAAGTCCCTCTCTCACTATTTTCTGAAGCTCAATCTTTGAGGTGTCGACAAATTCCGGGAGAGCGAAGTCTTCCGGAGCCACTTCATAGATGCCGAGTTTCTCCATCCTGTCGATATCTCCGGCGATGATAGCCTTCAGCAGATATTCCGGATAGATGTCAAACGGGAACACCTTGTCATATTCCCCACTGAGAATCATCGCACGATGTCCTCCCTTTATACGGGCGTCAAAGTCGAAAGGCTTAGACAAACCTCTAAGGAAAGCCGGGAACGAGCGTTTTACACTGTATTTCATGGGGCTTACTGATGCCCATCCCATGAATTCATCGGCATGGTTACCCTCTTCGATGACAGTGATCTGGCGATAAGGATAATGCAGGAATCCATCTTTGGAGGTCTTTATGCCGGTGAGCACATTGCCTGAAATGATGCGTATGTCGGAATCCGACTTGAGCTGACCGTCAAGCAAGCCTGACAAGGCGGCTCCGGCGAAAGTGGAGACGATATGCGGATTCTTTACCAACGGACCGGTCAGAGCCACGGAAACAGAGAAGTCGAGCTTACCCTCCTCACAAAGTTTGCCGATCTTTGCAGCTGTGACAGCATCCAGGGTCCAGACGGTCTCACCCTTGTTTACCGGTTTGATTGCGGCAATCTGAGTGCCGACGTTTCCGGCGGGATGCGGGCCTTCAAATTCATACACAGTTGCAGCCTGAGAAGAGATTGAAGATCCGGCTTTCACTCCAAGGAAAACTTTCCCCGTAGTCAGTTTGGCAAGCGCACGTAAGCCTTTCTCGAGCCATTTCGTATTTTCCGCGTCAAGCATTTCAGGAGCCAGCGGGGCAGAATCGAAAGATGTGACGAAAATGTCGCGTGGAGCCACTTCAGGATCAGGAACTATGTCGTATGGACGCTGGCGCATCATAGCCCAAAGACCTGACTCAAGCATAGCTTGTCTGATCTGTTCAGGCGAAGATGCCTTGGGTCGGTTCTCAGCGTTACTGTCGTCCTGTTGCTTGATGATACTGATGTAGTCGATGTGGCGACGTTCCCCCCTCTTTACCTCGGTTACTGTGCCCGATACGGGAGAAACCAACAGGATTTTGCCGTAAGCCTTGTCTTTCAAGAGCGGATCGCCGGCGGCTACAGAGTCGCCCGGTTTGACCACAGCTTTCCATACGGGTCCCGGAAAATCGTCGGGACAGATGGCAAAAAGAGTTGTTTTGTTGTCAGCCTTAACCTCAGAAGAGGGTTTTCCCGACAAAGGGATGTCGAGCCCCTTCTTTATACGTATGATTTCAGCCATATATAAATTATAAAAATGTGACCTATGTCACCCTTCATAATACTTATGAAGAATGCCACAGTTTTTTGATGATTCAAATATGTTGCAAAGTTACTAATAATCGCGAATTTGTGCAAAAAAAACTTCCCGCATGAGCCATGCGGGAAGTTTTTTTATTAATAGACGGTGAATTGTTCTTATTTAAGTCCCTCTACAAACTTGCGGTACTGCTCGTTGTTGGGGTCATATTGCAGATACTTGTTGAAGTATTCCTTGGCTTTCTCCACGTCTTTCTGATCGAGATAGTAGTTGCCCATGTAGTTGTACATCTCCTTGGCATCGGAAGCATAGCGGGATGGATCTTTGCTTGCCTCAAGAAGGGCGATTGCCTCAGTATAGGCGGGAACGGCAGCAGAAGCTACGGATGCCTCGTCTGCTTTCTGTTTAGCGATGTCGCCGGCGAATTTCTTAGGCTTGTAGTTGTCGGGAAGAATCTCTGCAGCCTTGTCAGCATAGCTCTGAGCTATTGCATAATACTTATCGGCAGTGGCAGGATCATTAGCCTTGTTCTCAACGCCGGCATAGAAAGCGAATGTGGCCTGCTGGATGAAGTCGTTGTAGCCGGGTTTCTCAGAGTTTGCGATATAGCCCTCGTAAGCCTCAGCAGCCTTGGAGAGATTGTTTTCCTCCACGTAGGTCATTGCAAGCTGCTTGTAGAACTCACGGTTCTCTGGCATTTCTTTGATAGCCTCCTCAAGGAGAGCCTGTGCTTCCTGCGGACGTTTTGCCGTGTTCAGCTCCTGAGCGATAAGTATGTAGTCGATGGGCGCAAACTTGTTGGCGGGATTGCTCTTGTGTGCAGCTACGAGTGCCTCAGCCATGGGGAGCATCTGCGGAGCCATCTCCTTTATCTGCGCGGCGTTCATAAACTGGTAACGCTGTGCGGTGAAGTTTGAGGGATTCGCCTTCAGAAGCTCAGTGGAATAGTCGTAACCTTTCTGGAAGTCACCACCGTAGAAGAGAAGGAATGCATAGCGGTCTTCGTCCTGCTTGAAGTGGTTGGGGTTCTTCACGTATTTCCCATACTCTGTGGCAGCCTCCTTGAATTTCTGGGCATTGTAGTAGGCGTTGGCAAGCTCTCTCTGCGCAAGGGCTGAAGTCGGATTTACAGAAAGGAGCTTATTGAGCATGTCGATAGCATATTCCGGATTCACCATGGTGAATAGGTTGGCATATTTCACGTATGCCTCGGAAGCATTGGGATCGTAGGTTGTAGCCATCTCATACTGGCTTCCTGCACCACCGAAATCCTTGTTGTCTTTCTTGCGGTCGCCTTCAAAAAGATAAATGTCGGCTTCCTGCATATTGGTCTTGCGAGCCTTCTCCACGCGTTTCTCAATCTCTTTTGCATATACGACGGGATCTGCTCCATAGTATGCGCGTGCGATTGCGATGTGTAGCGCAGCACTCTTCTTCTCTTTGCCTTCAGCCATCTTGAACTGTTTCTCGGCAGCAGCTTTATCGCCATTGAGAAGGTCGACGAATCCGAGACCCACGTAGTTGTAGGCATATTCGGGATTAGCTGCTACGCCGGCATCGAAATATTTTGCAGCCTCCGACTTGTTGCCTTCCTCAAGAGCAATCATGCCGAGATAGTAGTTGCTGATCGACTTGTCGGTCCCGGCATTGTTCATGTTTCTCAGGAGAAGTTCTTTTGCGTTTGCAAACTGGTCTGCCTTATAATACTCCTGACCCTCTACGTGAGTCTGAGCGAAAGAGGGTATTGCAGCTGCCGCAATCAAAGCGGACGCGAAAATAAATTTGAATTTCATCTGTATGATAATAAAATTATTTGTTTGCTATTGTATAGAAATGACTCACAAAATTAATAAAAAAAATCTATGATATGTCATTCCGGATGTATTTTATAACTGATTTCTATCCAATAATTGCATAAAAGAGGATTAATTTTAATTTTTTTTACAAAAATCCCCCTACATTTCATGCAAGGGGACTCTATAATAAGGTGTGTGTGCTATATCACTTCCACTACCCTTGGATTCATGTGGTATGGCAGGATTCCTGTCAGGGAGATGATTTTCTGCCCTACAAATCCGGTCAGGAATACGTAGAAACTATGCAACACGGTGGAGTTGCTTGCCGTAGACACCATATATATTTTTCTGACGAGCGGATATTCGCCGGAGTATATGTATGCCTGGTAAGGCTTATAGGCGACCAGGCTGAAGTCGTTTGCTTCCGTCGGGTTGCTCACCTTCATTATGTTCACTTCCGAGGTGAGCGTAGTGGCTATTGTGTCTGTCTCGTTCTTGTAATCCTCCATTCTCTGGTCCATAGGTATTTTCTTCGCTACGCTAAGGTCGTCACCGAGCCAGCTCACGCTTATGACACCGAGAGCATCCGGATCATTCTTTACGATGTCAAACACCTGCGCATTGTTGTTTTGCGCGAAAGAGTTGGTTTTTTCTGCCAGTTTTTCCCCTTCGGCGAGAAACTTATCACGGATGTATGACACGGTTGACGATTCTGCATTGTCAAACACAATCTTTATGGCTGTGGTGTCGTTCCCTGCCAGCTGACTCCATTTCGTGATCTTACCGTTGAAAATGTCGGCAATCTCTGTCATGGATAGGGCAGAGACGGGATTCTTCTTATTTGTGATCAAGGCAACGGCATCGACAGCGATGCAATTCTGTCTCACCACTCTCTTATGCTTCGCCTTCATATATTCGATCTGCTCCTTGGTGAGCTGTTTCGATGTGATTATTGCCTGCGTGGCGTCAGCGGTCAGGGAGTCGAGAGCCTCCCCCTCGCTGACGTAGAAAGGTATGATTGAGGCGTTGGGATATGAATATTCAAACACTTCAATCTCTTCGTCAAGAATATTCTTGAAACCGTCGTCGCAGAATATCGTGGCACTTCCGGAGGCATATTCACCCCTTTTCACAGGAGTGCAACTCACTGCCCCCATGACTATAGCCATCAGGGACAGTGACAATGTTGTGGATTTGAGTAATTTCATATAATTCGGTTTTAATGTCGGGATATATGTGTCGGTATGCCTGCGCCATCTTCAAATGAGAGGCAAGGGCTGCGTCACATCCCCCTATAGAGCCGGTAGCCTCTCCAGACGCCATAGACGCATAAGACAATTCCGACGATAAAACTGATGACGTTATTATCAATATTGAATACGTCAAAAATAAATAACAGACCGACTGCAACGTATACAATCACCATGAAAATGCCAAATACAAGGCGTCCGCCTTTAGGCATGTTGTTGAAATTATTTTCAGTGCTCATAACTCGATGTTTTATATGTTTTTCTATTATTTTAACAACTCAGGCTGAAGTATGTTCGCCAATAATAAAAAAAATATCGGAATCCCGATGCCGGCATCGGGATAATTTCCGGTAGCGTCCCCGGTCTTGTCAAGAAAAAAGGAAGAGACTTTTGAGGTCTCTTCCTTCTTATCAGGACACTTCCGCCGGGCGGAAGATAGGGTCATCAGTTGTTCTGAAGTTTGAATGTGACAGGGAGGTTGAAGTAAGAACGAACGGAGACGCCATTGTTCTTGCCGGGCTGCCATTTCGGCATCTTCTTGACAACTCGGAGAGCCTCGCGGTCAAGATCCTTGTCGACACCCTTCACGATAGTTGCGGCACCGATAGAACCGTCTTTCTCAACGACGAACTTCACGACCACGCGGCCCTGGATGTCGTTCTGCTGAGCTGCCTCAGGATAACGGATATTGTTGCTGAGCCATTTCATCAGGGCTGCCATACCACCGGGGAATTCAGCGGGCTGCTCTACAGCCACGAAAATCTCCTCCTCTACGGGTTTAGCCTCGGGTTCGGGTTCTTTTACAATCACCTGTTCCTGCACGGCCTTGAATTTATCGGCATCATCAGAACCTTCTTGGTTGACAACACCACGTGCGGTGTTATCCTCCTTCTGTTCTTCCATATCCATCACCTCGTTTTTCACCTTGTCGGCGTCAACGATGGCGATCTGGGTCACCTGTACGGTAGCAAGTACCTCTTCAGGCACCTCAATTTCCGGCTGCTCAAACTTCACCTCTTCGGGTTCGGGTTCGGGTTCGGGTTCAGATTCTTCCTGCTGGAGGAGTTCTGCCGCAGCCATTTTCTCACGTTGTTCCTGAAGTGCTATTGCATCTTGCTCTGCTTTATAGTCTGAATACTTTGAATAACAGAGGATAAGGATAAACACGATAACAAGACCGATGAGTGTGTATACAACTGCGAGGTTGTGGCGTTTGTCGCTTGACTTACGTAGCTGGTATGCGCCAAATTCTTTATTTTTATCGGCAAATACCAAATCACGCCATTCTTTTGATGTAAGATCTACATTTCTTTTAGCCATTTCTTTTTCTGCTTTAAGGGTTAATAAATCTTATATCACTGTTGATTACGGCTTTGGAAGTCAAGAATCATCACAGAGTCAGCGCGAGTCATGTTGTCAATCTGATATTTTGAGATTGAGTTAATCTGCATCTCGTCAAGAATCTCCACAAGACTACCGAAGGAAGCCTGGGGGGTAGACTTGATGATTACCACGGGCTTTTTGAGATTCTCATTCTTTCTTATTTCAGAAGCAGCCTCATCATAGGCCGCCTGGGCTTTCTCGCGGTCAGCCTTAGTCTCAAGGCTGCCAAAACCTCCGTCGGCATACTTCTTCTTAATATTGTTGATCTCAACGAGCACGTCGTGGTTACGCTGCTGGATAATCTGGCGAATGCCACGAGGGGTGTGGACTCCACCATTTACTTCATCGGTGAGGAACTCAGATTTCTGAATGTTGTTGTTTTCAGAAAGTACAGTTCCACCGGCACCAAACATACCGGCGTCGCCACCGGGTTTGCCGAAGTAGTAGTATACCTCATTCACCACCTGTCCGTTGACAGAGTCAACTTCATTAGAACCTTTCTTACGCTTTGCGTCGATGATGATGGTCACAGCATCATCGGCGGAAGCCTGCGACATGTTCTCCTGATTCTCCACCTTCTCGTTAGAAGGGAGAGCGATGGTGAGAGTCTGCGATTTAATCATTGTCGTACAGAGCATGAAGAACGTAATGAGCAACATGTTCATGTCGACCATCGGCGTGAAATCCACGCGGATCTGCATCTTTTTCTGGGCGCCTTTCTTGCCGTTGCCGCCCGAATTTTGTTGAACTTCTGCCATGGTCTTATTCTCCTGCTTTAAGTGCGGTCAAAAATGTAAACTTATTCATGTGGATAGTCTGAAGATTATCCATCACCATGTGGATGATATCGAACGGAGTGTTCTGGTCCGCCTTGATGGCTACGCCTGTACCGTCTTTGATTGACTGTGCGAGGTTTTCGTTCTCAGTCTGGCGGAGTGCTTTCATCCACATCTGGAATTCATTCGGTGTGCTCTCATCGGAGTTCCAAGATACGGGGATTCCTGTCACGTGGTTCGGATTTTCATCCTCACCTCCGAGCCATTTGTCCATCTTGGTCTGCCCTTCCTGCTCATCGGCGAGATTCAGGAACTCACCCATCTGCTGGAGAGGCACTCCAAAAGAACCCAATTTGCTGAAGGCCTGCTTCTGTGCAACATTGAAGCTGATTTTGTTCTTATGTGATTCGTTATAGATTTCGCTCACCTTGTCGAGCAACGCCATTCTCATCTTTTCGTTTGACCAAGCTGATGAAGTGTCGTTGTTCATAGTAAGCCAAACCTTTCCTTCCGGGCTTACGAGCACCTGGACGAAGTTGGTCTCCTGCACCTTTTCAGTAGAAACTGAAGGTGGAGTCACCACTGTCGCGGGCTCTTTCTGAAGGAAGGTCGAAGTCAACATGAAGAAGGTAAGGAGCAGCACCGTCACGTCACTCATCGCGGTCATGTCGATGAATGTGCTCTTTCTTGCTATTTTTACTCTTCCCATATTAGCTATAAACTTATTCGGTTTGGTAAATTGAAATTATCGTTTTCGGGCAGTCACTGATTAGTGAGTTGCTGCGAAAGTAGCTACGATTGAGAAACCGATTTCGTCGATAGCGTAGGTCAGGTTGTCGATCTTGTTGGTGTAGAAGTTATAAGAGATAACTGCGAAAGCACCGGTTGCGATACCGAATGCAGTGTTCACAAGTGCCTCAGAAATACCGGTAGAGAGCTCAGTCGAGTCAGGAGAACCGGAAGAAGCAAGAGCCTGGAATGATTTGATCATACCCATAACGGTTCCGAGAAGACCGACGAGAGTACCGAGAGTTGTGAGGGTAGCCACGATGGGGAGGTTCTGAGAAAGAGCCGGCATCTCAAGAGCTGTAGCCTCTTCCACCTCGTTGCGGAGGGTAGTGAGTTTCTGCTCTTTGCTGAGGACAGTGTTAGCGTCCATCTCTTTGTACTTCACGAGAGTGTTGTAAACTACAGAAGCAACAGAACCTTTCTGCTGACGGCAACGCTGCATAGCTGCGTCAATGTTGTTCTTGGCAAGGTCAGCCTTGATGTCTGCAACGAACTTAGTTGTGTTGCCTTTGCCGGAAGCAGAGCTGATTGCAATCCAACGTTCAATAGAAAGTACGATTACGGTGAGGAAGAGGGTCATAAGGATAGGCACGATGAAACCACCTTTGTAGACAGTACCTGCGAGGTTGATAGGATGTCCTGCGGGATCGTTACCCTCGAAGTTGCCGGGTGCGCCCATACCGAAGAGGAAGATGCAGACAGCTGCTACTGCGCATGCAATGATTACGAAAAACGCGTTGCGGATACCACGCACGTTGCTGATTTTCTCTTCCTTTTTCACTTTGGCTGCCACTGAAGAAGGAGCCTTAGAATTCTGAGATTCCATAATGTTAAATTTGTTTGAATTTTGTTTGTGAATATTGTGTTTTTTTGAATTATTTGTGTTGTCTTGGTACGCTGGTGGCTATCGCGTCAGCTATTTGGGTTTTTCATGCCTTGGACGAGTTTTCTACCTTTAGAACCTATGACAATGCAAAATTACAATTAAATTTGAAAAAAACAATATTTTATTTTTAAAAAAAATGTTTTCATAGAACCCTAAAATTTTAAATAATGTAAAATTTAGGGAATTTTTGGAATGAATTTGCTGATTTATAAATAGAAAGGCAGTTCTTGCGACAAAACAGCCGCAAGGACTGCCTTTTTTATAAATAGTCAGAATTTATCAATCAGTCTTCTTTTACAGCAGCAACTCCGGGAAGTACTTTGCCTTCAATTGCCTCAAGGAGCGCACCGCCGCCGGTGGATACGTAAGAAACGCTGTCGGCAAGACCGAACTTGTTGACACAGGCTACAGAGTCGCCACCGCCCACGAGGGAGAATGCGCCGTTCTCAGTTGCCTTCACGATAGCCTCTGCGATAGCGCGTGAGCCGGCTGTGAAGTTGTCAAATTCAAACACTCCGGCAGGACCATTCCAGAGGATAGTCTTCGACGGGATGATAGCCTCTGCGAATGCCTCTCTTGTCTCCGGACCGGCATCAAGACCTTCCCAACCGTCGGGTATGTCGTTTGCGGGGCAGATCATAGTGTTGCAGTCATTCTTGAAGGCATCGCCGGCAACGCAATCAGTGCCGAGGATAAGGTTGACGCCCTTCTCCTTAGCTTTCTTGATGATGTCGAGAGCGAGATCAAGTTTGTCGTCCTCTACGATTGACATGCCGATTTTGCCACCCTGAGCCTTTGCGAATGTATATGTCATACCGCCGCAGAGGATAAGGTTGTCAACTTTGTCCATGAGGTTCTCGATGATGCCAATCTTTGTAGATACCTTTGAGCCACCCATGATTGCAGTGAACGGACGCTTGATATCCTTAAGGATATTGTCGACTGCCTGCACCTCTTTCTCCATGAGATAGCCGAGCATCTTGTTCTCCGGCTGGAAGTAGTCAGCGATTACGGCAGTGGAGGCGTGTTTGCGGTGAGCGGTGCCGAATGCGTCATTTACGTATACGTCGGCGTAGCTTGCCAATTTCTCAGCGAATTTTTTCTGACGCTCCTTCATCTCTTTCTTTGCAGCATCGTATGCGGGATCTGCTTTGTCGATGCCTACGGGCTTACCCTCCTCTTCGGGATAGAAGCGGAGATTCTCAAGGAGAAGCACTTCGCCCGGTTTGAGCTCAGCTACAGCTTCGTCAGCGTTTGCGCAGTCGGGTGCGAATTTCACGTCAGTGCCGAGAGCCTTAGCCACGTCTTCACGGATCTGTGCGAGGCTGAATTTAGGATTAACCTTACCTTTGGGTTTGCCCATGTGCGACATGAGAATCAGGCTGCCGCCGTCAGCAAGAATTTTCTTGAGGGTGGGCAATGCGCCACGAATACGTGTGTCGTCAGTTACATTCCCATTCTCATCGAGGGGCACGTTGAAGTCCACTCTGACAATCGCCTTTTTTCCGGCGAAATTGTAATTATCAATCTTAGCCATTTAATAATATATTGTTAATGTTGACTTTTAGTTGTATCAAATTATTCTTGCAAAATAAGTCTGCAAGGAGAGATGTCTGTTGTTTGTATTAAAGTGTTGCAAAGATAATGAATTTTGTCGGTATTGCAAAGAATAATGTCAATCAATAAAAAAATGCTTAATTTTGTGGTGCGAAAATGAGGGTCTGGAGTGATAATTTGCATTAATAGATACAAAAAAATACGACAGTGACGTCGTTTCCGCGAATTGTCGCGACCCGGGCAGTCAACATTCGCCGATTATTTGCTTATAAAATGTAATAATATGATAGAGGATACGGATATGAAAAAGTGTAGTTTGGAGTCTGACGAAGGTCGGACGCAACAGGCCGGAGGCAGTCCCGTGCAGGCGGTGCGCAGTCTTTATATTAATAAATATGGAGAAGACCCCCACGTGGAGGTGCTGGATGGGGCAGGCTCCGACAGGCGGTATTTCCGGTTGACTTTCTCCGGTAAGCCTTCCGTGATAGCCACGTGGGGGGAGAATATTGCTGAGAACATGGCATTCGTAAGTATGGCGAAGACGTTTCGGAAGAATGGGTGCCCGGTGCCCGAAATATATGCGGAAAACTCCGATTGCAGTGCATATCTTCAGGAGGATTTCGGAGGTTGCAATCTGTTGTCATGCCTTGGAGGTCCTGACCGTATGATGCTTTCGGCAGAGAGTCTGCGGCTTCTTGTCGGGATTCAGACTGTTGACGAGGATGAGTGGAAAGATGAGGTGTATGTGCCGGAGTTCGGGGCGCGTCAGGTGATGTGGGATCTTAACTATTTTAAATATGAGTTCCTGAAGACGTGTGGCTTCGTGTTTGATGAGGATTCTCTTGAGGATGATTTCGAATCATTGTGTGGCGCGCTTACGGGATGCCGTGAGGAATTGAAAGGTTTCATGTGTCGTGATTTCCAGAGCCGCAATATTATGGTGGGTCCCTCCGGGTTGGGATTCATTGATTTCCAGGGCGGCAGGAAAGGACCCTTGCTATATGATGCGGTGTCATTTCTCTGGCAGGCGAAAGCCGGGTTTACGTCAGAGGAAAGAGAAAAATTACTTGCCGCGTATGCCGCCCGGTTGTCATCCGTTAGGGGAGTGGGTTGCGAGGAGATTCTGGAAGGGGTGAGCCGGTTCGCGCTGTTCCGCACGTTGCAGGTGCTTGGGGCATACGGATTGCGGGGATTGGTGGAACGTCGCGCCCACTTCATAGAGAGCATACCCTTGGCACTCGCCAATCTTAAGGAATTGATTGACGACGGAAGTCTGGATGCTTATCCTGAATTGAAGCGGGTGTGTGTGCAGGCGGTCGGAAGCAGGTATGGATTGGTTGATAAGGGTTCGGGACTTACCGTAAAGGTGTATAGTTTCTCCTATAAGAAAGGCTATCCGGAGGATTTGAGCGGCAACGGCGGAGGCTTTATGTTTGATTGCCGAGGAATGCACAATCCCGGACGCTATGATCGCTACAAGCCTCTGACCGGACTTGACGCGCCGGTAAGGGAATTTCTTGAGGATAGGGGAGAGGTAGGTGAGTTTGTCTCGAAGAGCCTTTCGATGGTCTCTCCGAGTGTGAGCCGCTATCTTCAACGCGGATTCAGCTCACTTCAGATAGGATTCGGGTGTACGGGTGGCAGACATCGTTCGGTGTACTGTGCGGAATCCCTTGCCGGTCAACTTGCCGAACGCTTTCCGTCGGCACGTATTGAGCTTGTGCATAGGGAGCAGGGTATTGTGAAAATATATAATGATAAGGAGGAAGGAGAATGAAAGCAATGATATTATGTGCTGGACTTGGGACGCGTCTCCGTCCCTGGACCCTCAGCCATCCTAAGGCATTGGTGCCTGTAGGTGGCGTACCGATGCTTGAGAGGGTGATAGATAAGTTGAGAAGTCAGGGGTTTGATTACATAGTTGTGAACGTTCATCATTTCCCCGAACAGATAGTGGATTTTCTGCGTCAGCGGGATCTTGGGGTGAAGATAGCCGTCAGCGATGAGAGCGACAGGCTCCTCGACACGGGAGGCGCGATAATGAAAGCGGAGGAATTGTTGCGGTTTTCTGATGGACCTGTGCTTGTGCATAATGTCGATATATTGAGTGATGCCGATTTGAGGGGTCTGATGCAGCGTCATATCGACAGCGGTGCCGATTCCACACTTCTTGTTAGTCCGCGTGACTCATCGCGGAAGCTGATTTTTGATGAGTCGATGCGGTTGCGCGGTTGGCATCATTTGGAGAAGGATGTCTACCGACCGGAATGTTATTCAAAGTCGTGCTTCGATCGTGAGTATGCTTTCAGTGGTATCCATGTGGTCGGTGCTGGCGTGTTGGAGGAGATGCACAGGATAGAGGGTGATGAGAGATTCTCGATAATAGATTTCTTGCTGTCGCCGGAGAATAAATGTGAGATCCGTGGATATGTGCAGGAATCGCTTCAGCTTATAGATATAGGAAAGCCCGCGACGTTGTCGCAGGCTCAGTTAATTTTTTGATTAGGACTAATGGGGGCTTAATCAGTGACGATGGTGGTAGATGGTGGAGCTGTGTCTATTTGAATTGAACTGGAAAGTGCATCCTGCAATGAGAAATACCACAGCAATTCCGCCGAGCCACCAAGTCGCGGTTATACTTGTTGTGAAACAAGAAACGATCAAAAGAATAGATCCTATTACATAGGAAATTATGGACAGAGTTTTCATAATTGAATAATTAAATAGTAATGATAAATTAGCACATATTTGAAGTCTGGACAACTTCATTAAGAACATCGTGAAATCACGCGTCTTTACAGAGATAACAAGATGTATGCACCGACGGTTTAACAGCATCAAAGTTTTTTCAAATAAAGGCCGGGGTGCGGACATAAAAAAGGATTGCGTTAAAGCAATCCTAAGTAGCCGATCCGGGACTCGAACCCGAGTCTCCACCGTGAGAGGGTGGCGTGCTAACCGCTACACTAATCGGCCGTAGCGATCTGATATTTAAAATAAGTAGCCGATCCGGGACTCGAACCCGAGTCTCCACCGTGAGAGGGTGGCGTGCTAACCGCTACACTAATCGGCCATTAAAATACCGGATTCGGGTTAGATAAATCCGGTTTTTTGTTTTGACTTTGCAAAGTTAGGCATAAAATCTGAACCTTGCAAATTTTTTTGGAAAAACTTTTCAGAAAATTATTCTGCTGCCTGGTTTTCAGCATTTTCAACTTCTGCCTCAAGAGCGGCCTTAGCAGCCTCTTCCTCAGCAGCGAGTTTCTCAGCTTTCTTCTTAGCTACAGCCTCACCTTTGATTCTGTTTTTCTCAGCCTCAGCCTCGAAACGAGCCTTAGCCTCTTCAGCAGCCTGAGCGGCTTTCTTAGCCTGGGCAGCGGAAGCCTCTTTGTCGCGGCTCTCTTTCCAAGCGTTGAAACGACGCTGAGCCTCTTCTTCGTTGAACGCGCCTTTCTTCACGCCGCCACGGAGATGCTTCATGAGAAGCACACCCTCTTTTGAGAGGATTGAGCGAACTGTGTCGGTAGGCTGTGCGCCAACTTCCATCCAATACAAAGCACGGTCGAAGTCTAAACTTATTGTAGCAGGATTAGTGTTCGGATTATAAGAACCTATCCTTTCAATAAATCTACCATCTCGTGGTGCCCTGCTATCGGCGACTACAATGGGATAATAAGCGTGGCCTTTACGACCATGACGCTGTAATCTGATTTTTGTTGCCATAAAACTTGCCGGTTATTTGTTTTGGTTAATTCTTTTTGCAAAGGTAAGCCGGCGGGATTACCGTTTTGCGGCTGCAAAGTTAGTTTATTTTTTGTTATTGTGCAATCCCATTACCCATAATTCTCCTTTTTTTTGATGTGGAAGGTGAAAAAATGACATATTTTAAGTAATTTTGTAGTCAGGTTAAACGAAAAACAACAGAAAAATCTGAAATGACCGATAATCCTTTATTGACAAGGCTCGAGGGCTTCGATGCCCGTTTTGAAGAGGTGGCGACGCTTATCACTGATCCGGCCGTGATAGCCGACCAGAAAAGATACGTGCGTCTCACCAAGGAATACCACGATCTGGAGAAGATTCTGAAAGCGGCGTCGCGCTACCGGGTCTTACTGTCGGGTATAGAGGAGGCGAAGAGCGTTCTTGCGGAAGAGACCGATGAGGAGCTGCGTGCTTTCGCACGTGAGGAATTAGACTCCGCCGAAGCTGAGGTGCCGAATCTGGAGAATGAGATAAAGCTGCTTCTCGTGCCCGCCGATCCGGAGGATGCGAAGAATGCCTGCGTGGAGATACGCGGAGGCACAGGTGGTGATGAGGCGGCTCTTTTTGCCGGCGATCTTTTCAAGATGTATCAGAAATTTGCCGAGAAGCGAGGATGGCAGCTTGCCGTGACGAGCTACAGTGAGGGTGCCGCCGGTGGGTTCAAGGAGATATGTTTCACTCTTTCCGGTGAGGATGTGTATGGGGTGATGAAATATGAGAGTGGTGTGCATCGTGTGCAGCGCGTGCCCGCCACGGAGACGCAGGGGCGTGTGCATACGTCGGCTGCGACGGTGGCGGTGCTGCCGGAAGCGGAGGAGTTTGACGTGGAAATACAGGAGGGCGCGATCAAATGGGATACGTTCCGTTCCGGAGGTGCGGGTGGTCAGAATGTGAATAAGGTGGAATCCGGCGTGCGGTTGCGCTATATGTGGAAAAATCCTGTGACCGGCGAGGAGGATGAGATACTGATAGAGTGTACTGAGACCCGCGACCAGCCCAAGAATAAGGAGCGTGCTTTGTCGCGCCTGCGCACCTATATATATAGTAGGGAACGCGAGAAATATCTTGCCGATATAGCGCAACGGCGCAAGACCCTTGTCTCCACCGGCGACCGCTCAGCTAAGATACGCACGTATAATTTCCCACAGGGACGCATGACGGATCACCGTATAAACTACACAGTGTATAATCTTGACTCCTTCATGGAGGGTAATATTCAGGAATGTATCGACCGTCTTTCGATAGCCGAGAATACGGAGCGCATGAAAGAAGCTGCCCTGTAAGATCCCCTTATAAGTCTTTTTTTAATAAAAGACCCCTTAAAATAACTGACCCCGTCTCAATTTTTATGAGACGGGGTCTTATTCATTCTATCCTAATATTTAAGCCGTCAAAGCATGGATGGACGTTCTCCGGTAGCATCCTCTCGATGTCTTTGTGGAATCCTGCCTCATGATTGAAGTGGGTGAGGTAGGCTTTTTCCGGTTTGATGCGCTTAATGAGGTCTAAAGCTTCTTCAAACGAAAGGTGGGCGAAATGCTTGCGTGGACGTAGCGCGTTAAGCACGAGCACTTTCAATCCTTTCAGTTTCTCCAACTCCTCCTCCGGAATAGTCTTTGCGTCAGTGATGTAGGCAAAATCCCCGATACGGTATCCGAAGATGGGGAGCTTGCCGTGCATGACGTTTATCGGGATTATCTTCAGACCATTGATGAAGAAGGGTCTGTCGTCGATCTTTATTCTGTCGAGAGCCGGCACTCCGGGATATAGATGATCGCGGAAACAGTAGTCAAGTCGTCTGCCGAGATCATCATACACATCTTCCCTCACGTAGAGGGGGAGTGCGCCGTCGGCACAGAAGGGGCGAAGGTCGTCGATACCGCCCACGTGGTCGTAGTGGCTGTGAGTCACGAGCACGGCATCCACATGATAAAGATCGCATCTCAAGGCTTGCTGGCGGAAGTCGGGGGATGCATCAATAAGCAGTTCAAGTCCATGTGTGCGGACTAATGCGGAAGCTCTCAGGCGTTTGTCAAATTTTGAATCCGATCGGCAAACCTTACACGCACACGCCACTTCAGGCACCCCTTTCGAAGTGCCGCTCCCAAGTATGGTGACGTCGATTGACGTATCAATGAAATTCACCTCAGGATAAAGCACCACTCCGAAGTTCTCCCTTACCTTATTTATAATATGGTGCGAGAGGTCGATCACGTCCTTGGCAGAGGCATCTGCCGCGTTTGCAATGACAAGGCATTGCTTAGGGTAGACCTCCGCGCCTCCGATGCGGAAGCCTTTGAGTCCGGCGTGTTCGATAAGCCAACCTGCCGGCACTTTCACGCGATGGTCGTCGACGGGATAGCATGGTATATCGGGATTCCTCCCGAGCATCTCCTCCTGATAGAAATATCTCGACACCACCGGATTCTTGAAGAAACTTCCGGCACTTCCGATTTTTGCCGGGTCGGGGAGCTTGGCATCACGTATGCGTTTTATCTCGGCGGCAGTCTCTTGTATTGTAGGCGTATGTCCGAGCGATTCCGTCAGATTCTTGAGAGGCCCGTAGTCAAGATGCTCGGCAATGTTGGATTTCTTTAGCCGGAAACTTACGTGCAATACGATATACCGTCCTTTCCCTTCATGCTTAAACATACTGTCGCGGTATCCAAACCGGCAATCCTCATTTTTGAGCACCACCTGTTTGCCGGATAGTGTGTCAAGGCATTCCACCGTATGGATAACGTCTTTTGCTTCCACGCCGTATGCCCCGACATTCTGTACGGCAGAAGCTCCGACCTCACCCGGTATGCCGGCAAGATTTTCAAGTCCCGCAAGTCCGGATGCAGTACACCAGTCAACAAAATCAGTCCATTTCACTCCAGCACCGGCAATTACGAATGCATTCGTTTCATCCTTGTCGTATCTTACCAAATCCTTTATTGCGGAATGGAGAATCAGTCCGTTAAAATCGTTTACGAAAAGGAGATTGCTTCCCCCTCCAATATGCAGCACCTCATTATTGCGGAATTCTTCAGAGCGGTATATTTTCATCAGCTCCTTGACGGAGGAATATTCCGCAAAAAGAGCGGTCTTTGCCGGAACACCGAAGGTGGTGTAAGCCGTAATGTCTTTATCTTTTTCAAACATAATATAAAAGCGAAGGCTGTTTGTTGTGGTTATAACTCCGTGTCTTGTTGAATTTCAGTCTGCCTCACTTGCGGAATCTTGTGAGCAGACCGTCCTCAAACCAGAGCACCGTGCCGTTGGGGTATTGCCAAAGATCGAGTATCTGGCTGTAGTCATGTCCGCGGTTCACGTCGTTGGGATTCCCGAGAGAAAGTTTACATTCCTCCTTGGTCATGCCTATTTTTACGTTTCCGTTGCAGATCACGTCCCACGTCTCGTCAGTGATCTGCGGGTATCTCTTCCTGATGTCGGAGAGTGAGAACAGGTTTGGAAACGTTCTTGTCTCGGTTCCGGATACGCCGTAATTCATAAATAGCCATGCCGAGTGCCCATTTGCATCGGAGAATTTCACCCTTAGCGGGAATGCCAGGTCGCCTGACTGCACATCCGTGATGGATACTTCCACGAATTTTTTTCCCATTACTCTGTTGCCGTTGTTGTCATACCATAGCGGGGTCTTTAGCCATAAATCCTTACCTTTCAGCAATTCCCTTGCATCGTCAACCATATCGAGGTCAATCAGCATGGGTATCTGGTTGGAGTATATTTCGTGAGGGGCGGTGTCCACGTTTTTCCCGGAGTTATATCGATAAGAGTTGGAGCCGTCGGAGAAAACGATTGTCGCGGAGTATGATCCGTCGGGCTCAAGCTTAGGCTCCGTTCTTACAAAAGATAGAGTCTTCCCTCCGATTCGTGCGGAATCCGGCTCTGCTGGTAGTCCATGCTGACTGAATATGAGTATGGTCTTGTTGTCGGCGGCAATGAATCTCTTGCCGGGTTGCCATTCGGCAAGCGGGAGAGGCGACACGCCCTTGAAGAATTCTTCTTCGGGGGATGGGGCTATAAGTTTCTTGTCTTCCCTTGAGAGAGACACCTTCTTGGTGCTCTCAATGCCGGTGAAGCAAGATGATAGCGAGCAGGAGAGAGAGCCTGCGAGCATTACAGATGCCAGCAATTTGGCGCATTTTATATTGAGGGATGTATGTCGTGACAAAAGTTTCAAAATAGAAAATAGAATAAGATGTTAAAATGGTGATGATTTTGTGGTCATCATGTAGTCTGCAAAATTACTAAAAAAAGTCAAGAGGAGAAACGGGAATTGCAAAATAAGCTATACCAAATTTCATGGCTATATATATCAGTAATCTAAGTGAAAAATAATTTAAGATATAATGGAATGGGAATCAGAAATATGCAGGAATAAATTAAAGAATGGTTAAAAAATATTCAAAAAAGATTTGGTGGAATGAAAAAAAGTGCGTAACTTTGCACTCGCAAAACGGAAGAGATTCCTAATCAAGGCGGGATAGCTCAGTTGGTTAGAGCGTCGGATTCATAACCCGGAGGTCTCGAGTTCAATTCTCGATCCCGCTACAAAAATGGCAGTTGGCATCAGTCAGTTGCCATTTTGTTTTTATAAACATCCGCTTGTAGTTTTTTGGGGGATTACTCAAGATAAGCGATTGTATAGTGAGGCGATCCATGTCATTAGAGGGATCTTGTCCGCATGGGTGCTTATAGAGACAAGGCGGCATGCCCGTGCATCATTATTGGTTTCCTTAAATTTAATTGTTATGACTACGATGTATGAAAAAATCATGGATCTTCCGTTGTTTAAAGGAGTGGGGAAGGACCATGTTTCGTCTTTTCTGGAGAAAACGAATGTCAACTTTTTGAATTATGAATCGGGAGAGCTGGTCGTGACTAAAGGGGATGATGTCCGTATGTTGAAATTTGTCATCTCCGGAGAAGTAAGGATAAATCATAGATTGGATGGTTTTGATATTGTGGTGGAGGAGATATGCGGTCGTGGACGAGTGTTGGGTGCGGACCGCCTCTATGGGATGTCGAAAATCTATTCATGCGATGTGTATGCGATAGGACGAGTTAGTATTATGGAGTTCAGTAAGGAGCAGTATGTCCGTTTGTTGAATATGGATAGTATCTACCTATTGAACTTCTTCAATTTCCTTTCACGCAGGGCACAGCGTCCGGTTGAGACTCTTGAGCGATATGCCGCTGCCGACATTTCTGCCCGTATGTCGTTGCTCGTCGGGATCTTTACCGATCCGGATTCCTCTGATGTGGTGATCAGCGGCTCCGCTTGCGATGTCAGACGCTATTGTGGCGTGAATGAGGAGGAGTTCAGCCGTTGGCTTGAGATTGCCTGTGGCGAAGGATTAGTGGAGATGGCAGACGAACGGATCCGTATATTTTCGAAGAAGTTTCCGTCGGTCGCAGGTAATGCCTTTGATTGAATAGGCTGTCGATTGAATAATCTATCGATTGGATAATCTATCGATTGGATAATCTTACTGAAGTTTCGCAAGCTGCACTTCAGTGGTTTAAAGTTTATAGTTTAAGGTTTAAGATTCATGAAAATCCACGAATCTTTTCATTATACAAAATTTAATGATCATAAACCATAAACCTTAAACCTTAAATAATCTTAAAACATATATTGGGAAGTTCCGGCAACTTATAAGCTAAGGCTTCATCTCTAAAATTGAGGTGGAGCCTTATTTTTTCATTAATTTTTATTACTTTTGTATCGTTCTTCCCGTCATATCACCTTCATGCCGTCGGTGAGTAGCGTGCGGACAATTGATAATCACAACCTTTAATATCGGAAAAATGACATCTCAAACAATGCTGAAGGTTCGCCTTTCTGTCTTAAGTTTTATGGAGTTTGCAGTGTGGGGGGCGTATCTTACGTCGCTCGGCAATTTCCTGTTCAAGAATGGTCTTGGCGACCAGATCGGATGGTTCTATGCCATACAGGGAATAGTATCGTTGTTCATGCCCACAATAGTGGGGATAATAGCCGACCGTTGGATACAGGCTCAGAAAATGTTGAGCATCTGCCATCTGATAGCCGGACTGTTCATGCTTTTTGCCGGGCTCTATTGTATGTCGGCTGGAGAAGTGGAATTTACGCCTCTGTTCATGCTCTACACCGTGTCGGTGGCATTCTTCATGCCCTCGATAGGTCTTAACAATTCTGTTGCATTTAACGCTCTCACGAAAAACGGACTCGATACGGTCAAGGCATTCCCTCCGATACGCACATTCGGCACCATCGGGTTTATATGCGCCATGTTGCTCGTGAATTTTGCCGGTCCGGCAGATGCCAGATTCCAGACCACCTATATGCAGCTGTTTGTCTCTGCGGCGTTCAGCTTCATAATGATGATATATTCCCTCACTATGCCGGTGTGTCCGGTGAGCAAAGGGTCGGCGGATTCATCCCTTGCAGAGCGTCTCGGGCTTCGCGCTTTCTCCCTTTTCAAGGATAAGAAGATGGCTATATTCTTTATCTTCAGTATGATGCTCGGCGTATCTCTTCAGATTACCAATGGATATGCCAATCCTTATATCACGTTTTTCAAAGAGATGCCACAATATGCCGATGCCTGGGCAGCACGTAATGCGAATGCGTTGATTTCGTTGTCGCAGGTGAGCGAGACTCTCTGCATATTGCTCATCCCGTTCTGTCTCAAGCGTTTTGGCATAAAAGGGGTGATGCTCATGTCGATGTTTGCGTGGGTTATGAGATTCGGATTCTTCGGATGTGGCAATCCGAGCAGTGGATTGTGGCTTATGGTGCTCAGCTGCATAGTCTACGGCATAGCGTTCGATTTCTTCAACGTAAGCGGCGGTCTTTACGTAGATCAGAAGACAGATCCTTCCCTCAGGAGCAGTGCACAGGGTCTTTTCATGATTATGACCAATGGATTTGGTGCAACGATAGGCACACTGTGTGCGATGTATATAGTCAACCATAATGTTGTGGCGACAGATCCGGTGGAGGTTCAGCTTGAAGGCTGGAGGGCTTCATGGTATATTTTTGCGGCATACGCGCTTGTGGTCGGTGTGCTTTTTTGGGTAGTGTTTAAGGATGATGATAAGAATAATGCTCCGTCGGCGAAGGAGGTGGTTTCGGAAGAGAGCACAGATGGCGGAGGAATGACAGACGTAAAGATATGATACAGTTTTATGCCCCTGAAATAGAATCCACCGGCATATTGCCGGAGTCGGATTCTGCACATTGCTGCCGCGTGCTCAGGATGAAGGCGGGAGATGAGGTGATTGTGGTGGATGGAAAAGGGAAGCGGTTCCGCTGCGTGATAATGGAGGCTCACCCTAAACATACATCCGTGGAGATTGTCTCGGAGGAGCTTGTGCCGTCGCACTGGGGCGTGCGTATCACTCTTGCCGTGGCTCCCACCAAGAATATGGACCGCATGGAATGGCTTCTTGAAAAGGCGGTGGAGATCGGTGTAGACAGGATTGTATTCCTGAAGTGTGCGCGTAGTGAAAGGAAAGTCGTCAAGTTAGACCGGTTGGAGAAGGTGATGGTGTCGGCAATGAAGCAGAGTCTGAAAGGTGTGCTGCCGGAATTGGAGGAGATGTCTGATTTCAGGGGATTTGTCTCTTCTGATTTTGGCGATGCCGTCAAATTCATGGGCTATTGTTCATCTGATTATCCACGCAAGGAATTTGTGAAGGAGTATCCGCGTCATACTGACGTAGTGATACTTATTGGTCCGGAGGGTGATTTCAGTCCGGAAGAGGTTGAGGCAGCCGTTGCAGGTGGTTTTGTACCCGTCACTTTCGGGGAGAGTCGCCTGCGTACGGAGACAGCCGCCCTGTATGGAGTGACAGCCGTGCATGTGATGAATCAATGCTAATCGGCTCCCAAGCCCCCAACTTAGACTTGGGATTTTTTGCTAAATTTTAAGATACACTTATATAATTATGACAGATAATATTAAGGATTATATCAACGGAGGTGCTGACGGCAACTTCTTCCTTCTTGCCGGTCCCTGCGTCATAGAGGGGGAGGAGATGGCTCTTGACATAGCCTCACGGATGAAGGTGATTACCGAACGTTTGGGAATACCATATATCTTTAAGGGAAGCTACAGGAAGGCTAACCGCAGCCGTATAGATTCCTTTACCGGAATCGGTGATGAGAAGGCGTTGAAGATACTCGGCAAGGTGAGGAGTGAGTTTGACATTCCGGTAGTGACTGACATACATCTGCCAGAGGAAGCGGCTATGGCGGCTGAATATGTCGATGTGTTGCAGATACCGGCTTTCCTATGCCGTCAGACTGATCTTCTTGTGGCTGCTGCTGCCACAGGCAAGTTTGTGAATATAAAGAAGGGTCAGTTCCTCTCGCCTAAGTCGATGGCGTATGCCGTCAATAAGGTAAGGGAGTCGGGTAATGATAATGTGACTGTCACTGAGCGTGGCACCACGTTCGGCTATCAGGATCTTATTGTAGATATGCGAGGATTCCCGGAGATGAAGGAGGCGTGTGGTTGTCCGGTTATCATCGATGCCACCCATTCCTTGCAGCAGCCTAACCAGACTTCTGGCGTCACGGGCGGTTTGCCGGAGCTTATCGCCACGATAGCATGCAGCTCGATAGCTGCCGGGGCGGACGGAGTTTTTATGGAGACGCATCAGAATCCGTCAGAGGCTAAGAGCGATGGAGCCAACATGCTTCCTCTTGATAAGATGGAGAGCCTGCTTCGCCGTCTCGTGATCATGCGTCAGGCCTATCTTGAAGGTCTGAAAATATAGACGCACCGATATCCTTTCGGATAATACATGTAAGGTTCGTTTTTTTACCTTACGGAGCAATAAAAAACAACCGCATCAGCAGAATTTGCCGATGCGGTTGCTTTTTGTATCAATTAAAGATTCAAAATTATTTCAGTTTGAGCACTTGTCCTACCTTTATAACGTCAGCTGCGCCCATTCCGTTGATTTTTCTGAGTGTAGTGGAGGATAGACCGTAAGATTTTGCGATAGAAGAGAGTGTGTCGCCTTTACGGACAGTGTAGGAATCCTTTTCGTTTGCGGCAGCACGATAGGGGTTGCTGCTCTCAGCCTTGGCAAGCGTTTTGCCGGCAGGCGCGAAATTACGAGCTTTTGTATACGTACGTTTATCGAAAGTATATGTATCCGTGTGCGTGGTCTGGTTTGCGAAGTCGAAGATTGCCGACGGATTTATGGCGTATCCCATGAAACGGGTCTCAAAGTGGAGGTGAGGACCGGTGCTTCGTCCGGTGCTTCCACCCAGACCGATCGGGTCGCCGGCTTTCACCACCTGGTCAGCCTTTACGAGTGGCTTGTTGAGGTGTCCGTATACGGTTTCAAGTCCGTTTGGGTGGCGAAGGATCACGTAGTTGCCATAACCCTTTCTTTCGTAAGCAGTGAGACGACATTTCCCATCAAAAGCGGCATAGATTGTGTCGTTGTTTCTGATTGCGAGATCAATGCCTTTGTGCATTCTGCCGAAACGACGGCGATAGCCATAATTTGAAGTCACCTTTCCCGGTACAGGCATCACGTAGCCTGTCACGTCAATCACTTGAGTATCGGGTACGTCTGATTCCTTGAACGGGTTCACTGCCTTGCTGTTCCATCCTTCGGTGTAAATGTCGGGTTCCGGTTCAATATCGTCGATGAGGTCAATGAAAGTATTCTTTTCAACCAATCTGATTTGGTCTTTACTTTTTGCTTGATTGGCGAGGAGCTGCTTGTGAGCATCCGAATGCGGAGATTTACTTGTTATAGTCTGCGCAGTTATTCCGCCGATAGCAAAAGAAGAGAGTAGGAATAAAGCTGCATATTTCTTAAATATCGTCATTATTATGAATTTTATATCCTATGAACACGTCACAGGAGGTCTTATTTGTTAAGGTCGTCGTCAGCATAAAGGAAAGAAAGGTCGCGTGGAGTATAGTCGAGCACTTCTTCCGGCTTGAAGAAACGTGCGATTTCCACCTTTGCATTCTCCGGAGAGTCGGATGCATGCACGATGTTGGCCTGTCCGCTCATGCAGAAGTCACCACGCAGAGTGCCGGGAGCAGCTTTCCTTCCATTGGTTGCGCCAGTCATGGCACGGAACACCTCAACGATATTGATGCCCTTAAGCACAAGGCATACTACGGGCGATGCCATCATAGATGCGCATAGCTCCGGGAAGAAAGGACGGTCAACAAGGTGAGCGTAATGCTCGCGTAAAATCTTTTCGTCGAGTTGCATCATTTTCATGCCTGTGATGATGATGCCCTTACGTTGTATTCTGTTGATCACTTCTCCAATCAGTCCGCGTTCTACGCAAGATGGTTTCAGGATGACTAAGGTTTGTTCCATTTTTCCTTAATACTTTTTAATAATTTTCGTTGAGGTTTCTTCAAAGTTACAACATTAACCTTGTGAATCCTAATTATTTTGTGTTATTTTTTTATAAATATTTTTTCATTGTAAAGAAATGTCTTTGTAAATATCAGTTACATAGTGAATTATTTACAAAATATGTTTTACAACACATTTTTGAACCTGTTGCACATGTGCTATAGGCGTGTGCAATTATAGTCAAAGATAAATGTGAAAATTTGTTAACGTCAAATTAATGTCAGCATAATCATAAACTTAGATAATTCAGCATTTAATAATGCATGATGAATTCGCTTTAATTACGAATGGCAATCCTGCTGATAAGACAATCTGTTTCCTCACCGATGATTCTTAGGACTGCATCTCATAAAAATTTTCGGTATGAACCATTCGGAGCCTTATTTTGTATAACAGACAGAGTATGTCTTGTCGGGCGGATTGACTGGTAGGGAAATTGACGAATCGGCTTGGTGAGATCAGCTTTTATTAAAATTCCACTAAAAATTAAAGGTATGTTAGCAAAGGAAGTTGCAAGCGCTGTGGAACGGATTCCGACAGTAGAATTATCAACGCCCGCAGAAGAGAGCACCTATGCGATAGCTCGTCTAATAATGAAGTTGGTCGACATGATATTGTCGTGGGTGGGGTTGGGACACGACAAAACACTTTCGTTGGTGATATATGCCGCCCTTGTGTTTGCCATATCTTTCGGTATTGGTATTGTGGTGCAGTGTATTGTTGTGGCAGCCGCCAGATACGTAGGCAAGCATTGGCATGCCGAACTTTACGGACGTATGAATGAGGAGCATATCTTCACTAAGAGTGCGCGTATAATCCCCGCTATAATTTTTTTGATACTTATACAGTTCACTTTGTCGGAAAAGGCTTCCTTGGCTTCCTGGATGACGAGGTTCACATGGATATATATAGGATTTGTTGTGACTGATTCGCTTTGCCATGTGGCAAACGTCATCTGGATGCACGTCAATAGCCGTGCCAACAAGAGGCATCTGCCGCTCAATGGAATCCTTCAGTTGGTGAAGGGATTGCTTTGGATTATCTGCGTGATTGTCACTATTGGCATCCTGGTCAACAAGTCGCCGACATCATTGCTGGCAGGTCTTGGAGCTTTCGCTGCCGTCCTGATGCTCGTGTTTAAGGACAGTATTCTTGGTGTTGTCGCCGGTGTGCAGCTTTCGGAAAATGACTCTCTCCATGAGGGCGACTGGATTGCAGTGGGTGATGCCAACGGCACTGTCATCGAGGTTTCGCTGACGGCTGTGAAGGTGCTGAATTGGGATAAGACGGTGTCGACGTTGCCTCCCTACAGCCTGATCTCTTCGGGATTCAGGAATTATCGTAACATGTCGCAAAGCAATACGCGACGCATACAGCGGAGCTATATGGTGGATGCTGACAGTGTTGTGGAATGTGATGATGAGATGCTTGAGGAATTTTCCAAGCTGCCTTATATGAAAGACTGGATAGCTAAGAAAATTGAGCAGCGTAATCAAGGGAAGGTGCAGGATGCAGCTAATCCAGAGGGTCTGGTCGATGGCTCGATTGATACGAATCTCGGTGTGTTCCGTGCATATCTTAAAATGTATCTTGATGCGAATCCCAATTTCTCTAAGGCAGGGGGTATTGATTTCTGTTTCGTGACCACATTGCCGCAGACCTCCTCAGGCATACCGCTTCAGATATATTGCTTCACGTCGACCTCCGCATGGATCACGTATGAGGCAATAATGAGCGCGCTCTTCGAGCACATGGCAGTAATGCTGCATAAATTCAGATTATGCACCTTCGAGAATGCATCCGGCAGGGATACTATTATTGAGGGTTATCTTAGCCCGGGTAAGGATCCGGATACAGTGTTTGGTTTGCCGGAGCCGTTCCTTAATGGGAAATGATAGTGTCAAATTGACAATAATGACGACAATGACGATAATGACAAGCGGAGACACATCATCGTGCCTCCGCTTCCCTTATTGAAGTGGTCTAAACTTATACTTCATCTCAAAAATTATCTTATCGTATGATTCTGTCCTTACTGCTTGGTAGTGGTGCTTTCATTCTCAGGTGCGGTTATTTTGAACGTTACCGGCAGGTTGAAATATGAGGCAACAACTTGTTCATTCACCTTGGCAGGCACCCATTTAGGCATAGACATGACCAATCTTATAGCTTCCTTGTCAAGCTCTTTGTCGACGCCTTTGACTACTGTCGCATCCCTTACCGAGCCATCTTTGTCAACGATGAATTTCACGACAACGCGTCCCTGGACATCATTTTTGGCAGCCTCTTCGGGATACCTCAAGTTTGTACTAAGCCATTTCATCAGTGCAGGCATACCGTCAGGGAATTCCGCCGGGGATTCTACGGCTATGTACACCTTCTCTCCATTTTTCAGTGTATTGTATATAAGGTCGGTAGTCGGCTTCGCCTCTTTGACGGCTTCATTCGTAGATGTTGAGTTATCTTTGATTTTAAAGGAGATAGGCATAGTGAAGTAGGATGCCACCGGTTTCCCGTCGATTTCAGCCGGTTTCCATTTTGGCATGGATTTGACGAGTCGGAGAGATTCCTTGTCGAGCTCCTTATCGACGCCTTTGATTATCTTCGTATCTCTTACAGAGCCATCCTTGCCGATTACGAGCTTCACGATCACTCTCCCCTGTATCCCATTCTTGTAGGCATTTTCAGGGTAATGCATATTTTCTCCAATCCATTTCATCAAGCCTGGCATACTTCCGGGAAATTCTGCGAGTACGTCGGCAGAAGTATATATTTTGTCGTCATCCTCAGGTGATGTTGACTCGCTTTCGGCAGTGACAGCAGTCTCAGACTCGGTGCCTCCGTTGATTTCAGGGGTGGAGGGAGCCGTAGCCGTTATGTTCTCTTCGGCTGCGATAATTAATCCGGTATTTGATTCGGAATCCGGAATAAAATTGTTAACTTTGTCATCATTTTCCGCCATAATTGATATGTCGGAAGTCGAACCGATGATGGAGGCTACTGCCGGGAATTCAGTTGCAAGGCATCCGACAGCCATTGCCGGGATTACGAGAAGGGCGGTCAACCGACGTCCCTTTGATGGATTTGTTTTGTACATCATAGCTATACGTTTTTTAAGTTTGCTGTGATTCAGGCTGTTGGCAAGAACTTGGAACCTCGTGCCCACAGCCTTTTTTATTAATAATGTTTGATATTGTCTCATGTCGACGCCGGATGATAGCACGGCATCGTCGGCCTGGTATTCGTGAACGGTCTTGAACTCGTCCCCCATGAGCCACGCTGCAGGGTTAAACCATTGTAATATGGATACAACCTGCACTACGACGAGGTCGATCCAATGTCGCAATTTAAGATGCCGCATTTCATGGAGAGCGATGAGGTCGCCAGCTGTCTCATAGTCATTACGGTTCATGACGTAGAAGTAGAGCCAGCTAAATGGCGCGATGTCGTCACGATTGGATATAATGAGGATGTATTCCCCGGTCTTTATCCTCTCGCCGTCAGAGATTATGCGGCATAGTTGATAAAGCCCGAATATAGAATAGATTAAGGATAGTATTACTCCGATGATATATATGATTGTGGCGATCGTCGGGAGCGAAAGACTATCCCTTTCTGATTCATCCATGTCTGTTGCCGCAAAGGCAGCCGTTATATATGCCTCCTCAGTATTATCCGTAAAATCCGTCGGTAATTCACTGATAACTACATCGGCTGCAGATGACGACGGCTCGGGCATCAGACCCCTCCATTCGTCTGACAACAGGGGCAGCAGCAACGACATGGCATAGATGACGTATAGGATTAACCGGTTGCACGTATGCTGCCGTTCGCCCGCCAGAATGAGTTTGTAAGCGAGATACCCGAAGCATAGTATTATGCTTGATGTCATTGCGTAGGAGAAAATACTGCCCATGGTTAAAGATGTTTAGGAATTTTTTTCGTTTTCTTTGCTTTTGATTAGGTCAAGGATCTCTTCAAGTTCGTCTGCCGTCACCTTATTCTCCTCTACAAGAGCGGAGATTGCTTTCTTGTAGGAGTTTCCGAAGAAGTCACGTATTACGTCAGCGAGCGTCCTTTCTGCAAAATCCGAACGTTGAGCGATTGCGAAGAAGCGATGGGAGCTTCCAAAGCATTCATGCCCTACGTGCCCTTTCTTTTCAAGGATACGGATTGTTGTGGCGATGGTGTTGAAATGAGGTTTGGGCTCGGGGTATCGGTCAAGCATCTCTCTGACGAATAGCGGGCCGTCGTTCCAAAGCATGTTCATAAGCACTGCCTCTTTCTCGGTAATTGTCTGTCTTTTCCTTCCAGCTTTCATGACTGTCTTTTTTTTATTTAAGATTACTTCGTTATCTTTAGATTGCAAATTTAAAACGAAAAATTTAATTTAACAACGAATACATTAGTCTTTTGGAGTTAAAAAATGTTAAATAATAGATTTGGGGAATTACAAAAGCTAACGGGGTTGACGTCTTCAATAAGAAAGGCGTCAACCCCGTTGGTTTTAGTGGTCATTGGCTATACCAATGATGGTCTTATTGTTTTACCGGAGTTACAGTATATCCGGCTTTTCTCAGTCCTTCTATGATACCCTTGTCTCCGGCGAGATGTAGCGCGCCCACGGCAATGAAAGAGGGGGCGTCATTCATAATCGACGGAAGTTTCTGGAGCCATTCGGCATTTCTCTTATCTACAAGAGCCTCCATAAACTCAGGGTGCTCGTTGTCCTTACTTGATAATTCCGACATCTTGTCAAGATCCTGTGCCTCGTATGCGGCGGTTAGCTCTTTTGTCGCCTGTATGGATTTTTCCGGATCCTTCAGCATCTCCACAAGCGATTCAGCCTGATATGCTATAGGAGTGAAGTCAAACAGGATTGATGCCTGATAGTCGGCTGTCTCAAGCGGGATGATTTTCTTCCCTGTATTTTTCCCTTGAAATTGGAAATAGGTGTCAAGCTGTTCCTGCGGGTTGAAACCGGGCATTTCTTGGGCAGCCATACCGATTGCCACCATCGAAGTCACTACGTTTGGTTTCATCGCATCAAGCATCTTCAGCTCCATTCCGGGAGCAGGTGCCCATTTCTTGAATTCCTCACTTATTATTGTAAAATCCTCAGGCGATATTATTTTTGATAGGGTGCTGTCGGCGGGAGCCATCATGTGTGGTTGCATTGCCATTCCCAAAGCCATCTGGTCTTGTGTCATGTCGATTTCTCCGACCACTTGCTCTGCCTCGGTGAAAGGCTTGCCTGCACCAGTCTTGTCGATGAAAGAGAGGGGAGCGATGTGGTGAGTTCCGAAAATGTAGGAGGGGGATTTTAGTCCGTTGCCCTCCACCTTATATAATAGTTGGGCATTTACGGAAACTGATGCGAGAAGAGCAATTGAAGCTAAGATTGTTTTTAACTTGAACATAAAAAAAGATTATTGAAGTTTTTTATTTATTAGTCGTAAAATTATCAAAAAAGTTTCATTCGGATGTGAAAATTTTTTTAGAAAAAAGGAAAAATTCTTTTTAGCAGAGTATGTCTATAAAAAATCCCCGGCAGCGGGGACAGCCGGGGAAGAGAAGGGAGGGTAAGAGAGAGGATATGCAGTCGGGTGTTTGTTCAACATAAATAATTTTATTACTTTTGTTGAAAATTGGAGAAAACAACGTCAGAGAAATAATGTCAGAAAAATAACGCCAATGGATAATAAGACCTTAATAGATAATCTGTCACGCCGTCTTGACGTGTCACGCGATACTGTAGTCGCTCTGATAGATGGATTGGCAAAGACAGTGGGGGAGTGTGGTGCTGAACTTGACAGCGTGGCAATCCCATCCTTCGGCACATTCGAACCTCGTAAGCGACTTGAACGGGTGGCTCTCCATCCCGCTACGGGGAAGCGTCTGCTCGTGCCGCCAAAGATTGTGATGACATTCAAACCGTCGGTCTCTTTAAAACAGAAGATAAGAAATGGAGAATAAGGTTACGATGCCTGCGTTGGTGGCGATGCTCGCTCTTACCACCGGGCAGCAGAAGAAATTGTGTGAGGATTTTCTCAAGGAACTGTTTGCCATTATAGAGGAGGAGTTGACTTCCGGAGGTAATGTGAGGATAAAGGGATTCGGCACATTCAAACTTGTGGAGGTGGAAGCCCGTAAAAGTGTCAATGTCTCCACTGGTGAGGACTCTGTGATACCCGGTCACACGAAAGTGATGTTTGTCGCTTCGAAGGAACTTGCATCAAGAGTAAACCTTCCATTTGAGATATTTGAGGCAGTAGAGATTTCAGACGATCTTCCTACTGATACGCTTGACGGTGGAGAGGATGCTGACCTTGATGATGACGGGTCGGCACCCGTCATTGATAATAACGGGTCGGCACCCGTCATTGATAATAACGGGTCGGCGCCCGTCATTGATAACGGGTCGGCACCCGTCATTGATAACGGGTCAGCACCCGTCATTGATAATAACGGGTCGGCACCCGTCATTGATAACGGGTCAGCACCCGTCATTGATAACGGGTCGGCACCCGTCAAAGATGACAGTAAAGATAATGTGGATATGCCGCAAAAGATAATCTTTACAGATATAGAGGAGGATGTGGTGGCATTTCCGATTGAACCGATTGAAAAGGTGGATGAGATTCCGACAGATGAGACAGTGGAACAGGAAGAGAATACTTATGAGGAGATTCTTTCAGAAGAGGATTCGGATAAACGTAGCGTTTTCTTGAAAGGATTCTTCACAGGTCTTGCAGTGGCTGTCGTTTTGGGCGTTATCGGTTTTTCAGTATGGTATTTCTTCATGTCCGGTTCTGATGAAAGGAAGCCGGTCCCTGTTGCTGTCGTGGAGAAGACGTCGGTTGGGAAAGTAGAGGCAGATAGCGTGGCAGCATCAGTGGCAGATTCTGTGCGCCTTGACTCTACGGCATTGTCAACGGCAGAGACGGTGAAGAGTGTTTCGGATAATGACGTGCCGACAAAGGCATCGGATGAGCCTGTATACGACACTGTGACCACCACCCGCTATCTGACTACAATAGCCAAGGAGCATTATGGCAATTTCAATCTGTGGCCTATAATATATGAGGAGAACAGCAGTTTCCTTGGGCATCCCGACAGGATCTCTCCGGGGACAAAGGTAGTGGTGCCTCCGCTCTCGAAATATGGCATTGATCCGAAGAATCCCGACCATGTGCAATCTGTGAAGAGGAAGGGCGCGGCAATATATGCCCGGTTCAAGAAAGCGGCAGGAGGACGTAAATGATAAAAAAACGGAAATTTTTTTTATCATTTTAATGTTGTGGAAATCAAATGGATGATAATTGATTGGCGATGAAATTATGATACGGGTCGAAAAATATCATTAAAAAATTTGGTGGAAATAAAAAAAATATCTAATTTTGCACTCGCTAAGCCATGAGAGGTGAGGCAAAATAAGAATGGTGCCATGTCCGAGTGGTTAGGTACCGGTCTGCAAAACCGTTCACACCAGTTCGAATCTGGTTGGCACCTCAAAATCAAGTCATCTTTTAGATGGCTTGATTTTTTTTTGCAACTTACACAGGGGGGCTAAACGTTATATCGTTTGGATAATAGTTAAGAAACCTTTAATTTTGCACGGAAAATGAAAAATAACGATATATACCCCGATAAAAAAGGTCTGTACGGTATCTTCAACGACAGTTTCCCTCCGATACTTGACGGAGTGACGCTGGCGGTGCAGAATTATGTGTATTGGCTTTCAGAGAAAGGTCGCACGCCATGTGTAGTGACGCCATGGAATCCGGAGAAAATAGAACATCCGTATTCCGTGATGCGCTATTTCTCACTCCCGATCTATTCACGTAAGCCTTACCGCTATGGCTATCCCAAGCTTGATCCATTTATATGGAGGAAATTGCGTGGCACTGATTTCAAGATATTGCATGCACATTGCCCATTCTCTTCCGGACGACTTGCCGTATACGTCAAGAAGAAGCAGAATATTCCGTTGATCGGCACGTTTCATTCCAAATATCGTTCCGACCTGGAGCATTCCTTCCGGCGTATGCCATGGTGTGTGCCAATAATCATGAAAAGGATACTTGATTTCTTCAATGCTTGTGATGAGGTGTGGATACCGCAGGCACAGGTGGAGGATACCGTAAGGGAATACGGTTATAAGGGACGGCTTACGGTGGTGGAGAACGGCAATGACTTTTCCGGCATCATCTCCGGTCCGCTTGAGGATTACAAGCGGGCGGCGAAGCGACGCAGAGGTATGGAAGACGACACCTTCTCATTGCTTTTTGTCGGACAGCATATCTGGGAAAAGGGGATACACACTATCCTTGAATCTGCCGCTCTGCTCAAAGATAGGATCAAGTTTCATCTCGATTTCATAGGCACCGGATATGCAGAGGGGGAGATGCGGGATATGATAGCCCGTATGGGGTTGCAAGATGCCGTGACTATGCATGGCGTTGTCACTGACCGCAACACACTCAGTGAGTATTATGCGGCAAGCGATCTCTTTCTGTTTCCATCTATGTATGACAATGCACCCCTTGTGGTTAGGGAGGCGGCTGCTATGGGCACTCCGGCAGTGCTTCTTGAAGGATCGACAGCCTCGGAGGTTATCAGAGACGGAAAGAATGGTTTTCTGGTTTCGCCTGGTGCCGAGTCGTTCTCATCATTGGTCGAGCGTGTCGCATCTGACCGTAGTTTGCTCAGAGAAGTGTCGCAGGGAGCACGTGCCACTCTTGTGAGGAGCTGGGAGGATGTAGTGGCAGAGGTGGTTGACCGTTATGACGCGATTATCCGTAATTACAGGAGATGAAGATTATTTAAATGACATAGATAGTTGCCCTGAACTATTGGAGATAAAATATCGTTGTAGAAAAATATAAAATCTGAATATTGCTTATGGCTACGCAAGATGTCCCTAACCCCACTCCCGGTGAGATTACTATTGATAAGAAGACCTTCTCCCTATGGAAGGTTTTGCTTCCGGTCGTCATCGGACTGGGAGTTGTGGTCTACATGTTTCTGTCAGATGCCAAGAAGGAGAATCTTGTGCAAGTGTTGTCGGATATAGATTTCACTCCGAGGACGTGGTTCTGTATCGCGCTTGCATTCCTTTTCATGTTTGGCAGAGACTTTGGTCTGAGCTGGCGTTTCCGGGCACTGACGGATAAGGATTTGAGTTGGGGGAGGGCATTTAAGGTGGATTTTCTCTGCGAATTTACGTCATGCGTCACTCCGTCGGCAGTGGGCGGAAGTTCACTTGGCATGGTGTTTCTTAACACGCAAGGGATAGAGTTCGGACGTGCCACTACGCTGATGATGACCACACTGTTTCTTGACGAATTATTTTTTGTGGTCAGTTGTCCGCTGGTAGTGATGCTGACTCCGGCACATGAGATATTTGCCTCCGACGGCACGACATTCTCTCATGGGATTCAATTGACATTCTGGCTCGTATATGCCGTATTGTTTGTATGGACCTTGATTCTGTTTACCGGTATAATATGGCGTCCGCAATGGGTAGTCAATGTGATAGGACGTCTGTTCAGGTTGCGATGGCTCCGCAAATGGCAGTCGTCGGCAATGTCGCTTGGCAACAATATGCTTGCCACGTCGAAGGAGTTGCGCAAGAAGAGGTTCGGATTTTGGTTGGAAGTGTTCGGAGGCACAGCATTGTCATGGATCTCACGTTATCTTGTGGTCAACGCATTGTTCCTTGGTTTCCTTCCCCAGGCTGATCATTGGCAATGGGTGATACTTGCGCGTCAGTTTGTGATATGGGTGGTGCTTATGGTCAGTCCCACGCCGGGAGGTTCCGGTCTCAGCGAATGGCTCTTTTCGGAATATTACGGGGATCTTGTCCCGACGATGGGGCTTGCCCTTGTTCTCGCAGTGTTCTGGCGGGTGATATCCTACTACGTCTATTTGATAATAGGGGCGATAATAGTTCCCGGCTGGCTTAAGAGCACAATGGCAAAGATAAGTGGAATGAAAAGTGGAATGAAAAAAGTAGATGATAAATGAGAGGTAGATTGAAATACATTATTATTATACCGGCACGCTATCCCTCCACAAGGTTTCCGGGGAAACCATTGGCTAAGATAGGTGGAGAGGAGATGATTCTGTACGTATGCCGTGCTGCGGCAGCGACAGGGGAGAGGGTGGTTGTTGCCACAGATGATGAGCGCATATTGCGATGCGTGGAGAGCCGGGGATATGAGGCTGTGATGACAAGTAATGATTGCAAGAGTGGCACGGATAGGGTATGGGAGGCATATTGCAAGCTGCATTCTGATGCCGATGTGGTCATAAATCTTCAGGGTGACGAGCCATTTGTGAAGGTGGAGCATATAAGGAGTCTCATGGAATGTTTTGATTCAGACCCGTCGACGCAGATAGCGACATTGGTAAAACCATTTGACAAGAATGAAGGATTTGAGTCGTTGTTTGATTCCAATCGTGTGAAGGTGACGTATGCAAGAGATGGCAGGGCACTCTGTTTCTCAAGAAGCATCGTGCCATATATAAGAGGAGAGGAATGGAGAAAATGGCTTGATTCCTACACCTTCCATATCCATATCGGAATATATGGATTTCGGGCATCAGTGCTTGGGGAGGTCACGGCATTGCCGGTCAGCGGGCTTGAACGTGCGGAAAATCTGGAGCAGTTGCGTTGGCTGGAGAATGGCTATCCTATAATGACGCGAGTGGTGGCAGATTCCTCGATAGGTATCGACACGCCGTCCGACCTGGAGAAAGCCGAGAAAATGCTCAAATAGATTTGTATATTTCATTAGAAATGACTAATTTTGTGATGAAAATATATCACCTCAAATCAGGTAAAAATATCTAATGAAAAAGAGTGCACTTCAAAGAGTAAGAGCTGAATATCAGCCGAAGCTCCCCAAAGCCCTTCAGGGTCCGGTGAAACTTAATATCGGTGAGGCTACAGAGTCAGTTGCCGATCAGGAAGAGATAAAGAAACTTTTCCCCCACACTTACGGACTGCCTATCGTACAGTTTGAGACAGCAGAGGCTGCAGAGCGCGTAGAGGAGCCGTTTAACGTAGGTATTATCCTTTCCGGCGGTCAGGCACCCGGCGGTCACAACGTTGTCAGTGGTATCTTCGACGGTATCAAGAGCCTCAACAAGGAATGTCGTCTCTATGGCTTTCTCATGGGTCCTTCCGGTTTCATCAACCATCAGTATATGGAACTGACTGCCGGCTACATCAAGGATTTCCGTAACACAGGCGGTTTCGACATCATCGGTTCAGGCAGAACAAAACTTGAGACACCCGAACAGTTTGAGTCTGGTCTTAAGATTCTGAAAGAGCTCAACATCAAGGCTCTCGTAATCATCGGTGGTGATGACTCCAACACCAATGCCGCTGTACTCGCAGAATATTATAAGAACATCAATGCAGGCGTGCAGGTTATCGGCGTGCCCAAGACTATCGACGGCGACCTTAAGAACAAATGGATCGAGACTTCATTCGGTTTCGACACTGCTTGCAAGGTCTACAGCGAGGTTATCGGCAACATCCAGCGTGACTGCAACTCTGCAAAGAAATACTATCACTTCATCAAGCTCATGGGTCGCTCCGCTTCTCACATCGCACTTGAGTGCGCACTTGAGACTCAGCCTAACGTCTGCTTGATTTCTGAGGAGGTTCTTGCAAAACGCATGACTCTCGACAACATCGTCAACTATCTCTGCTACGTGATAGCTGAGCGTGCGAAACTCGGCTGGAACTTCGGTACTGTTCTTGTTCCGGAGGGTCTTATCGAGTTTATCCCCTCAATGAAGGATCTTATCTCTGAGCTCAACGACGTGCTCGCAGCTAATGGTGCAGCCCTCGAAGGTCTCACAGAGGATGAGAAACTTGAGAAAATCCACTCAATGCTTACTCCGGTCAATGCCGACCTTTACAAATCACTTCCCAAGACTATCGCACTCCAGCTTAGCCTTGACCGCGACAGCCACGGCAACGTGCAGGTATCTCTCATCGAGACTGAGAGCCTCCTGAGCCAGATGGTTGCAAAGCGTCTTGAGGAGATGGCAGAGCAGGGTCAGTACTCCGGTAAGTTTGCCGCACAGCACCACTTCTTCGGCTATGAAGGTCGTTGCGCTGACCCGACAAACTTCGATGCTGACTACACTTACGCTCTCGGCTACAATGCAGCTATGCTCATCAACTCAGGTCTTACCGGCTATATGAGCTCTGTACGCAATCTTACCGATACTACTGAGAACTGGATTGCCGGCGGTATACCTATCACAATGATGATGAACATGGAGCGTCGTCACGGTCACATGAAACCGGTTATCCAGAAGGCTCTTGTAAACCTGAACGGACGTCCTTACCTGAAGTATGCTTCAATGCGTGAGACTCTCGCGCTCAACACTCTCTACCAGTACCCCGGTCCTATACAGTACTTCGGTCCGGCAGAGGTGTGCGACCGTCCGTCAATGACACTCCTTCTCGAGCACGACAAAGAGATCTGATTCCGTCAGATAGATAAATATGCAATAAAAGAGAGGCGTCTGAGTTAATCCTGACGCCTCTCTTTCTATCATCATTCCATGACTGTCTTGCAGTCGATACTATTCTACATTTTTTGATTGCAGCATTATAGATGGTAAGAATATCGGATTATAATTAATCCACATTCTTTAGAGTATATTTGGTGCTGCCTAAACCTATTTGCGCTGCATAGGGAAGGATATGAGTGCCGTGGCGACTGTTGATGCGTTCGATTAATGGTGCGGAATTATCACCTTCTGTTGATGCGTGATTAAATACCATGTCAATGCAGGCTTGGTCAAGAGCCACAGGGTCAAGACTTGCGGCGATACCCATATCTTTCAATTCCGGAGCAGCCGGATGACCATCACAGTCACAGTCTACCGAAAGATTATTCAATACGTTGATATACACTATCCTCGGCTTTCCGACAGCATCCTTACTATTCATGTAGTTATGCACGCCCTGTGCGGCAGCTGCCATACTTCCAAGAAAATGATCCTGAGGAATCTCGTTAATGTTTCCCCACATTTTTGATGCATCATCAGTGCGTCCGGCAGTATGTATATATGCCTTTCCGGCAGTTGACGCCACACCGATAGACGAATTTTTCAACACGCCTCCGAAGCCTCCCATTGCATGACCTTTGAAATGAGCGAGATTGATCATGAAATCATAATCGGCAAGATGGTCGCCAACTATGTCATATTTGATATGCGTGGTGTCGGATACGGGAATCTGCATCTGTCCGAACTCGTCCATAAGATCAACTTTGGCAATCTTGTCGAAGCCGTGGTCTCGGATGGTCTCCCAATGCTTTGCCGGATCCTGTCGTGTCCCGCCGTATGCAGTGCAACACTCCACGATAGTGCCATCTACCTTTTTCACAAGCTTGCCTATCAAATCCGGTTTAAGATAATGGGTATTGCCGCCCTCCCCAGTGCTGATTTTCACAGCCACATTACCGTTAGGTTCCACTCCGACAGCCTTAAATATCTCTACGAGTGATTCAGGCGAAATCTCCTTAGTGAAATAGACAGTAGGGAGAGCGTCAGACTCCTGCTTCCCTGTATTGGATGCATTTGCCTTTTCTGCATTACCTGCCAACATACTGATGAATGTAAGGGCAACAGCTATTTTCTTATTCATGTCTGTATAGTTTATTTAATTGATTTCCCCATTTCGTATGCTTGATTCATGTAAGGGGTGTCGCGTATTTCACCTTTGTCATACACGCCTTTGCCACGAATCACGCCCATCTCCTTCGACCCCTCAAAACATGCGGCAAGTCCGCGAAAACATTCGAGGGTGCAGTCCATCGTGTGCTCTTCATCCTCGGCGGCAGTCATGATGTAATAGAATTCCTTATCCTTAAATTCCAACCATCTTGCCACTGTGCGGTCAATCACGGCTTTCATCTGGGCATCTACCGAATAGAAATATACCGGCGATGCAAGCACAAGCACATCGGCAGCAAGCATCTTCTGAAGCACTTCTGCCATATCATCCTTTATGCAGCATTCACCATTATGGTGCTTACAGTAGTAGCAGGCCCGGCAATAACCGATCTTTTTGGCAGGAATCCAGATTTTTTCCACATTGTTTTCGGCATCAGTAGCTCCGCGTATGAACTCATCACAAAGCAGATCGGAATTGCCACATTTTCGGGGACTTCCCGAAAGAATCAACACCTTTTTCATTATTTTATATTGTTTTTAATATGATTATCGATCGTGTCCATATTGCATTTTTCGGAATATGTTGGGCATATCTGAAGGGTTCATCGGACACATATCCACGAGGTCGAGGTTCTTGACCATGTGGAGGGTCCCTTGTTTATATGTCTGAAACCAAGGTGTGGTTATGTGATGGCGGTATGCGTCCATATCGCGGTATATTTCAAGGATGCGCACTTTGCAATCATCACGTTTCTGCACCATAGGATAGATGCAGACCACCCCCTCCTCATTAGCAACTGAGTTAGCTCCGACAGTCAAAGCCGCTTTCATGTATTCGTCAAGATATTCCGGAAATACATCGATTTCAGAAATACGCACGAGCATGGAATCGATGTTTTCAACCGCTTTCACCGGTTGCTGATATGGCAGATTGAAGAGCTTGGAGGCATTCCCGGCAAAGAACATCTCCTTGTACTGCGATAGTCGTTGACTTTCGGCGATAGCCTCTTCAAGTCGGCGTTTCCCTGCGACAAGAACTTGCGTCGGTTGATACGGATAATCCGAACCATACATTATATGGTCGGGTGTGGTTATTGTCAGCATCGACTCTATCGCTTCAACTGACGGCGCACCGGCAAGGTCGTAATAGAACGATGTAAGGTTTGCATCAAAGTCCACCGGTTGCATCAAACCTTTTGCTGTCATCGCCGGGAGCACCGCCTTCATGCGAGGAATAGCCAACGGCAGAAACGACCCGCAGTGAGGAATCACCCATTTGATGTTTGGATAACGTGCCGGAACATTACGCGCTATCATATTGATGACGGCGCGTGTTGTTTCCGCAGGATACTCATAGATTGCCAGCGGAGCCGTTGCGATAATACTGTCATTTACAGGCACAGGCTTATGTGGGTGGATTATCACCACGGCATTGCGCTCGTTGAGCATCGCCATCAATGGATCAAGCGACTCGTCGCCAAGATATTGCCCACGACTGTTTGTGGCAAGTTTCACCCCGATTGCTCCAAGGTTGTCGAGGGCGTATGCCGCTTCTTCCATAGCCAAATCCACATCCGGAAGCGGCAGAGCCGCAACGAATCTGAAACGGTCGGGGTGCTGTCGGCATATCTCTGCGGTCTGTTCGTTATACCGACGGATAATATCCCGACATTCCTCGGCATTGCCAAAGTAAGGCTGTGGGGCGGGCATTGAAAGCACCGAAGTCTTTATGCCAGCTGAATCCATAAACGCAATGTGGTCGTTAACGTCCCATGCCGGAAGTGGGAAAGTCTCATCCAATGCAGCCCCGTGTACGTCAAGAGCTTTCACGAAATCAGGCAAAATGTCGTGGCAATGTACATCCACCGCATTTTGCGACAATGCAGTGGATGATATAGCTAAAGCCGTCATGAGATTAACTATTCTTTTCATCTTTCAGCTGTTTGCCAAAATCCGTGCAGTGACCTATAACATCTCCGGTACGCAGGTAGCGGTATGTCGGAAACTCGAACAACACGGGCTTGATTCTAATTAACACTGCAAAAATACATTGAAAAAATGATAATAGTGTTGTTTTACGGCTCAAAAATTGTTATCGTATGGCTCAATATCCCATATTATATAAAATAATAGATGAAAAGCGGGATTGATTTCAAGTTCCTCGTCAGGTGTAACAAACTCAGAATATAGCTCTATTAATTAGAGTGAGTAATTTTATTCAGTCATATCAATAATATCGGTCTGCAAGTCCTTACCCCATAGATATTTGGGAAACTTCTTACACCTTACCGCCACCATTATCTTGTCGAAAGGTATCGGTTTGCAAGGATAAGCACTCGGAAGTATCTGAAAATCATCCTCCCTTTTCAGAGCGGATATTATCATTTGCTCCAAGTTATACTCATCCTCCTTTCCCTCAAAGTCAGTCGGAATACAGTCGGCATTGTCAAACATCAGACCATCGTATGCAAATCCTCCGTCAATAATACGTTCTGTCATCCATTTTCCGATAAGGTGAAAATCCTGTTCCGTAATATTTGACAGGTCAAAGTATTTTGTACTTATCCCCTCAAATTTAAGGTCACACAACGGAAATTCATTCTTTGGGTCAATGATTAGCACTGACACAACTCTGCTTTTGAAGCTGTGTTCAAACCAAAACTTATTTTCCATATATCGGTCGAAGTCCGCTTCGTTGTTGTGATCTAACAAACTCATATCGTTTACTTTTTTTTCAATGGGTTAATAGCTGATGGGATATAACAAAATGCCGTCTGATATTTAATTTGTCACCGTCTTATTCCTTTGCTTCCTTATCTGCCTTATCCAATTTATGGATAAATTTGATAAGGTTCGGTGCAATTTGGCGGTTATTCCATTTGGGGTCAATCTCAAAACCGAAATGCGCCGCACATTCGCGCAGTCCCTGCATCCCATTACCTTTCCCGTATGTACGGATTAGCGAGATGCTGTTGTTTGGCTCTCTTGTAATCTCATAGTCGCCGATTACGCCTTTGCGCTCTCCGTTGCAGAACGTATCGAGAATTTTCTTTCCGAGATATTGTGTGTTGCTGCAAGTTGGGGGGATTGGCTCTCCATTGGAGTTTTCACGCCAAATCTTTTCAAGTTCCTTTCGGGTATCCCTTTGTATAAACAGCCGTTCAATCTTTGATGAGTTGTCAGTGTACAGCGTTATAATGTATCCATCTCTTGATGCGCTATCTTTGTATTCCTTTTCTGCCATAGTCTTTTGGTATTATACGGTTTTTATTCGGTTTAGACTTATGACAAATCCCCAATAAGGCAGAAAATGAAAAAGGTCGCTCCCTATAAACTTCTCTCTCATTGGGTAGATAGGCTCTGGAAAATGCCTTGCAGTCACAATAAGAAAAAGTAGGTTGCGCCCTGCTCGGGTACATTCCCACTCTTCGACTTATCATTTGGACTACGTTTGTTAAATTTTCCAGATTTACCAACACCAAATAACTTGTCTACAAGTCGTTATTGTATGTGTTTTATACGGTTTTCTGTTTCGTATTTTCGGTTTTTAGATTAACTTAGTCCAAAGTTACTACAAATTACCGAACCGACAAAACATTTTTAGAGAAAATCGACAAAATATTTTCGCAATCTATTTTTTGTAACATCTTATCAGTCAATACAAATAACATATATACCAAAACAGCATACTATATTTAATCCGATGACCGACTTTTTTCAAAAAAGTTTTCCTACGGGCTTCACATTGATAAAATCCAATCCGCTATCCCGAATAATTCTGTCTTGTTCCTCTTTTTATTTGAACGACTTGGGAATTATCATCTTGAAAAGCCTTGCGATTGCCTTTTGTCGCCATGTCATATTTTGCAAACCGTTTGCAATAAGTTTGGCGTAACTTTGCACTCAGAAAAAACTTATAATCATATTAAAATGAGCAAAACGTTTAAGATTGAGGTCGATTGCGCGAACTGCGCAAACCTTGTGGAAGATGCAGCCAAGAAGGTTGCCGGTGTGAAAGAACTTTCAATCTCTTTCATGACCCAGAAGATGAAAGTGGAATTTGAAGAAGGTGCCGACAAGGCTGCTGTGATGGCCGAAGTGCTGAAAGTAGCCAAGAAAGTGGAGCCTGATTTTGAGATTCTTTGACAAACAATAGAGTGACAGCCTGACCTTGTTGGTCGGGCTGCTTCCTAAAGCTATAAGGATATGAACAGAAAACAACGCAATATGCTGACGCGAATCATCATCGCACTGGTGATGACAGTCAGTCTGCTTTTTATTGATATTACCGGATGGATAAGACTTGCCCTATATCTTGTCGTTTATCTGATAATAGGTTATGACATATTGAAAAAGGCGTGGCTTGGAATTATTCACGGTCGGGTGTTTGACGAGAATTTCCTTATGGCCGTTGCAACTGTCGGTGCTTTCGCACTTGCAATATATGAAAAAAGTGGTGATTATCTGGAAGCAATAGCAGTGATGCTGTTCTATCAGATTGGCGAGTTTTTCCAAAGCTATGCCGTAGGAAAAAGTCGCCGAAACATAGCGGCACTGATGGATATTCGCCCGGATTATGCCAACATTGAAGAAGATGGTAAAATTGTAAAGGTTGATCCCGATGATGTGGCGGTAGGCAGTATTATATTGGTACAACCCGGTGAGAAGGTGCCCATTGATGGGATTATTGTAGCCGGAGAATCGTCACTTGACACATCTGCATTGACCGGAGAGTCTATGCCACGCGAGGTTCACGATGGCGATGAGGTGATAAGCGGAAGTGTGAGTATGTCAGGTGTATTGAAAGTGCGCACTACAAAGGAGTTTGGCGACTCCACCGTCTCAAAAATACTTGAACTTGTGGAGGATTCGGCGTCAAGGAAATCAAAATCGGAGAACTTTATCGCAAAGTTTGCCCGTATCTATACTCCTGCCGTATGCTATGGAGCATTGGCTCTTGCTTTGCTCCCGCCGTTATTCTTGATCATATTCAGTGGTGCATCGCTTGACTTCTCAACCTTTGAAACATGGATTTATCGAGCACTGGTATTCCTCGTGATTAGTTGTCCTTGTGCATTGGTCGTCAGCATACCTTTGTCTTTTTTTGCCGGAATCGGTGGATCAAGCCGTGAAGGTATTCTCGTAAAAGGTGCCAATATTCTTGAGACTCTGTCAAAAGTAAAGACAGTGGTGTTCGACAAGACCGGCACATTGACGGAGGGCGTTTTTGAGGTAAACGCTTACCACGGAAATCATGACGAAGATATAGAACATCGGAAATCACAACTCTTGGAGTATGCCGCTATAGTGGAATCATCATCTTCCCATCCGATAGGTAAGTCATTACAGCGTGCTTATGGTCATGAAATAGATCGGAGTCGTATGAGTAATGTCAAGGAAATAAGTGGTCAGGGTGTTACTGCCGAGATAGACGGTAAAACCATAGCGGCAGGTAATGAGAAACTTATGAGGAGTCTTGGACTTAATCCGTGTCATTGCAAGACAGCGGGGACAATTGTCCACATTGCTATTGATGGAGAATATGCCGGACACATTGTACTTGGTGATGTTGTGAAACCCACTTCTGAAGAGGCCATTGCCGACCTTCATAAGTCGGGGGTAACACAAACAGTAATGCTTACCGGTGATTCTAAGATGGTTGCAGAACAGACAGCAAAACAACTTGGTATTGATAAGGTTTATAGTGAACTTCTGCCTGCCGACAAAGTGGCGCAACTTGAAAAAATACTTAAAAAAGAGAAAGGTGATGCAAAAGTGGCATTTGTTGGCGATGGGATAAACGATGCACCTGTACTCTCACGAGCCGATATCGGCATAGCGATGGGAGCAATGGGAAGTGATGCTGCCATTGAGGCTGCCGATGTGGTTTTAATGGATGATAATCCATTGAAAATTGGCAAGGCAATCCGCATCTCTCGCAAGTGTCTCAAAATTGTATGGGAAAATATCATAATGGCGTTAGGTATAAAAGGTGTATGTCTGATTCTCGGCATCTTCGGTATCGTGAATATGTGGCTTGCCATATTCGCAGATGTCGGAGTGATGATACTCGCGATTCTCAACGCTATCAGAGCAATGTATGTGCGTAAGCGTAATACATAAGCGAATTACGATAATGATTTAATAGAATCAGGCATAAAGTAATGGAAACTTTATGCCTGATTCTACTTTAAGACCACGGAGAACTATTATTATCTTATTACAGACTTATTATTTTGCGGTAATCTCTATGACCATGCTTGTGTTGTGGGTGTAAGAGAATACGTCAAGTCCGACTTTCATCAGGTAGTCACCGCTGAAAACTTTTCCGTTTTGAGCGAATGTGGATTCAGTATGTGGCATCAGATTTATCTCTTTGACGAGATACTTTTTATGCGGATCCAGTCCTTCAAGTTTCACCCTGCTGAGCTTCTCTTGAAAACGGGGCGAAAGGTTATAAGCGAAGAGTACGCCCATATTCCTATCGGCATCAACATACTCAATGGCTGCGTGATTGGTGTCGTAGGGAGATACCAGTCGGTATTGGGTACCGTCCATGATTGCCGGTTGCAATCTTTTCCAGTTGGCGATTGCCTCTTGGCAATAGGCGAGTTCGTCAGCTTTAAGTTCCTGAAGCCCTATGTCGAAACCTAACTTACACATTGAGGCAACATCCGTGCGGAATTTTATGGAAGTGTTCTTATTCCAGCTTGTCACATGTGCCGCCATAGCTTTTGCCGGGAAGAACTGTGAGAATCCCCACTGAATATAGACACGTTCTATCGGGTCGGTATTGTCGCTGCACCAGAATTCAGTGAAGTATTTGAGTGCCTCATAGTCGCAACGTGCGCCTCCGCCGGAACACAACATCATAGGCACGTTAGGATATTTCTCCTTCACACGTTTCAGTACATTGTAAATACCCCTCACATGGTCAATGTATAGTTGTCCTTGCTTATCCTTGTTGTATGGCGAATAGATGTTTGTTATCGGGCTGTTGCAGTCCCATTTGAAATAAGCCACATCCGGATTCTCCGTCAAGATATTGTCAACCACGCCAAATACATAATCCTGCACTTTGGGATTACTCATATCAAGTACAAGCTGATTACGGTAGTAGTATGTATCACGGTTGGGCTGTTCAATCACCCAATCAGGGTGTTTCTCATACAGTTCGCTTTTGGGATTGACCATCTCCGGCTCAATCCATATACCGAACTTCACGCCGGCTTCGTCTGCCGAGCGGACCAATGCCGCAATTCCTCCGGGTAGCTTATCGTGTGTGACCTCCCAATCGCCAAGCCCGGCATGGTCATCCTTGCGCGGGTACTTATTGCCGAACCAGCCGTCATCAAGAAGGAACATATCCACTCCAAGATGTTTGGCTTCCTTCATAAGTTCCGCAAGTATCTCCTGATCAAAGTCAAAGGCGGTGTTCTCCCAGTTATTGAGCAGGGTCATACGGGAGCCTTCTCCATCTTTCAATGAATATTTGCGTGCCCATTCATGCAGGTTTCGGCTGCCTTGACTTGTTCCGTCATAACTTAATGTGAAAATGAACTCAGGGGTGATGAAAGTCTCATTGGCTTTTAATTCATAATTGGAGGCGTATGGGTTGATGCCGGGGATGACACGGAGGTTGCCTACATTGTCAACCTCGAATGTAAAACGGAAATTGCCTGTCCATCCGAGAGTGCCCATAAGTACCTCGCCGGAATGTTCCTTTACCGGTCCGTTGAGTCCAATCTCAAAAAACGGATGAGTATGCATCGCTGCACGGCTGCCAAGTTTGGTATCTATCACCTTCTTTCCGAATTGCAGTTTCTGGCTACTCATCTGTGCCTCTTTTGCCCAATCGCTGCAGAACTCTGTCAGGTAATACTCCGGTTCATTGAAATAGAGCATTGCCGAAGCATATGCAGAAAGTGTTACCGGCTTCTTCTCGTTGTGGCTAATCTCGCTCCATGTCTTGATTACGTTCTCTTTGGGATACGCAGTGTAGTTGAGTGTCACATCAAAGGGATATTTGTCATCGCGTAGCCTGATTGTCGTATGGGTGCCTCCGGCAACCTGTTCAACCGATGAATCCACATAATATAGGTATGTGGTGGCATTGCCGTCGGCATGAGTGACTCCGAGTGCCGGCTCAAAAAACTCCTCGTTACCGGATGCCGAATAAGCCTCCCAGCCGCGTGTGGATACCGAGCCGTCGCTACCTGCGTGCTGTGCCCAGTCAAGGAGTGACAATTCTGTGTCGTCAAGTAGTTTAGGACCGAGATAGGTCTGGTAAAGACGACCGTTACTTCCGACCTTCAGGATAAGGTCGGTATTGTCCGTAGAGATACGGATAACTTTCCCCTCAGAAGGGTGAGCCGCTGCCGCGAGAGCGACAACTGACGCTGTTACTGCTGATAATATTCTTTTCATGAATATTGATTTGTGGTGTTGATGTTAAAAATGAATTTGAACCTGAAAAACAATCTTTTTACCTTAAAAACTGAACCTTAGACAATTGTTGCCTTAAAATGCACCTGTTAAAATTTTAATGTTGCGCTGAACTCTACCGTGAACGGGCGAAGATAAATTCCGCTCATATAGTAGTTCTTATATTTGTCTGCATCCTCCTTGCTCAACAGTTCGGCTCCGTTTATAGTGCCGCTTGCTCCTTTCTGATTCAGGAAATTTATTACTGTCGCGCCTATGCTGAGGTGCTTGTTTACATCCCAATTGATGCCACCGAATGTTTCCCACCTGCCGTTGAAATACAAAGCGTTGGTTAGATTCGCGTATGTCTTCCCGAAGTATCTGAATGAAAGCCAAAGACGTATATCGTCGGTTATATTGTAGCTTGGATCAAGCTCAATCAGTATCTGGGGAATCTCCTTTACAATATTGCCGTTTGCATTCAAATCAGACACACCTTCAAATGGAGACTTTATAAAGTAATCCTTATAGGTCGGCTTCTGATAAGTGAATAGGGCATGAAGATTAAAGCCTTTGAACGGATGGATTTCGGCGGATGTAGTCCACCCCAATGTCTTGATGCCATATATCAATAGGGTGGTCTTTGACTGGGTCGTTCCCGGTTTTGTTACATTCTGTTGGTCTATATTGTTGGATTTGGATATATAAGTTATCATCGAAGTCAGATCCACCCAATTGTTGCGGTAGGTTATACCTCCACGGATAAGAGGTATGGTGACGCGCTTGTATTGCTCTTCAGTAGGACCAACCCCTGCATATTCATTGATACGGGGGAAACGGGTGGCAACAGTCGCATCTGCCGTAAGTCCGAAATTGCGTGTCAGCTGATATGTCCCTTGCAATGTTGCAGCATAATTCAGCTTATTTTTAAGGACGTGTCGCGGCTCAATAACCGATGTGTGCTGATTACCTTCCGCATCAGTATAGGTATGGGTATCACCTATATGAAAACCGGAATATCTCTCGAAAGGCAGTTGGTCTGCCGACATCCTGTAATATTCAAGTCGTCCACCGAAATATAGACTCAACTTGGAGGTCGGAGTCCAGCTGTCGGTAAGATATACCGCAAACTTATTCTCATATCCCTTTGTGTATTCAGGACTGAGTTCATTGAACCCACGGAATTTATCACTTGTCCCATCCTCATAATGTTTTGTCAATATGTCGGGATACGCTGATACCGTACCTGTCCACTGAAAAGATGATGAATGATAATCAAGATGATAATACCATTCGTTAAGACCTAATCTGAGGTCGTGTTTGCCAAAAGACTTCGACAATTCACCGGTGAAGAGCATGTTTGAGACTTTACCAATATGTAACCATGTACGACGACCTTCAGCAAGTCCGGTATAGGGAGTGTCTGAACCATCCTTAAACAGATTGTCGGCTGCTGTGGCTTGGAAAATGGAGCTTCCACCGAAGTCCACGAAATTAGCATGAGGCGCGTTCATGTACTTGGCACTTAGGTTCAGCATATAGCCATTGCCGAAGGTGTAATCAAACAAGGCGGTAATATCATGTGCCATATTGTTTGTGAAGTCACCCCATCGACCGGACTTTATCTTACCGTCCATGACATCCATGTACTTGAATTCTCCACCTATTGGAGCATACGAAGTGGTGCCCAATGCAAAGCCGGGTATCTCCTTGACGCTTCCGTCTCCTACATAGATGAATGGGGCAGAGTTGACCATTGAACCCAGTCCATTGCTTTTGGAGAACTTATACAAAAGGCTTATTCTGCCTTTGTCGAGCAGACGGGTGATGCCTGCATGATAGATTTGGGTACGGTCGGAGTAGTCCGTAAATTTAGGTTTGAAACTTCCGGGATCGAAGTTCTGGTATATGCCGGCTGTGTATAGCCATTTGTCGGTTATGCCGCCGGAAACATTCATGTCAAAATTTTGCCAACCGAACAAGTTGGTGTGATAGTTGACCACACCTTTGAACTCTTTCTGTCCTAATCCGGAATAGCTATCTACGGAGTATGCGATGTTTCCGGTCTTAATAGCGGATTCCATAGGATTAAGAAGTCCTACTTTGCTAAGGCTCGCATCGCTTCTCCAATGACGTGCCAGTTGATGCACCGTTGAGGAGTAAACAGCGGGGAGACCGTTTTCGTAAACAGTCACGTCTTCACTCGGAAGTCCGATTTGTATTTCACGTGGCTTGGTAGCGTCAGAGGCATTCAACATGACGTTTCTTTCCTCGCCACCTTTAGAGTTTGCTGCGATGCTGTCATTAGATTCATGAGCATATCCCGCGAATGGGATTGAAATCATGGGCAGAGAGCATAGCCAGAGTTTGAAAGGAGTGCTGGGTTTCATGGGTTCTCGTTTTTTTGGCAAAGTTAAACCATGTATTTGCCGAATGTCAATGCGCAGTAGTGTTCAGGTAGTGGATAAGTATTGATATAATTAAATAATATACTAATTATTAATAATATGCGTTATATGGCAAATAACATATAGGTAACGCGTTTACTTATGTGAATCTTTTTATTAACTTTGCAAATAAATCCAATAGCATGATGTCTCTACGGATTATATCATATATTATTTGCTTTTTCTGCACGTTTGCAACGTCAATGGCAAAATCCGACCTTTCAAGGTTGGAGAGTGTTCTTGCGCACAGGGATGATTACATCTCCACTAAGGAACATAGAATAGATTCGATTAAATCAGACCTAAAAAAACGGTCTGATAGGAAAGATACTCTTGATGCTTATGAAGCACTCTATCATGAATACCTTGTTTTTCGTTTTGATTCAGCAATGATATATCTTGATAGGGCGGAGAAGCTGATAGGGGAGAGTGCCGATTATGATTATAGATGTCGTATCAAAATATATAGGGCACTTGCTTTGGCAACCTCCGGTCACTTTAGTCAGGCAATCGGTTTGCTGAAGACAATCAATGCTGAAAATCTTTCAATCAAGAACCGACAGGAATATTATGCAGCGATGGAATGGACTTACGGCGTATGGGCAGAATATTCAGGAAATACAGAATATGCCAATGAATATAACAAACAGAGCATTGTATATCTTGACTCTTTATTGTCTACACTTGATAAAAATACACCTGAGTATATGTACCATTCAGCCGACCAGTCATTACGGCTCAAGGATTATGAAAAGGCAAGGGATTTATATTTGAATGCAATAAAACCGTTGAGGCAGGATACCCGTATGTATGCACAGGCGGCATACGGTCTTGCAATGGCATATAAGCAACTTGGAGATCTTGATAATTATCGCAAATGGCTTATCAATGCTGCAATCTCCGACCAAATAACACCTTTGAAAGAGAATCTTGCGCTTCAGGAACTTGCTTTGCTTATCAGAAATGAGGATGAGGATTTGGAAACGGCAAACAGATATCTTAATTATTCGTTGGAGGATGCCACATTTTATAACAATAGATTGCGACTATTGGAAATCTCCGAGAAGATACCGGAAATAGCCATAGGTTATCAAAACAAAATAGCCACTCAAAATTGGCGGCTCAGGCTATCTATGCTCGGAATAATAATTTTGGTAATAGGGCTTTGTATTATGATTTGGTATGTGGTTCAACAGAAAAAGAGGGTATCTCAATCCAAAGAAACGCTTTCTGGTCTTAATGCTCAATTAAATGAATTGAACGCTAAGTTATCTCAGACAAATGTAATCAGGGAGCAATACGTAAGTCTGTTTATGGATCTATGTGCAGCATACATAGAGAAGCTGAACCGATTCCGTAGTACTGTGATTCTTAAAATTAAAGCCAAGCAAATTGACGATTTGCTTAGAGTCGCAAACAATAATGCCCGACCTTCCGAAGCGGAAATGAAAGAACTATTCTTTAATTTTGATACAGCTTTCCTCAAACTATATCCAGATTTCATCAATAAATTCAATAGTCTGCTCCAACCGGGTAAAGAGATATTGCCCAGACAGAATGAACTGTTGAATACTGATTTGCGCATATTTGCCCTAATCCGAATGGGGATAACAGATAGTAATAAAATTGCCACATTGCTGTTCTATTCACCTCAGACCATATTCAATCACCGGACTCAGGTAAGGAATAGAGCTCAAAACAGAGACACCTTTGAGCAAGATCTGATGAACATCTGCTCCATTATGCCTTGATGCGCATGTAAGACTCAATTCTTTAACATCCTTAATTGAAATAAGTTATTTTTTTTGAATGTTGTTAAAGAAAAGTTGATTGTTTATATTACAGATGTAAAAATACAAAGTTTTTATTTAACTTTGTAATTATATTTGCTGATGAAGTTTAAAACGGCTTTATTAACAATAAATTATGGTAATTACGATTATAAGGTGAAAAAATATCGAATTCCCACCACAAAATATTAAAGTGATATAGTATGAAAAAACCGATTTTATTTGTAGCCGTGGGTCTGGCAGTCGCGATGATGGCGTGCGGCGGAGCGGGGAAGAAGAGTGCGGATTCTGCCGTTGCTGAGAATAATAAGGAGATGGTTGCAGCTGATGCTTCTGCACCTCTCGGAAAGGGATTGGTGAAAAACGGATTGCCCGTTATCGTTGATTTCTCGGCAGAATGGTGTCCCCCTTGCCGTCAGTTGAAACCAATATTCACGGAATTGAAAGGGGAGTATGCCGGTAAGGTGGATTTCGTCACGGTTAACGTTGACAGTATGCCGGAATTGAGCCAAGATTTCCGCGTCGAATCAATACCGGCGTTGATATATCTTAATGCCGACGGAGAGGAAATCTACCGTAGTGTCGGCTTCCAGACAGGGGAGCAGATCAAATCTGACATTTCCAAATATTTCTCTAAATGATATAGATTACTGAATGATGTGGTTTACGAAATGATGTAGTCTAATCAGTTTAAACGATAACCTCTCTGATAAAAAAACGGTCTCCGCGTCATGCAGAGACCGTTTTTTATAGGGGGTATTCTGGTTTATTTTGCAAGAGGACTCTTGCCGTCTTCCCAGAATGTGCAGCTTACAAACTCAAACTTAGCAGGACCTACCACTTTGTATACTGCCGTATATTCAGTAGTGGAGCCGGTGTAGACGAAGAAGTTGATGGTATAAACCACATCAAGACCTTCGATAGCCTTTGCATCAGGATATAGCATAGAGAGTGCGCCCGGCATGACTTCATAGCATAGGCGATATTCCATATTCTCTACGATCTCCTCGTCAGACATGCCCTCATATCCTGCGGGATACTGAGAACGAGCAGTGCCGGGACGAAGATCGACATTACCCTGATAAGCGGATGTGCCGGAATAATATTCGTTATTGCCGTAGGAGGTGACATAGAATTTGCCGCTCTTGATATTGTCGGATCCAAGAGGCTTGTCGATATTCTCGTATACCCAGTTTACACATGCCTGATAGAATGACATGCTCGGCTCAGTATTCTTGCCGGCAGGCAGGGTGATGGTCATGGAAGGATCAAACATCCAATTGCCGTCGATCTTATTGAACTGTTCTGTAAATTCATTGGCTACAGGATTACCGGTCCATGCTCCTTCATGCTTGATGAATTTGTTTGCCTTATATGCAGTGGAGCCGCCACCATAATATTTGTATGCCACCATTTCCCAATCGCCGTCGCTTGCGTATGGAAGAGACTTGGCAAGGTAGATGGGGAGAAGCGTCTCGGGAAGCTCCTCGCTGAGGTTGCCATATTTCTGACCCATCTCAGCATAATCTTCCGGCTGGAGAATGAGAGAGTATGACGGAGTTGCCCACTTGGAGCCATCAAATCTGTAGAGAGCATTCTTTGCAGTAGTGGCTGTGGTGCCTACTGCTGCGCGGGTTGCAAGAGCAGATGCAGTGCCATCCGCGTCTTTCACACCGGTCACAAGGATATTGAAATATTTACCCTTGCCGCTCACAGCTACGAAATAACCGGTGAGAGTGCATTTTAGACCGTCGGAGAGCATTGCCTTAATGTAGTCTGGAGCATAATAGATGCTGCCTTGTGCAGTGGCACCCTCGATGACCACGTTGTAGTAGTTGCCCGATATAGTGACAGTGCCGGGAAGCTCCACATATTCAGCAAGGAGATTTTCGGTGGATGCACATGCTGCATCTACCATCTCGGCGGTATATGCCTTGGGTGTGGGATAAGTATATTCACCGGTGCCGACAACTTCGTATGAATTGTCTGCGCTGATCTGAAGGCATTGGTTGTAGACCCCGACAGTGCCGTTCACCTTTACCTGCGCGCCGATAGTGATCGCATCATCATTGAATCCGTTCCCCTTGTCATAGCAGATTGAGCCGGCTTCGTCAGTGACGACAAAGCCACGCGTGGATATGCCTGTCACGATTCCGGAGATGCTGAGTTGATCACCGACATTGACATCCTTTATCACCTTCGACAGCTTGAACTCATTGTCACCACCGCTGACGCTTCCGAAGATAGGATTCTCAGAAGCCTCATTATAGTTTACTGCAATAAAGTCGCCCTCCTGTGCATCGGGATATGCGGCTTTCAGTATTGCCGGAATCTTTCCGGCGGCAGGGAGCATTGGTGCGAAACCATTGATATAGTCCTCATCGCTCTCCCATGCAGCAATATAGTCTGCCTCACTGAGCTTATATTCCTCGATACCTTTTGCGGTCTCGCTCAGATATCCGTTGATAGTTTCATTCTGTGGCGCACTGATTGCGTAAGTGATGCTGAGTGAGCTGCCGTTGTTGAGTGCATAATAAGGAGAAGATGTGGAGTTGAGGAATGCAGGCAGATACTTGCGTGCCTCATCTTCAGAAGAGAAGCAATGGTTCTTTGCTATAGCGGCAAGTGCACTTTTCTCTTCATCTGTCGTGGCGAGACTTTTGTTGGCACTTAGAGATGAGATGGTCTCATAATCTTCCGGCGTGATCTTATAGGTAGAGTTTACCTTGTCCGGATAGATAGGGGGCACCTCAAATCCGTCGAGCTTGTCGTTCCATGCGTTCTCACCGCAGCTTGAGAGCAGGGCGAGACCGAATAGGGCGGCAACTGATTTTATATTGTTGGTTTTCATTTTTCGTTCTTTGAATTGTTGTGGATTCAGATTAGAAATTCACTTTGAGACGCAGAGAGAATGTACGTCCGAAAGAATAGAACACCTTGTAGGCGTTGTTCCATTCCCCTTTTACATTATAGTCGGTTGTAGCGTCTTTTACGTAGAAATGGTTGAAGAGGTTGTAGACGTTGCCATAGAGAGTGGCGTCGAGTCCACCAATCTTGAACTTATAGCTTGCCGACAGGTCAAACTCGTTGCCCCAAGGAATTTCCCAAGGATCCTGCACGTTGAGGATTGCGCCGGAGTTGAGGTCGCTGCCTGATACGGAGTAGTCGGAGTAGTTGCGGGCGCATACAGTCCAGTCGCCACCGATGCGGAAGCCCTTGAACGGACGGAAAGTGACGCCGATTGCACCTGTGGTCTGAGCCGATCCACCGATCTTCACGCCTTTCTGGTTGACGATAGCCCAAGCATGATCTTCAGCCTTGATGCCGGAAGCGATGTCGCCCGATGTGTTTTTGAGCGGCTGTCCGAGGCTGTTGTAGAAATAGCCCTTCGCATTGTTCTGCCACTGCCAGTCGCCCCAAGAGAGCATACCTTGCAGTTCAAACCATTTTGTGGGTTTGTAGGCGAAATCCACCTCAAGGCCTATGTGCTGTGCCTGTACGTTCTCCAGATTGATGGTGTAGCGTTCGCCTGCATTTGCGCCGGTGCGGATCTCCGCGCTACGCTGGGTGTCGCGGTCTGTGCGGTCCATCCATTTGGTGTAGTAGGCGTTGACAGTCATTGAGAATTTCGGAGAGTGGAATCCGTAGCCAAGCTCAAACGAACCGATCTTCTCATTCTTCGGGTTGGGGTTCATTGCGTTGCTTGTGGAAGAGGAGAGGAACACGCCGTTAGAGAAGAACGGAGCCTTGGAGATGAAACCGCCGTTTACAAAGACGTTGTTATAACGGTTGATGTTCCAGTTGACACCACCCTTAACAGTGCCGCCGAGGAATGATTTCCAGGGAGACTTTGAGTGCTCGGCATCATAATAGAAGAAGTCGCGACGCTGATAGCTTGTGACGTTGAGAGATCCGGCGAGGATAGTGGTGATTGCGCCGTCAAGGAGCTTGTATTCACCCTGACCATATACACCCTCCTGATGGGCAATACCGTCATAATTACGGTAAACGATGTCGCCTACGCCTAATTTCTGGTATTTCCAGTTAGGATCGGCTGCTGCGGCATTGTTCTCCACTTTCATGCTTGAGCCGCCACGGCTGCTGTCGTCCATGTAATATTCACCGCCGTAGAGGTCGATGATCTTGTTGTTGTGATGTCCCACATAATATCTCACGTCGATACCGCCGATGAGCGAAAGTTTGTTGGGGATAATCTCATTCTTATAGGTTGATACTAGACCATACCATTCATGAGAGTTGTTGCTCATTGACATAACCATGTTGGAGCCGGTGGTGGATGCCGCATTCATATCCTGAATTGCACCATAGTCGAAAGTGCCGTCGGGACGACGGATTGTGATGTCGCCTGTTGTCCAGTTGAGTTGCTTCTGGTTGGAAGCATACCATGAAGTGTTGGAATAACCGTTACGACCCTGCCCTGAGTAACCACCGCCTGTGGCAAGAGATGTATATAGGGCAGTAGAGAGAGACGAACGCTCGTTGATCTGCCAGATATGGTTGAGAGAGATAATAGGCTTGTGATACTGGTTACGGTTCATAGTGCGCTGACGTCCTTCGTTGTCGAAACCGTAGGATGGGTTGAACTTGTACTGGCTCTCTCCGTCCATGTACTGCTTCATATCCTGCCAGCTTTCGATAGTGAGACCGTTGCCGGTGTTACGCTGGTTGTGCCATTGCGGAGCACCGAAAGCGGTAAGAGAAAGCTGATGATTGTCGCCGATTTTCTTTGATACGTTTACGAAATAGTTGTAGGCTTCAAATTCAGTGCCCTGAATGTAGCCGTTGCCCCACTTCTTGCTTCCGAGCACGGTTATTGCCCAACCGTTGTTCATCAGACCTGTTGACACGCTGAATCCGACATCATTAAGACCATCGTTGCCCGTGCCATACCAGATGGAGCCACCTTTCTTGGAATCAAGACCTCTTGTGGTGATGTTGACAGTACCGCCGATAGAGGGGGCTGAGATGATAGCCGCACCAAGACCGCGCTGAGTCTGCATGCTTGAAGTCACGCCTGACAGTCCTGCAAAGTTTGACCAATATATGCCGCCCCATTCCATATCGTTCATGGGGACACCATTGACGAGGACAGCCACGTTTGGAGCCTTGAAGCCACGCATGTTGATTTTTGCGTCGCCATAGCCGCCACCTTCGGGTGTAGCCCATACACCGGGGGTGTTTTTCAGAACCTCAGGAAACTCCTTGTTGCCGAGTTTTGCCTCAATGTCGCCGGCTGTCAATTCAGAAATAGCCACCGGGGTCTCGCGTGTGCGGGCCTTTGACTGAGTTACCACGACGTCTTGAAGCATTCTTGAATCCGGCTCCATTTTTATGACGCCCATTTCTGACTGAGCCTTCAAAAGAAGTGTCTTGTAGCCGATGTAGGTGATCTGTAGCTCTTTGGTAGAGGCAGGCACCTTTAGATTGAAATTACCGTCGATGTCAGTGGGAACTGCAACCGATGTTCCTTTCGCCTGAACTGTAGCTCCGATCAGGGGCTCACCGAGTTCATCGATAACTGAACCGCGGCACGTCAGGGTATTGCTTTGAGCGAATGCCCAGGAAACAACACCGATAAGTGCTACGGTCAAGAGCAATAGTCTCTTCATACGTAGGTTGTTTTAATTAATAATGGTTTATGGAATAATTTATTGATATCTCGTGGAGGGTGGTGAGAGGGTGTCGTTTCATAATTAATCCGGATTTTAGTTGTTGGAGTCATCAAGGGAATCCTGATGTCCGGAAACATGGAATATCCTGTTTCCTTTTGCAAAGTTAAAGGATTTTAACATACCAACAAAATATTCCCTCATATTTAACAAAAATCTAATAAATCCACGCTTTGGTCTTCGACTACATTTCAAAAACTAATCTCAAGAAGTGAGGGCAAATATTCAAATAAGCAGTAATTTTTCGTTACTTTTGAAGTCCGATAATTTGCAATTGTGAAGAAAATGATATAATTTTGCAACAACACTGGAGGGGTGTCCATCCGATGGACTGAGATTATACCCTACGAACTTGATGCGGTTAGTACCGACGAAAGGATCACGTGATTTTATCCCGGCCTGTATAGGCGGTAATTCGTGTAAGCGCGAAGGCGTAAGGATGTTTCATCTCATATATGGATTTTCCTCTATGTGTCTGTCATCATGGTGATGACGGACGTCTTTTTTATGTACTATGTCATGAAAATAGAGATTAACGGCAAGGAGATTGTTGTGGAGGGAGATAGTATCACTATCGGAGATCTTCTCTCCAATTGCGGTATTGACGGGAAGGGGAGAGCTGTCGCTGTTGGAAACCGTGTGGTGCCAAAGAGAGAATGGCAGGAATTTATTGTAGAAGACGGTATGAAAGTCACTGTCATAAAAGCCGTGTGTGGAGGTTGAGATTATGCGAAAGATAGCAATCACGCTTCCGGAATTTTTTGACGGAGAGTGGGAAGCGATAACAGAATTACTTACCGAAGGGGGGTATGAGCGAGTGCATATACGCAAACCCGGTGCATCGGTCAAGGAGGTGAAGTCGCTTGTGAAAAACATACCGGAGAACCTGTATACGCTGCTCTCATTCCATGATCATTTTAATCTTGCAATGGAGATAGGGATTGGAGGTATACATCTCAATTCAAGAAACAATACGATTCCCACAGGCTGGAACGGACTGGTGAGCCGTTCACTACATTCAATGGAGGAGATAGCCGACCAGGGATATGACTACGCATTTCTGAGCCCTATTTTCCCAAGCATCTCAAAACCGGGATATAAGGGCAATTTCAATTCTGAGGATTTGAGGTCAAGCGTCAATGAGAGGATTTTCGCGCTTGGCGGTGTCACGCCCCGACGATTCGGAGAGATTGAACAGCTTGGTTTCGGGGGAGCCGCCATGCTTGGCTACGCATGGAAACGGAATCTTGATATGAAGGCATTCCAATTGCAGTTTATCACGCATCCCGTGCGCGAGATGTCGATAACGGAAGAGGTTGAGAAAGTCCTTTCCGGAGGATGCCGGTGGGTTCAGTTGCGTCATAAGGATGCTGATGAACCGACATTGCTGGAAGAGGGTAGGGAGATTCGCAGACTGTGCGACAGATATGGAGCCGTATTCATCATTGATGACCATGTGGAGCTTGTCAAGGAATTGAATGCCGACGGGGTACATCTTGGCAAGAATGATATGCCGTTGGCAGAGGCTCGCCGTCGGCTCGGTATGCGTAGGATAATAGGAGCCACAGCCAATTGTGTGGTTGATATAGAGAGAGCTGCGGCAGAGGGCGCCGACTATATCGGTCTTGGACCTTACCGATTTACGACCACAAAGGAGAAACTGAGTCCGGTGCTCGGAATTGAGGGTTATCGTGATATATTGTCTGAATGTGGATGCCGGAATATCGAACTTCCCATAGTCGCGATAGGAGGGATAACGGCGCAGGATATATCGGCATTGATGCAGACGGGAGTCAATGGAGTTGCGATAAGCGGCTCGATAATCAAATCTGTAAATCCGGTCTGGACTACAATGGAGATTATCAGTGAAATCAGGAAATGAAGTCGATACGACTTCAATACAACTTCAATAGAAATACAGTTATATAAAAGATAAATATAAAAATAAAAAGATATGTCGAAACTTATAATAGGAGGTAAGGAGTTTGGATCACGGCTATTTGTCGGTACTGGTAAATTCCGCAGCAATGAACTGATGGAGAAGGCGATACTTGCATCAGGCACTGAAATGGTGACTGTGGCGATGAAGCGGGTTGACATGGATAATGCTGAGGATGATATGCTCCGTCATATTATCCATGATGGGATTCAGGTGCTGCCCAACACTTCGGGCGTAAGGGATGCCAAGGAGGCGGTCTTTGCTGCACAGCTTGCACGCGAAGCGTTTGGTACGGATTTCATAAAACTGGAGATACACCCCGATCCGAAATATCTACTTCCTGATTCGGTGGAGACCTTGAAGGCTACCGAGGAACTTGCGCGTCTCGGATTCGTGGTATTGCCATATATACAGGCGGATCCGGTGCTATGTAAGCGACTCGAAGAGGTGGGCAGTGCTGCGGTCATGCCGTTGGCTGCACCCATAGGGAGCAACAAGGGATTGGTGACAAGGGAATTGTTGAAAATCATCATCAGTCAGAGCCGTGTGCCGGTGGTTGTTGATGCCGGTCTTGGAGCACCGTCTCATGCGGCAGAAGCTATGGAACTCGGTGCGGATGCCGTGCTTGTCAATACGGCTATTGCTGTAGCCGGAGATCCGGAAAGGATGGCACGTGCATTTGCTGCCGCCACTGTAGCCGGAAGAGAGGCTTATCTTGCCGGATTAGGTGCCGTGTCGGATTATGCCGAGGCTTCCAGCCCTCTAACCTCATTTTTGGATTAAATTAAAAAATATGTTTTCTGACGAACTTTTGAAATATGATTGGGATGAGACGACAGCCCGGATAATGTCAATGACCTCCTCGGATGTGGAGCGGGCTTTGAGTGCCGAGCATCTCACTGACCGCGACTTCATGGCATTGGTGTCGCCGGCTGCCACACCATATCTGGAGATAATGGCGCGTAAGAGCCGCATGATTACGGAGCAGCGTTTCGGAAAGACCATGCAGCTCTTCATCCCTATGTATATCACCAACTCATGCACTAATTCGTGTGTCTACTGCGGATTCAACTGTCATAATAAGTTTCATAGGGTTATCCTCACTCCAGAGCAGATCAAGCAGGAGTGTGAGGCGATAAAGCAACTTGGACCATTTGAAAACCTACTGATAGTGACAGGGGAGAATCCTGCCAAGGCTGGCACCGACTATCTGGAGGAGGCTCTTAGGGTCTGTCGTCCATATTTCTCCAATCTTACGATTGAGGTGATGCCGCTATCGACAGAGGATTATGCCAGACTGACCCATTCCGGACTTAACGGAGTGATATGCTTTCAGGAGACCTACAACCGGAAAAATTATAAGAAGTATCATCCTGCGGGAATGAAATCTGACTTTGAGTGGCGGTGCAATGGTTTTGACCGTATGGGAATGGCTGGAGTGCATAAGATTGGTATGGGCGTGCTGATCGGATTGGAAGACTGGCGCACCGACGTCACAATGATGGCACGTCATCTCCTCTATCTCCGGCAGAACTATTGGCGCACCAAGTATTCGGTCAATTTCCCGCGCATGCGTCCTTCCGAATCCGGTTTCCAGCCCAATGTGGTGATGAGCGACCGGGAGCTTGCGCAGCTCACATTCGCCTTCCGTATATTTGACCCCGACGTTGATATATCGTATTCCACACGTGAGAATCATAAATTCCGCAATAATATGGCTACACTCGGAGTCACGACGATGAGTGCCGGGTCAAAGGTGGATCCGGGTGGTTATGCCACGTATACCGATTCCCTTGAGCAATTCACAATAAGCGACGATGCGTCGCCCGCAAAAGTGGTGGAGGATCTGAAGGCTCTCGGACGCGAACCGGTATGGAAAGATTGGGATCGTGCATTCGACTGATACAGATTATAATATTCGACTGACAACGATTATGGACATTGAACGATATTCACGACAGACCCTCATAGACGGATTTGGAGAGAGTGGTCAGAGAAAACTGTTTTCATCGCGTGTGCTGGTTGTAGGTCTCGGAGGTCTTGGTGCGCCGGTAGCCTCATATCTTGTGGCTTCGGGAGTGGGTTGCATTGGTCTTTGCGATCCTGACACCGTTAGCCTTACGAATCTTCAGCGACAGATTCTCTATTCTGAAAAAGAGATAGGGGAGAGGAAGACGGATTGTGCGCTTCGTCGGCTCGGAGCGATGTCTCCGGAGACCGAATTCCGTATTATCGGCGAGGGTCTGACCGAGGAGAATGCGGAGAGATTTATAGCTGATTATGACGTGGTGATGGATTGTACAGACAACTTCTCGACACGCCGTCTTATCGGGCGCGTATGCCGTAGTGTAGGCATACCGTGGGTACATGGAAGTATCGAGGGCACATACGGAAGCGTCACGGTCTTCAATCATGATGGTAAACGTCAGCTTGAAGAGCTATATGAGGATATTGATGATCTTCATGACGATCGGAATAGGATAATAGGCACGTTCGGACCGGTGCCCGGTGTGGTGGGAAGCCTTCAGGCTATGGAGGCGATAAAGGTGCTTACCGGATTCGGAGAAGTGCTCGACGGGCGATTGCTTACTATGAATCTGGCGGATATGACCTTCACTACAATTGAGTTTTAACAGACACTACAATTGAAATATAACTGAATTAACAATACACAAATATATAGCATGGCAGCAAGTTTTGATGAATATGCAGGTGAATATGATGCCTGGTTTATGAAAAATAGTAATGTGTTGGCATCGGAAGCGGCATTAGTGGCTGCGACGTTGAAAGATGCTCCGTTGCCGATATTGTCGGTAGGCTGCGGAAGCGGTCTTTTTGAAGACATAATGCGCCGTGAATATGGCATAGAGATAAACTATGGTGTGGAACCCTCCTCCGGCATGGCGGAGATAGCGGAGAAAAGAGGAATAACCGTGGAGGTTACGACCGGAGAGGATTTCGATTATCCGAAAGGGAAGTATTCCACCATAATGTTTAATGGCTCTCCAAGCTACATCTCTGATCTGGGTGGTATATTGCGTAAGGTCTATGAGGCATTGCCGGATAACGGGCGTGTGATTCTTATCGATGTGCCTAAAGAGAGCTCTTATGGAATAATGTATAATCTTGCCAAGGCACTCGGTACGTGGGATCATCCTCTGCTTGAAGGGGTATTCCCTCCTAATCCCTATCCGATTGAGTTTGTGAATGTGGCAAACTGGCGCACTACAAAGGAGAAGACGATATTACTGGAGGAATGTGGTTTCAGAAATCTCAGATACCTCCAGACCCTGACCACTCATCCGCTCTATTCCGACGGCAAGAGCGAGGAGCCGGTGGAGGGATATGACAAGGGTGACTACGTGGCAGTTATAGCAGAAAAATAATGCATTATGGGAAAATGGAGTGAAGAGGCATGGGATGCCGCCGCCGACATATTTGAGAGAATCAAGCGTCATCCGTTTATTCAGCAGCTTGCAGCCGGCACACTCAGTGAATCACGGTTCAGACACTATATAAGTCAGGACCGACTTTATCTGGAGGACTACACCCGTGTGCTTGCCCATATAGCCTCACGTCTGCCGGAGATGGATGATGTGTCGACGTTCCTGTCGTTTGCCTCTGACGGGGTGGCAGTTGAGAAATCTCTTCATGAGATGTTCTCCCCCGACATGAAAGCCGTCAAGACGGATGCCTGCGAGTTCTACGCCTCCTATCTCCGCGCCCGTTCACAATATGACGTGGCTGTGGAGGCGGCTGCTGTGTTACCCTGTTTCTGGATATACCTTGAGGTAGGGAAATATATATTGTCGATTGCGGAATTGTCTGGCAACCCCTATAAGGCATGGATTGAGACATACTCTGATGCGACGTTTGAACTCAATACGGCAAAGGCGGTGGAGATATGCGATCGTCTTGCATCGGGCACCACTCAACGCATACGCGAGAAGATGACACAGACGTTTATGGATTGTGCGCGTATGGAATGGCTGTTCTGGGATTCCGCCTACTCAATACAATGAAGTTTAGATAATTTCGACGTCAATAATATAAATAGAGAAAATTCCACATAAATTATGAATAGATATAAAATTGCACTGACGATAGCCGGAAGCGATCCTTCGGGAGGAGCCGGCGTACAGGCTGATTTGAAGACGTTTTCCGCTCTCGGTGTCTATGGCGCGTCGGCGATAGTGGCTCTTGTGGATGAGAACACTCAGGGTGTCTACGGTGTGCATCCTGTTCCGGCTGAATTTGTGGCAGGTCAGATAAGGTCAGTGATAAGCGATATCGGAGTGGATGCTGTCAAGATCGGAATGTTGCATGATTCCGAATTGATACGCACCGTTCGCGCCACGCTTTCCGAATATCCCGATGTCAGCAACATAGTGCTTGATCCGGTCATGGTGGCCACCTCCGGCGACCCTCTTCTCCTTCCGGAAGCGGTCGAGACACTGCGTTCAGAACTTATCCCCTATAGCCGCGTGATAACCCCTAACATTCCGGAGGCATCGTTGCTTCTCGGTGAGGCTGTCGATCGGCAGGAGCAATTGGAGGATGCGGCAGTGGCATTGTCGGAGATTGTGGGTAATGTGTCAGTCATGTTGAAGGCAGGCCATCTTGAGGAGGATATGCTGGTGGATATATTCTACAATGCGGAGACCGGTAATCTTCTCCGGCTTCCATCTCCCAAGATAAGCACCTGCAATACCCACGGCACTGGTTGTACCCTGTCGTCGGCTATTGCTGCGTATCTCGCAAAGGGGTATCCTCTTGATGATGCAGTTATCTCTGCAAAGGAATATCTTAGCCGGGCGATAGAGTCGGGAGCAGACTACGCCATAGGGAAGGGACATGGTCCGGTAAACCATTTCCATGCCCTCTGGAAATGATGGCTTGTCGGCAGCCAATGGCATGTAGTGTCAACAGTCGGTTCGACAGTTGATTTGACAAATGTTGAGTAAATGATTTGGATAATATATCTAAAAGGTGTAATTTTGTAGCAATAAATGTTCGAACAAAATAATATTTATGGCTAACCTACAAAAATCCATTTCATCGCCGCAGGAATTACTGCGCGATAAGGCATGGGCGCGTTGGACCGCGCTTGTGCTGCTGGCTTCGGCCATGTTTTTCGCCTACATCTTCGTAGATGTTCTTTCCCCGTTGCAGGAATATCTACAGAGCACTAAAGGCTGGGATCCCTCCGCATACGGACGTTTTGCCGGATCAGAGACATTCCTTAACGTGTTTGTATTCTTCCTGATATTCGCAGGCATCATTCTTGACAAGATGGGAGTGCGCTTCACTGCCATACTTGCAGGTGCAGTCATGGTGGCAGGCGGATTCATCAACTATTATGCTCTTACAGACTCCTTCATGGAGAGCGGGTTGAAGAATTTCATGGATGATTTCGTCAATCTTCCCGACACATGGTGGAACATCACTCCGTTCTACGACGGTATGCCCGCATCGGCAAAATTGTCGGCAATCGGTTTCATGATTTTCGGTTGTGGATGTGAGATGTCAGGCATCACCGTATCAAGAGGTATCGTGAAATGGTTTGAAGGTAAGGAGATGGCACTCGCCATGGGTATCGAGATGGCTATCGCGCGTCTTGGTGTGGCAGTGGTATTCCTCGGTTCACCGGCGATCGCTACATTCCGCGACAATATCAGCGTATCTCGTCCTATAGCATTGTCAGTGCTTCTTCTTCTCATCGGTCTTATCGGTTTCATTGTCTACTCCTTCATGGATAAGAAGCTGGAGAATGAGATGGGTTCCAACGGAGAGGTCAAGGATGATCCATTCAAGATTTCCGACCTGAAATATATATTCTCGTCAAAAGTATTCTGGATTGTGGCACTCCTCTGTGTACTCTATTATTCAGCAATCTTCCCCTTCCAGAAATATGCCAACAACATGCTTCAGTGCAACCTCGGCATCTCTGCGGAGGCAGCCGGACGCGTGTTCTTCGTGTTCCCGCTTGGTGCGGCAGCCATCACCCCGCTTCTCGGCAACTTCCTTGACCGCAAGGGTAAGGGTGCCACAATGCTTATATGGGGAGCCATATTGATGATTATATGCCACTTGACGTTCGCTTTCGTGCTTCCTGCCACACGTTCGGCAGTGATAGCATATTCAGCGATTGTGCTTTTGGGTATCAGCTTCTCACTCGTGCCGGCATCATTGTGGCCTTCTGTTCCTAAGTTGGTTGATAACCGTCTGCTCGGTTCGGCATACGCCGTGATATTCTGGATTCAGAATATCGGTCTGTATGCCTTCCCGATGATTATCGGTGCTGTGCTTGCCGCTACCAACCCCGGTGTGGAGAATGCAATGGACTATAACTACACAGTACCGATGCTCGTGTTCGCATCGCTCGGTGGGTTGGCACTCATATTGGGTATAATTCTCAAGGCACTTGATGCCAAGAAGCACTACGGACTTGAGCTTCCCAACATCCCTTCCGAGAAATCTCTCGAAGCAGAGGTGGAATCAGCAGAAGGATAAAAGTCCAACATAATAATTCAGAAGAGGATGCGTCGAACTACGGCGCATCTTTTTTTATTTAAACGAGCATAATCTAATGAATTTCTTTGTACATGAGAGATAATACATAATCTTAATTCTAAAGTGGTCGAATTTGATCACTTTAGAATGAACGCTGGGTTACCATAATTTGTATTGAGTGCATCGGAGCGGATAGAGATAACTAATGCAATAATAGGAAGTTATTAAAGTGAATACTGATATTCTTCGTTATGGATAAGATTGCTCTGAAGTTAAGGTAACTTTTTTAGACTGACCCTTAAATATTATGTGAATCGGTGCTAATAATTAGGGGATTGAATAATTTTACACGTTTGGGTTAAGAATAAATGGAAAGTGTCGTTTTGATATTATCTAAAATATTATTAACTTTGCAAAGACGGAAAGAGTCTGTCAAATAAATAATCAAATAAGCGTTTCATGCTTAATCCATCATTCTGAAATCGCCAAAATAAAGAATACCCGGGATAAGGCAACAGGAAACGCTCATGCGTGTCGAGTATCCACTCCCCCGACAGGGGGATGGTATCCGATAGGGCGTGGGAGTGGACTGTTTATCGGGTAACAGGCGTTTGGCGATGCCTTGAATGAGATAAACTGAACAGATCCTGCGCTTTTGTGTATCTGTCAGTTTCTTATACAGGCTTCAGCTTCCGATATCAGTGGGGGACGATGGATATTTAACGGCATGAATCCTCAATAATAAAACGATATAGCTTTTTGACTGAACATCGTATGTATTTACGATGGGGGAACCGGATGTTTTTCAATATCCGGTTCTTTTTTATTGTATGTTCTGACGGTTGTGATAATTATAATTGAAATCAGACGTTATATAATGTAGGAACTTCCGGTTCTGTCTTTATCAGTCAGACCGGAAATAAAGATAAGACCATAAAGGGAATATATGATATATAGGATATTAATGATGCTTCTTATGGTGGGATCGCTCTGTCATGACATTCAGGCGGAGACGGTGAGCCGTAAGGAGGCATTCAGAATAGCACATACATTTCTCAATGCTGTCAACCACAGGAAGGTTGGCAATCCACAGCTCCTTTACAATGGTAAGGAGCTGACTACTCATCGGCTCTTTCCGCCGTTCTATGTGTTCGGATTGCCTACAGGTGGATATGTGGTTGTCGCAGCTGAAAACAAGGCGATGCCGATTCTTGCATATAGCAGTAAGGGGGATTTTTCGCAGGCTAAGGAGTCGGATGAATTTAAGATGCGTCTGGCAGAATATGCACGCGACATAGAGATGATACGCTATGATTCCCGAATGCCTGTGGAGGCTATTGCTGCATGGGCTGATATACATTATTATATTGGGGAAATGCTGGAAAAGGGTAGAGGCTCAGCAGACAATGGCGATATTGGATATATGGCTGAGGCTGCGACAGAGTTCCGCTATCAGTCTTCAGAAGAAGAGGTGGAGAGGGAGGTTGAGGAGGATGTGCCGTTTTTGTTTCATGAAAATTTTGTAGCAGAGACGCGAGCTTCCCTTCTCGAATCATACCGTAGGATAGAGGAGAAACTGCATCCCGTAGAGCCGGTGTTAAGGCATATCGGGGGCGGACATTTTGAGGTCTTCATGCCGGAGAAAATAGAATCCTTCAGCGTCTATGACCTTCAGGGAAACGTGATGTATGATAAGAAATGCGATGGGACGGATACGGTTGTTGTGAAACTTGACTCATATCCGTCAGGTTTCTATCTTCTTCAGATGAGAGATGTGAAAGGTAAGCGATATGGAATGAAACTATATAAATGAAAATGGAAGTAAATAAATCAAAAACGGCTGCTTGGGGTGGGCTGATATTGACCTGTGTGGTCATTGTGTTGCTGATGGTGTTTCATCTGGCATGGTGGATGTTTATACCGTTCTTCTTCATGTTTATGGCAGCATTCACGGAATTTGCCGCCACCTATCTTCAGCGTATTAGCCCGTATGCAGCAAAAACGCTTCAGAAATGTTCCTGTTGGTTCTATCTGCTGGCGTTGCTCGGTATTATCATAGTTGCTCTCTTATAAGTAATTCCGGTCACAGCATGTCGTCAGACATGCTTCCCTAAAAAAACTCCGTGCTCTTGGTGTACTTAGTGGTTTATTCCACCGCTGACACCAAAGAGCACGGATATTTTTTTACCTTATGAGGGGCAGATTAGCAGGGGAGAGCTGCGTTTGTTTTGTGAACAGCCTCTGCGCTCTTCTGGAAGAGAGCCTTCTCCTCCTCGTTGAGGTTGAGTTCAAGGATTTTCTTTATACCACCTTTGCCGAGAACACAAGGAACGCCGATGCAGAGGTCATTCTCGCCATATTCGCCTTCGAGAAGAGCAGAGCAGGGGATAACAGCATCCTGATCGTGGAGGACAGCCTCAACAACCTCAGCAGTTGCAGCACCCGGAGCATACCAAGCGGAAGTGCCGAGAAGTTTAGTGAGAGTAGCACCACCTACCATAGTGTCGGCAGCAACCTTGTCGAGCTCTTCAGCAGAGAGGAACTCAGTTACGGGCACACCACGGAGAGTAGCGAAACGCTTCATAGGAATCATAGTAGTGTCGCCGTGTCCGCCGATAACGAAACCTTCAACCTCGTTGGGGTTAGCGTTGAGGGCTTTGCTCAGATAATATTTGAAACGGCTGCTGTCAAGCGCGCCACCCATACCGATGATGCGGTTTTTGGGAAGACCGGATACCTTGTGGATGAGGTAAGTCATAGTGTCCATAGGGTTGGAAACGCAAACGATTACAGCGTTGGGGCTGTGAGCGAGAACGCTTTCAGTCACCTGCTTAACGATGCCGGCATTTACGCCGATAAGCTCCTCACGAGTCATGCCCGGTTTGCGGGGTATGCCGGAAGTGATGACAACCACGTCGCTGTCTTTTGTAGCCTCATAGTTGTTGGTTACGCCTGTGATACGTGTGTTCATATCAAGAAGGTTGGCAGTCTGCATCATATCCATTGCCTTACCTTCGGAAACTCCTTCCTTGATGTCGATCATTACTACTTCGTCAGCCACTTCGCGAAGAGCGATCACGTTAGCTGCGGTAGCGCCTACGTTGCCGGCGCCTACGACTGTTACTTTTGACATAACTTGCTAAAGTTAAAGGTTATATATTATGGTTCTGTTTGTTCGGATATCTACGTGCCCGGAGTGTGAAAGTGATAAGTTCCGGGGTAAATCCACCTCTGTTTTGTTTGGATGCAAAATTAAGGAAATAATTCCATAATTGCAAAAATACTTTCTTATAATTGTCGCGCTTCAGATAATAATCCCATACGGGGATGTATGTATGGGATTAGATCACCCCCTTGCCCTGGCGAATTATTTCCGGTTCGTTGCCTGTGCAATCAATGATGGTAGAGGGTATGGTGTCGCCATCCTCCCCCTCAAGGATGAAATCAACCTTCTCGTGGTATGCCTCCGCTATCAGTCCTGGATCGCGAGCATAATCGTCGTCATCAAATTCAATGGATGTCGATAGGATTGGATGTCTGAGATGTTTTGCTATGTCGCTACATAGTTTGTTGTCGGGAATCCTTATGCCCACCACCTTTCTCCCCTTGAATGCCTTGGGGAGAGTGGAATTTGATTTGAACAGAAACGTAAATGGTCCGGGCGTGTTGTCGCGTAGCATCTTGAAAGCCTTATTGTCGATACGCGCATATTCCGCAGCCATTGAAATATCGCTGCATATAATCGAGAGATTAGTTTTTTCCGGATTAATCCCTTTCAAGCGACAGATCTTCTCGATAGCCTTGGGGTTAAGGGCATCGCAGGCTATGGCGTATAACGTGTCGGTGGGCAGGATCATTGTGGCTCCCCCTTCAAGGTCACGTGTGATTTCATTCAGTTGGCGTTCTGATGCGTCAGAATTCCAGATTTTTATTGTTTTCATGACATTCTGGTTTCTTAATTTGCGATTCCTTCCGGTTGTTTGTATTGCAATTGTTAAATTTCTGTTTCTTGACAATCTCTTTCTTACCGCAGTTTTGGGAAAGAGAGCATCCGCAACATGAGTTGCCACCCGATTTACGGTTTTTTATGAATTTTACAATGATCCACACCACTGTCGCAAGCAAAATTATGCCTACTGCTATGTATTGGATCAAGAGATTTGTCGTCATTTCAGCATGATTCATCATTTCTTCCCTTTCTTCTCCTTTTTCTTTGTCGATTTCCCTTCGGCAGACTCTTTCTCAGACTTATCTTGTGCTTGTTCCGCCACGATACGTCGGTTTGTCGGATCGCGCAATACGGAGATTGTTATTTCTGAGATCATCTGCTTGATTTGGTCTATGAAATCCTTTGCGCTATATTCCTCATGCTCTATCTGTCGAAGTTTGCCCTCCCAGATGCCCGTAAGTTTCGCGCTTTTCAGCAATTCCTCCTTAATCAGAGCCACAAGCTCAATAGCCGCCGGGGTAGCCCTGAGAGATTTCCTCTCCTTTACGATATACCCTCGTTTGTAGAGAATCTCGATGATTGCTGCTCGTGTTGACGGGCGACCGATACCGTTCGCTTTAAGAGCCTCGCGTAGATCCTCGTCGTCAACAAGCGCACCGGCTGTCTCCATAGCCTTCAGGAGGGTGCCTTCTGTAAAATATTTCGGCGGTTGGGTGGTCTTTTTCACGAGTTTTGGAGCGTGTGGACCCGATTCCCCCTTTGTGAACGGGGGGAGTATTCCGGCAGTCTCCTCATCCTCCTTCTCATTCTTGTCAGACTTGTCGGTATCCTCCTGACGTTTGTCGCCGGCATATACCACTTTCCATCCGGGATCGATGATTACCTTACCCGTAGCCTTGAAATTTATATTGTCTACCTTTGCATTGACCACCGTCTGTTCAAACGAGCAGTCGGGGAAAAATACGGATATGAAGCGCAGCGCGATGATGTTGAAGACGTCGCGTTCCGCTTTCGTGAGATTATCGGGCAACGGTTGTCCGGTAGGGATGATGGCATGGTGGTCTGTCACCTTTGAATTGTCGAACACCTTCTTACTCTTCCGCAGTTTCTGCCCCCGTATAGGAATCATTATCTGCTGGTAGTCCTTCAGCGAGTTGAGAATACCACCGCATTTGCCATACATGTCGTCGGTGAGATAGGTGGTGTCTACACGCGGATATGTCGTCACCTTCTTCTCGTAAAGGCTCTGTATCGTGCGCAGTGTCTCATCCGCACCGAGATTCAGTTTCTTGTTGCATTCCACCTGAAGAGATGTGAGGTCAAATAGTCGAGGGGGAGCCTCCTTGCCGGCTTTCTTAGTCACGTCGGTCACGGTCAGAGGCAGATCTTTTATCCTGTCGATCACTGCCTTCCCTTTCTCCTCCACGTCGAAATTCTTTCCTGCGGCTGAGAATGTAGTCTCGCTATACACAGTCTTCAGTTCCCAGTAATCCTTCGGGACGAAATTCTCGATCTCCAACTGTCTTGACACTACGAGGGCGAGGGTAGGGGTCTGCACCCTCCCGATTGAAAGCACCTGCCCCTGCATGCCATATTTCAGGGAGTAAAGTCGCGTGGCATTCAGCCCGAGCACCCAGTCGCCGATTGCGCGGCAAAGTCCGGCGGTATATAGCGGCTCAAGCTCTTTCTCCGGGCGCAGATTTTGGAAACCGTCGCGTATTGCCTCATCGGTGAGCGAGCTTATCCATAGGCGTTTCACCGGCTTCTTGCAACCCGCTTTCTGCATCACCCACCGTTGTATCAGCTCACCCTCCTGCCCGGCATCACCGCAGTTGACAATCTCGTCGCATTGCTCGATAAGATTCTTGATTGTCTCAAACTGTCGTTTATAAGAATCGCTCGGTATCAGTTTTATGCCGAAACGGGGCGGAATCATAGGGAGCGACGATAATGACCATCGCTTCCATTCGGTGCAATAGTCAGCCGGCTCCTTCAGGCAGCAGAGATGCCCGAAAGTCCAGGTCACGCAATATCCGTTCCCCTCGAAATATCCGTCACGACGGGATGAAGCCCCTACGATTTTCGCAATGTCGCTCCCCACGCTCGGTTTCTCAGTAATGCAAAGTATCATTCCACAGTCTTGGTGTTGTTTCGTTCGATAGCCTTAGCCTCATTCCATATCTTGTCCATCTCCGAGAGCGACATCTCCTTCAGCGCGACATTCATCTCTTTAGCTCTCTTCTCAAGATGATTGAATCTTGATATGAACTTACGGTTGGTGCGCTCAAGAGCGTTCTCCGGATTCACTCCATAGAGCCTGGCGGCGTTCACCACTGCAAACAGCAGGTCGCCAAACTCCCCTTCGAGGTCATTCCCCTTGCCGGCTTCCATCTCCTGCTCCACTTCGGAGATCTCCTCCTTCACCTTATCCCATACCTGATGACGCTCCTCCCAGTCAAAGCCCACGTTGGCAGCCTTCTCCTGGATGCGGTTCGCCTTTATCAGAGCGGGGAGAGCCGCCGGCACTCCGGCGAGCACTGTCTTGTTGCCCCCCTTCTCCTTCAGCTTTATCTCCTCCCAGTTTTTCGCCACCTTGTCGGCGGAATCCGCCTCCACGTTGCCGTAGATGTGGGGATGACGGAAGATTAGCTTGTCGGCAAGTGAGTTGCAGACGTCGGCAATATCAAATTGCTCCTTCTCGGAGGCAATCTTTGAATAGAAGAGCACGTGGAGCAACACGTCGCCCAGCTCTTTCTTTATATTCTGTGTGTCGTCGGCAATCAGGGCATCCGCAAGCTCAAACACCTCCTCCACCGTGTTGGGACGGAGTGACTCGTTGGTCTGCTTGGCATCCCATGGGCAACGCTCCCGCAGGGTGTCGAGCACTTCTATAATGCGCCGGAAGGCGGATAGTTTATCGTCGGTAGAATGCATATTGTAGATGATTTTAACAATTGTCTCAGCCCATGCTTTTTGAAAAAATATCAAAAGCGGACACCCCGGCTATTGTCGATTATTCGGGGATAGACTTTAAATAAACTAAATTTGGATACAAAGTTAGATAGAAATTCCGAGATTATTTGTATCTTTGTGGCTTGAAAAAAGATTAAAGCAGATAAATCTAACTGAAAAGAATCGGTTTTTCCGGTTGTTTTTCTAATATTTATATGGATAAACTAATAGACTCAGACAGCATAAAGGAGTTCAGACGTCTCATTGAGGAGTCGGCGGATATCGTTCTCACGTGCCATGTCCGTCCCGATGGTGATGCCATAGGTAGCACCTTGGGCATGATGCATCTCCTTCGTGCGCTTGGCAAGAACGTCACTGTCATTATCCCGGATAAGGCGCCCGGCAATCTGTCGTTCCTCCCGGGGTTTAAGGAGATGGGGGTGTACACATGTCATCCGGAATTCTGCAAGAAGACAGTAGAATCGGCAGATTTGATAATATGTTGCGATTTCAACACTCCGTCGCGTCAGGATTCCCTTGCGCCTGTCATACAGGGAGCAACTTGCCGCAAGGTGCTCGTCGACCATCATCAGGAACCCGACAACTTTGCGGATCTAATGATCTCATATCCCGACATGTCGTCAACGTGCGAACTTATGTTCCGTCTTATTGCCGGCATGGGTTTCTTCGCTGAGCTTGATGAGAGTGGCGCCGTGTGTATCCTCACGGGTATAATCACCGACACACGGAATTTTTCCGTCAACTGCAAGCATCACGACCTGTATGAGATTCTTATCCGTCTGCTGGAGAAGGGTGCGGATAAGGAGATGATTGTCAAGGAGGCTCTTAACACTCGCAGTTACTGGAGCCTGAAACTTGAGGCATACGCCTTGTCGGAGAAACTGGAAGTGTTTCCCGAGCATAAGGCGGCAGTTATCACTCTCAGCAAGGATGAGCTGACGCGCTTCCATTATGAAAAAGGGGATTCCGAAGGGTTGGTCAACCGTCCGCTTGAGATAAAAGGCATGGTCTACAGCATATTCCTTCGTGAGGATGCCGACTGCATAAAGGTGTCGGCAAGAAGTTGCAACGGATTCCCGGTGTCGGAGATATGCAAGAACCTTTATGGTGGCGGCGGACATCTTCAGGCAGCCGGAGGAGAATTCCGCGGTTCGCTCGAGGAATGTTACCGCAAATTGGTGGAGGCTATGCCTGACTACGACAGATATCTAAAGAATCAGAAACAATAATAATAAGGGTCAGCGTCATGGCGACTACTGTGAAGAATGGAATGTCATCCTGACGGGCCGACAAAACAAACATGACATCAATTAAAAGATCTTTCAACACAATTGCGTTCCTTCTCGTCGCTATATTAGGCTCCGGACTTGCCTCATGTAGCAAGAGCCAGAGCTATTCAGAATATCTCAGGGAGGAGGAGAAAGCGGTCAACTGGTATCTTGCCGGACAAAAAATAGAGCTGGAACTGCCGAAGGATTCCATATCTTTCCTGACCGGAGAGGATGCGCCGTTCTATAAGCTGGATGAGAATGGCTACGTCTATATGCAGGTGATAAACAAAGGGGAACTTAACAGTTCCACCGGACGTCCCGCTTATCCGGTGAAGAGCGGCGATCTCGTCTATTTCCGCTTCAACCGTCTTAATCTTAAGGATCTGAGCCAAGGTCTTGATCCTGTATGGGTCGGTAATTCCGACAATCTTCTCAAGCCATCCACGAGCTTTGTCTATAAGAATACCTACCTCAACAGCTATCTGGAATATGGCACCGGAATACAGATGCCGCTCAAATTTCTCGGCTATGGCAGTGAGGTGAATCTGGTGCTGAAGAGTTACTATGGATTCCAGGAAGACCAGACATCGTGCATACCATATCTCATCAACATAAGATATTTCAAACCTGAATATTAATAATAAATTTCACTGATAATGGCATTGATCAAATCTATATCCGGTATCAGAGGAACGATCGGAGGCGCAGCCGGCGAAGGACTCGGCGGCGTGGATATTGTCAAGTTTACCGCAGCATACGCGGAATTTATAAGAAGGGAAAACCCGTCGGCACGTCTTATAGTCGTCGGTCGTGACGCCCGTCTGTCGGGCGCGATGGTCAGCCATCTGGTGGTTGGCTCACTCATGGCTATGGGTTTCGACGTGGTTAATATCGGTCTTGCCACCACTCCGACAACGGAGCTTGCCGTCACCGGACTTGGTGCTGACGGCGGCATAATCATCACCGCAAGCCATAACCCCATACAGTGGAATGCATTGAAGCTCCTCAATAGCAAGGGGGAGTTTCTCTCTGACCGCGAGGGGAAAGAGGTAATCTCAATTGCTGAGAAGGAGGATTTCAGATTTGCCGACGTGCTTGCACTTGGAAAGGAATATAAGGATGAGACTTGGGCGATGCGCCATATAGAGATGGTGAAGAATCTGCCGTTGGTAGATTGCAAGGCTATCGCGGATGCCGGTTTCACCGTGGCTGTCGATGCCGTCAATTCAGTGGGTGGAGCCGTGATTCCCGCGCTTCTTCGTGAGCTTGGGGTGAAGAATATAATAGAGCTCAATTGCGACCCGACCGGCAAGTTCGCCCATACTCCGGAGCCGATACCGGAGAACCTTACTCAGATTTCCGACCTTATGAAAGATGGTAAGGCAGATGTAGGCTTCGTTGTCGATCCCGATGTAGACCGTCTCGCCATTGTCATGGAGAACGGTGAGATGTTTGTGGAGGAATACACTCTTGTGGCTGTCGCCGACTATGTGCTTTCACAGACTCCCGGCAATACTGTATCAAATCTCAGTAGCTCACGCGCACTCCGCGACGTGACAGAGAAACATGGCTGCCAATACAATGCCGCAGCTGTGGGCGAGGTCAACGTTGTCACCAAGATGAAGGAGACCGGCGCAGTGATTGGCGGAGAAGGCAACGGCGGAGTGATTTATCCGGAGCTTCACTACGGGCGTGATGCCCTTGTGGGCGTGGCTCTCTTCCTCACTCTCCTTGCAAAGGAGGGTAAGAAGGTAAGTGAACTTAAGGCTGGCTATCCACGTTATGCCATTGCCAAGAACAAGATAGAGCTTACCCCCGATATCGACGTGGATGCGATTCTGGAGGCTGTCAAGGTGAAATTCTCCAATGAGAAAATCACCGACATCGACGGCGTGAAGATCGATTTCCCCGACAGCTGGGTGCATCTGCGCAAGTCAAACACAGAGCCTATCATCCGAATATACAGCGAGGCGGAGACGATGGAGAAAGCCGACGCTCTTGCCGAAGAGATAAAGAAAGTGATTGCAAGTCTTTGACTTGCAATCACGTGATATAAGCAACCACTATTCCCTAACCATTCATTATTAGCCCATGTTGAAAAAATTTTTCATGAACGCGCTTTCCTCCTTTGTCGGAGCATGGATTGCGTTGGTTCTGTTTGGAGTTGTTGTCGTGCTCGTGTGCATAGGCATCTTTGCCAAACTTGGAGTATCATCATCTTCGACAGACTCAATCTCAAAAAAGAGTGTGATGACAATAGAGTTGAATGGAGTGATAGAGGAGCGGGAATCCCCTATGGATCTGGATTACATCTCTTTGTTGAGGAGGGATGTGTCGCGTCCGCAGACCCTTTCATCGTTGGTGACGGCAATTGATGAGGCAAAGAACAATAAGAATATATCGATGATATATCTTAAATGTGGCATAGTGTCGGCTGCACCTGCCACTCTTAATGCCCTACGCGATGCCATATCCGATTTCAGGAAAGAGGGGAAGAAAGTGGTGGCTTATGCCGATTCCTATACCAACGGTTCCTACTATGTGGCGTCGGTTGCCGACAGTGTGTTCATGAATCCGGCAGGTGCCCTGATGATTCAGGGTCTTGGCAGCACATCGATGTATTTCAAGGACCTTCTTGATAAATTGGGCGTGCAGATACAGGTGGTGAAAGTCGGCACCTATAAATCGGCGGTCGAGCCTTACATATTGAATGAGATGAGCGGTCCGGCGCGTGCGCAGCTTGATACCCTTTACGGCAATATCTGGCAGTACATACGTTCGGAGATCGCCATAGACAGGAAACGCCTTACTGCTGCATCCATAGATTCACTTGTCAGCAATAAATTCCTATTTATTGCGCCGGCAGAAGACGACGTCAAGGAGGGATTTATCGATCGCCTTGTGTATGAGCGCGACATGGACGGCATCATAGCCGGAATGGTGGGAAAGGATAAGAAGAAACTGAATTTCGTGTCGCCGAAGACTCTCGTCGAGCAGTCATCATGGGGCAAGGATTATCTGTCGAAGAATCAGATAGCAGTAGTCTACGCTGTCGGTGAGATAGTTGACGGCGGCGGATCCGGCACAATCAATTATGAGAAACTTGTGCCGGAGATTGTAAAGGTTGCCGACGATGATAATGTGAAGGGAATGGTATTCCGTGTCAATTCTCCCGGCGGTGCGGTGTTTGGCAGCAAGCAGATAGCCGAGGCTCTCGACTATTTCCAGTCAAAAGGGAAACCAATGGCAGTCTCCATGGGCGACTATGCCGCTTCGGGTGGCTATTGGATCTCATGCCATGCCAACCGTATCTTCGCCGACCCGCTGACCATTACCGGCTCCATTGGTATATTCGGACTTATCCCTAATGTTGAGGGTCTTGCACATAAGATAGGTGTGTCGCCGCAGTCAGTGTCGACAAACCCGGAAGCGGATTTCCCGGCATTGTATCGCCCTATGACTGAGAAGCAGCAGGCTGCCATGCAGTCATACGTGGAGAGAGGTTATGATGAATTCATAGAGCGGGTGTCTTCCGGACGCAATATGCAGGAGTCGAAGGTACGCACCATAGGCGAGGGTCGTGTGTGGGACGCACAGAAAGCACTTGAAATCGGACTCGTCGATCAGCTCGGCTCCCTCAAGGATGCCATCGACTGGGTGGCTGAGGAGGGTAAGCTCGGCAGCGGATGGAGAGTGGGTGTATATCCGTCGGTGGAGTCGACCATGCTTGAGATGCTTCCCGAATTGGGCGGCATGAGCGTGGCGGACGCTCTTGATAAGGCGTTTGCAGGGGAATATGATGAACTGACAATCCGGTTTGTGTATAATCTGTTGCGTCAGAAACCATTGCAGGCACGTATGCCGTTGATTGACGTGCGTATGGATCCTGTAGGTGTGACATTCTGACAAGGATAGCCCCACGTTGCGGAATAATCATAATTCGAATATAATCTCAATGGGAATGATTCCATACTGGAATAACCTCATACGGGAATAATATCATAAATGAGCACTGACAAAGTAATGACTACGAAAGATAAAATAGTGACCGGACTTCTCACTCCACTGTCGTGGCTCTACGGGGCAGGCACATGGGTGAGAAATTGGCTCTTCGATTCCAAGATCCTGAAGGAGGAGGAGTTTGAGGTGCCTATTGTCGGCGTCGGCAATATAGCCGTCGGTGGCACGGGTAAGACGCCTCACGTGGAATATATTGTCAGCAATCTCGCTGCCGAAATGAAAATCGCAGTTTTGAGCCGGGGCTACAAGCGCAAGACGAAAGGTTTTGTACTTGCCAACTCGAAGAGCACCCCCGATCTGATCGGCGATGAGCCATTTCAGATATATCAGAAATATGGCTCCCATGTGCGTGTGGCGGTATGCGAGAGTAGGAGGAAAGGCATTCGTGAGCTGATGAGGCTCTATCCCGACCTTCAGCTCATTGTGCTTGATGATTCGTTTCAGCATAGATGGGTGAAGCCGAAGGTGTCGGTGCTGCTGACCGACTACAACCGTCCATTCTACAACGACCGACTTCTGCCCCTCGGAAGATTGAGGGAGAGCACCCTTCAGGTGAATCGTGCCGATATCGTCATTGTGACCAAATGCCCGGATGAGCTTCTTCCCATCAACTATCGCATAACGACGAAGGAACTCGATCTGATGACCTATCAGAAACTCTTCTTCTCCCGATATGAATATGGTCCGCTGAAGCCGGTGTTTGCCGATGAGTCGCCCTACAGGGCATCGTTGTCATCATTGACTGCCAACGATTCCGTGCTTCTACTATCGGGAATCGCACATCCGCGCTCTTTCGTAAGGCATTTCCGCATGTATCCCTTTAAGGTGAAGGTGGATCATTTCCCCGATCATCACGATTTCACCCGTGAAGACATTCATCAGATCTACACCCGGTTTAAGAATATGGCAGGGGAGAGGAAGATAATCGTCACCACGGAGAAGGATGCGGTCAGACTTATGTTCAACCCATATTTCCCGAAGGAACTGAAGCCGTTCACCTTCTTCCAGCCCATCTCCGTAAAGATGATAAACGCGCTCGACGATAAGGACTTCATTGAGGAGCTGTCGATCTCCTTAGGCGTGAGGGGAAATAATGCGGATTCAAATTGATAGCACATGAAGAGGTCGGTGAAGAACAATATGCCGACAAACGACGTTTTATAATTAGCCCAAAATTAGATACAATGGAAAAAAATATGTTGGAGAAGATCCGCGAGACTGCGGATTTTATTCTCAAGGAAATAGGTGAGGCACCGAGGATTGGTATTATCCTCGGCACAGGTCTTGGTGATCTTGTCAACCATATCGAAATTAGTAAGGAACTCAATTACAAGGATATCCCCCACTTTCCGGTCTCTACGGTGGAGGGTCATAGCGGCAAGTTGATATTCGGCAAGCTCGGCGGCAAGTATATCATGGCTATGCAGGGTCGTTTCCACTACTATGAAGGCTACGACATGAAGCAGGTGACCTTCCCGGTGCGTGTGATGCGTCAGCTTGGGGTGGAACTGCTCTTCGTCAGCAATGCCGCTGGCGGCATGAACAAGGAATTTAAGGTGGGTGACGTGATGGTTATCACAGACCATATCAATCTCTTCCCGGAGAATCCTCTACGTGGCAAGAATTACGAGGAACTCGGACCCCGCTTCCCGGCAATGACCGAAGCCTACAGCCTCGGACTCATAAAGATGGCTGATGACATAGCGCGTGATGAGAATATACGTCTGATGCACGGTGTATATGTCGGCACGCCGGGACCCACATTCGAGACTCCGGCGGAATATGAATATTTCCGTATAATAGGGGGTGATGCCGTAGGTATGTCAACGGTGCCGGAAGTGATTGTAGCCAACCATGCGGGCATGACCGTCTTTGGAGTCTCGGTCATAACCGACCTCGGAGGCAAGGATGTCAAGGAGGTGCCCACTCATGAGGAGGTGCAGAAGGCAGCCATAAAGGCACAGCCTGTCATGACCACTATAATAAAGAGTATGCTCGAGCGCATCTGATTCAATAAAATTCAAAAAAAATATCGCCGGATTCGGTATTGTCCGGGTCCGGCGAATCCAAATAACGAAAGCCCGTATGCCGGGCTGGAAAATATATCACGAAATGGAAAATAATCAGACAGAGATATCGCAATTGGGAGAGTTCGGACTAATAGACCGTCTGACAAAGGAATTCCCTCTACGTAATCCGGAAACAAAGAAAGGGGTGGGGGATGACGCCGCCGTTCTGTCATTTGGCGACAAGGACGTGCTCGTCACCACAGATCTTCTTCTTGAAGGGATACACTTCGACCTGCGCTATGTGCCTTTGAAGCATCTTGGCTATAAGGCAGCGATAGTCAATTTCAGCGATATCTATGCCATGAACGGCACGCCGAAGCAGATTACGGTCAGCCTTGGGGTGTCGAGCCGGTTTACCGTGGAGCATCTTGACGAACTCTATTCCGGCATACGTCTTGCCTGCGATCTTTATGGAGTGGATCTTGTGGGCGGCGACACGAGCGCATCCGTCACCGGGCTTGTCATAAGCATCACTTGCCTTGGCACAGCTTCCCCGGAGGAAGTGGTGGGACGCGACGGCGCGAAGCCTACCGACATAATATGCGTCAGCGGCGACCTTGGCGCGGCATTCATGGGTCTGCAGCTTCTCGAGCGTGAGAATCGTGTAGGAGCCGGGCAGAAAGATTTCCAACCCGATTTCTCCGGAAAGGAATACATCCTTGAGCGTCAGCTAAAACCGGAGGCACGGCGTGATATTGTGGAGGAACTTAGGAATGCGGGGATAAAGCCCACAGCCATGATGGACGTCAGCGACGGTCTGTCGTCAGAACTTCTCCACATCTGCCATAAGTCGGGCACCGGATGCCGCGTCTATGAGGATAAGATTCCCATCGACTATCAGACAGCCCTTATGGCGGAGGAATTCAACATGAACCTTGTGACCGCAGCCATGAACGGTGGTGAGGATTACGAGCTGCTTTTCACGGTGCCCATCACCGACCATGAGAAGGTGGAGAAACTCAAGGGGGTAAGGATGATCGGCTACATCACCAAGCCGGAATTGGGCTGTGCGCTCGTCACCCGCGACGGCGCGGAGATGCAGATAAAGGCGCAGGGTTGGAACGCATTTACCGATAAGGACTGACGAGCCGGCATCCCTCCGATTTAATATGGTTTAAAAAGGTTCAAGATTATTTAACAGAGAGAATGGGAGATTTTAAGTTAATAAATATTATTTTTGCATTTGAATATTCCGTTCCTTGTAACCAGATAAAAAATAGAATTACGCTATATGAATGAAACAGTGAATATCAGAGAGTTGAATGATCTGATTGCTTCCAAGAGCAGCTTCATCAGCATGATCCGCAGTGGTATGGACCGCCGCATCGTCGGACAGAAACATTTGGTCGACTCATTGCTTATCGCATTGCTTTGCAACGGTCACGTCCTTCTCGAAGGCGTGCCGGGTCTTGCCAAGACCCTTGCCATAAAGACTCTTGCAAGCCTTGTGGACGCAAAATACAGCCGTATCCAGTTTACTCCGGACCTTCTCCCCGCCGACGTCATAGGCACGCTTATCTATAGCGTCAAGAACGAGAGCTTCGAGGTGAAGAAGGGTCCGATATTCGCGAATTTCGTGCTTGCTGACGAAATCAACCGTGCCCCGGCGAAGGTGCAGAGTGCCTTGCTCGAGGCGATGCAGGAGCGTCAGGTCACTATCGGCGAGGAGACCTTCCCGCTTGACCGTCCCTTCCTTGTGATGGCTACCCAGAACCCGATAGAGCAGGAGGGCACATATCCTCTCCCCGAGGCACAGACCGACCGTTTCCTTCTGAAAGTGGTGATCGGCTATCCTTCAAAAGAGGAGGAGAAGGCAATCATCCGCCAGAATATCAAAGGCGCGCTCGACCCGATAGTGCCTATCCTCAAACCATCGGAGATCCTTGATGTGCAGAAGATTGTCGGTAAGATATATATCGACGAGAAGATAGAGAACTATATCGTCGACATCGTGTTTGCCACCCGTGAGCCGGGCAAGTTCGGTCTCTCCGATCTCGACAGCATCATCTCCTACGGTGCATCCCCGCGTGCCTCCATCAGCCTTGCGCTCGCCTCGAGGGCATACGCCTTCCTTCAGGGTCGCGGCTATGTAATCCCGGAAGATGTGCGTGCCGTATGCCACGACGTGATGCGCCATCGTATCGGTCTCTCCTACGAGGCTGAGGCAAACAATATTGGTGCCGATGAGGTGATCACCGCCATCCTTGATAAAGTGGTGGTGCCCTGATGAATAGTCTATCCGTGATGCCGCCGGCAAATACGGTGGTCATCACGGTCAGACCGCATAATATGAACCGGAACCGCAGCACCGTTCCGAAATAGAGAATCAGTGAAATATGGACGCTAAAGAACTGCTTCAGAAAGTCAGAAAAATAGAGATAAAGACTCGTGGTCTAAGCCAGAACATCTTTGCCGGAGAGTATCATACCGCCTTCAAGGGCAGAGGCGTGATATTTTCGGAAGTGAGGGAATATCAGCCGGGCGACGACATACGCGACATCGACTGGAACGTCACTGCGCGCCACAATAAGCCCTTCGTCAAGGTGTATGAGGAGGAACGCGAGCTCACCATGATGCTGCTCATCGACGTGAGTGGAAGTAGTGATTTCGGTGCTGTCGGCGACGAGAAAAAAGAGGTGATAGCCGAGATTGCCGCCACTCTGGCATTCTCATCCATACAGAACAACGACAAGGTCGGAGTGATATTCTTCAGCGACCGTATCGAGAAGTTCATACCCCCCAAGAAGGGTAAGAAGCATATCCTCCTCATCATACGCGAGATAATCGACATGAAGCCGGAAAGCCGTGGCACCAACATCGACGTGGCGTTGAAATTCATGACCAACGCCCTCAAGAAGCGGTGCACAGCCTTTCTGCTGAGCGATTTCATCGACAACCACGACTATTTCTCCAGCATGTCGATAGCCAACCGTAAGCATGACCTTGCCGCCATACAGGTCTACGACAAGCGCGACGCCCGCCTGCCCGACGTGGGTCTGGTGAGAGTGCGCGACATGGAGACCGGCGCCGACCGTTGGCTCGACACCTCCTCCGCCAAGGTGAGGAAGGCGTTTGACAAGGCATGGTACGAACGTCAGCAGAAACTCTCCTCCACTGTCGGCAAATGTGGTGTGGATCTCGCTTCGGTCACTACCGACGAGGACTACGTGAAAGCATTGCTGGCATTGTTCCGCAACCGTGCGGGGGCACGTCGATAACCGGCAGTCTCCGCCACAAACTTGAATTGCAAATGAACCGAATTTTAAGATTTTTTTCCGTTATAGCCTTGTCGTTGGCGTGCGTGTCGGGTGTGTCGGCGAAGGTGTCGGTATCCGCGCGTCTCGATTCCGTCAGTGTCCTCATGGGTAAGCTCACCACGCTCAACCTTGAGGTGGTGCAGGATAAGGGTAAACCCGGTGGATTTCCGCTCTTCAGGAATGCCGACATTAATAAGGGATACGTCGGCATCTGCGGCGACAGCATAGAGCTGCGCACCTCCTACAAGGCAGACACCATCGACCTCGGGTCAAACCGCATACAGATCAACTACAAGGTGCCGTTGCAGGCATTCGATTCCGGCTCCTACCGTCTGCCGGAGTTTGTCTACGTGTCGGAAAGCGACTCGGCACGCTCCAACGCGCTGACCCTTAACGTGGTGTCCGTCAACGTGACTGCCGACGACCCAATCGCTGGATTTGCGCAGGTGGCTGAGCCGGAGGGTAAATCGGTGCTTGACGCGCTTCCTGACTGGATGGTGGATTACTGGTGGATAATAATAGCTATCCTCCTTGCCATTGTCGCATTCTTGTGGGGCATGAGAAGATATAAGAAAGAGGGCACCGTTCTGAAGAAGAAACCGGAGCCTACACCTTACGAGACCGCAATAAAGGATCTGCGCGAACTCAAGGCGAAGAATCTCTGGGAGCAGGGGATGGAGAAGGAATACTTCACCCGTCTGACTGACATCCTGCGAATCTACCTTGCTCGCCGGTTTGGCATAAATGCCATGGAGATGACTTCACGCGAGATTATGGATCATCTCTATTCAAGCGATGTCAAGGATAAGCGCGACTACGTGCGCCAGATTCTCAGCGTGGCTGATTTCGTGAAATTTGCAAAAGTGCGCCCGTTGCCTGCCGACAATATAGCAGCCTACGACAATGCCGTCAGATTTGTGGAGGAAACCAAGCCTGTCCCTGTCGTTGCAGCAGATGCGGAGGAGGGTGACGGTCAGAATCCTGAGATAAAGAAAACCGAGACAAAGAAAGGAGGTGAGTCATGATGTTCAAGCATCCCGCCCTTCTGTGGCTTTTCCTCATCTACGTCCCCCTTATCGCGTGGTACGTATGGAAACACCGCAACGCCAACCCCTCTCTGGGTATATCCACAATTTCACCTGTGGCAAAACTTCCCGTCACGTGGAAGACTGTGGCTATGCACGTGGCATTCGCTCTGCAGCTTGTGGTTATCGGCGCGATGATAGTGGCTCTCGCACGCCCGCAGACTCATGATCATCTGCGCACATCGCGAATCGAAGGCACCGACATCATCCTTGCCCTCGACATATCGGGCAGTATGTCCGCCCACGATTTCACCCCCAGCCGCTTCGCCGCCGCAAAGGATGTGGCGTCGAAATTCGTCAGCCAGCGCACCGACGACAACATGGGTCTCGTGGTTTTTGCCGGAGAGAGCCTGTCGCTCATGCCGCTGACCAACGACCGTGCCGCCCTCATCAACGCCATAAGCCAGGTGGAGATGGGAGAACTTAACGATGGCACCGCCATAGGCGACGGTCTCACAAGCGCGATCAACCGTATCGCCTCCGGAAAGGCAAAGTCGAAAAGCATAATCCTTCTGACCGACGGCACCAACAACGCCGGTGATGTGCCACCCTCCACGGCGGCACAGATAGCCAAGCAGAAGGGTATAAAGGTCTACACCATCGGAGTCGGCACAAACGGCTCCATTCAGATCACCGACCCCTACGGATTCTCCACTACCACGCTTGAGACAAAAATAGATGAGCAGTCGCTCAAGGAGATTGCCTCGCTCACCGGTGGAAAATATTTCAGGGCTACGGATGAAAAAATGCTCCGTCAGGTGTTTGAAGAGATAGATAGTCTGGAGAAAACTGTGCTCGATGTCGACAAGTTTACCCTTACCGATGAGAACTTCATGCCCTGGGTGCTCCTCGCTCTGTGCGCATTCTGCGCCTACCTGCTGATGCGCTACACAATATTGCGGCGGATACCCTGACGCGCCTCCAACCGAATCAAACAGAAACAAGGATGACTGCAATGTCGTCTGATTAATATAAAAACGTCTGAATATCAATGTTTAGTTTTGCTTATCCCAAACTTCTGTTGCTCCTGCTCCTGGTGCCGGCATTCATCGTGCTCTATGCCTGGGCGCGCTATGCCCGACGGAAGAACCTGAATAAGTTCGGACAGCTCAGGGTGCTCACCCCGTTGATGCCCGAAGTGTCGCCCTACAAGCCCCCCATCAAACTCACTCTCGAGATGATGGCTCTCGCGCTGTTGGTCATAGCTTTTGCCCGCCCGTGGGGTGGCGTCAAGGATGAGAAGACAGTAAAGGAGGGTATTGAGGTCGTGATTGCAGTTGACGCCAGCAACTCGATGCTTGCCTCATCCACCGCCGATGAGAAGGGCATCGACAGGATGCGCACTGCCAAGCTTATTCTGGAAAAGCTCATCAACCGTCTTGACAACGACAGGGTGGGGCTGATTGTCTATGCCGGCGACGCCTACACGCTGATTCCCGTGACCAGTGATTACGTGTCGGCGAAGATGTTTCTCAATTCCATTGACCCATCGTCGATCGACAATCAAGGCACCAACATAACCGCAGCCATCGACATGGCAGCTAAATCCTTCAGCGAGGATAAGAAAATCGGCAAGGCGATAATCCTCATCACCGATGCCGAGGATCTGGAAGACACCCAAAGCGTGATGGATGCTGCAAAGACTGCCGCACGCAACGGTATACAGCTCGACGTCGTTGGTCTCGGATCTACCACCCCCGTGCCTATACCTGTCAGAAACGGCGCATACCTTATCGACCCCGAGACCGGCGAACCCGTCAGGACCGCTCTTAACGAGGACCTTGCCACGGAAATCGCTTCTGCAGGAAAGGGCATCTACGTCAATGCCTCCAACAATGACGCGCTCAACGAGCTCGACAAGCAGCTCGACACTGTGAAGAAGTCGGCGCTGGAGTCAAGTTTCTCCGCAATTCATGATGAGCTATTCGCCATCTTCGTATGGTTTGCCCTTGCGTTGATTGTAGTGGATATTTTTGTGCTTGACCGCAAGATCGGCTGGCTTGACAAAATCACATTTTTCAAAAAGGAGGATAAGAAATGAAAGGGAAGCTGATTATATTCATCGCGTTTCTTTCCATGGCATTCTGCTGCGGCGAGATCTCGGCGCAGTCGGCTGAGTCCACCCGTAAGGAACGCAACAACATCACCGAAGGTAACAAACTCTACAACAACGGGCGATACCGTGCCGCCTATCTGAAATATCAGCAGGCATTGAAGGAGAATCCCTCGTCGGCTGTGGCAAGATACAATCTCGGATTGTCGCAGATACGTCTCGGCTCCAACCCGTCTGACACTACGCAGGCTGCAAAGGATATGCTCGAGAACGGTAAGAAAGTGATGGAGCAGGTGTCGCAGATGGGCAGGGAGAAACCGATGCTCGCCTCGCGTGCCAACTACAATCTCGGCAACATCGCGTTTAACTCCGAAGACTATTCCAACGCGCTCAACTATTATAAGCAGTCGCTCCGTCTGAACCCTGACGATGAGGCGGCACGCAGAAATCTGCGTATCACCCAGCTGAAACTCCAGAACCAGAATCAGGATCAGGACAAAGACCAGAATCAGGATCAGGATAAGGATCAGAACCAGGATCAGAATCAGGACCAGAATAAAGACCAGAACCAGCAGAATCAGGACCGGAACAAGGATCAGAACCAACAGAACCAGAATCAGCAGCAAGACCGTCAGGACATCAACAAGCAGACGGCAGACCAGATTCTGCAGGCTATGGAGAATAAGGAGAACAAGACGCGTGCGAAAGTCGCTGCCGGAAATCAGGGAGATAAGAGCGGTGGCAGAAACCGCAACCGTAAGAATTGGTAATGCAGGCGAGTTATGGGAAAAGGTAAGTGTATATGGATATTCATGATGACAATCATGTTGCTTTCCCCCCTCTCCGTGTGGGGAAAGGGGAAGACTGTGCATAATCAGCCTTTTCTTGAGACCCGTCTTGACCGTAATCGGTCGACCGAGGGGGAACGCCTGATCTACGAGGTGGTGCTTTTCTCCCCGGAGGAGGACGTGGCAGGTGCGGAGATACTTGCCAATCCTGATTTCGGAGAGTTGGCAGTCACCCGTTCCGCCTCCGATTCCCATATCGACAAGATTGAGAGAGACGGCAAGACCTACTACACTGTGGTCATTGACCGTTTCTTCATCGGGGCAGGGAAATCCGGGAAATATGAGATACGGGGTGGCGACTACCGTGTCGGCTTCAACCGTCAGGTGAGGGTCAACGATCCCTTCTGGGGTCCGATGATCACCAACAGGATAGCCGTGGAGGAGCTGACCGCCCCCGACATCTCGATGCAGGTCAGTCCTCTTCCGGAAAAGGGAAAGCCTGCCGACTATTCCGGTGCGATAGGTGATTTTGAGGTGGAGGCATCCCTTCATCATGGTGCCGTGGCAGGCGAGGAATCCTGTCTGCTGGTGACGGTGGCAGGCACCGGCGATCTCTCCGATGCCGCGTTGCCCGATATCCGGTCGGCATTAGGCGAAGGGTTGCAATTCAAGTCCATGACAGACAACGTGTCTTATTTCATCCATCACGGGAAATTAGGCTCCGAATTGGAGATTGAATGTGTATTCGTAGCCGACAAACCCGGCAAATACGTGGTGAATCCGATAGAATTTTCCTACTTCGACAGCGAGAAGGGGAAATACGTCAAGGCAAGATCAAAACCCATTGAGATAGAGGTGGAGGAAAGGAAATCTGTAAGGGAGAAACCGCCCGTGACGATGGAGATATAAGTCGCGCTACAGCTCCACAATTAACTGCTTAATCCGAAGAATCCGATTTAGACAATGAAAACAAAAATCAGACATATCACACTCCTTATCATGCTGCTCCTCGGCGGCATGTCGGCTTATGCCGCATCTGTGAGACTGACAGTCGATGCCGGACGTGGCAGACGTCAGGCGGCAGTCGGTGAGCTTTTCTACATCTATTATGAAGTGTCCGACCTTGACGCCGTCCCTGAGAAACCCGCCTCCGTGCCTGGCGCGAAGGTGATGTATTTCGACAGAACGGGGCAGAGCTCACGCTTCACGAGCGTCAACGGAAAGACCACCCAAAGCTTCAGCTACACTTACACCCTCACGCTGCGTGCGCAGAAGGAGGGATCCTATACCTTCGGACCGGTCACGGTCGGGGGAGTCAAGAGTAATGCCGTATCCTACGCGATAGGCTCAGCCGCCGTGCCGTCTCAGCCGCAGCCGCAGGGTCAGGATCAGACTCCCGAAGATCGCCACAACAGTGCCGACGGACCGAAATTCATCGGTAAGGGTGATGGTAATCTCTTCCTGAAGGCTGACGTGTCGCGTTCATCAGCCTACGAGCAGGAGGCTCTTGTCTATACCGTCAAGCTCTACACCACATACGACGCTATAAAATTCATTGGCGCGACATCCGCTCCTAAGTTTGAGGGGTTTGTGGTCGAGGAGTCGAAAGACGTCTCCACATCACTCAACTATGAGACCTATCAGGGTAAGACGTATGCCACGGCAATAATAGCCCGCTATATCATCTTCCCGCAGATGGCGGGCGATTTGAAAGTGATCGGCAACAAATACACCGTCAGTGTCGATGAACGCGAATACTACCACGACCCCTTCTGGGGAAGCATGTCGGTGGCTAAGCCATTGCAGCTCAACGTCACGCCAAACGATCTCACTGTCTCCGTCAAGGCATTGCCAACGCCGGTGCCGGCAGATTTCTCAGGCGGTGTCGGTCAGTTCAGCATCAGCTCCGAACTCCCGTCGCAGAACTTCATGAGCAATCAGGCGGCATCGATCGTCTACAACGTGTCGGGCACCGGCAACCTCAAATACGTCAAGCTCCCCGACCTTAACGCTCTCTATCCGCCACAGTTGGAGGTATATAGCCCAACGCCGGAGGTGAATGCCACGGTAGGGAAGAGCAACGTCAGCGGCACCGCCCGATTCGACTATTCCTTCATGCCCCTTGAGGCTGGCACGTATGAGATACCCTCCGTAAGTCTCGTCTACTTCAATCCGCAGACCGGCAAGTATGAGACCTCCGTGGCGAAAGGCTACACCGTCAACGTCGGCAAGGGTAAGGGTTCGGAGCGTTCGCAGACCAAAGGGAAGCTCTCATTCAATTCCGAACTCATGCCCGTGGGGGATAATCTCTCAATGACCCACGTGCCATACGTGGAGCGGTTCGCCTACTGGCTGCTATATCTGTTGCCGATACTCCTGCTGCTCGGAGCCGTGACCTACTATCGTGCTTATCTGAAGGCTAATGCCGACTTCCTTGCTGTCAAGAGCCGTCAGGCAAGCAAGGTGGCACGCCGTCGTCTGAAGAAAGCCGCCCTCTGTATCCGCAAAAATATGGTGGATGAGTTCTACGACGAGATGTTGTCAGCACTCTGGGGATACTTGGGCGACAAGCTGAAGATGCCCACATCCGAACTCAACCGCCAGAACGTAAGCGCGACGATGGAGAATGCCGGGGTGCCGGCGGAGGATATAGAGAAACTTATCCTCCTCATCGACGACTGCGAGTTTGCAAAATATGCTCCGGCATCCACGAAAGCCGACATGCAGCCCGTCTACGACCGTGGCGCGGCGATAATCAATGATCTTGAAAGTGCGTTCAAAAATAAAACCGTCTCAAATGAAAAATAAGATCGTCTCAATAAATAAGATATTGCCCCTGCTTCTTATCGCCCTGTTCTCCGGCTGCTTCACAGCCGCCGGCTCCACGCTGACGGCAGAGGCGGATTCAGCCTACAAAGCGAAAGACTACGAGCGTGCAGTGCAGCTATATAAGTCGGTAGCCGACGAACATGGCACCTCCGTGGCTCTCCTATATGATCTCGGCAACGCCTATTTCCATCAGGGCGACTACGGCAACGCCATGCTTTGCTACAAGCGTGCACATCGCCTCGACCCCTCCTCATCCGAGGTGAATGCCAACCTCACTTATCTGACAAGCCGTGTGGAGGATGCCAACAAGGCGGAGCAGAAAGGGAAGCGCTTCAAGACCGGCACGGATGAACCATCCTTCTTCCAGTCGGTGCATAAATACGTGGCGGAGGATGTATCCTCCAATTTCTGGGCGTCATTTGCCGCTGCCGGATTCATTATCTTTGTGGGATGTGCGGCATTATACATCTTCTCTCGCGGTGTCGTTCTCCGCAAGATAGGTTTCTTCGGTGGCATAGTCGTGCTGGGCGTAAGCATCGTGCTCCTCCTCTTCGCCTTCATGGGCGCACGCGCCTACCATAATGAGAGCGAGGGGGTGCTGATGGCATTCAAGACCACCCTCCAGACCGAACCCGGCAAGGAATCGGAGCAAGGCAAGGGTCAGGTGCTCACCAAAGGCACCGTCGTGCAGGTGCTTTCGGAGGAGGTGGACGCCGAGGGCAACGTCACCTGGTATAAGGTGCGTCTCAACTCCGACTATATCGGATGGGTCGTAGCCTCTGATTTGCAGATAATTTAATCAGCCGGAGAAGATTCCGTATATATCGAATCGGTGCAGAAAATTACAATTATGTTGTAAAACACATCAGAAAAAACGGATTTTCTTGGTAATATGCAAAAAAATGTCTAAATTAGCATTCGCAAACTGACAACACGGTTTGCAGAGACAATAAAAATCGACGGTTACTTATATAATCGTTTAAGTATAACCTCAAAAATACCATCTGCTATGAGCAAGACAATCACCTTCAACGAGCTTCGCAGACTCAAAGACAGTTTGCCCGACGGCTCTACACATCGTATAGCCGACGAGCTGAACCTTACAGTACAGACAGTGCGCAATTATTTCGGCGGCGTAAACTATCAGTTTGGCAAAAATGTCGGCATGCATATAGAGCCGGGTCCCGACGGAGGTCTCGTGGTTCTTGATGACACCACAATCTACGACATGGCAGTCAAGATTCTCGAAGAACAGAACCAAGCTGAGGCTTGATTTGTTAAACAAACAAACACACACGGCGTCCCGGACAAAACGGGGCGCCGCTTAACATTAAAGAGATGTCGACTACAAGATTCATTACCCTGGCGATACATACGTATCCAAAAGCCTTGACCCTTAAGAAAATTCTTGAGAGCCATGGCATACATGTGAGATTTGAGAATTTGGTCATTTCCGGAGCCGGAATAGCATCCGGAGTGAGAGTGAAAATTCAGGAGACGGATCTCCCTCTCGCATTGAAAATCACCGAAAGCGGTGATTCCTTACAGTCGGGGATGATCGATGTCAAGATGGATGGGTCGCACGCTGTTGTCCTCATCCCCGTCGACTTCTCCCCGAGCAGTCTTCTGGCATGCAAGGCGGGTTTCGAGATTGCCCGCAAGCTGAAACTGCATCCGGTGCTGCTTCATGCCTATATCTCACCATACTTCGCCGGAAGCCTTTCGGCTGACGACCCTTCGGATTCAGGACTCTCCCCGATAGTGGGTGAGAGCGTGATGGAAGTGGAGGAATCGATCGATATGAGGCGTGAGAGCAATCTGCGGATGAAGGATTTTAGACGTAAACTCGACAGTCAGCTTAAAGATGCCGGACTTGACGGCATGGATTATTCCGTGTCGGTATGTGAGGGTATTCCCGAAGACACGATAAAGGAGTATTGCCGCATGACGCCCCCGACCCTCGTGGTCATGGCTACCCGCGACGTGGAGAAGAAAGGGGAGCAGCTTGTGGGAAGCGTCACCGCCGAAGTGCTTGATTCCTGTCGGGTGCCCGTCTTCACGATACCGGAGAATTTCCGGTTCACCTCCGTCGACTCTCTGAAGAGGCTCGTCTATTTCTGCAATCTTGACCAGCATGACATCCTCTCCATGGATATCCTGATGCGCACGTTTGCATATCCGGAGGTAGACGTGACGCTCATCCCCGTCAACGATCGTGCCGGGGGCGACGTGAAGGAGAAAGTGGGTAGGCTATGCGATTATTTCAACAAAAGCTATCCCACGGCAAGATTCACCACTGAAGTGTTCTCCTCCAAGACTTTCCGGGAGGATTTCGAGAAATTTGAGAAAAACGCGGGGCTTCAGTTGATGATAGTGCCGAATAAGAAAAGAAACGTATTCAGCCGGCTGTTCAATCCCGGCATAGCACACAAGATGCTTTTTGAGAGAGACCTCCCATTGCTGGCTCTCCCTGTATAGAAATCGCGCGGATTAGAGAAACCGCGTATTAAAAACGCGCGGATTAGGTCCGCGAGTCACGATAAAATATGATTTTTCCGAAAGATTTTGAATCGAAGGTCGGATTTGCTCAACTGCGACAGCTGCTGACCGACCGTTGCGAGACACGCCTCGGCAAAGAGGAGGCTATGAACATGGACTTCACATCCGTATTCGAGGAGGTGAGGCGCAGATTATCATGCGTGGCGGAGATGTTGGCTCTGTTGGCTTCCGCCTCGGATATGCCCGACGACACGGTTCACGACGTTGTGCCATGGCTGTCGGAGATAAGGGCGGCAGGATCATTCATGTCGGCAGACCGCCTTCAGAAGCTGTCGGTCACTCTACAGACCATGACCGCCGTAGGCGAATTTTTCTCAAAGCGGGAGGATAACGGCTCAAGCCGTTTCCCATATCTGAGCGATGAGTTTGCGATGCTCCCGACATTCCCCGAGATTGTCAGGGAGGTGTCGCGTTGCATAGGAAGGTTCGGAGAAGTGAAGGATAATGCATCCCCCGGACTTCTTGAGGTGCGCCGCGCAATGTCGGCGGCGTCAGGCTCCATGCAGAGGGCTATGCGCCGCGTGCTAGACCGCGCCGTGCAGGAGGGTATCGTCGATAAGGATGCAACCCCATCCCTGCGCGACGGACGCCTCGTGATCCCCGTGTCATCAATGATGAAGCGCAGCATTAACGGTATTGTCCATGATCAGAGTGCCACGGGAAAGACCGTATTCATCGAGCCGGCAGAGGTGGTGGAGGCGGGCAACCGTCTGCGCGAACTCGAGATGGATGAACGCCGCGAGATAGCGATAATACTGACTTCCATCACCGACATTGTGCGCCCATGCGTCGGTGAGATAGTGGAGGGGTGCCGCAAGCTGGCGCGTCTCGACTTCATAAAGGCAAAGGCACGCTTCGCCCACGACACAGGCGCGGAGATGCCGAATCTCTCCGACAAACCGGAGATAGAGTGGTATCATGCCGTTCATCCCGGTCTGATGCTCAACCTGCGTGCGCAGGGACGCACAGCCGTGCCGCTCGACATCACTCTCGGCGGCGAGAAGCGCATCCTCATAATATCCGGACCGAATGCCGGTGGCAAGTCTGTATGCCTGAAGACGGTGGCTGTGGTGCAATACATGATGCAGTGCGGCATGCTCCCGACGCTATACTCCAATTCCCACATGGGTATATTCTCCGGGGTATTCATCGACATAGGCGACGAACAGTCGATAGAGAACGACCTCAGTACCTACTCCTCCCATCTTGCCAACATGAAGTTCTTCCTCAGCCATGCCGACGCATCCACGCTGATACTTGCCGACGAGATGGGATCCGGCACGGAGCCGCAGATCGGCGGCGCACTCGCGCAGTCGATACTTACCGACCTCGGACGCTCCGGCTGCATGGGGGTGGTGACGACCCACTATCAGAATCTTAAGACCTTCGCCGAGTCGGAGCCGGGATTCGTCAACGGCGCGATGCTCTACGACCGTCAGCATCTCCGCCCGACATTCCAGCTCTCCATAGGCAATCCGGGAAGCTCATTCGCCTTGGAGATAGCCCGCAACACCGGTCTCCCTGCCGACGTCATAGAGCGTGCCCGCGAGATTGTGGGCAGCGACTATGTAAACATGGATAAATATCTCCTCGACATACAGCGCGACCGCCGCTATTGGGCAAACAAGCGTCTATCCATAAAGGAGAAGGAGCATAAACTCGACAATCTCTTGGAGACATACGAATCAAACTCCTCCGATCTCAAATCGCAGCGTGCCGCCATCATACGCGCCGCACGCGAGGAGGCGAAGGAGATTCTTGCCGGAGCCAACGCCAAGATAGAGCGTTCGATCCACGAGATAAAGAAGGCGGAGGCAGAGAAGGAGCGCACGCGCCAGATCCGTAAGGAGTTGGAGGACTACAAGCGCAACCTTGAGGAGGAATCCAAAGGTGAGGCGTTGCCGGATGTGCTCAAGCCGTTGCGCCACAAGAGCCGCAAGTCGGAGAACGTGAAGAAAACCGCTCCGAAGCCGGAGGTGAAGAAGACACTATCGGTGGATGACTACGTGCGTATGTCAGATGGAGGAGTGGTCGGCAAGATACTCAGCATCAGTGGTAAGAAAGCGGAAGTGGCATTCGGGGCATTGCGCACCATCGTGGAGCTAAGCAAACTGCAGCCCGCTCAGAAACCGAAACCGACAGCCACATCAACAATTCTCACCGTCTCATCCTCCACCAGTGACGAGAGTCGCGAACGCCAGCTCAAATTCAAGAACGAGATCGACGTAAGAGGAATGAGGGCAGACGAAGCCCTGCAAGCCGTCACCTACTTTCTCGACGACGCCGTGCAATTCAACGCCTCACGTCTCCGCATCCTCCACGGCACAGGCCACGGCATCCTCAAGACCCTCATCCGCCAGCAACTGAAAGCCAACCCCAACGTCGCCTCTTTCCGCGACGAAGACGTCCGCTTCGGCGGCGCCGGCATCACCGTCATCGATCTCGCATAAGCTCTGTATCGGCTTGTATCGGTCTGTATCGGTCTGTATCGGTTGTATCGGCTTGTATCGGTCTGTATCGCTTGTATCGCTCAAATTCAAGAACGAGATCGACGTAAGAGGAATGAGGGCAGACGAAGCCCTGCAAGCCGTCACCTACTTTCTCGACGACGCCGTGCAATTCAACGCCTCACGTCTCCGCATCCTCCACGGCACAGGCCACGGCATCCTCAAGACCCTCATCCGCCAGCAACTGAAAGCCAACCCCAACGTCGCCTCTTTCCGCGACGAAGACGTCCGCTTCGGCGGCGCCGGCATCACCGTCATCGATCTCGCATAAGCTCTGTATCGGCTTGTATCGGTCTGTATCGGTCTGTATCGGTTGTATCGGCTTGTATCGGTCTGTATCGCTTGTATCGCTTGTATCGGTCTGTATCGCTTGTATCGCTTGTATCGGTTTGTATCGGTTGTATCGCTTGTATCGGTTTGTATCGGTTGTATCGGTTGTATCAGCAGTTTCGCGAAGTCCCCCGTTCCCGGCGATTCCATCGTCGGGAATGTCGGGAACGCAGGGATCGCCAGTCAAAATCCTAATGATTTTATGTTTAAGAACATATTTTCAATTTTTTTTACAAAATTATTTGCAAGTTCTAAAATAAGATTATAATTTTGCAGCATCTACATGAAAAGACAAATAAATTCTTACGAGTTCCTTTCATAAGACCATTTGAAAAACCGTCCACGCTACGCTTCCAACGTAGAATGGACTCTCTCAATAAATTCTGAAAACGCTTAACTAAACTAAATTTTATGGCATCTTTAGTAACGATATCTAAGCTCACAGCTCTCCCATCAAACCGGAGGTTTGGAATTACCCCCCCCGTAAGTATGTAACTTGCAGTGTAATAGTAAGTTACAAATAGAAGATTAGCGATATCTTGCGACAATTCCGATTGTTGTGAGATAATTTGTCGTATCTGTATTCCTGGTGTACCCCATGCAGGGAGGCAATCGCCAAAGAATCGGATACAGGCGGATTATCTCCCGACAGGCTAACCTCGACACGATATGAAAAGTAAACTACTGTCACTTCTGATGTTTCTGCTCCTCGGAGTCGGAGGCATGAATGCTCAGAAGGTTGCCTTGAAGACTAATCTTCTATACGATGCCCTCGCCACCGCAAATCTCGGAATAGAGACGGGTCTCTCGCCACGGTGGACGCTCGACATCTCCGGCAATCTAAATGCCTGGAACCTCGGCAAGCACCGTATGCGCCACTGGCTCGTGCAACCCGAAGTACGCTATTGGCTCTGCGACCGTTTCCAAGGTCATTTCTTCGGTCTGCATGCCATTGCCGGTCAATTCAATTTCGGCAATCTCCCGAAAGGTCTGCATCCACTCGGACTTTACGGACTCGACACCAAGCGATACCAAGGCTGGATGGAGGGCGCAGGCATTGCCTACGGTTACTCCTGGATATTGTCTCGCCACTGGAACATAGAGGCGGAACTTGGACTGGGCTGGATCCACAGCCGTTCCGACGTCTATCCTTGCGCCGAATGTGGCACGAAAATCGATTCCCGTGTTAACCATGATTATGTCGGACCGACAAAACTTGCGGTCAACCTCATATATCTATTCTGAAAACACCCTTCCCAAAATATAGATAGCTGCGGATAATTCCGCTTACTGATTCCAATATGAAAATATTTGTCAAAATATTGCTGACGGCAATTCTGCCGGGAGCCTGCCCATTATATGCCGCTCAAATCGGTGATGCTGATTTCAATTCTTTAAAAGTCAGTTCATTGAAGATTGAGAAGACTGATTCGAGGCTCTACGTCGACATGGAGTTTGATCCCTCGAGGCTTGTAATGGCGGGGAATCGGGAGGTGTGCTACACGCCGATGCTCGTCAATGGTGCCGACACGCTCAGGATGAAACCCTTCACCATCGCCGGACGCAACAGATACTACAACCATCTGCGCAACGATGCTCCCGGAGCTCCGGCGCTTTACCGTGCCGGAGAGACGGATTCCCCGATGAGATACAGGTATGATGCCCCCCTGGTCCCGTGGATGGAGACTGCATCCGTTGTGATTGCCGCCGATGAATACGGCTGCTGTAGTGAGCCGAAAGAGATGGCAGACGTGCCCGTGGCTCAGATCGACCTGACCCCCAAGACGTTCATGCCGGAATACTCCTACGTGGTGCCGAAGGCGGAGGCGGTCAAGATGCGCTCGATAAGCGCGAGGGCATATATCGACTTCCCCGTCAACAAGACACAGATCTTCCCGTCATACCGACGCAACCCGTCGGAACTCGCGAAAATCAGAGCCACGATCGATTCTGTCCGCAACGATGAGAATCTATCCATCACTAATATCCATATCAAGGGATATGCCTCGCCCGAAGGTAGTTATGCCAACAATGCGCGACTCGCCGAGGGTCGTACAGCCACTCTCGCCGACTATGTGCGCGGTCTCTACCATTTCGATGCGTCGGTCATAACCACCTCCTTTGAGCCGGAAGACTGGGCAGGTCTGCGTGAATACGTTGCATCACCCTCCGGAGCCGTTATGCTCACCAACCGCGACGCACTCCTCACTCTGATAACCGATCCATTCTATACAGGCGACGACGATGCACGAGAGGCTGCAATACGCAAGAGATTCCCTAAGGATTACAAATTCCTTCTCACGGAGGTGTATCCCGGTCTGCGTCATTCCGACTACGACGTAAACTACACCATCCGCTCCTATACCGACCCGAAGGAGATAATCGCAATGATGCGTACCGCTCCGCAGAATCTCTCCCTACAGGAGTTTTTCGTGGCGGCACAGAGTCAGGAACCGGGTAGCGACCTCTATAATGAGGCGTTTGAGATAGCCGTCAGGATGTATCCCGACGATCCGACCGCCAACCTGAATGCCGCGTGCAGCGCGATGCAGCGCAACGACCTGAAGAGTGCGGAACGCTACCTGACAAAAGCAGGTGACAGCGACGAGGCACAATATGCCCGCGCGATCCTCGCCGCCAAACAGGGCGCGAAAGAGGAGGCAGTCAAGCAGCTCAACAATATAGGCAGCTACGCCCCCGCACAGGAGTCAGCCCGACAGTTGCAACACGTCATGGATAATGAGAACAGCAACTTCAAGATGCTTAACACCGAGATAAAATTGAACTCAAATTGAGATAAAATTCATAAAACAACATTATAAACAAAAATTACTAACAACATGAAGGTATCTAAATTTTACTTTCCGCTTCTCGCAGCCGCCATGTTCGCGTCCTGCTCATCAGAAGCGATCGACGGCCCCAACAAACCTGGGTCAGAAGTCGAAAATGCCTGCTATATGCAGGTAAGCCTCAATCTCGTATCTCCCAACGGCACCAGAGCTTTTAATGAAGGTGATGAGCCTACCGAAATTGGTAAGGACTATGAGAATGCTATCAAGAAGGCAATCATTGTTCTTGCAAGTCCAGGTAAAGTTGTAGATGGTAAAATGGTAGACAAACATCGTCTTATAGCTGCCGTAGAGGTAAGTAATCTTGTGGGAACAAGTGCTATTCACAATGTGACAGCAAAGTTCACTCAATCCGATCTTGAAAATTATAGAGATATAATAGGCGAAGGATCCAAGAATATTGAGGTGTATGCATTGTGTAACTATCCTGGCGATCCGAAATCGCTTACTAATTTAAAATGGGGCAATGCCAATACCGAATGGATTAATGATTATTCAGAATATATCAATAACTCAGCTTTGTTGGTTGATGGGGTAAAATCAACAGGTGTATTCATGACAAGTGATGAAATATCCTCCGCAATTCTTCCTGACAAAGATGTATTGGCAGCCTCGTCTCCGACAAATCCGGTCAATCTCGGCAAAATAAAAGTTTCACGAGCTTTGGCACGTTTTGACTATGCCGATGGTTCTGAGGGAGATGGAATATATACTGTCTATAATGCGGCTGATGATAATGAGATAGAGGATGACAATACTTCCAAGATTCAAGTGAAGATTGTAAAAGTAGCTGCTATAAATATTAGCAAGAATTTCTATAATTTTAAACATCTTGCCGCTGATAACAATGGTAAAGTGGATGTTGATAACGCTTCAGCATTTGAGCCGGGTACTGTTCTGGTGGATTATAATGCTGCTGAAAAGACCAAAAGTAATGGAGAGTCTAAAGATTGGATTTCTCTCAATTACATGAATTCTCTTTTCACTGGAACTAAGACAGAAGAAGGCAACTGGACTCTGAACAGAAGTGGTTGGAATCCGGATGACCATACTGCGCTATTGAATGGAGCCGATGATGAGTGGAATAATAAAAATAATGATACAAAAAATAGGAATTATAAAATCTGGCGTTATGTGACTGAGAATATAATCCCGGTTGCGAATAATCAGATGAATGGAGTTTCAACCGGTATTGTCTTTAAGGGTGAGATTACAGTTCCTGATGGTGGTGGAAAAGTTGCTGAACAATTCCGTAATGCAATGGCTGCAAAAAAGACCTTGTATGTATTTGCGTCTTCTAATTCAAAGGCTGCTGCAATCGGTTCTCTTCAGGATATAGTTGCTCTTGGAAAGGATCATAACATCTATTCCGTTATGTCAAACTGCCTTAACGATGGCAAAAAAATGACAGATGCTGACCTTTCAGATGCGGATGTGGATAAAGCAAAGGCTACCGCTGCCGGATTTACAATGTATGAAGCTGCCAAGGGTGGAAATATTGGAGATGGTGCATTGGCTAACGGTGATGTAGAAGGCAAATACTATATGTACTTCTACTACTGGAACCGTCATGACGATAATGGTGATAATTCAAAGATGGGACAGAATGAGTTTGCTACTGTAAGAAATCATGTCTACAAACTTTGCCTCACCAAGATTAATCGTTTCGGTCATCCAAGAAAATCCATTAACGATCCGGATCCGGAAGAACCTGGTAAACCCGATGAGGATGAAAATGCTTACATTAGCGTTTCTCTTGAAATCATTCCTTGGGGTGTTCGTGTGAACGACATTGAATTCTAAGTTCTAAAGAAAAACAAAATTCCAAACTGAATCTTACAAACTTTCTCGATGAAAGGATTTAAGACAAATATCTACAGCATCGTGGGGGCGGCTTTTTCCGCCGCCTCCATGATGATGCTATCCTCCGCCTGCGGCATAATAAACGAGGACCTTGACCCGTGTCCCGATGCCGCCGTAAACCTACGTTTCGTTTACGAATACAATATGGAGTTTGCAAACGCATTCCACAATCAGGTGGATTGCCTGTCGCTCTATATTTACGACGAGGAGGGTAACTTCGTCACCAAGCAGACGGAACTAACCCGCGAGAACCTTGCCGACGAGAACTTCCGTATCTCCCTGAAACTACCCGAAGGCAACTACAGGGCTATCGCTTACGGTGGTATGGAATGTCGCGACGCCTCTTTCATACATCCCACAGCATTCTCAAATACGAATGAACTCGCCGACCTCACCGTGGCTCTCCATCCCGACTGCCTCTCCGACGACAATCTCAGAAAACTTCACAATCATTTCTATGGGTCAGCCCGCTTCTCCGTCTCGCAGAATACGACGACTGAAGCCCGCGTGGAGATGATGCGCAACACCAACACCGTGCAGGTTGCTCTCCAGCACGTGTCAGGTTCTCCGATCAGTCATGAGGATTTCAATTTCTCTATCACTGACGACAACACTCTCTTCGACTCCGACAACAACCTCCTCCCAAATGGAGAAGTTACCTACCTCCCCTTCCTCTCGGAAACCCGCTATGCCGGAACGCAACCCGGCGAGGAATCCTCACGTGCCGATGACGATGCCGACAACGCAAACGACGTCAGCGTAGCTATGGCACATTTCACCACATCGCGTATCGTCCGCAACAAGCCCGTCCGCACAACTCTCACCGTGACCCGCAAGAGCGACAACAGCGAGGTGCTGCGTATCCCGCTCGTAAACTACATGCTCCTCTTCAAGAGCGACAGCGGACTCGTCGAGCCTATGGCTGATCAGGAATATCTTGATCGCGAGAACTCATGGCGATTCGTATTCTTCCTCGATGACCGTAATGACACGTGGCTCACCACGCGCATCGTCATCAACGACTGGGAAGTGCGTATAAATGATACAGAATTCTAACCCCTCTCTCCACCCCATTTAATATCCCCCGACCCTCAGCGGCTCATGGCTGCTCAGGCACCGTGGCGACAACATAAAACAACAACATACTATAATAAGAGACCGTAGCAATGAAATATCTCTCAAAGTTAATAATGGCAATAATGGCTGTACCTGCATTCACCATAGCAGGGTGCTCAGGTAGCGACGTGAGCGATCCCGACGGCTCACGCCTACCGGAGAATGCTATGGTCTATATCAACGTCGACGTGCAGCTCCCCGACGACGCCGACACCCGCGCAAATACCCGCAACAGTAGCACAACCGATCCTGACACCTCTTCCGACGGAGAGGAAGGCGGCACTGATGCCGAGAACGCTATCCATAGTGCATTGATCATTCTGAAAGGGGATGGAGCGAATATACATGCAGAAGTGGTAAAGATGGCTTCAAAGGATGGTGGCTACACACTTACTGCCGTTGTTCCGCTGAAAAAGGCTCTTGAGTTCGGTAATAAAATGCAAAACAAGCCATTCAATCTTTACGTTGTGGCGAATCCCGGCTATGAGACTATTACCAGACCAATGTTGGGTTATGACGTGGAAAATTACATTGCCACAGTCAGCGGTCTTGATTCCCCATATCTCACGACTGTCAATGGATTGCCAATGTCAAACTTCGAGGAATATACCTTCACTATAGATGAGGCTTGGACTGAGACATTTTTTGCCGATTTCCTCTCTGACACATCCTCTCTGGATTTGAATAGATATAATGACAATAAATCTATAACCCTCGAACGTTCAGTGGCACGCATCGACTACCGCGACAAAGAGCGCAACGACGATGACCCCGACGGCAAGAATCCTCACGAATACAAGATAGGGGAGAGCGGCTACACCGTCAAGATTGTCGGCATGTGCCCCGTGAATGTCAGCAAGAATTTCTATACATTCCGTCATATCTGGGTGAAACCTGAGAGTGGAACCCCATACCTTGACTTCCTCGGTCGCGAGACAAGCACCAACTATTTCCTTGATACCGACAACGATAAGAAACAAGGAAATGGCGCGGATGTGGCTACTAATCCCGATCATTTCATCAATCAGGGTAATGCCGAAAACGCCTATTCTGCCGGATGGGAAAACCTCTTTAAAGCAGACAATACTAATAAATATCCATATAAAGAACCCACAAACGCTGGCGGCACCGACAATTACACCCCCTGGCGTTATCTGTCGGAAAACACGATTGCCGATGCCACGAAGCAATTACGCGGCTACACCACGGCTATCGTATTCCGTGCCGAACTGACCGGAGTGCCGGACACTGACAACGAAACTTTTAAGAACCATACCGACCCGCTGACCCTCAAGTTTAAGGGACGCGAACTGACAGTAACACCTACCACCGATGCCGATGCTCAGGATGGCACCGAGAAAGGTAAATACTACCTATACTACTATCATTTCATCAAGCATAATGATAATAACGACCCGGCAAAGATGGAACCGATGGAGTTCGGAGTGGTTCGCAACAACATATACAAGCTCTCCATCCAGAGTATTTCCGGTTTGCCGAGACCTTACAATCCGGAAGATCCCGACGAACCGACGGAGAGCGAGATCACGATCACCTCGAAAGTGAAGAAATGGATTTATCATAGAATTAACATAGATCTGTAAGCTATTATAACAACACCCCCCAATAAAACCAACATGAATCTTGGAAACAAAATATTAGCCGCTTGTGCATTCGTCGGTATGCTCCTTTCGGGTTGCGCCGATGACTTCACCCCCGGAGATCCGCTCCCCGAGGGTGCGACAGGCGTGACCATATCTATACCGCGACCGCTGACCATCTCCACGCGTGCCGACGGAGACCCCACCACGACTCCCAACGAGAAGGAGATCGCCGCCGGAGAGGGTAAGATCACTTCCGCCAATCTCTATATCTACAAGGTGGATGATAATAATAATGAATCATCCGAGCTTGTAGAGAATGTGGATATAACGCAGAAATTTACCAAGAACAATGGTATCTCTCACAACGAAACAACGGTATACACCCGCGAACTTCAACCGGGAAAATACCGCTTTTACATTCTTGCGAATGTAAAGGGATATGACGTCACTTCGACAGCGGAAACTCTTTCCGGTGAACCAACAGAGATTCAGGTAAAGAACGTTTCAATCAAATTTGACAGCGAAAAGCAGCCGAATTTGAATGATGGTCTTCCGATGGCAGGTAAAGCTGAGGATGTCACCATGGAATCCGGTGGCGAACTGGATGCCACAACCGGAACTGTCACAATAGGCGCAGGTCAGAACGTCAAGCTAAACATCGATCTCACCTTCCTCTGCACAAAAGTGCGCTACACCCTCCTCTTTGACAACACTGACAACACCGGTTTCTCCAATATCTTCTCCACCCCGCTGACCTTCACAAACCTGACAGTCAGCAACTGCGCCGCCGAAACCCCCATCTACGGCCCCTCAACCCAATCCGAAGAAATAACTCCTGAGAAGAAAAGCTTCCCAATCGAAAGCCTGAATCATTATCACTTCCCGGCAGCCGGTTCCACCACTATCGCTGCTGCCGGATCCTCAAATGTCCCTAAAGTCCTTAATGACATTAATGACACAAGAGCCACCACCTCCTCCGATATCGACATAGACAATCTCGGAGCTGAACTCTCCGCCGAAGATCTCAAAAATCCGGAGCTGCATCAGCGAGCTGTCCAAGGCATTCTCTACCTCCCCGAAAACATCTCCGAGGAGGATGCCTCACGCACGACCCTCTCTTTCCTCGCCCAACTCTGCAATGACCCCTCCCGCACATTCAACTACAATATCCCTCTCCCCAACGGCACAACCGACGGCGAGACTGACGGCTCAACAACCACCGGCACCGCTGCCCCCGATCCCGACAACACCCTCGTTCGCGGTCACTACTACGACCTCGTAGCCAGGGTTACCAGCCCCGGCGACTTCGACATCCGCCTCTCCGTCGCCCCCTGGACGCTCCAACAGATCGTCTACACCCTCCACGGTCCCTACTTCCTCCACCTCGACAAAACCGTAATCCCCGTGACAGCCGGCGAGAAGACAAAGATATGGTATGAGTCAAATGCCGAAAGCGTGGAGATTGATGAAGGTTATTCTCCGAAATATAAATTGCAGGATGGAACGGAGGTACCTCTTTATGTTTTGGATAATACTACTTACTCCGATACGCTCATCGTGTCGGTCAATCCATTGGTGGATGCGCAATCGTTGTCAGAAGACGAACGCGCACAATACAATTACTTCCATCTGAAGGCTGGCAATCTTCGCAAGAAGATTGATGTGGAACCACTCCGATTGGATCCCTATCTTGAAGTTGATCCTGTGTTAATCACGATAGATGCCCGTGAACGTATCGCGTCAGGTGTCTATAGCGGTGATATCTCTGTAAATATCCACACCAACCTCCGGAATGTGACAATCACGCTCGGCAATGAGGATGCTTGGAAATATGCAAATTACACCGAAGATGGTAATACGCAGAAGGCATTGTGGCTCACGGATTGGAATAATGTCGAGATTGAATCTAACAAGAATCTTACAATAACAAGCAATAACTCTAAGTTGAATCTGCATTATGCCGGAATCAACAGCGGTTGGGAGTTATGGAAAGAGAAACGTCAGTTGACATTTGATGTGTCAGGCAAGACTGAAAACGGTTATCTTATTTCACGGCAAGTGACAGTTAATATCGTAAACAATATCCAGAATTATACGATACATTTCCGTCCGCCGACAGGCTGGGGTAATCCTCACATCTACGTATATCAATGTCTTGAATTTCCGGCAGGGAGTGCCCTTGCAAATAAACCTGTAGGTGCTGATACAGAAGGTAAGACTGCGGCATTGGAATATTCCTTCACGGGTAAAATCGCATTTAAAGGGTGGAATGTTGGGAGTTATAATAATCCGGACAGATCAACCGGATATGTAAACGGGTTCTATTATTTTACTGACGACAAAATAGGCTCTGGTCCTGCTACTCAATGGGCTCCCGGTCAAGAGGGTTTCAGTAAGCATTATTATGACAATATGGATCTCTGTGAGGAACATCGCGAAAAACTTAAGAAGGTCACTTCGTATGAAGATGGGCAATGTCCTCATTGTATTTTAGGTAATGTTGTGCAATATGGTGAATATAATAGATTAAAAAGTGCTGGTTACAACATGACATGGCCTGGCATTCAAATGAAGAAGGAATCAGATGAATGGTGGTCGTTTGAACTTACCGGTATAGCTACACCGGGTAAGGCATTGATAATGTTTGCCGACGGTCATAATTACAAGCCGGATGAAGGTCATGGTTCTAACGAATATCAAATCAATTACCGCTATCCTACAGTTAGGTCAGATGGTATGCCGGATCCTGGCATCCCTTTGTTTGACTATCCAAATAAGGAGGGATGGTTTGATTTAAGAAATGGAGGGAAACCTCAGTTTACATCTTCTAACCCGGAGGATCGTTCAAGTTCAATTATCTATCGTATTTATTGGTATAAGGATAATGAGAGTAATCCTGATTATAGGGACTATATCCAATATAATGATGGTAAAGGAGGATCTTATGAGATACGTCATTACTCAGGTTCTGAGGAAATAGATGGAGCTGTGAGATACTATTATGATATCACTCTTGATTCCAAAGAAACGAATAGGTTTGTAACCGCTTGCAAACCTGATGGAAATAATTCATATCCGACGTCATGGATGTCTATCGTAAACAATAGAAAAACGGCTTCCTCAGATAAAACGTATAATTATTATTTGATTCTGTATTGATTATGTATAAGAATATAATAATATCATTGCTTATGGTTCTTGGTCTCGCTGCTTGCAGCGATGACCTGGAATTTAAGTCCGGTTCCGTGATTGCTACGGATGGGACAGTGGAACTGACCTTCTCTGTGCCGGAGTTGGAAAAAGTAGCAACTCGTGCGGAAATTGGTGATGAGCTTTCAACTGTATCAGTACTTATCTTTAAGAGTGGTGAGGATAATTCTACACTTTCTCAGGTGGAGTATTTTAAGAAAAGCGATACTTCGCTTAAAGATGATAATAGTATATCGTTTAAACTCGACAAGGATCTTCGTGGAGAATCCGGTCTGCAATTCTATTTCATTGCCAATTATGACGGCACATTTGAGAAGGGTGTCACTACGATTGCATCTTTGAAAGAACTTATTGCGTATAATGCGGTTAGCGAAGATGGGAAGATTGTCATGAGTGCCAAGTCAGACCTGAAAACGCTCATATCAAAAGATGTGACATTGATTAGAAATGTTGCCTATATCACTGTGACGGGATGCACCGATATTAATGATAATTTGGAGATTGATGAATCTGTGAAATATCCATTCTGTGTGTATGGAGATGCAGTGCTGGGCAGTCTGCTTGCCGGAACTGAAACAATATTGGGCGCGCCCTCCAGCATTAGTAGTTTTGATGACGATTTGTCTGATTCAAATGGTAAATATTTGCGTCCGACAGATAATAAAAATAATGAAAAGAAAAAGGCCTTTATAATTGTCAAGGCTGAATATAATTCTAAAAGCTATTTCTACCGACTTGATTTCAATATTAAGTCAGAAGATGGTGAGAGTGTGAATATTTTGGATATAAACCCGAATCATTGGTATCAGGTTATGATTAAGGGTGTGAACGGTCCCGGATATGCCACTCCTGAAGAGGCATCTAAGAATCCGTCTCCTTACTTGGAATACAAAATCCATGACCATTCTCCGGCAATCTTCAACATGATTTCGGATGGCATCCGTGAACTCGGTGTCACTCATGAGATAGTATATTCCAATGGTGTTTCCGTTGATAGTGATACTGATACATGGCGTTATCTGTATGTCAAACTATATTCCAAAGCGGATGAAGCAGAGGAAGCTGTTAAAAATTTAACCATTACATCTGATTCGGAATGGCTGTCTGTCGGAGAGCGGGAAGAGGTGAATGATTCTGAGATGTTGGAAATAGAAGATGGTGGCAGTATCCCGGTTGTAGGTGGAAGCGGGGACTCAGATGACTGTAATAATAAGGGTACTGTCTATAAATGCCCTGTCAAGTTTAATAAGACATCAGATCTCGGCACACTCCAAGGGGAGATTACCGTGACTTGGATGGGATTGACCCGCACAGTCCCCGTAACTTGGAAACGAGAGTTTAAAGGTACAGACTTATGTAAGGTAACTCTTACCATATATGATGCGGATAAGAATCAACAGTTTAAGACTGAACAATATTGGGATTTCTTAGCAGGAAATCCTGTTGAAGATGGCGTGAGCTTGTTCGGCACTGATGAGAAAGCCAATAATGGCAAAGTACGTAATCAGGGTCTTCATTTCCCGGTGATGTATGGTGAACCGGGTAAAACAGTCGATTCTAAAGCGGAGGCTCGTTGGTATTATGAATATACGATTACGTTTACGGAGGCATCTTTGACATCTGCGGAATATGACTGGGCACTTAATGTGACCGGGGATAATACAATTAAGCAGTATGTTAAAATAGAGGGAGCCTCATCCGGTACCCACGCATCTGAAGGTGGCTCATGGTCGGTGACAATCACTCGTCCCGGTAATGCATTAGGGACTGATGGCTCTGACGGAAATGCAGATAATGACTATACTTATGGAGTGGGTTCTCTTGAATTGACAATTACGCCTAACGGGGAAACGGTTAATAATCGCCTTAGCTCCAAATATACGATAGATCTGTATCATACCGGATTCTTCCACAAGAGCAGTGAGATCCATCGTGTGGATGCCGATAAGGATAGTCAGAATTATTACTACTATGAGGTTGTGCCAATTATGGGTGCTACCCGTATGCGCTATTGGCTTGACCGAAATCTCGGTGCCAAGTCTGCGGAATTATATATAGAATCAAGTGATGGTTCGGCTTACTATGGTAATAAGGAGGCAGCCGGTGGGTATTATAAAGTAGCGAAATATCTTGAAAATGAGCATAAGGATCCGGAGATGTATGATACATCGGAAGACCAAAAAGACCGAGTCTCTCCTCCTGGCTACAGGGTGCCGAAACAGAAAGTGTGGAATGCGTTGAGAAATTCACCAAACTTCGATACAAATTCTGTGGGAAGTTACTATAATGCTTGCTACAGATCATCTGTCGGTAATGTCTATTTCCCGAAAGCTCGTTATAAGGAGAATAATTCTGATAATGGTGAGTCGCGTGCCGGATATTACTGGACACAGACTGCATCTTCCGGTACAGAGAAACAGGAGATAGGACGATGGTTGAAATCATTGTGTATCTCCGGTAATGCCTCGTCATACATAAATGGAAATGTCCAGACTTACGCCATGTCGGTAAGATGTATCAACGACATTGACGACAGTGGAGACCTGCATCGCACATCATTCAACGTATCAGGTGCAACTCATGTCTATCTTTACACCGAGAATAAAGATGGCACTCGTGTGGCAGTGACAAACTGGCCCGGCAAATATATCGGTGATTACAACACGATGAAAAACGGCTGGTTCAACTTCTCATACGAATCAGATAACATCCCGGCAGAAGACTTCTATGTGATATTCAACTACCTCGATAAAGACGGAAAAATTCATACCTTCTCAAAAGGCAGTAACAACACAACATCCGTTTCAACAGATATTTCAGTCAATGATGCTACTGGTTGGAGAGTTGTAGGAGATGTCGATGGAAACTTGAGAGAATCAGGAACCGATGAGGATATTGTTGGTATTCCTACAGCAACAGAATATTGGTGGAAGTGTAATGTTGAAAGTAAAACAGTATATTGCTACGCATCTTTTGTTCCCAGATACCGTATTTATTGGCCTATAGAAAAAGGTAACCAACTTTCAATTTACACATCTGACAAGAGCTTTGATTCTGAGGTACAAAATGGAAATGTTTCCGGTGTCAGAGGATATTATAGATTGGAAGTTGAAATCCCATCTTCTGAAAAGGACAAGATTATTAATATTTGGAATACTAATTATGGTGATAAGCAATTAGGTACTTTAATTCGGGTTTTCAATGAGATGGATGATCACAAGGTTAGATGTGCTTATCTTGACAAAAATGGTAATGTTTATTCAGGCAAACCGGAAGGAATGACAGATCAAAAATTCTTTGTTGGTGAAAAGTTACGTTTCAGATGGAAAAAATCTGCCGCAGATAAAATTCACGTTTGGCAAGTTGATGCATCTGCTTTTACCACATGGCCAGGAAATCGAAATGGAGAAGATGGAGAGTATTATTATTTGGACGTGACTGTTTCCATGCTATGTTCTGAGATTGGTTATATAAGAACAAATAATGGTCAAAAACAAGATGGGGAAGGTGTAATGTGTAACTTTAATAAATTTGTGTATGATTCAAGTTTGGATAGGTATGTACTCACAATAAATTGAATCAATACCTTCTGATTACGATACATACTTTATAAGTTTGTTGATGTAAGGTCTTTTGGGTAAGGTATTAATACAGGTAAGGTTTATGCGAATCTATAATGAAAGTCAGTAAGTAATTAATATAATTAGTTTAAATTTGTAAGCAAGGCGACTGCCGGGGCTGTGAAGCTCCGGCAGTCTGTATTTTAGTGGTGACGATGGAATGTTGTCGGTCAGGCGTGCTGCATGTAGCGTTTCAGAAGGAATGTGCAGTAATAGGGGATTTCCCCACCTGTCTGGCACCGTTTACAAGTAGTGGTTTTCGGTTGGGATTTCTCTTCCAATCATCAAGGAATTTGTCGATTTTTCTTCGTAGATACATAAGATGATGATAATTAATAAAATAATGCGCTAAATCCTAAAATTAGAGCCTAAAAACACCATTTAGACCCTAAAATTAGAGCCTAAAAGTGCCGTTCCAACCCTAAAATTAGAGCCTTCGCACAAAATTAAACAAAAAAATCGCACAAAGAAACAAAAGAATAAAAAGAAATAATAAAATTTTCTTTCTTTTCTTTTATTTCTTCGTGCGCCCTCTCGTGCGAATTAAAAAAATCTCCGTGTGCTCCGTGTTCTTTGTGGTACATACCCGCGAGAGTCCTTTGTGTGGATCAGCGGGATTGACGGAGGAGAGCTTCCAGATAATAGTAGTCGGCGTAGTTGAGAGGTACGTCAATCTCACTGCCGGCAGGGTGATGACCGATGCTGTGGTCAAGTATGAAACCGTATTTCTCACCTTGCGGTATGCGGTAGGAAGCGGTCAACGTGTCGAGGATAGAGTCGGCATAGCTGCGGTAACGGGTTGCCTTCTCCGGACTCATCCATTCGCTGAGCATATACAGACCGGATGCCATTATCGCCGCTGCCGAAGCATCGCGTGCCACTCCCGCCACAGGGTCGGACGTGCGCACATCCTTCACCTCCGGAGCCTTCATGTCCCAATAGGGGATATGGTCGGAGGGCATGTTGGGAAGCGACATGATGAAATCGGCTATACGTTCACTCCGGTTGAGATAACGATGGTCGCCCGTGTACTTATAGCATTGCGCAAAACCATATAAGCCCCACGCCTGACCACGGCTCCAGAATGAATCGTCGGAATATCCCTGTGCCGTGCATTTCATCCTCACATCACCCGTGGCAGGATCATAGTCAACAACATGATACGATGAATAATCATCGCGGAAATGGTTGGCGAGGGTAGTGTCGGCATGTTTCACGGCAATATCCCGATATATTGGATCGCCGGTGAGGATAGAGGCTTGGAACAGCATCTCCAGATTCATCATATTGTCGATGATCACAGGGAATTTCCATTTGTCGGCATTATGATTCCATGAACGCCCCGGTATCATCTGTGCATACTTCAGATTGGGGTTCATGCGTGTTTTCTTGTCGAGAAACCAAGTGCGGATAAGTGAGGTGGCTTTCTTTGCATACCGTTCGTCGCCGGTGAAGAAATAGGCGAGGGAGAGGGCCTTTATCCTTGCGGCGGTGTCGCCGAGACGGTTGCGGTCAAGGCTGTTGATCTCCGGATTGGATATGCCGTCGCGGTTGACGTAGGGGAGACCGTCGGATTTTGTGGAGTCGGGTCAGAAATAGCGTGCCTGACTGAGATAATCGTGTCGGTCGCCGCTTGCCGCCACCTTCGTCTTGTCCATCACTGATAGCGGCACGGCATCAAGTAGAGCGTCAGCCTCTTTGATGAGAAGAGAGAGGTATTCAGTATAGAATGGCGATCCGATATTCTCCTTCACCCGGTCAAGATGCGACTTATCCCATGTCTGAGCGGATATTTGAAGAACGGCTGCCGCGAAAATCGGCAATAATATGTTGCGTTTCATAATTTTATGAGTTTGATGGAATTTAATAATCTCTTACCCTCTATGACATTCAGATTCACGATAATGCCGTCGTTGGAAGAGGAGTTTATGATATACTTCTTGCGGAGAGCGAATTTATGACCATTCTGTGCTGCCGGAGCAAAATGATGATGCAGCATCTTGCCGTTGACAGAGATGTCGAATGAATTGGAGTTCTTGCCAGTTCCTCCGATGCGTCCCCAGCTTCCGGGGGTGTATATACGGTCAGCCACCCACGTCAGACCGCTTTCAGGGGAAGTGTAGCTGCAATTGCTGCCTACGTTTACAGCCAATTCCAGCCCGTTAAGGTTGTCGGTGGTCAGGTGTTCGGGTATTTATTTTTTAAGAAGTTGCCTGAACTTATCCATAAATCAGGAATAAGTCCAGGCAACTTCATTAAATATCAACCGATACGGAATCGGTCAATTGCGATTATTATTCCACTGTGAATCCTGCTTTTGTGCGTATGTCGGCTGATGATGCGCCGATGAGAACCTCGAATGCTCCCGGTTCGCACACCCATTCATGACGGTCGGCATCAAAGAAACTGAGATCATCCTTTGAGATGGTGAATGTGGCGGTCTTTGTCTCGCCCGGAGCAAGCGCAAGTTTCTTGAAACCTTTCAACTCCTTCACCGGACGGTCAACGGATGATTTCGGATCGGAGATATAAAGTTCCACGATCTCGCTGCCGGCACGGTCGCCGGAGTTGGTGACGGGCACCGTGACGGTAAACACATCGTTGAGTCCACCCTTCTTCTTGTCGACAGATGCGTCGCCGTAGGTGAAGGTGGTGTAGCTGAGTCCATGACCGAAGGGGAATGTCGGTTTCAGTTTATTTTTGTCGATGAAACGGTAGCCCACATAGATACCCTCATTATAGGGCATGTCGAAGATGTCGTTGCCAAACTTATCCTTTGCAGGTGTGCCGGGGTATTCACCCATCTTGTGGGCACCGCATTGCATCAGGTTGGCGTAGTATGTGTAGGGGAGTTTACCGCTCGGATTGACATCACCGCTTATCACGTCGGCGATAGTGTTTCCTGTCTCGTTGCCGAGATACCACGCCTGAAGAATAGCGGGCACCTTGTTGACCCACGGCATTGCCACGCCTGTGCCGCTGATGTTGACTACCACAAGATTCTTGTTGACCTTTGCAAGAGCCTCGATGAGTTCGTTCTGCTCGTAGGGGAGATTCATGGAGAGACGGTCGGAATCTTCCGCATCATTATGGTCTGCCTTGTTAAGACCACCGAAATAGAGCACTACATCCGCATTTCTTGCAGCGTTGACAGCCGCTTCCCTCAGTTCCTCTACAGAACGGAAGTCGCGGAGATCCTGGTTTGTCCTCACGCCATTGTATTCGCCGAGAGTATCGCCCACGTATCCGCGTTCGTATACAATCTCGAAATCCTTGCCGAGACGGTTTTTAAGACCCTGGAGCGGAGTTATCTCGTAAGCAGCCTTGAGAGAGGAGCTGCCGCCGCCGACAGTCATCATCTTTATTGCATTCTCTCCGATCACGGCTATCTTCTTTACCTTCGCGGGATCCAACGGAAGGATATTCCCCTTGTTCTTCAGAAGCACGATACCCTCGCCGCCTATCTGACGGCATGCAGCCTTGTGTTCGTCGCTACCCATCGAGCCCCACGGACGGTTGCGGTTCATAGTCGTGCGGAAAGTGAGTCGAAGCACGCGACGCACCTTGTCGTTAAGTTCATCTTCAGAGAATTTCCCCGATTTGATGCCGTTGAGATACGGATTGGCAAGCCAATAGTTGTCGTAGGCGTTGGAGACACCGTTGGTCAGACCGTTGGTCCAGCTTCCGAACTCCATGTCGAGACCACCCTTCACGGCTGTCTCCGTATCATGAACGGCACCCCAGTCGGATATGACGGCACCATCCCAGCCCCATTCCCCTTTGAGAATGTCGTTCATGAGGATGGGGTTATAGCTTGCATGTTCGCCACGGAATAGATTGTAGCCGCCCATGAAGCTCCATGCGCCGCCGTCGGTAGCCGCCATCTTGAAGGCGGGGAGATATATCTCGTAGAGTGTGCGGTCGTCTACTATCGGGTTTGACGTGTGGCGGTTGATCTCGTTGTTGTTGAGCGCGAAATGCTTCACGCAGACAGCCACACCGTTTGACTGTACACCCTTGACGTATTCCGTAGCCATCTTGCCGGATAGGAAGGGGTCTTCACCCATGTATTCGAAGTTACGTCCGCAGAGAGGGGTGCGGTAGATGTTGATGCCCGGACCGAGAAGCACTGCCTTGTTGCGGAAACGTGCCTCCTCACCGATGCTTTTGCCGTAGAGAGCTGCCATTTCTGGATTCCATGTGGCAGCGAGGCATGTGAGGGATGGGAATGCCGTGCAGGAGTCGTTGGTCCATGACGCCTGTTCCCATTCGTCCCAGAGCACTTCCGGACGAACGCCCATCGGACCGTCGGTACACCATAGTTCGGCGATACCGAGACGCGGCACGCCCGGCGCACTGAATTTCGATTGGGCATGGATTATGTCGATTTTCTCCTGGAGGGTCATGCGCGAAAGTGCATCTTCCACTCGCTCCTCAAGAGGTTTGCTGTCGTCAAGATATACGGGCACTGATGCGTTTATCACGCCGGCACTGCATATAATCAGGGATGAGATGAATAATTTGGAAAGTTTCATGATAATGTGGATTGTGTTTGCCAAGGTAATGGCGGAGTTTATTGGGTTCCTGTTGCAAAGATAGTAAAATTTGTTGAAGTTCAATTATTTTTCACCTTCGTTTTGAATATGAAAAAAATAAATAACACCGACGGCAAAGTCATTATTCTGGCGATGCCGTCGGTCAATCCAAATTTACCTACTTTACCTTAAAAAACATGATCTAAATTATACTTATAGCTTCACCATATCGATTGTGCCTGCTGCTACGCCTGCCGTAAGATCTACGGTGATGCGGTAAGTGGCACCCTCTTCAAGGTTCACACCGTCGGCAAGTTCGAGATTGCCGGAGTCTTTCAACAGAGAGCTTGCGCCTTCTGTCAGCGTGAGTGCGTTGTCGCCGCTCAGCTCACCGCCCCAGCCATCCTGAAGGAAGAACTTGAAGCTTAGATAGTCAGTGCGGATACGCATACCTACGGAAGAGCCTTTCTCCGGACCTGCCACGCCTGTAAACTGATATACATTAGGAGCGATCTGAGCCATGCAGTATGCTGCGCCGGGATTCCAGCCGAACTGGGAGTCCATGCTGGGAGAGGCGACACCCCATCCCATCAGCCATATTGCGCCGCCGTTATCAAATGTTGCCTCCTCGCCGCCATACATCATGATTGCGGAGATTGTCTTGGAAGCCTTGTTGATCTTCACCTTATAGTCTGAGCTAATCACGTTCACCTTGAAATCATTGGCATCCTCATCAAAGATGAAGTAGTCTGGGTCGGCATAATATTCATCAAGACCGGAAAGACCGTTCACGTTGAGATAGTCGCCTTGGGAGAGAGTCACGGTGCCTTCGTAGTAGCTGTTGTCGGAGGTGGTGAGCTTTGTGCCCGCCACGCTTACCGGTTTCTCCTCGAAAGCCTGTTCGCCGCAATCCTCTACGGAGAGTACGCCGGCAGTGATTCCGGCAGAGAGGTCGATTGTGAAACGATACACATGGTTTGCGGAGAGTGTTTCCCCTTCAGCGAGATAGAGGTTGCCGTTGTCGTGGCCACTGGTTCCGTCGCCCACTTTCACAATGTCGCTTGTGGAGGTCAGTGCGTCGCCGCCAAATTCGCCTCCCCAGCCCATCTGATGGAAGAACTTGAAGTTGATTCCGTCGGTGGAGATTGTCTGTCCGCCTACGAAAGTGATCTGATATCTCTTGTCGCCCATCGGAGCCATACAGAGAGCGTTCTCGGTGGTCCAACCCACTTCGCTGGAGTCTACGGATGGTTTGCCGACGTTGTTGCCGATTACCCATACTGCGCCAGTGCCGTCGTCAGCGAGTTTCGCAGGGTCGTTGCCGTTGAGCAGATATACGCGGAAATATTGCTTCTGAAGGTCGGCAATCACGCGGTAGCTTCCGGAAGCCGGGAGGAACGTGAGATTGCCGTTGTCCTCCTTCTTGAAGAAGTCGGGATCTATCCACCAGTCGGCGAAATTGGGGAATCCGGCGGGGGTGATGGTCTGTCCCTGTGTGAGCTTGATGTCTGCCTGAGCATGAGTATCGTCGGTCGATTCAAACTGCATGTCGTTAAACATAAGTTTGGTGAACGGACTTCCCTCAAATGAGAAAGTGTTGAAACTTACGGTGTATTTCCCCGGATTTGAGTTGGAGAACGGGATAGCGGATTCAGCACCTACGGATATCGCGCTGTTGGCATATCCGAATGTGAGTTCGTTGCCGTTCTCGCCATATTTGGGAGCCTTGATGAAGCCTTTCAGCTCCTGGGGGAGTCGCTCGGTGAAGGCATACACGTATTTCTCCTGTTTCTCCATCTTATACTCTGTGCCGTCCTCAGCCACGAAAGTGAGGGAAGGGTAGTCGGGATGGGTTATCTTCACCTCATATTCCATGCTGTTTTTGGTGAAGTTGATGTTCTGGAGCGTGAGAATGAGTGTTGCGCGTCCGTCGGGGATGTTTGCCAAGTATGGCACGTAGACAGCCCCTTCGTAATCCTCACCATTCTTTTTTGTACGGATCACCTTCTCGCTCACCATCTCGTCGCCGAAATAGAGCTGTGCGCGGAGTGTGGATAGAGGCACTTCCGAGTCGGAGGCATTGATGGTGAAGCGTAGACTGTCGCCGAAGCAGGCTGTCCCCAGATCGGTCTTCACGCCCATTGTGGGATTACCCTTACTCCAATCATCGTCGTTGCAGGCTGTCAGCGAGGCGATACCAGCCATTGCGAGAAATGCATATTTTATAGTTTTCATGCTGATTTTCTTGTTAGGATTTTGAAGATTACTTACTGAAGTTTCGCAAGCTGCACTTCAGTGGTTTAAAGTTTATAGTTTAAGGTTTAAGATTCACAAAAATCCACGAATCTTTTCATTATATAAAATTTAATGATCATAAACCATAAACATTAAACCTTAAATTACTTAGTTCCAAGCATACGACACTGCACTCTTGGCGGGCACTGTAGTGGAGAAGTGGTGTTCGCCATCCTCTATCGTCACGTTGATAGCCATTGAGTTGTTGTTGCTCATCACGAGGGCGTATGAGCCGTCGGTATTCTTGAATGCGGAGTAAGTCAGACCGTTTGCGGAGAATCCCTTTGTGCCGATGCGCACTGCGTCGGGTTTCACGACGCTACTCATGTGGGCGATGATGTAGTAATGGGAGTTCTTGGTCAGGGTGGTGTAGTCCTTGTTGATGTCAACTGCACCGAAGCAGGTTGCACATCCGCCGGGACGGTACGGACCACGGTCTTCGTCAAGCATGAGGTTCCACACGATCACGCCCTTGCACCAGCGGTTGACAGTGCCGAGAGCCACCTGCTCCATGTCGTCGAGAAGACGGGCGTTGAGGTCGCGTCCGTTGTTCCACGTGCCGATTGAAGTCTCGGTGAACACGAGATCCATACCCGGAGTGGCGTTATGCACGGATATAAGCTCCTCCTTGTCTCCGCCGTAGTTGTGGTAGGCTGCGCCGTCAAGATATTCGGCAGCCTCCTCGTCGGCATAGATATTGGTGGGGTAGCTCTTCTGCGAGGGGATGTTGTCGTAGTTGTAGTTATGGTCGAAGGCGTAGATCTTCACGTCAAGACCTGCTTTCTTGAAAGCAGGACCGAGACCATTCTTCACGAAGTCGCGTTCCTCCTCCCAGCTCATGTAGCAGGATGCGGAGTTGCCACGGTTGAGCGGTTCGTTCTGGGGAGTGACGGAGAAAATCTTGATTCCGTTCTGGGCGAAAGCCTGCACCCATTTTGCGAAATACGTGCCGTAATCCTGATAATATTTGGGATTGAGCTGACCGGAAGTCCAACTGTCAAACTTCTCGAGAGATTCAAGGTCTTTCACCTTCATCCATTTCGGGGGAGTCCAGGGGGTGCCCATTATCTTCAGGCTGGGGTTAACTGCGAGAATCTCCTTGAGGATAGGTATCACGTATTTTGTCTCCTCGTCAGTGAGTGCGAAATTCTCGATACCCTCCTTGTCGCAGCAGGTGTATTCGCTGAGAGAGAAGTCGGAGCAGCCGATTGAGATTCTGACGTAGCTGAAACCGTAGCCGTTGATGGGGTCAAACGTCATTTCGAGGAATGCCTTCCTGTCTTCTGGCTTCATCTGCATGAGGTTGAAGCAGGTGGAGCCGGTCACAGCCACACCGAAGCCGTCCATTGTCTGATATTCCTGATCGGGGAGGAGTGTGATGCAGGAGGGCGACATGTTGTCCTTCTTGCTGAAGGGGAGCCATGATTCGGTGAGATCTTTCGCACGGTTGGTGGTCGTGGTGATCATTCTGACGTCAGTGCCTTCCTCCGGTGCCGGATCGGGAGTGGGCTGAGGACCTATTTTTACGCTGTTGTCGCATGAGCACATGCCGAGCGAAGTGAGAGAGATGACTGAGGCGAAGAGGATTTTATAATTATTCATGATTTTTCAGATTTTGCGATGATTTTAAATATTGAGGTTAATGCGGCTTCATCAATAGCCGGGGTTCTGCACGAGATTGTCGTTGGAGTCAAGCACTGACTGCGGGATGGGCAGACGGTAGGAGTTCTGCGTGAAGGGGGTCTTCTGGGCATGGCGTCCGCTATCCTTAGCGAAGACTGCGTTCATTACTTCCTCCACCTTGTCGAGACGCACGAGGTCAAACCAGCGTTCACCCTCGAAGGCAAGCTCAAGACGACGCTCCTTCAGGTAGGCATTAAGCATGGATTCCTTGTTGGCGCGTGCCGACTGGGGAAGCTTGTTGAGTCCGGCACGTTCGCGTATGCGGTCAATGATGTCGGCAGCTGCACTGAGGTTCTGGCTCTCACCCATGATGTATGCCTCAGCTTTCAGGAGAAGGATGTCGGCATAACGGTATTTGATGTTGGAGATGTAGGCAGAACGGCATTTGTACATGAATGCGTAGTTGTCGGAGGGGTAGTAGTTGCTCCATCCACATTCGTAGAACACGATGCTCTCGTTTTTGCGGATCTTGTCGCCCTCGGCATCGAATGCATTGATGAGGTCGCGTGAAGGAGTCACCCATTTTGCCCATGTGAAGGAATAGTCCCAATTTTCAAGGGTACGTCCATACATCCATGATTCCCAGTTGCCTGAACCGGAAGGGTATTGCACCTCAAAGATAGACTCTTTCGTGTTGAGCTCGAGAGGCATTGCAGTGAATCCATCCTTTACCGCACCATCCACACCGTAGAGGTGGGTATAGTCGTCGATGAGGTCGTATCCGTCGGCTGCAAGTTCATCAGCATATTTGATCACCTTGGAATAGTCGCGGAGAGGTTTCTCGGCATACACCTTGCAGAGAAGAGCCTTTGCCAATCCTTTGGAGAATATGGTCTTGTCGCCCTTTGCATCGGGAGCATATTTCACGGCTTCAAGAAGATCCTCTTCGATAGCCTGATAAGCCTCCAATTCCGTGTTCTGTGCAGGGAAATATGCATGGTAGGAGTCTTCGATATTGTCGGCAGTGATATTTCCGGCTACTGTCTTGATTACCGGTATATCTCCCCACATTCTCACCATGTCAAACCAGATCATGGCGCGGTAGATCATCGCCTGTGCCCTATAGGTGTTCACCTCCGAGTCGCTGAGGCTTCCGTCAGCCACCTTATCGATGTTTACGATAAGTTTTGTGGCGTATGCGGCATCCTCCATGAAACGGTTCCAGTCACGGGCAACTACAGAGTTAGATCCCTCGATGGAGTTGTCTTCGTATGGCTGTACCTCGGCACCGGTGGTTCCGGCGTATGCGTTGTCGGAGTGACATTCCGCGATGAGGAGTTTGTCAAGATGCCAGTGTTCCTGACGGTCGCGGAGCTTGCCCTGATACATGGTGGTCATGTAGCTCTCTACAGAGGCGCGGTTGGGGAAGACAATCTCCTCCTTGTCTTCGGTGATTCCTTCTGTCACGTCGGAATAGTCCGACACGGGATCATATTGTGTGGAGCATCCTGTAAACATGCCCGCAGCGGCAATGATGCCTGAAATATATAGCTTTTTCATTTAGATTCGAAATTAAAAGGTTACGTTAAGACCGATTACATAGCTTCTGCACTGAGGATATGTGCCCCAGTCGATTCCCTGAACGGCACCGCTGTTGCCCCACTGGTTAACCTCCGGGTCGAAGCCCTTGTACTTGGTGAAAGTGTAGACGTTGGATGCAGTGAAGTAAGGCTGTATCTTGGAGATGCCGATCTTATCCATCCATTTGCCGGAGATGTTGTATGACAGGGAGATATCCTTGATACGCAGATAGCTGCCGTCTTCCACGAAATATGTGGAGTTCTTCATGTCGTAGCCTGCCTTAGGCACGTCGGTGATCTGTCCGGGTATTCTCCAGCGGTTGAGCACGCGTGTGGTCTGGTTTTTGCCGTCATACATACCCTCTGTCTCCATTCTTGAAGCATTGAAGATGTCGTTGCCGTAAGAACCCTGAAGGAAGATGCTCAGGTTGAACCCTTTCCAAGAGAATGAGTTGGTCATGCCGTAAGTGAAGTCGGGGTTCGGGTCGCCGATATATGTACGGTCGGAAGATGAGATACGTTCGTCGCCGTTGAGGTCGCGATACATGAGCTCGCCGGTTTCTGGGTCAACACCGTCGCTTATGTAGCCGTAGAATCCGCCGAGCGGACGTCCCGGCTCGTTGCGTACAACGTTCTCGTTGACGTAATCAGACGTCTTGGCATCTGTATATATCTTCTGGAGTGAGAGCTTGGTGAGTTTGTTGCGGTTGAACGACATGTTGAACTCTGTGTCCCAAGTGAAATCACCCTGGAAGTTGTGTGACGTGATTGAGAACTCGAAACCTTTGTTGACCATCTCGCCTTCGTTTCGCTGGATTGAGCTTGCAGCGGCAGCACCGGCGGGAAGCGACACCCACATAAGCATGTCGGTGGTTTTCTTATAATAGTAGTCGGCAGCGAGGTTCAGTCGGCTGTTGAGCACCGAGAAGTCTACACCGATACCCCATTGTGTGGTGGTTTCCCAAGTGAGGTCGGTTGTGCGGAGGTTTGCCTGTGTGATTGTGGGCACTGCATTCTCCTTACCCTCCTCATACCAGGGCACACGGTTTATGTTGTATCTCTGGAGATAAGCGTAGTCGCCGATACCACCCTGGTTGCCGGTCTTACCCCAGCCGCCACGCAGCTTGAGATCGCTGATCCAGTTGATGTTCTCCATAAATGACTCCTGATTCACGCGCCAAGCGGCAGAAACTGACGGGAATGCTTTCCAGCGATGGTCGGGATGAAGTTTTGAAGAACCGTCGTAACGGATGTTGGCAGTGAGGAGGTAGCGTGAGTCATAGTTGTATGCCACGCGTCCGAGATATGACATGATCGCCCATTCTGAAGCTGCTGAACCAGCACCGCCGAGACCGATCTTGTTGGCTGCGTTAAGAGTCTGGATCTTGTCGTCGCGGTAGTGGGATCCGCTGATATAGCTGTTGCGGTAGTCAGAGTCTGTCCAGGATGAACCAGCCATGATGTCAAGACCATGTTTGCCAAACTCATGTTTCCAGTTGAGGATGTTATCCCAAGTGAGGACGGTGTTCTGGTTTCTGTTGTCGCTACCTTCTCCATACTGCTCGCGTCCGCGAGTGGTGGTGACAGGATCAAGGAATGTGGTGTTGAGCGCGTTACGGCGGTCAAGAGTGAATTTGCTCTGGAGAGTCAGACCGGGAATGAACGTGAAGAGAAGTTCGCCTGATGCGATGATACGGTTCTCGCGGTCGCGGTTGTATTTCTGGCGGGCGATGTTCTCCACCGGATGCTGGAGGTTGACGCCGTAGAAATTGTTGTAGTACTGCTCCGGCTTTTCAGGATCCCAGATGGGGGCGTAGGTAGGGGTGTTGATAGTGGACAGGATTACACCGCCACGGCTTGACCCCGTGCCCATTGCGCCGCCCCCGTTTGAGGAATAGTCAGAGTAAGATACATTGGTTTTGGCTGTAAGCCATTTATAGAGCTCGCTTTCCACATTCATGCGGAAGTTGTATCGCTGATAGAATGACGCTTTGATGATACCGCCGTCGCGCTGGTAGCCGCCGGAGAAGAAGTATTTGAGCTTTTCGGTGGCTTGCGATATGCTGACGTTGTAGTTCTGTGTGGATCCGGTGCGGAATGTCTCGTCCTGCCAGTCGGTCATGTCGGAAAGTCCGTCGGGCACAGCCACTAGTCCGATCTCATCCTGAAGCTCCTTATATTGCATATAGTTGAGCACGTCGATTTTCTTCACTACGCGTGTGAAACCGCCCTGTATGTTGAGGGATACCTGTGCCTTGCCTGATGATGCATGTTTTGTGGAGATGAGGATCACACCGTTTGCACCACGCGAACCGTAGATTGCAGCGGCGGAAGCATCCTTTAGGATCTGCATGCTCTCGATGTCGTTGGGCGCGAGGAAGCTGATGTTGTCAACGGGCACTCCGTCCACTACATAAAGAGGGTCGTTGGAGCCGTTCATTGACGTGGTGCCTCTGACGCGGATTGTCATGCCGCCGCCGGGTGCGCCGTTGGGTGATGAAACCGCGATACCTGCAGCCTTACCTTGAAGAGCCTGGGCTGCGGAGATGATCGGACGGTTGTCGATATCCTTTCCGCCTACTGTGGAGACGGCTGTGGTGAGGTCTTTGCGTTTCACTGTGCCGTAGCCGATCACCACAACTTCCTCAAGATTCTCGCTGTCGTCGTCAAGCACGACTTTCATGTCGGCAGCGGCGGCAAGCTCTTTTGTAATGCAGCCTACGTATGAGAATACGAGAGTGGAGCCCTGTGGCACCTGGAGGGTAAATCCGCCGTCGATGTCGGTCACGGTGCCTACACCCGGATTCCCTTTTACTCCGACGGTAACTCCGATAAGCGGTTCGTCGCTTTTGTCTGTCACGGTTCCTGATGCCTTGAAGTCGGCGGCAAATGCCGAGAAGCCACTTGAGAACACCATGACCAATAATAAAGCTAATGGTAGAAGATTAAACTTCGCTTTCATGATTTGTGGTTTGTTAATGAGTTTTATGGTTTTTCCTGTTTATAGTGAATTGACCATCGGAATTAGAATGGACCCGGTCGGTCAGCGTAATGCCGAATCCATTGCTAATTCCGATGGTGCAAAATTATGATAAAAAGATTAGGGTTGTATGCCGGAGTAAATGAGTGAGGTAAACTCTGTTTATTTGTAAGATAGTGATAATTAATGTAATGATAGTTGTCGGATAATCTAAAAAAGTAAGTGTGAGATACGCTTATGGCAACCGTCGATGAGCATTTCAAGAGGGTCGTTCCATGAATTTTCCAAGCGTCCTGACAGTCTCAGCGAAGTTTTCCTTCGGTATTATCGCCTTGTTGCGCACGCGGAAGCGGTTGTTGTAGACTGTCTGTGGAGAGCAGTGTAGAAACTCTGCAATCTTCACGCTGTCGGTAATTCCGAGTCTGACGAGGGCATAGATTCTCAACTCTGTGTTGAGCAGCTCGCCCTCCTTCGTCGTGATCTGCTTGTCGGGTTGCAGGAGAGAATTGAAGTCCTTGACGAAATCCGGATATATGTGGAGGAATACGGAATCAAAGCTGTTGTAGAAATCCTTCAGCTCATCCTTCATGAAATTTGAATCAGACGTACATTCCTCGATAGCCTTATATTTGCGGGTGACAGCCTTCACGTGTATGCTCTTGCGGAACTCCTCCAGTTTGCGGATATAGTTTGAGCATATCGTGAAAATATATCCGATATACTCCTCCTTGACGTAGTTCGCCTCGTTCAGTTCATCATTCTTTGCGATCAGGCTTTGGTTGAGTTCCTGCAATTTTCCATTCGCTTCGGCAAGCTGCGACTGAGCGGTGGAGAGCTGCTCGAGATGCTGGTTTAGCCTCTTGTTTGCCTCGTCAAGATTGGAGCGTTGTCTCTTCAGACGTTTGTTCTGAATGATGATTATGGTGACGGTGGCGATGAGTATCACTGCCAGAATGCACACCAACGTCAGGAAAATCCTGATCCGTTTCTCCTGCATCCTGTTGCGCTCCTGATATGCGAGATTTATCTTGTCGATAGTCTTTGTTATCGACAGTATACGCACTCGGTTAGGGAAATCACGAGCTTGGTTAAGGCTATAGTTGATGAACGTATAGGCATGGTCGATCTGCTTCTCCTCAAACATAATCTTTGCAAGCTCTTCAAGCGATGCGATCTCGGCATTGGCGGTTTTCACGTCAATGATGGATGAAATCACCATAAACTTCTTGAAATTCTCCTTGTCGCCCTGCCATTCATATAGCTTCGACAGGATATAGGCATCCTTTGCATCACGTCGGGAGTTTAGCTTGGAAGAGGCGAGACGTTCCCTGAGAGCCGGAATCAGTGAAGGGTCGGTCTTGTCGGTGCCGAGAATATCCCATCCCTTATACCATAGATAGTCGGGGTGGGAGGGAGTGATCACAGACATTATGGAATCCTTATAGGCGCGTTCGCGTCGGTAATATTCATTTGTGTCGCCTCCGGCATAGTTGCCGAGATGACTGTATAGATATATCATCTCCCCATAATAATCCGGCAGCAACTCTTCCGGCAGACGTTCGCGGTTGATTCTGCTCATCACTTCTGAAGCCTCGTTAAGCAGCCCTGTGCTTGTAAGGAGGTCAGCCTTGCTGATGAGGGTCCTTGCTGTCCATTCCTCATTGCCGCTCTTCTCCGCAAGATCAAGAGAAATATCAATATATTTCAAGGCAGAGTCGGCACGGTATGTGGAATACTCTTCAGCGAGAAGACCATTGGTCATAAATCTGTCGAACACGGAAGACGCATTCCGTTTCTTATCTTTAATATCGGCGATACGTATCAGTTTATCCCTTTCCAATTCTGACTGTCGGGTGAGCAGTGAGTCAAGGGTATGGATATAGTAGTCGGCATCGCGTTCGAAAGCGGCATTGCAATTTGCAGAAGATAGGAGAGAGAAGATAAGGAAGAAGTGTAAAAATATGAGTTTCTGCATGTCAGATTAAATTGTAATATGAGTTGCCGAAACAACTTCAACTCGATTCTGTCGCAAAGATAATAAAATATTTTTAACAAGATAAGTAACTGCAAATTTTTATTCCGCAAATTTTTCAATCGCCAACATCGTCATCACCCCCGCAATCAGTGCGTATGTGGCTAATTTCTCAAATCCGTGGGCGTGAGTCTCCGGAATCATCTCATCGCTGATCACGTATAGCATCGCTCCTCCAGCAGTGGCAAGCAGGAATGGGAGCAGCATGGATGAGATCTCTCCGAGCATATATCCGGCAATTACACCCACAGTCTCAAGCAGGGCTACGGAGAGTGACACAAGCAGCACCCTCAGCCCCTTGATGCCGACAAGGATAAGAGGCGTCACCACCACCATACCTTCCGGAATATTCTGTAAGGCTATCGCTATGGCAAGACTGTAGGAACCGGTGCTGTCGCCACCGTCGAACGATATGCCGGTGGCTACCCCTTCCGGAAATTTATGGATGGCAATAGCCATTACGAAAAGCAGTACCCGATTGGCAGACTTGGTGCTGTGATGCTCCATATCCTCCAGTCCGGAGAGACGGTGAAGGTGAGGGGTGAAATGGTCGAGCATCGAAATAATAGCCACTCCGGCAATCACTCCGAGCAGAGCCTGCCACAGGCTCACGCCATCAAGCATCTCCACAGAGGGTATTATAAGACACACAATAGACGCAGCCAGCATCATGCCACCGCAATAACCGAGGAAAATGTCATTCCACTTATGTGGTATATTCTTGATGAGTGCACCGAGTGCCGACCCCAATAGCGAAGACAGACCCAACCCGGCAGCACATATCCATATCTCATTATTCATAATAATACGCTGTTTTAAAAAATAAATACAAAGACATCATTCATTCATCATAACAAATAACTCAGGCTTACGGCTACGATACAACGTAATCCGGATTTATGACCTGAAATAATGTCATTACAAAATTAACAATCATAAACGGTGCCTACAATCCCTAAAAATGATGAAAAATCATATCAAAAGGTATAAACAATCAATAAATAAACGTTATCTTTGTAAAAATATCAGAAACATCACGAATATATGTTACGAATGCCGGCAAAATATCCAGTTGACCGTTCCTCTTTTGCGGAAATCATAGAGGGGAAATTCCTATACGTTGATAAGACAGATCTGGTATATGAGTTGGTAACCGGCATAAAATACTGCTTCCTGAGCCGTCCGCGACGGTTCGGAAAGAGCCTGCTGACATCTACACTGGAATCATATTTTAAAGGACGCCGCAATCTTTTTGTAGGATTGAAGATTGATGCCTTGGAGACAGACTGGGAAATGCATCCGGTATTCCGTTTTGACCTAAGTGCCGAGAATTATGATAGTGTCGAGAAAGTGAGGGGTAAGATAGATTATTACCTGTCTCGTTGGGAGAGGGAATATGGTTGCGATTGCAAGGGATCGATTTCTGTAAGATTCATGTCGTTGATTGAAAAGGCATTTTTACAGTCAGGGAAAAAGGTAGTGGTGTTGATTGATGAATATGACAAGCCATTGCTTGACACTCTTGACAAATCAGAACTGCATGATACGGTAAGGGAGGAACTGAGAGGATTCTATTCAGTGCTGAAGGCAAGTGATGAGTTTGTAAGATTTGTATTCCTGACGGGAGTTACAAAATTTAATAAAGTGTCGATATTCAGTGGATTGAACAACTTACGCGACATATCCCTTAGTCCGGCGTATAATGCCATTTGCGGCATAACGCAGAAAGAGATGTATGAATATTTCAGAGAGTCGGTCGACGTGCTGGCGGCAAATACTGGCAATAGCGTGCAGAAGATATGGGATGACCTGAAGACAAGATATGATGGGTATCATTTCGCGGAATCAGGAGAAGACATCTACAATCCGATAAGCGTGCTATATGCATTTGCCGAACAGAGGTTGCGCAACTATTGGTTTGCCACAGCGACACCGGGATTCCTTATCCGGTTGATAACGACATATCATTTTGAATTGTCGGAATTTGATGGAGCGCAAAGAAGTGCCGACCAGTTGAGCGACATATCGAATCTTACGACAGACATTGTTCCGCTTCTCTACCAGACAGGTTATCTCACTATAAAAGGTTATGATGAAACCACCGAAAGATACACTCTCGGCTATCCCAATACAGAGGTTTCCAAAAGCCTCTGGAACTCCCTCGCCGGATATTTCTTCCCCAAAAACGTAAGGAACGGTGTTTTCGATACCTTGAAATTCATAAATGATGTCAATCATGGAGATGTGGAGTCATTCATGGTTCGCTTGAAGAGTCTGTTTGCATCAGCCACTTCAGAGACCGAACCGGATAAAGAGGTGCATTTTCAAAATATGATGGCGATTGTGGTTTGGATGTTAGGCTATGAGGCCCGCACAGAAATACATTCTGCCGGAGGAAGATGCGATATGATATTGATGACTTCTGATTATATCTATATATTTGAATTTAAAATAGATGGATCAGCTAAAAATGCAATATCCCAGATAAAGGAGAAAGGCTACATGCACCCATATATGATTGATCCTCGTAAGAAAGTGCTGATAGGGGCAGTATTCTCCACAGTGACCCGTACTTTGGACTCATGGATTATCGAGAATATAGATTAACCTATCTTCAAGGTAAAGATGCAACGTAATGCATGACAAAATTGTTTTATGTACTGAATCGAAACAACAAAATGAAGAATAGACAACTTCAATGACTTCTAAAATAAATGAGCGGAATAATGAATACAACTTGGATAAAATTTCTTAACGGCATATTGAAGATGCCAGGCGCAAGAGTAGACCGTGTGCAGTTCCTTCAGAAGACGTTCTCGCACCTGTCGGCTGACGAGATGCGTATTTGTATAGAGGAGAAACCATCGAAAGTACTCTCAGAGAAAGAGATTGATGCAGCGGCAAACTCAATCATAAGCAGCCACACCACGAAAGTGACAGCCATATCCGCCGCTTCCGGAATACCCGGAGGCTTCGCAATGCTTGCCACGATACCGGCAGATCTTGCCAACTACTACTACCACGTAGTGTCGGTAGGGCAGAAATTAGGCTATCTCTATGGTTATCCTGACATGCTCGACGCCAACGAACGTCTCACACCCGACGGAGAAGTGATGCTGACCGCCTTCATCGGAGTCATGAACCAAGTGGCAGTAGCACGCGAACTCATAAAAAAGATAGCCGTAGAAGTAAGCAAAAGGATAAGTGAAGAGACAGCCACAAGAGTGGCAGGCAAACTACTCCAGAAACAGATAGTGTCACAATCCGCCGAGATGATAGCGAAGCGACTCGGCACGCAAGTCACCACGAAATCCGGCGGACGTATCCTCTCCAAAGCCGTCCCCCTCCTAAGCGGCGTCATCTGTGGAGCCATGACCTACGCCACCTTCCGTCCCCAAGCCAAACGCCTCCACACCGCCCTCAAAGACACCGCCTCCAACCCCAATTAACCCTATCCTCTTAAATGAATATTGTGATTTGAGGGGGATTTGTTAATTTTGTGGGGGATATGTGAGGATTGACGGTATTGTCATTATTGTCGATAGGGACATTAATGACATTGATGACAATAGTGACAATAGTGACAATAACGACATTAGTGACATTAGTGTCATTAATGATGGTAATGACAATGATGTCATTATTGTCGGAATTATTTGGATTGGATGGAGTGGGTATCGGTTTTTAATTTTATCGGTTCTTAATTTGGTGAGTATGGGCGTGGAGATTTCTTATTCAAAGTCGTATTTCCGGCTTGATGCGTGGGTGCTGGCAAATGTCGTGCAGTTAGCGACACAGAGTTTTTTCCGGAGGTTTGTCTCTTTTCATGATGACCCGCGTCGTCGGTTGTTTGATCAGATGGTTATGGCTGCACGGTCGGCTGTCGCGAATATTGCGGAGGGGAGTGCGCGACATAATACTTCGATAGAGACGGAGATGAGACTGACGGATGTGGCAAGGGCGAGTGTGGATGAGCTGTTTGGGGATTATTTTAATTTCTTGATGTCGCGGAATCTAAGTGTGTGGGATAAGGATAGCGAGCATACCGGGTCAGTGTGGTGGATGGTAATTGACCGTCCGCAATATGGTGCGGATCAATTGGCGGATGTGGCTCGCCATATATTGGTGCAGAAGAGTAAGTTTGATTACTATATTGAGGGGGATGATGCCGGTATGGCTGCTAATTGTCTGTTGCTGTTGTGCGAACGTCTGAATCGGATGTTGCAGAGGATGATGGAGTCGCAGTTGAAATATTTTAAACAGAATGGTGGTTTTACGGAGAAAATGACTCAGACGAGACTTGAGGCAAGACGGGGACAGGCGGCGAATAGTCCGTTATGTCCTATTTGTGGTAAGCGGATGTTTCGTAGGATGGCTAAGAAGGGCGTGCGGAATGGCAAGGAGTTTTGGAGCTGTTCTGATTATCCGAAATGTAGTGGCATAAGGAATATTGATTAGTAGGGGGCGATGGTATCATCAATATCGTCAATAAGGACAAAAATGTCATTACCGTCATTATTGTCCTTATTGTCATGATTGACGAAATTGACAGCAATGACGGTAATGACATTATTGCTTTTCTGAAGCCGGATCAGAGAATGAGGGAGGAGGGGAGGATGGGCATTGCGCCGGCTTGGGTGCAGACGTAGGCGGAGGTCTCGACTGCGCGGTGATGTGCCTCTTCTACTGTCTTGCCTTTGAGGATGCTGGAGATGAAGGCAGCTGTGAATGAGTCGCCGGCTCCTACTGTGTCGGCTACCTCTACGGATGGAGTGGGCTGGAATGATACCTTGCCGGGTGTGAATACGTAGCTGCCGTTTACGCCGCAGGTGAGGATGAGCATCTTGAGGTTGTATTTGCCGAGCAGGATCCAGCATTTATCCTGAAGGTCGATGCCGGGATAGCCGAAGAGACGGCTGATGGTGACGAGTTCCTCATCGTTTATTTTCAGGATATTGCATCTCTGCATTGATTCGCAGATGGTCTCTTTTGTGAAGAAACCTTGGCGGAGATTGATGTCGAAGATGATGAGAGGATCGTTTTCTGCGGGGATTGCGTCAAGAAATTTACCTATTGTCTCGCGTGAAACCACGTTTCTTTGTGCGAGAGATCCGAAGCAGACAGCCTTTGTATCTTTTGCAAGGTTTTCAAGAGCTTCATTGAAAGGGATATTGTCCCAAGCCACGTTCTCTTTGATGTCATATTGAGGGATACCTGCTGCATCGATCTCTACCTGTACGGTGCCTGTGGGATAAGGCACAGTGTTGATGAGCATGTTCATGCCTTTAGTGCTGAGGTTCTCAAGGATCTCCTTTCCGAGAGCATCATCGCCTACTGCGCTGACAACGCAGCTGGGGAGACCGAATTGAGACACGTGATATGCGAAGTTGGCGGGTGCGCCACCGATTTTCTTACCTTCGGGGAGAACGTCCCAAAGAGCTTCTCCCATGCCGATTACGAATTTTTCAGACATATTATTTAGGTTTATTGTTTATTGTTTAAAGTTTATGGTTGAGGAGAGAGGTATTTTTAGGCTTTCTTGATTTTTGTGATGAAGTAGAGGAGATATACCACAGGTATGCACATTACGGCTATTGCACCGATCTGATTTCCGGTGAAATCGCTGGCGTATCCCATGGCGAGAGGGAAGATTGTGCCTCCGAACAGACCCATGATCATAAGACCAGACACTTCGTTCTTCTCTTTGGGAGAGGCAAGGAGAGCCTGAGAGAATATGATTGAGAAGATGTTGGAGTTGCCGAATCCTACGAGAGCGATGCCCGTGTAGATAAGCGGGAGGGTATGGCAAGACGGGAGGGTATGGCATGAGAGGAGTATTGCCACGGCTGCAAGCATCATGAATGCGCTGATTGCGAAGAATAGTTTCGGCGACATGTAGCGGAGTATGAATGCACCGAGGAAGCATCCTACAGTACGGAATATGAAGTAGAGTCCGGTGGCGAAACTTGCATCTTCCAATGGGAATCCGAGACGTTCCATGAGGATTTTCGGGGCGATCGTGTTGGTGCCCACGTCAATTCCCACGTGGCACATTATGCCGAGGAAGCAAAGGAGGATGAAAGGTGATCCGAGGAGCTTTACACATTCCAGGATTCCGGATGCCTTGTCGGGACGTTCTTCAGCGATGGGAGTGGCGGCAAGAGCCGAGATTGAGAGGAGGCTGACGATGGCATATATCACGAACAAGGCTCTCCATCCGAGTCCGAAGGTAGGCATGTAGGTTGTGGCAGCCCAAGCGGCGATAATCGGGGCGAGGAACGAGGCAATTGCCTTGACAAACTGTCCGAAGGTAAGGGTTGAGGCAAGTTTGTCGCCACTGATAAGGTTAGTCACGAGTGGGTTGAGCGAGGTCTGCATGATGGCATTTCCGATTCCGAGCAGAGAGAATGCTATCAGCATTGTGTAGTATCCCTCACCGAAGATGGGGATTATGAGCGACACCGTGGTCACTGCAAGACTTATCAGAACGGTATTCTTACGCCCTATCTTATTCATCAGGATGCCGGTCGGCACAGAGAATAGAAGAAACCAGAAGAACACGAGCGAGGGGAAGAGATTTGCCTGTGAGTCGGTCAGGTCAAGATCTTTCTGCACGTAGTTGGAAGCTGTGCCCACGAGATCCACGAAGCCCATCGCGAAGAAACAGAGCATCACGGGAATGAACTGGAGCAGTGAGCTCCTTTTTCCGGAAGTTATATCGGCTGTCATTTTATTTTTATATTTATTTATTTTTAGATGTCAGATTAGAGATTGCGGTTACGGCTTCCAAATCATTTTATGGAATATATCTTCAGATCAGATACCTTTACTTTCCCGTTTGGAGAGCTTATCGAGAGTCGGGAGTAAGGCTCATTCGGGAATACGAGGTTGGTCATTGCAAACTTACCGTCGTTGCCGAAGACTTCAATGCTCGATTTGTCGATGAAGATTCTCAGTGCAACCTTTCCGTTCTGTTCGAAAGTGGGGGCTACGGTTACAGCGGGGAAGTTCTCGCTGAAATCCACCACGCCGCTCTTTGTCCTGTCAAAAGAGAAAGTGTGGGCTTTCGGGTCGTACATCATGACCACTTGATCGCCAGCCTTATTTGACAGGGTGATGGTGGCATCGTTGGAGTTTTTCCCATCCAGAGTCATTGAGATTTCGCAGACGCCATCGTTTGCAGCCGGGAGAGACACATCAAATCCTTTCTTGCCTACAGTCTTTCCTGATACGGAAGCCGAGAGTTTCCCTCTTAGGGCATCCACCTCGGGAGAGGGCACTGAAGCGAGATATATCTGCCCGTCGGGTTGGGTGAAGAGCTTCATGTCGCGAGGGAGCGTGTTGGCACTTCTGAACTGTTTTGTCGGGACGTCGGCTGCATACTGCCAGTTGCTCATCCATCCCATCACGGTGCGGCGGTTGTCGGGGGCATCGCTCCAGCTTACGGTGGCATAATGATCCTTGCCGAAATCCATCCATTTAGTCACTACGTTTCCGGAAGCGTCGGTGTCGGCAGTAAATTTCTTTCCGTCGAAATCGCCTACAAAGTATTGAGTCGCGCTACCACCGAAGATGCCGCCGGGGTTAAGGTTGCAGAGAAGCACCCATTTCTTTTCATCGGAGCCTTCTACGGGGAGTTGGAAGAGGTCAGGGCATTCCCATACGCCATCCTGTGCACCTATGCCTTTGCCGAATGCGCTTTGGAGAGTCCAGTTCTTGAGATTGGGGGAGGTGAAGAACAGCATCTCATGGTCAAGGGCGTGAGCCAGCACGAGATTCCATTCTTTGGTCTCGGGATTCCAGAACATGTTGGGGTCGCGGGCCTCGCTTTCGAGAGTGATCACGGGGTTGCCGGGATATACGATGAAGGATTCTCCATTGTTGGAGCTGTGGGCAAGACTCTGCATCTGGCTTGTGCCGGCAGACGTGAACATGGCAATCACGGCATCCTTTCCGAATCCGGCTGTGCCCTCCTTGTCGATGGCGCAGCTTCCACTGAATATAGATCCGAGACCGTCGGGGCGGATAGCTATCGGCTCATGGTTCCAGTGGATGAGGTCGGAAGATGAGGAATGTCCCCAAGTCATGTTCTGCCATTTTGAACCGTAGGGGTTATACTGGTAGTAGAGATGCCATACTCCATCCTTATAGAACATACCGTTCGGGTCGTTCATCCATCCGTAGAGAGGGGTGTGGTGGTATGCCGGACGATATTTCTTCTCCCTGTCGGTGGTATCGAAAGAGTCGGTAAGGTATATTCCATCCCAGCATACTGCGTCGGCAGCCTCTCTGACGGAGCTGCGTCCGTGAGGCGCAACTATGTCAAAAATCACGTCGTGACCTTTATATCTGGAGAGGTCGAAGGGAACGCTGTAGTCGGTTTTCGTATTTGCGAGACGCACGAAGATGGTCTCTGCAATCTTACCATCCACAAGCACGTTGATCCTTGCATCGTCAATGCTTTCCTGCACCGGAAGTACGATAAAATTCTTATCAGTGTTGACTCTTACAAGAGTGTTGTTCACTCCAAGATGGTCTATCCTCACCCCGTCCTGAGCGGCAAATGCGCCGGGAGCGAGAAGTATCGAAGCGCCTGAGATCATGGCGGCAGCGAGATGTCGGTTAATTCTATACATAGAGTTTTAATTAGATTTTACAAAAAATTTGAACCAATGAATCCGTATATCTTTTTTACCTTTTGATCCATACTTGCAGACTCATCAAAGAACTGCGAGATGGGAAATGCGTTTTCGATTTCAGTTGCAAAACTACTATATAATTGAGATATAGGATATAATAAATCGTGCGATAAGTATAAAAAATGTTGAATAGCCTAATTTTTAATAATAAATACCTTCTTTTTTATAGGATAATTATTAAATTTGCGGAATATAAAACCATAATTTGTTATCATGAAAATTCTATATAAGATATTACTGACCACACTTGCTTTATTGACTTTGAGTGCATGTGCCGACAATAAAAAATACCGAATAGGCGTATCGCAATGCAGTCAGGACGATTGGCGCAAGAAAATGAACGATGAGATCCAGCGTGAGATTATGCTTCATGAGGATGCCACTGTGGAGATACGCAGTGCCGATGACAATAGTGCGAAACAGATAGCCGACCTGCATTATTTCGTAGATAATGACTTCGACATAATAATAGTCTCTCCAAATGAAGCGGCAGCGTTGACCCCGGTGATAGATGATATATATAGGAAGGGTATACCGGTAGTGGTGTTTGACCGGAATATAAATTCCGACAGTTATACTGCCAGGATAGGGGTCAACGATTATGATCTCGGTAGGTCGGCGGCACACTATGCCATCAATATTCTTGGCAAGTCGCCCACGGCGATAGAGATATTCGGGCTTCCCGGCTCGACACCTGCGGAAGACCGCCATGTGGGGTTTGAGGAGAAGTTCCGCGCTAACGGAGGTGAGATATTGGGGAGCGCACCGGGGAACTGGAATCAGGATACCGCCGAGCACGTGGCTGACTCAATGTTGCGCCTGCACCCCGACGTGGATCTGATTTTTGCGCACAACGACCGTATGGCAATCGGAGCCTCTGAAGTGGCGAAGCGTCTCGGACGTGATTCAATACGCATAATAGGAATAGATGCAGCCCCGTTGATAGGGATTCAGGCGGTGGCTGACGGAGTGATTGATGCCACTTTCCTATATCCCACCGAGGGATACAGGCTTATCCAAACAGCCCTTGCCATTCTTAAAGGGGAGCATTATGACCGAGAGACTGTGATTCCGGCATCATCAGCAGTTGACAGCACTAATTCCGACATCCTGCTCCTTCAGAATGAGACTCTTGAAGCGGAGACCGACAAGATGACCTTGCTGAAGCGTCAGATAGATGATTATTGGGACCAACATTCCTCGCAGACGATATTGTTTTATGCGTGTATCGTCATTCTCGTCTTGCTATGCGGATTCATATTCCTTCTCTTGCGCACATTCTGGACTCATAGACGTCACCAGTCGACACTCCTGATGCAGAACCGTCTGCTTGAGGAGGAGAGAGACAAACAGAAGGAACTGAATGCCAGGCTTGAAGAGGCAACACAGTCGAAACTTGCTTTCTTTACAAACGTGAGTCATGACCTGCGCACTCCGCTCACCCTGATAGCTGAGCCGGTGGAGCAGCTTTCGTCAGCATCAAATCTGACCGAGCAGCAACACAAGATGATGAAGATAGCCGATAAGAATGTGAAGATTCTTTACCGTCTTATCAATCAGATTCTTGATTTCCGGAAATATGAGAATGGGAAGCTGGTGCTTCACCTTACGGAGATTGATATCCGCAAGTCGGTGGAGGATTGGATGGAGTCATTCCGGCAAATTGCACGGAAAAGGGATATGCGGCTTACGTTTGAGGATTCTGCGCCTTCCGGACCTCTGGCTATAGCGGTCGATGCGGAGAAATTGGAGCGTATATTCTTTAATTTGGTGTCGAATGCCTTCAAATACACCAGGGATAACGGCACGATAACCGTTAGCCTGTCGGAGAAGAATGGGAATGTGGTTCTGAAGGTGGCGGATACGGGCGAGGGTATCAGCGAACGCGACCTCGACAGAATCTTCGACCGTTTCTATCAGGTAGACAGGGTTAAGCCACGTGGTTCCGGCATTGGTCTTTCGTTGGTAAAGGCATTTGTGGAGCTGCATGGAGGTGAGATCAGCGTTGAGAGCGAGATCAACAAAGGTTCGGTTTTCATAGTTACTCTCCCGATGCGTCATGTGTCGTCTACGGTAGAGTCAGTGGAGAAGAGCATAGAGTCGTCAGACGTTGTGGCAGAGCTGGATACGATAGAGGATGCAGAGGTGAAATTTGAGGATGACAAGCCGTTGCTTCTCGTCATAGATGATAACCGCGACATACGCGAGATGATAAGGGAACTGATGCAGAAGGATTATAACGTGATTACGGCGTCAAATGGTGCGGAAGGTATAAGGCGAGCCACGAAATACGTGCCGGATCTAATCATCTGCGATGTCATGATGCCCGGCATGGATGGAATGGAGTGTTGCCGCCGGCTGAAAGGTGAGGTCTCCACGTCGCATATACCTGTGCTTATGCTCACGGCGTGCTCGCTCGATGAGCAGCGTGCGGAGGGGTATGACAGCGGAGCCGACGGCTATCTGTCGAAACCATTCTCCTCACAGGTGCTCAGATCAAGATGCACGAGCCTGATAAATAACCGCAGACTGATAAAGGAGTTATGGACAAATCCGGCAGAATCCGTTCATACGGTCAATAAGGTTGTGTCGGAAGAGAAGAAAAAGATTTCAGTCACCTCATCGGAAGTGGATAATGCCTTCTATTCCCGTTTCCTTGAGATATTTAACGAAGAGATGGGTAATGCGGATCTCAGTGTGGATAGTGTGGCAGCGAAGATGGGACTTGAGCGCACGCAGTTCTACAGAAAAATCAAGTCGCTCACCAATTATTCCCCCGTGGAGCTTATGCGTCGGTTGCGACTGAAGAAAGCTCGCCAACTCATCACAGGCACAGAGAAGAACATCAGCGAGATCGGCTATGAGGTGGGTTTCTCCACTCCCGCCTATTTCACGAAATGCTATCGTGAATCCTACGGAGAGACACCCTCCGAGACGCGTTCGAAAATGCAATGACACCCCATCATGTAAGAGTGGCGTATCATATATGAAAAAATGCGATATTCTGAGCAGAATATCGCATTTTTTCAGGTGTCATACTCCCGTTATATGGAGATATGAGGTTTGGAATAATTTGAAATCAATGTATTCTCTTAAGATTCCTTACCTTGACGTCTGTCGAGTTTCCTGAATCCACAATATCATAGATACTGCCGGGGAATACAATCGCGGTCATTGCCATTGCACCATTCTCAGAGAAAACCTCTATCGAAGAACTGTCGACATATATGTCAAAAGTCACGAAATCATTCTCTGTATTCAAAGGAGCCTGTATGGCAGGGATTGAGAAAGTATTGTTGAAGGATACGTTGCCCGTAGAAGCGTTGCGTCTCATCAGGAGTTTCTTCGCCCCGGCATTCAAGATGAACTCAGCCTTCTCTCCGGCATTATTCCTGAGAGTGAATGAGCCGTTTTCAGTAGTCGGGAGCGTGATTCTCAGATGATAAGCCTTGTCAACGCCCATCTTGACACCGCTTGCCACATCGTTCCAGCCATCGGCGATTCCGTTGATTTCATCCACTACGGTAGAGGTGAGTAACGGTCTCCCTTCGTATGAAATAAGCTTCAGCTCACGCGGGAGAGTCATTGCGCTTCTCCACACGCTTGTCGGAGTGGCACCGGCATAATTCCAGTTGTTCATCCATCCGATAAGCAATGTGCGGTCGCCTGTATTGCTCCAAGTCACGCCGGCATAGTTATCCGGACCATAGTCAATCCATTGAGGATAGTCAAGCGATTCCGGAGAGAAGGTTGCCCCGTCGAAATCACCCACGAAATACATGGTGCCTGATCCGCCGCACGGACCACCGGGATTGACACTCACGAGCAATACCCATCTTTCCTTACCGTCAAGCGACATTCGGAGAAGATCCGGACATTCCCACTGCCCTTTGTTGCATCTCTCGATCGGCGATTTGAACTCGCTGAGGAATTTCCAATCCTTCAGGTTTTCCGATCCCCAGAACTCAATCCCATAGTTCCAGCCTTTGGCAAGACACATCACCCATTTGCCGCTCTCTTCGTGCCAGAACACTTTCGGGTCGCGGAAGTCCTTTAAGGAGCTTGGGATTACGGGGTTCCCCTCATATCTGGTGAAAGTCTTACCGTTGTCAAGACTGTAAGCCATTGACTGCTGTTGGAATTCGGCTGCCGAAGTATAGAAAACCACCATTGCATTCTGACCGAATCCGGCAGTATTGTTCTTGTCAACCACGGCACATCCTGAGAATATATCACCGAGTTCGTCACGCTTGAGAGCCACAGGTTGCTCCTCCCAATGGATCATATCGGAGCTTGTGGCATGTCCCCAGCTCATGTTTCCCCAGTCATTGCCGAGAGGGTTATGCTGGAAAAACAGGTGGTAGGTGCCATCAAGGAATACCATTCCGTTAGGGTCGTTCATCCAGTTCTTTGCTGGAGAGAAGTGAATCTGCGGGCGGTAGAGTTCCATGTAGTCACTGCTGCTGCCTTCGTCCTCGGAAGGTTTATCTCCGGGAACTTCGGATTCAAACGGAGGAATCTCCAAATCATCATCTTTCCCGCAAGAACTGAATGACGAGAGTAGCAACGTTCCTACTGCTAAGGCGTTGAGGAATGTGGATATTCTCATGATTAACGTGTTTTAAGATATTCTATAGAGTTCTTTGCAAGTTTCAGCACATTATCCTGATAGATATTGTTGGAGGGATATGCTGATACGTCGGGAGTGCCGTCGGCATTCTTCATTGAGAATTCACAACCGCCGTTACCGATGCAGAGGACAGTGCCTTTGAAATCAGTGTTGCCTTGCTGAGCCTCCCATACGTTGAGCTGTGATACCCAATCGATTTGGGAATCCCATGTGCCAAGAGGATATATGCCATACGCGCTTGTCACAGAATTGTAGCAAGCCTCCTCCTGATTTCCGATACCGGTCAATACTGACGGAATGTTGAAGAATAGGCAGTTGTGGTCTTCAGTCCAGCCCGGACCTTTGAATGCAATTAATTTTGTACGGTCGTTGGAAGTCACTTCAAGACCCTTGTAGATCGGATGGGAAGAGAAATCCTTGTTGAAACGTCCGCCGGGGTTGAGCTGCACAGCCATCATCCATGTGTCGGGGTTCCATCCGCCTACGCCTGTGCCGATAGCATGGTCATTGGTGCGGAGCATGTCAGGCTCGATTCTGCCGAGATTGGCGATGTAGGGGGTAGCGTGGCTCCAAAGGAGGAGATTACCGCCGTTGGCATACCATTCGGAGATGACGGAAGTGGCATCAAGCACCACCTGGGGCATGTTCCATACCTCGTCCTCACCTACGCCTTCAAGGTCGCGTATCCAGAAGAGCACGCGGTAAGGCTCTATATCCTCCACGTCAGCTATGTCGCCGAAATAGATATATTTGGCAGTAGGATATTCATTCTTGGTCCAAAGCCATGCAGAAGCCTCGTCATCGTCGCCGTTGGCAATCAATTCCTCTTCAGTAGGATAGATGCTTAGGAATCCGATTGCAGTCTTACCGATACGCAGGGATCCGCTTACCGGCAGAGATGAACCCTCGTCATTCTGAGCTACGAGAGTCACGCTCCATTCCTCACCGTAATTCACGTTCGGGATGATATAGGAAGTGGCGTCGCCTGAGATATTCTCACTGATACTGCGAACTCCGTCGGTGGCAGTCAGATTGATGGAAGTGGCGGTCTCATTCTTATTCCATTCCACTTTCGCGTCATATCCACCGCTTTTCTCCAATTGCGACATTGATATGCCGGAAATCTTCGATGCGCCCGGACGCAGATAATGCTTCACGACACCGGAAGAGAAATTTGTGCCATCGGTGAGCTTGAATACGTAGGTGTAGTCAATGTTCGTGTCAATGTTTTTATGAGAATAGCTGTTGCCTTCCACGATCTCATTTGACGTGAGTGTCTGACCGTTGTAGATTGCCACCTGCATTGATCCGGAAGTGCCTGACCAGGTCCACACATAGTCATTCCCCTGAAGGTTTCCGCTTATTGCGCTTTCCTCAATCGGAGCAAGCTTAGGGGCGGACTTGTCGATATCTTTATCCTGACATCCGGCAAGAGAGATGCCGACAACTAAGGATGCGAATATATATTTTATCGTTTTCATTCTGTTTAAACTGTTAAGATTGTTAAGATTAATCAATTATATCCCTTGTTCTGCACGTACAATCCGGGCACGTAATAAAGCTGGTTGTAAGGGATAGGATAGAACTCGTTCTTTCCGGGAGTGTAGTGTGCATCCTGATAATATTGTCCGTATGCAGTGCCCTCGTAAGTGGAATCCTTCTCTTTCTCGAAGTATGCATTCAAGACAGTTGAAGCCACACCCCAACGACGGAGGTCAAAGTATCTGCTGCTCTCCATAGCCATTTCAAGACGGCGTTCCCAACGTAGGCGTACACGGGCTTTATCCTTATCAGAGAAGTCGGATGATGGGTAGAGAGCGATCTCACAGTAATTCTTGGCATAACCGATATGCTTGTCGATTGAGTTGGCGGCACGCTGACGGATGTCGTTGATGATTGTGCGGGCCTCTTCCAGCTGACCAAGCTCAATGAGAGCCTCTGCACGCATCAGCATAACGTCGGTATATCTGAATACGTAATCATTGGTGGCGAAAGCCTGCCATGAACCCTCGAAAGTCTCTCCGGCACTACGCTGCGGCACCTCCTTAAGTGAAGTGAAGTAGCCGTATGTGTTGGGAGTTCTGGAATTCTGCATTGTCATCATGTAGCTGTCTTCATATTTGTAGGGGAATGAAGGCATGCCGACAGTATGGAACAATCTCGGATCCCATTTCTGAGCTGACTGAACACCGTTGACCGGATATGCGTCGCTGTCGTCATAGCTGTCAAACATCGGCAGACCATCTTGGGTCTTGTAGGCATTGACGAGATCCTGCGACGGTTTGTGGAAGTCCCAACCGCAAGACCACATACCCCAGCAGCCGTTAAGCATGATCGACCAGTTTGCACGTCCGTAGCGGGTATTGTCTTCAGTATATTGCGAAGTCTGCACGGCAAACACTGACTCTGAGCTGTTCTTATATTCCGGAAGGAAAATATCGCCGAAATCAGCAAGATAGCCATACTTGGAGTTCTTAACCACCTCGGTATATTCCACCACTTTCTTCATGTAGTCTTCATTGATGAAATTTACGCCGGTGGCATCCTCATAACCGTTGCCCCATGCGAGGTTGAGGTAGCATTTTGCGAGATAGGAAGCGGCAGCCACTTTGTTGGCACGTCCGCCGCCGTCGGTCACTTCCATCGGGAGGGCTTCATAGGCGAGTTCAAACTCATGGATAACCTTCATGAAAAGCTCCTCGTATGTAAACTGGTCATTACGTGTCTGTTCCTGGGTATTGTTGACGAATACCTCCTCGTCAATCCATGGAATCTGACGGAACATGGTCACGAGTTTGAAGTAGCTGTGACCTCTAAGGAAATGCACCTCGCCAACGCGCTGTTTTGCAGTGGTCTCACCGAGTTTCTCCACACCATGCTGCTGAAGGGCCACGAGCGCACGGTTGCATCGTGAGATGTTGCAGTAAAGGCGATACCAGAGTTCATCAAGCTCACCGGGAGTGGAAGTCAGGGTTGACCATATCTCCATGGGATGATAGCCGGTGTCGGTTGTTCCGCCGCCACCTTTCAGGCAGTCGTCGCTTGAAAGGTCGCCGTATGGCCAAAGGTTGAACGGATAGGTATACCAGCAGTCGCCAAGAGAAGCGTAAGCGGCATTCACCATTTTGTCAGGCTGAGAGTAGGCGAGATCGCCGTCGACAACTCCTGTAGGGGGTACGTCGATGAAGTCGTTGCAGGCGGAAAGTCCGAGTGCAAGGAGAGATAATGTATATAACTTAATAGCTTTCATGTGAATTATTATTTATGAGGAATATTTAGAGAGGTTAGAAATCAAGTTGAAGACCGAAAGAGACGGATGTCGGGATAGGATATGCCCAGTTGGGGTTCTCCGGATCCGTGCAAGTGAGGCTCTTACTCTTTATAGTCAGCAGGTTCTGACCTGATACGTAGAAGCGTGCACGGCTCATGCGAAGTTTTTCAGCCACCTTTGACGGCAGATTGTAGCCGATCTGAAGAGTGCGGAGCTTAGCGTATGATCCGTTCTCCACGAAGTAGGTTGATGTGCGACCCTCGTCACCCTTGTTGTTTGTAGTCAGCATAGGGATTGTAGAGGAGGCATTTACTTTGGGAAGCCAGCCGTCAAGCACACGCACACCCTTGTTACTGCCTGCGTCGGTAACGCTCCAGAAGTCGTTCTGGAATTTCTGGTTGTTGTAGACATCCTGACCGAGCACACCCTGCCAGAACATCTGGAAATCAAAGTTCTTATAGTTGAGTTCCACATTGAGACCAAAAGAGAGGTCGGGCACCGGATTGTAGATCCAGGTCTGGTCGTCGGCAGTAATCTTTCCGTCGCCGTTAAGGTCGGCATATCTCATGCCACCCACGCGGGCGTTATCCTGACCGTAGGCGAGCACTTCATCCTCATTCTGGAAAATACCGTCAAACACGTAGCCTACGATTGAACCGTAGGGGCGTTTTGCCTGCACGAGGTTCTCTGTAGTGGTGTGGGCGTAAGAGCCGGTAGTGGTGGAGGGGAGGTAAGTCACCTTGTTGCGGAAGAAGTCGAAGTTAAGAGATGCGCTGTAGCCAAGACCGCAGGCGAGTTCGTCTCTCCAGCCTACGAGCATTTCCATACCCCAGTTGCGCAGAGAGGGACCATTCAGCCATGATGCGCCACCTTCACCCATTGCGCCCAGATAAGCGGGGGCGATAAGCATATCCTTCACATCCTTGATGTAGAAATCAAGAGAGCCATAGAGCTTGTTGCGGAACAATCCGAAATCTGCGCCGGCATTATACTGTATCGTGGTTTCCCATTTAAGGTTGGGGTTTGCAGTCTGGCTTGCAAGATAACCGGAGGGGAATATACCGCTCTGTTGTAGAAGAAGGTCGTAGGCAGTGGAGGTCACACGGTCGTTGCCGTAATCAGCCACATAAAGAGCATAGCGGGCAGTGTTGGAGATAGCCTGATTACCGGTCTTACCCCAAGACAGACGGATCTTGAGATCGTCGAGCCAGCTCTTGTCGATGTTCTCTGACAGACGGTAGCCGAGAGTGGCAGCGGGGAATGTACCATATCTGTTGTTGCTGCCGAATCGTGAAGAACCGTCATGACGGATCGTGAAAGAAGCGAGGATAAGGTCGCGCCAGTTGTAGTCTACTTTTCCGAAGAAAGATACGAGAGCGTATGCCGACTTGTTACCTGTTGAACGCTCCACGCCTGAAGAGGCATCCGGATACATATAGTCAGGAGTCTCGATATCGTAGTTCTCATTGTAGCCGGAGAAGTCGATTCTGCTCTGGCGGAACATTTCCATACCGGCGAGCACCGTGAAATTGTGTTGGTTGTTGAGAGTGAAGTTGTAGTTTGCGGTGTTACTCCATGTCCATTTTGAGTCGTTGGCCTGCGATAGTGTGGTTGAGTTGGTGTCGTTGTTCACGATATCGCTGTTGAACGTATAATTGTAGGAGTGGATGAAGGCTGCATCATAGTCCAGACCGAAGTTTGAACGGAGAAGAAGACCCTTTATAGGAGTGATGTCGATATAGGCATTGCCGAAGAGACGCCATACGTTGAGGGCATTATCCTTATTGAAAGCGAGTTCACGGAGAGGGTTCTGACGGTCGGCCATACTTCCTACCGGACCGGCATAAGTTTTACCGTCGATCTCATATACCGGCACTATTGACGGCATCTTCAATGCGTTTTCAAGAGGCTGGCAATCCACCTGGTCGGTATATGTAAGAGTGAAATTCTCACCAACAGTCACTACCGGAGAAATCTTGAAAGAAGTGTTCATTCGGGCGGATAGATTCTCGAAGTTCGTATATTTCAGGATACCTTCATTCTTCTTATATCCGAGAGAGAACAGGGCAGTGGCTCTTTCAGTGGCAGTGGATACGGAAGCGTCATAGCTCTGAAGGAAACCGGTGCGGGAGATTTCGTCAAGCCAATCGGTGTTTGACATTTCCATAGTCCTCTTGGCATTGATGAACCCGTCGTAATAACCATGCACGGTGTAGTTGTTGTAGTTGCCGGTTCTGTAGTCATATACGCTGATGGGGAATCCGGAAGAGGCATTCAGGTTAAGACCGTAGCTTGAAGCATACGCCACAGGATCAAGACCGTCGTTAAGTGCAGCCTGAGCCATAGCGGTGGCATAGCCCTGAGTGTTGAGGAGTTTCATCTTTGATTGAGATGAATAGAACTGTGCAGTCAGGTTGGCTGAGAAGTTTACGTTTACTTTCTTCTCCTGGTTGAGTTTACCTTTCTTAGTGGTGATGATGATGACGCCGTTTGCAGCACGCGAACCGTAGATTGAAGCGGAAGCCGCGTCTTTAAGCACCTGCATACTCTCGATATCATTCATGTTGAGAGAGTTGAGGGAAGCGGTTGTCGGCACTCCGTCAATCACGAAGAGAGGGTCTTGCGATGCATTGAACGAACCGATACCACGGATTCTGACAGAACCTGTTCCACTCGGCGAACCGTTGCCGGTGACGGTCATACCCGGCACTCTACCTTGGAGAGCACGCATCGGGTCGGTGTTGGCATTGGTCTCAAGGTTCTTCGTGCTCACGACAGATACCGAACCGGTAAGGTCGGCTTTCTTCACTGTCTGATAACCCACTACTACAAGCTCGTCAAGAAGCTGCTCATCCTCCCCGAGGACAATATTCATCTCAGGGGTGGCCTTTAAAGTCTGAGACTGGTAGCCGACATAACTGAAGGTAAGTTCAGAGCCTTCCGGCACAGAGATTTCAAAGTTGCCGTCGATGTCGGTGGCGGTACCTGTCTTGGTAGCACTGCAGAATACAGATGCTCCGATTAGTGGCTCATTGTCGGTTTTTGAAATAACCGTCCCATGCACACTGATGTTTTGCGCTTGCATTGCTATTGTAAAGAGGAATAGCATCAATGCAGTCAGGATTGATTTTTTCATGTGTTGTGGTTTTGTAATTTTGTATTTAGTTCATGGAATAATTCATGAGGTCGGGATTGATTCCCGATGCAAAATTAGAGAATAAGAATAGGGGTGGATATAAGATATGTTGTTAAAGATATTAAATAAAAGAGGATAGTTATTTTTTATAAATAAAAGGCGTTTTTTTTATATTTCGCCGTTATGCGTATGGTTTCGGACCGTAATTTATGGTTGAAATTCTTATTCCGGAACCCACAAAAATATGCTCCGCAGCCTGCGGGATCTGTTTTAAAAGTATAAAAAAATCGGACTGGTAAAAATCGTGATAGGAGTATAACAGACTGTTTAAGTGGCTCAATTTTAAAAATATTCGGGAATTTGATACAACAAATGTTGTATATTATATAAAAAAACAGGATTCCTGTTAATTTTGATATATGTGTCAACATAAATTATATTTATAAAAATAAAAGCATGTTAATTTTGCGGCAGAAACATTAACCAAAACTAACATAACATGAAAAAAGGAATCCTTACAGCGATCATGTTCTTCCTTACGGCGGTCATGATTCACGCACAGGAAATCAATGTGCAAGGGACAGTAATTTCACGTGTTGATGATGAGCCGCTGATTGGGGCTACCGTCATTTGTGAAGTCAACAAAAAAGGTGTTGCCACAGATATAGAGGGCAAGTTCAGTATGAGCGTTCCGAAAGGATCGGTATTGAAAGTCTCATACGTGGGTTATCAGACAGTAGAGGTCAAGGCAGAGCCGGAACTGACAATCTATCTTGATGAAGATTCCGGGCTTCTTGATGAATTGGTGGTGGTAGGCTACCAGACGGTGCGCAAGGCAGATCTTACCGGAGCCGTATCGGTGATGGATATGAAAGATCCATTAAGTGAAAATTCCGGCAATATCATGAGCTCCATGGCAGGCAAGTTGCCCGGTGTAAATGTAGTTCCGGATGCGGCTCCGGGTGGCACAGGCTCAATCCGCGTGCGCGGTATGTCTACTGCCAACTCAAGCAACGATCCTCTCTACGTGATAGACGGAGTACCGACCGACAATCTCAACTGCATTAACCCTAACGATATTGAGACAATGCAGGTGCTTAAAGATGCCGCCTCTGCCTCTATATATGGTTCGCGTGCGGCGAATGGCGTAGTCATCATCACAACGAAACATGGCAAAGGTGATCGTCTGTCGGTTAACGTCAGCTATGCACTGAGTGCGCAGACAATAGCCAAACGATATGATATGATGAATGCCGACCAGTGGGGACAGGCTTACTGGATTGCTTCACGCAATGCAGGGATGACACCCTCGATACCTCTTTATGGTAGTGGTGAGACTCCTAAACTGGTGGAATTTATCAACGGAGATAAAAACTATCCGACCACCAACACCGACTGGCAGGATCAGGTCTATCAGACGGCATGGACAAACAATCTGACGGCATCAGTATCCAACAATACGGAGAAATCGTCAGTGCTCTTCTCAATGAACTACATCAACCAGACAGGTAACATCGTCTCTTCATTCTATCGTCGTTACTCCGCACGTCTCAACACACGTTTTGATTTCGGCAAATATGTGACCGTAGGTGAGAATGTGGTTATTGCCAACTGGAAAAACCGTGGTGTGGATGTGGCAGGCGACCGTGGCATACCATTCACTGCAATGAGCCAGCATCCCGCACTCCCGGTAAGAGGACTTAACGGAGATTGGGCACGTCCGATGGAGTTGATAGGGTCAGACCTTGCCAACCCGGTGCAGCTGATCAATAATGCAGAAGACAATGACCTTCAGAGCTGGCGAATACTCGGCAACGCATTTATCGAGGTGAAACCGATTGAAGGACTCGTATTGAAATCAAATATCGGTATCGAGCATAGCCAATATTTCAACAATACTCTCGGACGTCGTGTGAATCCGGGTGATGTCAACAGTATGAGTTCTGTATATGGTCAGGGCGACACTTGGACATGGACCAACACTGCAAACTATAACAAGACTTTTGGAGAGAATCATCATCTGACAGCTCTCATCGGTAGCGAGGCTATCGGCTACACATTTAAGGATCTCTCCGCTTCACGTGAGGATTACATGTTTGAGGATTCTGATTTCATGCAGATAGGTTCCGGCTCCGGCACACGTAACAATGGCGGCGGTAAGACCCAGTGGAGTGTATTCTCATTATTCGGAAAGATTGACTACAATTATGCTGACCGTTATCTGGCATCGTTCACAATCCGTCGTGACGAGAACTCCCGATTTGCAAAGGGTCATCGTTCAGGCGTGTTCCCCGCAGCGTCACTTGCATGGCGTCCGACGGCAGAATCATTCTGGCCTGCCAACACAGTATTGACCGATCTTAAGATCCGTTATTCTTGGGGTCAGAACGGTAATGCCAATATCCCGCCGCTCTATCCGACATATTCCACATATATCTATAATACCGGCAACGGTGCGTATGATATAACCGGCACCAACTCACAGACCCGTCCCGGCATCACCCTTGCCGCCTCCGGCAATCCGGATCTGAAATGGGAAACTACAACGCAGAACAACATCGGTGTGGACCTTCAATTTCTCAGCGGAGCAATCAATCTTACGGCTGATTACTATATAAAGAAGACCACCGACATGCTTACCATTCCGCCGGCACTTGACGTGGCAGGAGAGAATGCGGCTATATGGCTCAATACAGGCGACATGAAGAATACCGGTTGGGAAGTTTCTCTCGGATATACCAGTCCATCTTACGGCGATTTCTCATGGAATGGATCTCTCAATATCTCGCAATACAAGAATAAGCTTGTCAATCTGAACTCGGTTCAGAAATTTATAGGTGGTGACGTTCGTCTTATCCCCGGTCAGGCAATGGGTGTCTACTATGGTTATGTGTGCGACGGAATCTTCCAGAATACAGCAGAAGTGGCAAACCATGCGACACAGAACGGTGCTGCTCCAGGTCGTTTGATCTACCGAGACCTTGACGGCAACGGAGTGATAGACGACAACGACCGTTGCATCATAGGCAACCCGAACCCGGAGATCTCACTCGGTCTTAATCTCGGATTCCGCTACAAGTCATTGTCATTGGATATGTTCTTTGCAGGCGACTTCGGACAGGATATCATCAACCACATGAAACGCCAGCTCTACTTCATGAACTATGGCAACCTCACTACTAACCGCAGCGTTGACGTTCTCAATGCATGGACTCCCCAGAACACCGGCAGCGACATCCCGGCACTCTCTCTTACGGATGACAACAATGAGTCACGTTTCTCAACGTATTTCATCGAGAATGGCTCTTATATGAAGATGAAATATCTGAAACTGTCATACTCTTTGCCGGAGTCAGTCTACAAGGTTATCGGTAGCCAAGGCATCGACATCTACGGACAGGTAGAGAATGTGTTCACACTTACCAAATACAAAGGACTGGATCCGGAGATTCTCCCCGGCACTTATGGCTCACTGACCGACAACGGTAGCTATCCACGTCCACGCACATACACAATCGGTGTAAACGTACAGTTCTAACTTTAAATTGACATCAACATGAAAACAATAAAGAAAATACTCAAAACGACAGCATATAGCGTGGCTGCCATCACAATGGGTATCGGTGCGACATCATGCGACAGCATGCTTGACACAAAGCCACAGGGTTCGTTCACATCCTCACAGATAGGGGAGGATGAGGCTATCGACATGATGACTTCGGCGTATGCCACATTATTGTGCCACTATTTCGGAAACAATGAGTCGTTTGCCGGTCCGATCAACAACTGGGTCATCGACCTCCGTTCGGATGATGCGCTAAAAGGTGGCGACGGTGTTACAATGGAAGGCTACATGCATCAGCTTGAAATCGGCAATGTGCAGAGCGACAACGATGTCATCAATTTCAAATGGCGCAACAATTATTTCTCCATTTCCCGTTGCAACACTGCGATCAAGGCTATATTGTCAGCCGGGAATCTTGCAGATGATGTGAAGACAGCTTACGTGGCAGAAATGAAGACTTTACGTGCTTATTACTATTTCGACATGTATCGTCTCTTTGCGAAATTCCCGTATTTTGATGAGACAGTGGCTAATCCGTCGGAATGTCGTGCCGATGAGTACACACGAGAGGAGATTGTAGGCTTTATAAAGGAAGACTTGCGACAGGCTTACCGTAATCTCCCGGAAAAGCAGGAAGAGGTGGGACGTTTCAACAGGAATGTAGCGGCTGCCATACTTGCGAGAGTGGATCTCTTCACATCCGATTGGGCAGAGGCAGAGGAATATTCAAACTATGTGATTACTTCGGGTCAATATCAGTTGTATACCAACTTCCTCGATATGTCGAAACCTGAGTTCAACAACAGTTTTGAATCAGTTATGGCGGTGCAGTTCTCGTCGGCAAATTCTCCTGACCAGTTCAACTTCAATAACTGTCTTAACTGCACATGGTCGGAAGGAAATCTCTATGGAAATGGCGACGACTTCTATCTTGCATCACAGGATCTTGTCAACGCATTCCGCACAGATGAGAACGGTCTCCCTTATCTTGACGGCACACAGAACTCAGAGAGCGTGACTACCGCCGACTATGCCGGCAATGTTGACCCTCGCCTTGATTTCACACTCGGACGTATAGGTATGCCATGGCGTTCTTACCAATATAATGAGAAATGGTGCCGCAATCTTGACCTCTACGGTCAGTATTCAGGCAAGAAGCCTTATCCCTCTCCTGATTCACCCTACGTGAAACCGGGTATCGTGCCTTGGGGTGCGTCATCACTCAACTACATCATCATACGCTATGCCGATGTGCTTCTGATGAAGGCAGAGTCTTTGATTGAGCAGAATAAGAATCTTGATGAAGCCCGCGATCTCATCAATCAGGTGCGTGCTAAGGCAGCCCGTTCGGTTGATGCTTCCTACACTCCGATTGACTGCAACCCGATGATAGCGAATTATGCTGTCGGTCAATATTCCGCTACTGCATGGAATCAGGATTATGCACGCAAGGCGGTTCGCCACGAACGCCGTGTGGAGCTTGCGATGGAAGGCTTACGTTGGTTTGACCTTTTGCGTTGGGGTAATGTCGTGGATGTCGTCAACAAATATTATCAGTTTGAGACTGCGTTCCAGCCGTATTATTCAACTGCAAACTTATCGGAGGATGAACTTTATTTCCCGATACCGTTGAATCAGAAGGACAATGCAGGCGATCTCTATAATTGATAACCGTAATCTAAACTAAGGAAACAGAAATGGCAACAAAAATAATATATGGTCTCAGTGTGATGACCTTAGCAATGGGAATGACATTTACCTCTTGTGGTGATTTTGAGCCGACAGGGTATGAGGCAACTCCCGATCTTCCCACTGTTAGGGATATGAAGGCAACCGTCAGCGGACATACGGTGAACGTGAGCTGGCAACTCCCTTCCGATAAGAATATCACAGGCGTGCAGTTCATCAAGAATGCCGACACCCGAAACCCGATAATGCTTGAGGCAAATGCCACATCATACGATGTAAAGGGGCAGCCTCTCGGAGTGGAGGGCTACTTTACAGTAAAGCTATGCTACGGAGATAAATACGTATCCGAGGGTGTGACAGTGACTGCAACATTGCCGGAAGAGCAGCTTGCAGGCGTGACTTCGCTCACTAATACAATTTCAGGCAGAACGGTCACACTTTCATGGGCACTTCCCTCAGCTTCTGGAATTACCGGAGTGCGTATATATCGCGATGGCGACGTTAGTGCCGCTGTGGTTCTCCCGGCGAATGCCACCTCTTATGAGATGAAGGCACAGCCGATGGACGTGGAGATGACTTATACGGTAGAACTGATATATGATGAATATTATCCTTCGGTGCCCTCTACCGTGAAGGCGACAGTTCCGTATATCGCGCCTAAGATGGCATACCTCCTTACCACGAATACATGGCAAGATCTTCCCGATGATGACGAGCGTGCTGCTGCATCATGGTTCGCTTCACAGGATAATGCAGAGTTTATCCAACCGTCGCAGATCGCAACCCTTGAACCGGACCTTTATCCGGTAATCTGGATTGAGATCGACCGCGTGGGTCTTCCTTTGGGATGGCAGAATCTTCCGGAAAATATAGTGTCGGATGAGGTTATCGCAGCATTGCGTGAATATTCTGCAAACGGCGGTAGTCTGTATCTTTCCAATATGGCGACTCAGTTGACAGTGCCGTTGGGAATCGTGCCCGATAATATGGCTCCGACAGTTTATGGCAATGGCGACGGCGGTTCCGGCGACGATGTGTGGGTCATCAACCCTTATCTCGGATGGGATTTCCGCAACGGTTCAGACCAAGGCTTCTATGATCGTACTGCACACGCTATCTATGATGGCTTGACCCTTGAGGATCCTAACGGCTACGGCTATGAGAATCTACCGCTTATCGGTCCCGGTCAACGCGAAGACCACAACTGCCTGTGGGATTGCAATATCTATGGACGCGGAAGCTATCCTGACGTAATCGCCAATTTTGAGGCAACTACCGGTTCGCTTGTGCTTGCAACTTGGGGTCATGTACGCGACCACTGTGTCGCCGGTCTGGTGGAATTCTATTCAAATGCCAACCACGGCAGATGTATCGCCAATGGTTTTGCGGCTTATGAATGGAATCAGAATTCCGGAACCAATCCTTATCAGCATAATGTGGAGAAACTCACTTCAAATATCTTGAACTACCTGAAATAATCAGGAATAAAACATCGTTATAGACATAAATTTGCAACCCCGGAAGCAAATCATCCGTATCGGATGGATGGCGTGGCTTCCGGGGTTATTTAAAATAAAGGAATCATATTATGAAAATAAGACAGATCATATTGCCGTCGTTGCTATTGTCAGGGGCTACTGTATCTGCTGATATAGTGGCACATTTTCCTATGGACGTGAAAAATGGCGAGATTACCGATGTCGTCAGCGGACAAAAATCTACAGTTGAAGGGAATTTCGTGCCGGAGAATCTGCCTGGTGCGGTAGGGGAGGCATTGCGTTTCGATGGCTATACTTCAAAGGTGACAGCGGTTCTTGGAGAATTATTTCCTGCCGGAAGCACACAACTCACCATGTCGGCATGGGTGGCACTCCCATGTTATCCGATAATCCAGATTGATACCGACACAAAAGAACAGACAGCAATAGTCAGCTGTCTTGATGAAGAGAATAAGACCGGCTTCGGATTCTATGTGGGGTTTGATGGGAAATACTCCTTCCGTTCCTACATAGGTGGATGGCCTGTGGATATACAGGTGGATAGTCCGTTGCCGGTGTATCAGTGGAATCATCTTGTAGCAGTCGTGGACTGTGCTGCAAAGAAAGCTGTGTTGTATAATAACGGTGAGGAGGTCGGTTCCTCAAAATGTACAGGTTCGTTCGGCTTCGCTGGTGGCAATCTCTATATGGGGCAATCAAAAGCCAGCCGGAAGAGTGGTCCGTTTGAACTGATGTCGTTCAATGGCTTGATAGATGATGTCAAGATATGGAACGAGGCATTGCCTGTGGAGTCATTTGCTTCCGAACGTCCGGAGAATCTTGCCAATCTTGATATCCCTGCATCCCGCTTTTCAGAAGACTTGTTGCGTCCTCATTTCCATGGGATGCCGGCAGCGGGATGGACCAACGAGTGTCATGGCATGTGGTATTCCGATGGCAAGTATCATCTTTTCTTCCAGAAGAATGCGGATGGTCCGTATATGGCACGTCTGCATTGGGGGCATATCACAAGCGAAAATCTATGTGAATGGCAGGAAGAACCTATTGCTATCGCGCCGGGAGAGAGCTACGATATAAAGGGATGTTGGAGCGGATGTGTGTTTGCAGATGATGAGATTACCGGAGGAGAACCTAACATACTCTATACGGCAGTGGATTATGCCAAGGCTACTATTGCTCAGGCTGCTCCCAAGTCGGAAGATTTAATAGAATGGACGAAGTCACCGCGCAATCCGATAATAAGCGGGCGTCCGCAAGGATTGTCGGATGATTTCCGCGATCCGTATTTCTTCAGAAACGGTGATAACGCATATATTATCGTAGGATCATCAAAGAATGGGGTCGGAACCACTACTCTTCATAAATATCAGGGAGGTAATTGGTCGAATACAGGAGACCTATTCTTCACCGGTACATCCGTAGGTCAGGATGGCAAATTCTGGGAGATGCCGAATATTACGGAGATGTCTGATGGCAATTGGCTGTTTACAGCAACACCGCTTGAAACCTCGACCGGAGTACATACCCTATATTGGACAGGCTCGATAGACGGGGAGGGTCATTTTGTGCCGTCATCAAATTCTGCCACTCCGAAGAATGTTGAGTTGATTTCCAAGGATGGTTTCGGATTGCTTTCACCCACCATATATAAGCATGACGAAAAGGTGATAGCTCTGGGAATTGTGCCGGATAAATTGCCGTCGTCTACTAATTGGAAACTTGGATGGGCACACTGCTATTCGTTGCCACGCGAGTGGAGCCTTAATTCGGAAGGAGTGCTTGTGCAGAAACCATACGAAGGCTTGAAAGATATGCGTTCGGATGCAAATGTTTCATTTAAGGATTGTAAGATTTCGGATGTCATGCCACTTGATGGTGTATCAGGCAGACGGGTGGAGATGCTCGGACAGTTTCAGGTAGGAGCTTCTGCTTTTGGATTTAAATTCTTCAAGGGGGCTACCGGAGAAGCAACAATAAAATATGTGCCGTCAAGCAATGAACTTGTGATTGACTTCACTCAATTGCGTCGCCTTGTCAATGACAATGGGGTGTATGACGGAATCTACAGGGCAGTGCTTCCGGAGCGACTTGCGGAAGGGTCAGAGATGAAGATGAATGTATTTATTGATGGATCCATTGTTGACGTCTTCATTAATGACCGTTGGGCAACATCCGTCAGGGTATTCCCGACTGAAGCTGATGCTGATGGTGTTGAGGTTTTCTCTGAGGGTGGAGAGGTGCATGCCTCCTCCATCGATGCGTGGGTATTGAAATCCGACAGTATTCATGGAGGCGTGTCGCTACCAGATGCAGACTCCTATAATCCGTCAAAAATTGTGGATGTGTATTCAATATCCGGACAATTAATAAGGAAAGGTGTGTTGCACTCAAATGCGATTGATGGTCTGGAGAATGGGATATATTTGGTAGATAATAGAAAAGTGTTGGTTCGTTGAGCATTTAATCTTATGCTCGACCCTATAAGTGTGTGACAAAAGGACAATAAAACTTTTGTCATACACTTATTTTTTTTTATGAGAGAAAGCCAAATTTTTTCATAGTTGAAAAAATAATGTTTAAATTTGCATTTCAAATGTGAAAAGATAATAACAAACCATCATGAAACTCTTTTATAACGTAAAGAAAGCAATTGCTGCGGCAGGGGTTATTTTGCTGACAGCCTCGGCAAGCTATGCGGCGGATTTGAAGTATATATTCTATTTCATTGGAGATGGAATGGGTGTAGCTGAGGTCACTAACGCACAGTGGTTTAATAAGGATGTGCTTAAGAGCGAGACACCGCTTCTGATGACCACTTTCCCTGTGGTGTCGATGATCACCACCCACTCGGCAAGCTCCGGCGTGACAGACTCTGCAGCGGCAGGCACAGCCTTGTCTACCGGTCATAAGACAAAGAACGGCATGCTCGGCATGAACGCCGATACAGTAGCCGTCACTTCCATAGCCAAGACACTCTTTGACAACGGCTATGGTGTCGGTCTCGTGACAACAGTGGCTATTGACGACGCCACTCCGGCAGCATTCTATACCCACGTGCCCAATCGCGGCATGTTTTATGAGATCGGAAAGGATCTTGCAGCCTCCGGCTACCAGTTTGCAGCCGGTGCATCCTTGCGTGGCAGACGTGATAAGAATGGTAAGGAGAACGACCTTATGGATCATTTCAAGAAGAATAACGTGGCAGTGAGCTACGGTATGGATGGCATTGACAAGAACGCTAAACGTCAGCTTGTGTTGAGTCCGTTCCATGAGAAGATGAATAATGAGATAGGCATGGCGATAGACTCCCTTGAAAATGCCTTGACCCTTCCTGAATTGACTCAGGCATGTCTTAACCATCTGATGCGCACGAATCCCAACCGTTTCTTCATGATGGTTGAGGGTGGAAGCATCGACCACAACGGTCATAGCAACGATGGCGGCTCTTCAGTTAGAGAGGTGAAGAACTTTGACAATGCATTAAAGATTGCATACGATTTCTATAAGAAGCATCCCAAGGAGACTCTTATAATTGTCACAGCAGACCATGAGACGGGTGGCATGTCGGTTGGATGTCAGTCCACAGGCTACAGTGTACGTCCGGAGATGGCACGCGGTCAGAAGATCTCGAAGGAGAAATTCGTGGAATACTGCGAGGAGATCATCGCATCCGGCAACATACCGGCATGGGATAACATGTATGAATATCTGAAAGATAAATTCGGATTCGACACAGTTATCAAATTGAGCGACAAGGAGATTCAGGCGTTGAAGGAGGAATATGCCATATCAATGATGAACAAGGATGCTTGGAGGTTTGGCGCGGCAGTGTGCGGGGTGATCAACACGAAGAGCGGTTTCGGTTGGACCACAGGCAGCCACACAGGTCATCCCGTGCCTCTCTACGTTATCGGCTACGGTGCGAACAACTTCTCCAACTTCAACGACAACACCGATCTGCCGAAGAAGATATTGAAACTGACAGGTAAAAAAGCAAAATAATTCTAAGTCCTTATTTACGAAATGTATATTATCCGACGTGTCCACAATCTGTGGGCACGTTTTTTTGACTGTTTTTGTCAAAAAGTAAATAACTAATTACTTTAAATAATATAAAATCATTATCTTTGTGGCATTGGAGATCAACAATAAATCGTATCATGTATAACTTATTGAAAGAAATCTTAATTCAGCGAAAATTGTATCTTGTATTTTTGATTCTATTCTTATTCCTCACAGGTTGTGGAAAGAAGAGTGAGGCAGAGTATAAGATAGGCGTGTCGCAATGCAGCAACGATGACTGGCGTATGAAGATGAACGGCGAACTACGTCGGGAGGCATTGATGTATGATGATGTGGAGATGGAGATTCTTTCGGCAGATGACAGTCCGCAAAAACAGGTGGCGGATTTGAGATACTTCATTGATAATGATTTTGATATAATACTGGTTTCTCCTACTGAGGGTGATTCAATAGCCCCGATAGTGAAGGAGGCTATGCAGCGGGGAATCCCGGTTGTGACGTATGACCGTGGTATTGACAATCTGGATGTAACGGCCCACATGGAGGTAGACAATTATGTGCTGGGGAAATCAGCAGCGGAATATGCCCGGTCTATTCTGAAAGATAATATCAACGTGATAGAGATAGAGGGGGTCAGAACGATGACACCTACAAAGAAGCGTCACGAAGGATTTCAGCAGACTCTCTCATCTTATCCCAACGTAAAGGTATTGACGTCGATATCAGGCAACTGGAAAGAATCGGAGGCTGCCCATATTGTGGATTCCCTGCTGAGAATCTATCCGCATACCAATCTTATATATGCCCACAACGACCGTATGGCTATAGGAGCTTCCAAGAGTGCTGTCTCAATGGGTAGGGATGATATAACGATAATAGGTATAGACGGTTCTCCGGAGATTGGAATCAAGGCAGTGTCGGAGGGTGTGATAGATGCCACATTCCTTTATCCTACGGAGGGGGAACTGGTATTCCGTATCGCTATGGCAGTGTTGAAAGGTGATAAATATGAGCGTCTTACCACAATAGTGCCGTTGTCACCGGTTGACAGGTCGAACGCCGACATATTGCTTGCCCAATACCGACTGATAAATAGCGAGGGGGAAAAGATAAATAAATTGAAAGCCACGATAGATGAATATTGGGAGCGACATTCCGCGCAGACTGTGGTGCTATATTCAATGATAGTGATTCTGGTGCTTCTTGGCGGCTTGCTCTTCATGGGCATAAGGATTTTCGTGCAGCATCGCCGACATCAGGCGCGTCTGATGGAGAAGAATCGTCAGTTGGAAGTGGAGAAGGAGAAACAGGAGCAGTTGTATGTGCGGCTTGAGGCAGCCACCAACTCAAAACTGATGTTCTTCACCAACGTTTCTCATGACTTGCGTACACCGCTGACGCTAATCTCGGCTCCGGTGGATAAGGTGGCAAATGAGGATTATCTGAGTCCGAAAGATCGTGACATGATGCGGCTTGCAGCCAAGAATGTCAGGATTCTCAAAAATCTGATAGACCAGATATTGGATTTCAGGAAATATGAGAACGGCAAGATGGAGCTTAATCTGAGTGAGACGGATGTATATCAGTTGGTAAGTAATTGTGTGGAATCATTCAAGGAGGAATCGAGGAAACGCGATATACGTCTTTCATTTGAGGCAGGGTTGACTTCTGCATCCTATAATGTGGCGGTAGACCAAGGTAAATTGGAGAGAGTGTTGTTTAATCTTATTGGAAATGCCTTCAAATATACGCCTGATAATGGTAGAATCAAAGTGTCGCTGAATATTAAGGATGATGTGATGACTTTATCGGTGGCGGATTCCGGTTGTGGAATATCGGAAGATGACTGCAAGCATATTTTTGACAGGTTCTATCAGGTGGATAAAGTGAACGCTAAAGGGTCAGGTATCGGACTTGCCCTGTCTAAAGGATTCATCGAACTTCATGGGGGAGATCTGACGGTGGAAAGCGAGCTTGGGAAGGGTAGCCGATTTATAGTCACGCTTCCGGTAAGGCATGTCAATAATGGAGATGGATTCCGAAATGACGGGCATACTGATGTCGTTGATAATAATGTTGATAACAGACAGCAATATGACGATAGATTTACGGCAATAATTCCGGAAGAGGAACTGAATCAGACTATTGACCCGGATAAACCGCTTCTCCTTGTCATAGATGATAATAAGGATATATTGCAGCTTGTCAGAGATATACTTGAGGATAAATACAGTCTTCTGTATGCCTGCAACGGTAAGGAGGGTCTAAGGATGGCGGCAAAATACGTGCCGGATCTTATCATCTGCGATGTCATGATGCCGGAGATGGATGGTATGCAGTGTGTGGAAAAACTGAAAAGTGAGATAACCACGTCTCATATTCCGGTGTTGATGCTGACGGCGTGTAGCCGAGAGGAGCAGAGGATAAAAGGGTATGAAAGCGGTGCGGATGCATATCTCCCTAAACCGTTTAATGCGGAGATGCTGATTGTGCGTTGTGCAAACCTTCTCAAGAACAGAAGGCTTGTGATGGATCATCTTGGCGAGGCGAGATATTCTGTGAAGCCGAATGTCGCCCCAAATAGGGAGCTGTCAGATAAAAAGACACCTATTGATATAGAGAGCGAGTTCTATTCGCGCTTCCTGTCGATAATACATGAAGAAATGTCTGACCCCGATTTGAGTGTGGAGAGCATTGCGATGAAGATGGGATTGGGTCAATCTCAATTTACGAGAAAAATCAAGGCACTCAGCAATTACACGCCTGTTGAAATCATACGTAAGGAGCGTATGCGGCGTGGTAGAAAATTGCTTATGACCACAGAAAAGAGCATAGGAGAGATAAGCTATGAGGTGGGATTCACATCGCCTGCATATTTCACCAAATGCTATAAGGATGAGTATGGAGAGACTCCAAAAGAGTCAAGAAGATAAATCTGTAATATAATATTTTGTCAATAAATCTTATGGAACCCAAAAATATGATTATACCGATGTTCGCTGTCTTGGCATTGAGTGCATTCGGTAATGACAGTGTGGAGACTGCCAATAAAGATTGGGAAGGCACGTCGGAATATTTCCAGCCGACAGATGCCGCCGGTTATGACATATTCTATAATCCGGCAGTGGGATATGTGGGCGATCCGATGCCGTTCTATGACCCGGTGAATAAGGATTTCAAGATCTTCTACCTTCAGGAATTTCGTCCCAATGCCGCCACGTTCCATCCCTTCTGGTGTCTCTCCACTACCGATGGAGCAAGCTATACGAATCTTGGCGAACTGATTCCCACCGGCACACAGACAGAGCAGGATGGTGCGCTTGGCACCGGCTCTACAATATATAATGAGGCAGATGGCACATATTACACATTCTATACAGGGCATTCCGTCAATGTGGCTGCCACCCGACTGGTGGAGGCTGTTATGCTGGCTACATCAAAAGACTTCAAGACTTGGGAGAAAGACAGCAACTTTTTCCTATCCGGTGAGGGTGAGTATAGCACTGCTGATTTCCGCGACCCATTCGTTTTCAAGAGTGACGACGGTAAGTTCCACATGCTTGTGTCTACTCAGAAGAATGGCAAGGGCGTGATTGCTGAGTATGTTTCCACCGATTTGAAAGACTGGGAAAGCAACGGTGTCTTCATGACAATGATGTGGGACAGGTTCTATGAGTGTCCTGATGTCTTCAAGATGGGCGATTGGTGGTATCTCGTTTATTCAGAGAAACATGCGGCAGTGAGAAGAGTGCAGTATTTCAAGGGTCGCACACTTGATGAGTTGAAGGCAACCACAGCAAATGATGCCGGTCTATGGCCTGACTCTCATGAAGGTATGCTTGATTCAAGAGCATTCTATGCCGGAAAGACAGCTTCTGACGGGGTTAACCGTTACATCTGGGGATGGTGCCCCACACGTCCCGGCAATGACAACACCAATGTCGGAGCATTCCCGGCGGAACCTGAATGGGCAGGTGCGCTGGTTGCGCATCGTGTGATTCAGCATAAGGATGGCTCTCTTACTTTGGGCGCGGTGGAAGGTATTGCCGACCGCCTTTCTAAAGAGGAGAATGTGAAGATAATGAAGCAGGATGGCAACGTCAGCGGCACCCCGGCAGATCTGACCATTGGTGAGGGTGGATATGCACTCTTCAACCGTCTTTCCTCCGAGAACAACATCAGCTTCAAGGTGAAGAGTGATAATTCAGACGTAAGATTCGGCATATCCTTCGGTAGAGGCAGCGATTCAGAGAAATACTATACGGTAATAATCAATCCCGAAGGTGAAGGACGCCACAAGATCAATTTTGAGGAGGAGGGTCCGGCAGGAATCGGATTCATCAATGGGGCAGACGGCTACGTATTCAACAATCCGACAGACAATGTATATGACGTGAGAATCTACACAGACAACTCAGTATGCACAGTCTACATCAACGACAACGTAGCCTACACGATGCGTATCTACGGCATACAGAAAAACTGCTGGTCGATCAATTCCTACAACAGCACAATCAAAGTGACGGATATCTCCGTTAAGCATTAAAGATTAAGACACTTCATAATAAGTTAGTATAACTTCTGTGTAAGCTAAAAATGAAGTCCGAATAACTTCAAAAAGCAAATATAGGCAGATAAATATCACAGGCAAGATATTTGGAAGTAAATGTTATTTGTTGTCAAAAATTAATTCAAAATTAAGAATTAATGAAAAGAATGTTATTTTTTAATAAATTTATAAATTAAAATAAATACATTTTGTAAAATCAACATAAAGAATTAAATTTGCAAAACAATTCTCTACGCGCAGAAGTCTGATAAGGTCAATTAAATTAGACTGAAGGGAAATGCGGGAGGGAAACTGACATATTTTAATGGAGCGTCTTTTGCGCTTCGACCCATGCCTGCTGAAACTTGGCGGTTAAGGTTATAGACATGGATTGAAGCAACAAAGATGCTCACGGCTGGTTATAGGCTGCCATATATTCTGGAGTAGAATTATGGAATAACTATATACCTACACGTGGGCTTCTGTGTTGCTTGTCCTTTCTATAACAGGCAACGCCAAGGCCTCAGCAGGTGGGACAAGCAAAAAAGTGGATCCCACGTTTTCTATTTTTTATGTCTTGTATTGCAATATCTAAATTTAACTAAATATTCAAGAATATATATACTCCGATGCCAGGGATTCAGACGGATTAAGAAATTGTTTTTAATTAACAATGGCACCGATTAATCTTCCATGGAATAAGCATGAAATTGCACTGCTCCTTGCCTATTGTATTATGATATATAATGGTGCGATTTCTATGAAAAATGCTATTTCGATTTTGTCGAAAAGGTTGCGTTATTCGATGGAGAAAATGGGAATCAAGGTTAGTGAAACTTATAGGAATGAAAATGGAATTGCTCTTCAGATACAATCCATGAATTGTTGTCTATTTGGAGCAAAAAAAGGAATTAAGTGCAAAACTTTGTTATTTAAGGATATTGCATCATTATATAATTCTGATAAAAAAGTATTTGCAGAATTATTGGAGTGTGCCATAAGGAAATATCCATTTGTAAAATTGGACGCAATATGTGATGGAACTGTTAACGTAGATTTAGTGGAATGTTATTTGAAAAAAATGCTGCATGATTTACAAAATAATAAAAGGAAAAATATAATAAAAAAAGATTCAATGATAGGTTCTACAAGAAAATATCCGATTATAATTAATTCAAATTATAGATATATGGATATGTGGGATAAAATGTTGGATAATATTTATAAATTTTTTAATCAAGGCAATAATAAATTTCCATTAGTATTATTATTTAATAGTTTTAGAATTGATCTAAAGAATATAAATGTTTGTAATATTGCCGAATTAAAGCAATTGCTTCAAGAAACATATCCATCATGGATTTTTATAGATTATAATATCATATATATAGACAAAACTCCATATTCAGATGAATATGCTAATACGATAATTGATAATCATGGTGAAGACGAGATTAATGAGCCGAAAAAACTTGTTGAGCCTAATGAAAAAATTGATTCTGAAAATGTTGCTGATGATTATTATGTTATTGAATTGAATAGTGATAAAAATGAAAATAAAAAAGCTATAGATTATGAATTAAGTACAAAGATTGTTGACTATATTAAGGAAAAGGAGATACAAAATATACATACGATACCAATTGTAAATATTTACTACGCATTTAAAGAGGATTTGATTCGGCAAGGAATAGGTAATGTATATGAATTGAAAAAAAGATTAAAGTGTACTTTCCCTAATTGGAAGTTTTATAAATTTGATATTATGATTGAAAGATCATATTCGAATGAATATGATGTACATTATTATGCAATATCTTCAAAGAGAAACTTAAATGATAAAGAGTCTGTTTTTTCTGACACTGATGATAAAAATGCAGATAAAGTTAAAAATTATTATCCTAAATTGACAAATTCCTTAAAGTGGAGAATAAAGGAAAGGGTTTCATTGACTCTTGCTGATCAAAATGTGGTGTCATTGGAAAATATATATATATATTATAAGAAGGAATTAAATGAAATTGGTATTTGTGGATATAATGATTTGAAGGAAATGTTGAATGTCGTATTCCCTCAGTGTAAATTTGATAAAAATAAATTAATATCAATAGAAGAAAAACAGCCTTCTAAATGTAATGATTTATCAGAAAATATATTAGGATATAATAACATACTTGCAAAAACGAATAAATTCCAAAATTTAGATAATCATAATGAATTAAAGGATAAAATTTATAGGTTTGTTATTGAAAAACAACAAAATAAAGCAGTTTCAATATCATTTAAAACTATTTATTTGGAATTTAAGCAAGATTTGGCTAAAAAAAGAATTTACAATTATATTTCATTAAGAGAAAAACTGAAAGAGTGGTTTAAGGAGTGGTCTTTTACAAGTAGTCATATTGTAATTTTAAAATTCAATCATGATAGAATTCCTCATGTTTCCAATGATATAGAAAGTAATGTAAAAAGGATTAATATTGTAAAATCAAAAATATCGGAAGATATAGATAAGCATACAATTGAAGAGAATGAAAAAGTTTGTTTAATAACAAAAATAGATAAGCAAGAAGACAAGGAAAATCAAAGTGTTTCTAACATCAAGGAGGATGCAACTTCGATGTTGGAAAAAGTACTTTATACGAAATTTGCTGTCGGTTATAGATTGGGTTCTATAATTGAAAGAAAAAAACTCATGCGTTTTTATAAAGAAATAAGCGGAGAGGATTTGGATGTCATTCCTGAAAATATTGATGATTTAGTATCAAAATATGGGATTGTTTATAATATTAAGGTCTATTTCCCAAAATTAATGCTTTCTGATAATTATCGGAATGCATTACAAAAATATATTACAGAATTATTTGATGGAGGATTAGAGTATATAGATTATTCAGTAATACTATCGAAATTTCATGATGAATTTTTAGATTCACAGATTGGAAATAAGGATTTGTTGAAAGAATATATGAATTATTATTTTCCAAAATGGATTTTTAAGAAGGAATATGTATGTGTTGATAGTAGAGTAGAGCCAAATGTTGAAGAAGAAGTTATTGCATTTGTAAAAGCACAAGGTTGTCCTGTTTCTGAATCTGCTGTAAAGACGGGATTATATCATATTTCAGAGGATAAAATACATCAGATATTTTCTTCCAATACTAATATTCTTATATCTACTTCTCGTTCTTCGGAGCGTTTTCATATAGATAATTTTGAGATAACTGATAATGATCTATTTAAAATATATGATATTTTGGATAGGGCAATTAAAGAGGAGGAATATATGAGTTGGAGTGATTTATGCTCATATATAAATAATAATATAAAATCAATTTTTTCTCAGAATCTTTTGATAAGTGAAATTGGTATCAGAAATGCGTTGAAAGTAATATTGGCTAAGAGATATAAATTTAGCGGTAATGTCATAAGTTTCATTGATCGGGATATTTCTGTAGAAAGAATTGTACAGAATTATATTAGAAATCATGACATATTTACTATAAATGAAATGTTAGAGTTGACGTCTAATTTTGGAACGTCATTATACTGGGATGTTATGCTTTCTTTGGCAGTAAGAATAAATGCCACAACATTTGTATCAAAAGAACATATTTCGTTTGATATTATTGGTATTGATAATCTATTGACAGATATTTGTGGCGAAGAATATATTCCTACGGAATCTGTTAATGAATTTTCAGCTTTCCCAAAATGTGGATATCAATGGAATAGCTATCTTTTAGAGAATTATGTGGCATGTTATAGTCATAAGTTTAAAATTATTCATAATGGTTTTCATCGAACAATGGTAAAAGGTGCTATTGTAAATAGAAAGTCAAATATATTGTCTTTAAGCGATATCATATTAGATATTTTAATTAAAGCTCCTAAATCATATTCATCTGATGAAATCATTGATGTTTTAAAAAATGATGGATATATTGCCCGAAGTAGATTTGGCAGTATTGATCAAATTGTTGAACGCGCCGCAATTATGCGACAAAATATTTAAATATAATGTATTCGTATTGTTGGGATCCAGAATCTGGAGGTATTATATTGAACAGTACTCCTTCTCAAATGAGCAGGGAGCCAAGACCTGTATATTATAAGGAACTTGATATATTAGGTTTTGATAAGTATTGGAAATATGAGAAGGATGATTCCGCTCCTTTTATGTGGGCTGAAGGTAATAGTTATTATTATCGAGGGCGACTTGTGGCTCAAACTAAGGGTGGTGCCCCATTTATAAAACCTGAGATAATAATAATAGATTTACCTGAGAAGAATGGTATGCCATTAAAACAAGTTGATATTCCGTTGATGGTTTCTAAAAATACGGATATTTTGGATAAATTGGAAGCCGAGACAATTAAAAAAATTTATAATACTTTTTTAAAATATCGAAAAAAAGTTGATATTTTTTATGTAGCTTTTAGTGGAGGAAAAGATAGTGTACTTGTTTTTGATTTAGTTCAAAGAGCATTGCCACATAATGATTTTAAAGTGCTTTTTGGAGATACTCAAATGGAATTTGATGATACTTATGAGCTAATTGATAAAGTACGAAAATATTGTGATGATAATAAAATTGAATTTCTCCATGCAAAGTCTGAAAAATCACCGGAATATACATGGAGATTATTTGGACCTCCCGCACAACGGTTAAGATGGTGTTGCAGTGTACATAAGACTACACCTCAAATTATTCTTCTAAGAAAAATTTTACAGAATAATCAGTTTAGAGGAATGGCATTTACTGGTATTCGGGCGGCAGAAAGTGCGTCAAGATCTGAATACGAAGAAGTGAGTCTTGGCGAAAAAATTAGGGGTCAATATAGTTCCCATCCAATATTGGAATGGGGAACAGCAGAGTTATTCCTTTATACATATAGATATAACTTGTTATTTAATAATGCATATAAGCGTGGTAATACAAGAGCAGGATGCTTGGTATGTCCATTAGCAGGTTATAAAAATATGTATATAAAGGAACAATTATATGGAAATTCAACTCATAAATTTAATCAAATAATTTTAGAAACAAGTGCAAAACATTTTGTTGATAAAAATAGTGAGTTGGAGTATATGAATATTGCTGGTTGGAAGGCAAGAAGAAGTGGTAGAGAGCTTATTAACTCAAAATTATTGATGCAAGAATCAGAAAAAAATGGTGTTTTAGAAATTGCTATCCCTATAAATTCTTCTTGGAAGGAATGGATTAAAACAGTAGCAAAATATGATTTTTTAGATAATAATAGGGTGAGATTATTTGTAAATGAAAATGCTTATATATTGAGTTCTATTATATCTGAAAATCAAGAAATATTTAATATAAAAATTGGGAATAGTAAGGATGAGATTAAATTAAAAAAATCGCTAAAAATTGCCTTAAGAAAGGCTGCTTATTGTATAAAATGTCAAGTCTGTCAGGCGAATTGTCCTTATGGATTTATAATTATGGATAGAAATGGAGTTAGCATTGACGATAAATGTTATAAGTGTCATAAATGTCATGATATTGATGATGGATGTCTAATGGCTAATTCCAATAGATTACCTCAAAAAGAAAATAAAATGGGAAGTGTTAATAGATATGCAAACTTAGGTGTTGAGTTTGGATGGATAAAACAATTTTTTAATAGACAAGAAGATTTTTGGGAAAATCATGAATTAGGTGCTAATAAAATAAAAGCATTAAATTCATTCTTGTCAGATGCATTGATTGTAGAAAAGAAATCAATAACTCCTTTTGGAAAATTAATTGCCAAATTGGGATGTGACAATGCTGTAGCATGGGGACTGATTGTTGAAAATTTGGTATATTCAGCTCAGTTTAATTGGTGGGTTAAATCTGTATCTTTTGATATAGACTATACTCCAGAAATGATTAAGAGTATGCTTGAAAATGAAACAAAAAATGTACAAACCCATGTAGTATCTGCATTTAAAAATATTTTCATTTCAAACAAAATTTTAGGGAAAGAATTAGGACTCGGTCTATGTGATTGGAATCTAAAAAATGACAAGAGACATCTGAATTCAATACGACGAATAGCTTGGAATGATCCTGATTCTAGGGTTATTCTGTATGGATTATACAAATTTGCTGAAGCGTGTGATAGATATTATCAGTTTACTTTAACTGATTTGCTTAATGACTCAATAGATAGAGATGGTATTAGTCCAACAAGAATTTTTGGACTAAAAAGAGATGAAATGATAAATATTTTGAATGGACTCTCAATCAATTATTCCGAATTTATTTCTGTATCTTTTACACTTGATCTTGATAATATCAATCTTCGTGAAGATAAGTCGTCAGATGATATTCTTAATCTATTTTAATCATGAATAAATATAGTGAATATTTTGATATTGACCCAGATTATTTTCCTGCGGTTAATAGTGATATAATTAAAAAAGAACCAGATTTGTGGAAAAAATTCTTTCCGCATGATTCTTTTGTGAAGCTAATAACAAATGTAGTAAATGTCTTAAACCGTTCAAGTAAATTAAATATTTGGGTTGAGGGGTCTTATGGGACAGGTAAGTCACATGCAGTAATTACTCTAAAGAAACTATTGGAAGCGAATTTAGAGGAAACAGAAGCATATTTTGACGAATATGCCACACTGAATTCTGATTTGAAAAAGAAATTTATTCTTGCAAAGCAGAATGGAAAAATTATTGTTGTCCATAGATATGGTTCTTCGTCTATAAATAGTGACAATGACTTAATCTTAGCTATCCAAGAAAGTATTGAATCTGCATTGAAAGATGAAGGTATAAATAATGTAGGTATAGATGCATTAAAAACATCTGTTATAAGATACCTTTCTGATCCAGAAAATAAAGCAAGTTTTGAAATTTATGTCAAAGGAAGTTATGCAGACCTTTTTGGTTGTGATGTGGATGCCATAATAAATAATCTTCAAGATTTTGAGGGAATTGCACTACAGGAACTAATGAGGAAAATTTTCAAGGTTGCAAATGAAAAACAGATTAGGGCATTTTCTCTTGATCCCAAAGGTCTCTGTAATTGGATTCATCATGTTATTGAAGAAAATAACTTGTCCGGATTAATTTTTATTTGGGATGAATTTACTGAGTATTTGATTAACAATCGCAATAGACTTACGGGATTCCAAGAAATAATAGAATTAAGTCAAACTGATAAATTTTGTTTTATTCCAGTCACTCATAAAAGTGAAGGTCTGCTTGAAGAGTCTATACGAAATAAAACAATGGGTAGGTTCATTAAGCCTACGAATCAGATTGAATTGCCGGAAAATACAGCATTTCAACTGATGGGTGCTGCACTTAAGAAAAAAGAGATATTGGAAGATGAATGGAATGAAATAGTAGAAGATTTACAATTTCGTACATGCGATTCAAGAAGAAAAATAAAGAATAAAGTGGGAATTAAGGATAATGAATTGAGGGGAATATTACCAATACATCCTTATTCTGCATATATCCTTAAGCATATATCGGCATCTTTTAATTCTAATCAAAGAAGTATGTTTAATTTTATTAAAAATAGAATTGAAGATTCTGATATTAAGACATTTCAATGGTTTATTGATAATGTTGGACCAGAATCAGAAAATCCATTTCTTTCAGTGGATTTTTTGTGGAGTTATTTTTATGAAAGTGATAGGGATGCTTTGACTCCTAATATTAGATTAATCTTGGATAATTATTCAAGATTGGCTGGCACTCTTGATAATACCGAAAAAAGGATTCTTAAAGCTGTATTGTTATTGCAAGCATTAGCGGTTAAGACAAATTATGCAGTTGAGATTCTATTGCCTAATGAAGAAAATATCAATATGGTATTTGAAGGATCTGATCTTGAAAATGGAGAGGCTGCCCGTTGTGCTGAAAAACTTGTGAGGGATAGGGTATTATTTAAGAAGAAAATTGGACGTGATAATGAAATATTTGCTGTCCTAAATGGCGAATTTGATTCTTCTCAGATTGATGAAAAGAAGAAGTTGTTTTTGAATAAACGAACAACTGATATTATTGAATTAGAACAATTTAATGATGTTCTGGAAATTCCAAATATGCTGAAATTACGTTATCGTATTGATAATGCAACCGCATTTAATTTGGATTTAAAATTTAATCAAATTCAGTCGAAGGCAGAATCTGATAATAGGCATATTTATGCAATTGCGACATTTGCTAAAAATCCTAGTGAGGCTACCACAATATCTCGAAAAATTATAGATTTGTATAATCGTAACATTGATTCAAATGTTATAGTGATTGATTGTAGTCGAACTTTATTTTCCGATAATAAATTTGATGAATGGGTAGATAATTCTGCTCAAGCTGCATATTATCAGGGAAAAGATAAAAGCATGGCAACTACATATCAAAATTATGCTAATAAGATTATTTCTGATTGGAAGACAAATATAGGAAAAGGCAGAATTGTTATTTGCGATGTAGAGAATCCAAATGGTGCAACTTTAGCTAATCTGGATTCCTTAATAGAGGAATTACGTCATATTTGTCTTAAGCGATATCGTTTGGGTTTGGAACACATGAATGTGACTTCAAGTTTGTGGTTGTCGACTTCGTTAAAACTTGGTGTTGAATGTGGTGTTAATGAAAAAACAAGAAATCTGTATAATTCCCCAAGTAATAACACTAAACTTGAAGTGGCTTTAGCAGGTGCGTGGAAAAATGAGAATTATTGGATAAAAAATCCAAGCACACTTATTTCTCAAATAAAAATAGAAGTAAAAGAGTTAATTGAGAGAACGTTGAATGAAGATGGTAGAATATCAATTATGCGTATTTATGAATTGTTACAGGCTTCTCCATTTGCGTTTTTACCATGTAACTTAACTGCATTTATAATGGGGTTTATCCTCAAAGAGTATGTGAATGGAAAATATAGTTGGAGTGATAGCTTAAATAGAGATGAGCTAAGTGTCTCTAAAATGCAAGAGATGATTGAGGAGGTGATAAAAAATGATATTACTCCAATTCCAAGGTATAGGGATAAATATATTGTTACGATGAGCAAGGAAGAGAAGGCATTTGTTGATGCCACATCTTCAGCTTTCCATATCCCAAAATCAATGTGTTCTACAATTGAACAAGCACGTGATAACATAAGATCTAAAATGAAACACTTGATTTTTCCAATATGGACATTAGATAGGATTTTGGATTCTGTTAATATAAATACAGAAGAAGATTTTGTTTCACATGTAATAAAATTATATTGTGACCTTGCTAATAATATAAATTCTGTTAAGTCAGATAATGAAATAGCTATTGAAATAGGTAGATTATGTATGGAAAAACCGAAACTTCATTCAGACCTTGCAATATTATTTTCAATTGATAATTGCAAAAAAGGAATGATTGAATATTTATCAGTTTTTGCACAAGGTCGTCTTCCTGAGTTAGCTGAAAAAATAGAAGACGGTGGTCAATATATTAATGTTGTTCGCCAGAAATTTGATGCGGATGCCGCTGCTTGGGTTTGGAAAAAAGAAACTGTTGATTCTAAAATTACGGAAGTGATATTGGAATATGAAGTGATTCTTGCTTCAACTCCTTATATCGGTAAAACAAAAAAATTATCAGAAACTTTTGAACATTGGATTGAAAAATGTAAAAGACTTCGCTTTCCATTTGCAGCTGTCAAAAATGAAGTGGGAGAATTGCAGCAGTTCCTGTCCATGTTGCTTGATTTGATGAATAATGGTAGTTTGCATACAGATAAACTTCAATTATTTCTTTCGTATATTAAAAAGTATGGAGATAGTTTTATTGCTTTTTGTGACAATCAACGTAAATTTTTTAGAGAAATATATGCAATTGAATTATCAGATTTCTCTGATATAGAAGTTGATGAGATTTTCTCTAAGTTGCCAATAGGAAGTTTTAAACTTGATAAAATTTTGTATCTAAATCAGTTGTTTTCTATAATTGAGGATTTGAAAAAGCAACTTGGATCACAAAAGTTGAGACAATTATGGCAAGATAAAACTGGCACAGATTCTCCTAAAGATTGGTCAGAAAGGTATAGTATGCCAATCTTATGTATGCTGTCTGAATCACAATTGAGAGAATATATTAAAGTATTTGCCACGGTGAACCGTCCAACAGATATGAGATCGGTTGAAGAAGCTATAACTAAGTTGGAAAATGCGACATTTTTTAATATACTTGCAGATTCCAATGAGCGTAATAATGCTTTCCGAGTACATATTATTGGACAATTGGTTACTATACTTTCTAATATTGAAGAAGTGAAGACATATTTAAGAAAATATATATCTGCTTCTCCTTATGATTGGATGACAAGTATTACGATTATTAAGCAAAAACTTAATAGCTTGGCAGAGAAAAAAATACTCTGAAGGAGGTTATCAAAAGGCTTTCTCTAAAATTGACGAAATGAATGCAGATGAAGTTAAATCATATTTGAAAGATATGATTAAAAATAATATGACTGTAGGAATTGAAATAATCAACAGCTGATTGTTAGTGATAGTGAAATTTTTAGTTTTATTATCAGCAAAATAAATTGTTGATGTTTATCATATATCTATAATGAATGATTTTGGAGTTAGGAAAAGGAAGTGTACTTGTTATACTGCTAATTCCTTGCTCCAAAAGCATTAAAATATACAGAGGAAAACGTTGTTTGATAAACTTTAACAAGTCGTTTTTGAATGTTTTGCAGATGTCAATTGAGGTATTAAAATTTAGATAATTGCAAAATTCTCAAAAAAATGAAATTTTAATACATGAAATAGGGTTAGGTAATTCATATTTATATAAATTGGTTATGACTTTAGAACAAGTTAAAATAAAGATTGAAAAATATCTTAATTCTACAGATATTATGCCGCGTATTGTTAATGTTTCAAAGGCAGACGATCTTGTTGAACTTAAAAATTATTTTGAAATTGGGAATATAAAATTTATTGATATGGGAGATTTTGCGTCAGTGGATTCTATGCCATTATTTGATAAATTACTTAATTCAATTTCCAAAAATAAAGATATTACTTTTTTATATGGAATATCTACGTTTCTGAAATTATTAGGAAGTGACATTATGAATTTGATGTTGCGAAATATATTGGAAATCGTACCACAAAATAAAGTAATAATTATTTTGGTTGCATGTGATCAATATATTAAGTTGCAAGATCCTCGGATTGTTGATCGGGGAGCTTATATTGCGATGTGTGATGATTGCAAACCGATAAAATTGACATTAATTAATAAGTCTTTAGCTAAGTTTTATGAAACTAATACTTATGGAATAAATCAAATATCTAAATTGATTGAACTGATTGGATTAAATGAAATTTTAATTGAAACAAAACACAAGCGACATGAATTTCCTGATAGTATTTTTGAAATTCATGAACGAAATTCTGCTTATGAAGGAGTTGTAAAATTAGATTCACGTTTTGCGACATTACGGATTGATGAAGAAAATGATGCATTTTGGGGAAATATTCTTGAAGATATTTCAGAAAGAGGATGGGATGATATTATTAATATGAAATTTGGAGGTAAACAGAATTTACACCTGTGGGTTAGAGATTTTGCAAATGCTGAAAAATATGAGAAATGGGTATTTTTTCTAGCGATAAAAACTTTTGGTATTTCGTCCAATGATTATTTATCATATGTTGTGGAGAAGTCCAAAAGTGTAGAGGATTTTACAAAGTTAATATTTAATGCTATTCTTGATTTTGATATTAAGGATAGAATGTTATTTAATAATTTGTATTGTCAACGTAAGTCCATATTGAAGAATTTTTCTAATTATACAGAGGAAATTGTGGATTTTTGTAAAAGATTATATTCTAAAAAGGATAATGCATTATTCTATCTTACGGATAATAGCATGATTGAAAAGGAATATATATTTGAGCATATTGCCATAAACTCAAGAGTCTTATCAAGAGAAAGATTGATTGATATTTTAAATTTGATTTATCCGGATTTAAAAGCATATATGCAGAAATATAATTTTAATAATTGTTTGTTAAGTAAATGTTTAGTTTGAATTTAAACTATAGGTTTGTTTTTGAGTCTATATA
>ERZ778518.12-NODE-12-length-168230-cov-8.181252_pt1 | contig 168230 bp, 151 predicted proteins | sample MGYA00510340_ERZ778518 | MGnify/ENA primary metagenome ERZ778518 (study PRJEB29527, sample SAMN07138967) | mouse gut metagenome | material: feces | host: mouse | place: China:Nanjing | collected 2016-01-25 ...
AATTCCCCGTACTGCAATTCAAATACCAAGTATTCGTGTTAAAAATCCAATAAGGACTTTTTGTTTTTCAATATCTACAACCTATGTTTTAACACTCCAAAATGTTGCAGAAAGTTAAAAACGTTAAAGTCAGACAGATGAAAACATAAGCATGGCAAAGGGGGAAAGACTGGCTTTTATTTCTTAAACTCGTAGATTGATTATGCCCCATTTCGCAACAGAAGTCAAAAATACTTATTTAATATGCTTTTTCCAATCAAATTCAAGGATTCTTTCTAACTTCGCTCTCAGGAATTAATGATAGCTTTATTCACTTCAAAAAAACTCAGAATTTATGAAAACGACAATGAAAAAATGGATGTTGACCCTTGTCTGCCTTTTATTTATAGGTACAGCAAACGCTGGTAACGATAAACCTATCCGTCTGAGGCAGATGCCTGTAGCTGCCCAACAGCTGATAAAAAAGAATTTTAATGGCCGAAGAGTAGCTTTGGCAAAGGCCGAATCGAAAAGCTATGAAGTAGTCTTCACCAATGGCGACAAAGTGGAATTTGACCGCGACGGAAGATGGAAGGAAATATCCTGTAAGCAATCATCAGTACCGCCTGCACTTGTTCCGGCGGCCATCAGCCGCTACGTCAAAAGTCATTACGCCGGCCGACGCATCGTCAAACTGGAGCGTGACCGCAAAGAGTTTGAAGTAAATCTCGACAACGGTGTGGAAATTACTTTCAACAAAAATTTTCAGGTAACGGATATAGACCTGTAAACAGGAGGACAACGACATGAAACAACATTTCTTTTTAATTTCCCTGCTCATGTTTGGAATATCGATGACAGGGTGCGACAACAGCGGTGATGAGGTAAAAGATGTTCCAGTGGCGGTGAAAACGGCTTTTGACGTGATATATCCAGAAGGCGTTCACGAAAGATGGGAACGGGAGAAAGATTTTTATAAAGCAGAGTTCAGCAGATACGGGGTGGCCTCCGAAGCCTGGTTCACCTCCGAAGGCAGATGGGTGCGTACAGAAACCGATTTTTACGGCACACTGCCCCAACCTGTCACGGATTATATTGCCGCCCATTATTCCGGATATGCAATAGACGACTGTGACTTGGTGGAAATGCTTGACCTTGATTATTTTGACATCGAACTGGACAAACGTGGCGGATATGAAGCCCATTTAAAGATAACTTCAGAAGGTGTTTTGTTATAAGGAACAGTAACAATACTACACACAAAAAACAATTCGGAAGTGGTGTCGGTTTGCGATGCCGCTTCCGTTTTTTCTGCGGTAGCACCGTATTTTAATAACCATACTCTGTTTTTCTTTCTTTTTATTCGTATCTTTGCCTTTAAAGCAAGGATAGGTAACGGCTGTAAGCTGAGTAAGAAACAGCCGGTACCTCATGATTGTTTTTACCATATATTTCTGTTTGTTAATAGATTCAGTCAGTATCATGAAATTAAAAGCATTCTTTTTGTGTTTGCTGGGAGTGAGTGCTACCGGATTACAGGCTCACGACCTCAACGTAATTCCCCGTCCGGCACAGATGGCAGTCGGTGAAGGCCTGTTTCATTTCAATTCCGCCACACGCGTCTGCTTGCCCCATTATCCCGGTGACAGCGTCCGTATGGTATTCACACAATGGGCCGGTAACTTTAAAGCCGCTTCCGGCATCAGTCTGAAAGAGACCTCAAAAACAAAAAAAGCAGCGGTGGTGCTCCTGCTCGACGCTACACTTCAGGCAGAAGCCTATAAGCTTGATGTGTCGGCCGGTAAAATCTGTATTTCGGCCTCAAGACCGGCTGGATTTTTCTATGCCTTGCAAACGCTTTCGCAACTGATGCCCTCACGGAGCGTCGTGGCCGGCGTGCCCGACAACAACGTGTCGGCATGGTCTGTACCTTCGGTGAGAATCGCCGATGCTCCCCGCTTCGAATGGCGTGGCTTTATGCTCGATGAAGGACGGCATTTCTATGGCACGGAAGAGATAAAAAAAATACTTGACATCATGGCAGCCTACAAGATGAACCGTTTCCATTGGCATCTCACCGAAGACCAAGGATGGCGGCTGGAAATAAAAAAATACCCTAAGCTCACGGAAATCGGCGCATGGCGGCGCAGCAAAGTGCTGGGATGGGGCGACACAAAGCCTGACGGACAACTCTATGGTGGTTACTACACACAGGAAGATGCCCGGGAAATCGTGAAATACGCCCGCGACCGTTTCATAGAAATCGTACCCGAGGTGGATATTCCCGGCCATTCACAAGCAGCAGTAGCGGCTTATCCGGAATTTCTTGCATGCGATCCTCAAACCCGACACGACGTGTGGCTTTGGCAAGGTGTTTCAGCCGATGTCATCAACGTCTCCAACCCGCGTGCCGTACAGTTCGCCAAAGATGTCGTAGATGAATTGACAGAAATCTTCCCTTACAGGTATATACATTTAGGAGGAGACGAATGTCCCACAGCCAAGTGGGAGCGCAACAACGACTGCCGGGAACAACTCAACGATATAGGATCGGAGAATTACCGGGATTTACAGATTAACTTTTACCGCCAGTTGCAGGAACATATCGCCCGTCAACCGGCCGAGCGCCAGCGCCAACTCATATTCTGGAACGAGGTGCTTCACGGCAATACGGCTCCTTTGGGTAAAGACATAACAATCATGGCGTGGGTCGGTGCCGACAGAGCCGCTAAAGAAGCGGCTACGCGAGGACTTAAAACCATTTTGTCGCCGCAGATACCATATTATATAAATCGCCGCCAGTCATCGCTGCCTACCGAGCCGCGTTCACAAGGTAATGGCACGGAAACGGTGGAAGCCGTTTATAACTATGTGCCGATGAAAGATATTCCGGCCGACTTACAGACAAAATATATGGGAGTGCAGGCTAATTTCTGGACGGAATGGGTGGAGGACGCCTCTACGGTTCAGTACTTGCTCCTGCCACGCCTGGCAGCTGTAGCAGAGGCCGGCTGGACACCGCAGCAGTCAAGGCAATATTCCGATTTCCTGAAGCGCCTGCAGGCCGAACCGGCATTTTATCGGATGAAGGGCATGAATTTCGGCAAGCATGTGTTTGAGTGAATAACCGTATCACATTCGGCCCGAAGTTCCGGTCGGAAATCTGTCATGGTTATTCCACACAAAAATTCGACGAAGTTTTTTTTAAAAAAAAGGTAACCGGCCGCATTTTTTTGAATAACCGTTTCACTGCCGGCAGTGTGGTTGCCAGCCACGTATAACGTGAAAAAACGGCTGCATAGTTTGATAATGACTATGCTGCCGTTTTTATATGGGTACACTTACGTTTCGTTACCTGACTTTATCGGGAGATATCAAAAACGTATAGGGCAAGTTTTTCTTAAAGTTCAAGATCACCATCGAATATTTCGTGCCAAGGTAATCCCTGCTTGTTGAGTTCTTCCATGAAGGGGTCCGGATCAAATTCCTCAACGTTCCATACGCCGGGACGCTTCCAAAGACCGAGCATAAACATGCGGGCACCGATGCATGCGGGCACTCCTGTGGTATAGCTCACGCCTTGCATGCCAGTTTCCTCGTAGGCGGCGCGGTGTGAGCAGTTGTTGTAGACGTAGTAAGTACGTTCTTTGCCGTCTTTCAAACCGCGTATGCGGCAGCCGATGCTTGTTTCGCCCTCATAGTTCTCCCCGAGGTCCTGAGGGTTGGGCAGTACAGCCTTGAGGAACTGAAGCGGTACGATTTCCTTGCCCTCATAATTGATAGGCACGATGCTGGCCATACCGATATTCTGTATGACGCGCAAATGGGTGAGATATTCCTGTCCGAAAGTCATCCAGAAGCGGGCACGCTTGATGGTAGGATAGTTCTTCACGAGACTTTCTATTTCCTCGTGGTGGAGCAAATAGCTCTCTTTGGGACCTATGCCGGGATAGGTGAGCGGCTGATGAATTTCGAGCGGTTCCGTTTCCACCCACTGTCCGTCCTGCCAGTAGAGTCCCTTTTGAGTGATTTCGCGGATGTTGATTTCGGGGTTGAAGTTAGTGGCAAACGCTTTGTGATGGTCGCCGGCGTTACAGTCCACGATGTCAAGATATTGTATCTCGTCGAAGTGGTGTTTGGCCGCGTAGGCGGTGTAGATGCTGGTTACGCCGGGGTCGAAGCCGCAGCCGAGTATGGCCGTCAGTCCGGCCTGTTCAAAACGTTCCTTGTAAGCCCATTGCCATGAATATTCGAAGTGAGCTTCGTCTTTCGGTTCGTAGTTGGCGGTGTCAAGATAAGAACAGCCACATTGCAGACAGGCTTCCATGATGGTGAGATCCTGATAAGGCAGGGCTAGATTCATCACGAGGTCGGGCTTGAATTCATTCATTAGCGCGCAGAGTTGTTCCACACTGTCAGCGTCTACCTGAGCCGTTTTTATGTCGTTGCGGCCTATGGCTTTGACGATGGCGTCGCACTTGGACTTTGTGCGGCTGGCAATCATTATCTCGCTGAACACATCAGTGTTCTGGGCAACCTTATGAGCAGCTACAGTAGCAACGCCGCCGGCGCCGATAATCAATACTTTTCCCATGTTTCTTTTTGGTTTACGGATTAAATATGAGGACAAAGTTAAAGAAAAAAACTCATCTATCAGTCTATTTTATCAGTCAAATGTAATTGACACGCGCTTATGCCACGCAATGCGGAGGGCCGGAGCGTCCTATAGCTTTTGTCAGCCCTTTTCCTACCGTATGCCCCGACAGGATTGCGGAATGTGCTTTTGATTACTTTCCTTGCCGTTTTTAACATTTCTTGCTTTCCGCTGGAAAATGTCGTATCTTTGTAATAGCGGAGCGGGGCTTTCTATCGGGGAAGTCCCGCTTTTTCAGTGTTTTCCGGCCATATTCCAGTCATTTTCCGCCCTGTTTTTCTTGAAAATTCCCCGTATTGCAGTTCAAATTCCAAGTATTTGTGTTAAAAATCCGATACGGACTTTTCAATTCCCGATACTTACAACCTATATTTTAACACTCCGAAATGTAACGGAAAGTTAAATATGTTAAAGTGAAAGACGTTGAAAAATGTCTGTAAAACTAGGTATGGAAACAGGAACAGTAACAAACTACCTCGCGTGTAAGTTGGCATAATTGACAAAAACTTAGTAACTTTGCCTGCCATAACGGCAATTGTGCCGCAAAAGAGTTCAAAACCAATCATCATGCCCAAAAATTCAAGGCCTCAAGCCATCATGTTTACCGTTCGGGAGGCTACAACGCTCCTGTCTTTCATCATGCAAGCCCAAAGCGGCATCAGTCGCAACAAGGCCAAAGCAATCCTTGCAGGAAGCGGCGTCACAGTGAATGGAAAAATACAGACGCGTCACGACTATGCGCTCACACCAGGCATGAAAGTGGGCATTTCCAAACATAAGCCGGCGCAGCAACTCAACAACAAGTTTGTGAAAATTGTCTATGAAGACGCTTACATCGTAGTGGTGGAGAAAAACGTCGGCATCCTTTCCATGGCCGCCAACCATCATGCCTTCAGCGTCAAGTCTGTGCTCGATGAATATTTCCGCCGCTCCAAGCAGGCCTGTACGGCACATGTCGTGCATCGTCTGGACCGAGACACATCCGGTCTTTTGGTTTACGCTAAAACCATACAGGCCGAGCAGATACTGGAGCACAACTGGCGCGAAATAGTGACGGATCGTCGCTACATGGCACTTGTGTCGGGACGCATGGAGCAGCAGGCAGGAAAGGTGCAAAGCTGGCTCAAAGACAATAAGGCTTATATAACGCAGTCTTATCGTGAAGACCCCGGTGGCGGGAAATGGGCTGTTACTCACTTCCGTACCATGAAAACAGACGGGAAACACTCGCTCGTGGAACTCAAACTTGAAACAGGACGCAAAAATCAGATACGCGTACATCTGAAAGACCTGGGACATCCCGTTTGCGGCGACATAAAATATGGCCTTCAGGGCGATGATCCGGTGGGACGACTGGCACTTCACGCCTTCCGCCTCAATTTCTATCATCCCGTAACAGGGCAGCCCCTCCATTTTGAAACGACCGTCCCGAAAGTGTTTCTAAAGGCTTTGGAAAAATAAAAAAACAAAAAATATTTTTCTCTTAGCATTAATTTGCTTAACTTGCGCCTCAAAGAATCAACGGCAGGCTATGTCCCGCCTCCGGTTGAAAATGACACAATAACGGATAAGACTTTATTAAGGAAACATTAACGACGAAACTATTATGAAGCATTTAACCTCTTTTGCAGCTGTCGCTCTCGCTGCATTTGCCATGACAAGCTGCGTCAGCAAAAAACAATTCACAGAATTGAAGTCAGACTACGATAACCTGCAGAACAGGCATGCGGCCTTGCAAAACGACTATAATGATGCCAAAGTCAGCATTGCCAAGTATTCCAGCACGGCCAAAAGCCTTGAGGAACGCCTTGCCGAGGAGCAGAAACGCAACGCTGAAATGAAGGCCGCTTACGCACAGTTGCAGGGATCTTATCAGAACAACGTGCAACAGGGCAATGTAAACATCTCCAAATTGGTGGATGAAATCAACGCATCCAACAAGTTCATCAAACAACTCGTTGAGGCCAAGGACAAGAGCGACTCGCTCAATCAGGCCCTTACCAACAAACTGACGCGTTCACTCACCCGTGAGGAAATGAATGACGTAGACGTACAGGTGCTTAAGGGTGTTGTCTACATCTCACTGGCCGATAATATGCTCTATAAGAGCGGATCTTACGAAATAGGCAGCCGTGCCGGCGAAACCCTTTCCAAGATTGCAAAAATTATCATGGACTACAAAGACTATGACGTTTTGGTGGAGGGTAATACGGACAACGTGCCCATTTCGCAGAAGAACATCCGCAACAATTGGGACCTGTCGGCATTACGCGCATCATCAGTGGTTCAGGCTCTGCAAAACGAGTATGGCGTAGATCCCAAGCGTCTTTCTGCAGCCGGCCGTGGCGAGTACAATCCTATAGCCTCCAACGCAACAGCCACGGGCAAGCAGCGTAACCGCCGCACACAGATTATCATTACGCCGAAACTTGATGAGTTTATGGATCTTATCGACCAGGCTCCCGATCAGGAAAAGCAATAATTAAGTTTTTAGAGAACAATCAATAATGAAAAGTGGAAAGCCGCCCAGTGCCGCTTTCCACTTTTTTATGTATATTCCGCAATCTCCCTTTCAATATCGCATGAAAATCCACAGGACATCCCTTCCCGAATGTCAGAGAGCCGCCGTTTCCTCCTCGTAGAGCAGGTCAAAGCGATTGCGCAGAGCCGCTTCATCGGAAATTATGTGGCGCAACTCCTCCAATCTTACGGAATTGGGACTCTCCGGAATCCATAACTGCAAATAACCTCCGGGCGCATATTTATCTTTCAGGTGCGTTGCAAAACGCGTGTATTGAGCTTCACGTGGCAACTCGGGATAATGCGACAGACCGTATTGCACCGTTCGTCGGAGCGTAACGTCTGGATCAATTAGGCGGTCAGCTTCGGCTACCAACCGGCCGTATAGGGTGCGAGGGGCATGTCCCAAAGAAGCACGATGATCTTCGGCAGCTTCAGCTATGATTGAAATTTCCGTTTCGGAAAACCAGCGGGACAATGTCCGGTCGGCACGAATGATATGCGCGGAATTTTTATGGTGCTCATCACGTCCCTGGCAAAGTCCGAGGTCATGGCAGGCTGCAGCCACGTAAAGCATCTTTCGGTCAATTTCCGGATAAAATTCGGCCAAATCCATGCAACGTCTGATGACAGCTTCGGCATGATTACGACGGTGAGCCGTATCAAAAGCATCATATTGAGGAAGTATGGAAGATTCGATATAAGTCTTTAGATCTTTGTCAATCATGTCAGTAGGCTGTTTTTTTGTCGTTGTCGCACCATGCCTTGAAGGCACCCAAAGCTTCGTCATGCAGCAGATGTTCAGACGGTAGCCGACGCTCTTCTTTCTGCAGTTCCAGTTCTTTATATATAAAGGCGTCATCAAAACCAGCAGCTGCTGCGTCTTTTTGAGTACCGCCATAGAAAAGGCGCGAAAGCCTGGCCCAATAGATGGCGCCCAGGCACATGGGGCATGGTTCGCACGAAGCATAGATGTCACAACCTTCAAGCGTGAAAGAACCCAGTTTGGAGGCTGCCGCGCGAATGGCCTGTACTTCGGCATGAGCCGTAGGATCGTGGTTGGCCGTAACCCTGTTGACACCTTCAGCTATGATGTTTCCGTTGCGGGCAATGACAGCGCCAAAAGGTCCGCCGCCCCTGCTTACGTTCTCTGTAGCCAGTTCGATGGCTCGTTTCATAAGTTCTTTGTGGGTCATAGTTTTTGTTATTGTAAGATGGGAAGATTTGTTTGAGGACAGATGTTTTTGTCCTGCTCTTTTGGGAAAACGGATGCGAAATACCGGAAACGTAGTACGAAACTGCTGAAACCGATATCACAAATATACGGATATTTTTTGGAAGATAGGTAAATTGAAATCAAAGGATAGTACAAAAAATGTTATGTGAAAGAGAAAAAGTATCCGTTGCCGGCGTTTAAGACTTGGCTGATGCTTTGGGAATGACAATTTGTTGCCGAAACCTTTTGTCTTTTTGTGGCAGAGAACTCTAAGTTTTTTAACTTTGCAAGTATTATGAAAGTCCGATTGCAGCAGAAACTTACGCGTATCTCTTTTATTCTGACAGGTCTACTTGTTTGTGTGATGGCTGTGGCAACCTTTGTGGAATATAGTCGCGGTACTCCATTTGTCCTCCGATACATTTACCATAGTTCTTGGTTTATTGCATTTTGGACAGCAACAGCAGCTGTTGGTGCCGGCGCGCTTCTTTGCCGCCGCCTGCCGCGGCACGTCATGTTGCTGCATGTGGCTTTTTGTATGGTTCTTGCCGGCGCGGCTGTTTCTCATTTTACGGCTGAGGGAGGTCGTATGGATCTTCGCCTGGGACAGATTACCGATGCCTATGAGGCTGAACATGGGCCTGATGAAGCAAAGCGGGTGGAGCATCTGCCTTTCAAGATACGGCTTGAGAAGTTTCGTGTGCATTGGCATGAAGGAGGGAGTATCCCCCGGAAGTATGTGGGGGACTTGTCGTTGTATGAAGACGATGGTCATGTGATGCGTTGTTCATTAGCCGTGAACGATGTGCTGGAATATCGTGGTATCAGATTTTACTTGATGGGATTTGATAACGACCGGAGGGGCATTGCTATGTCTCTGTATGCCGACCGATGGGGAATGACAATCAGTTATGCCGGTTATGCTTTGCTCCTGCTGGCTTTCATCGGTGTATTTTTTTCATCCCGCGGCGCTTTCCGGCGTTTGTTGCGACATCCGCTGTTGCGCCGCGGCATGGCAACAGCCGTTGTATTGCTGCTGCTTTCCGTACCTCAGACTTTGTGTGCAGTTCCGGCATTGCCGGTTGACGTGGCGGCCGATTTCGGACGTCTTTCCGTTGTGTACAATGGTCGGGTGTGTCCTTTGCAGACATTGGCATACGACTTTACCGAAAAACTTTATGGAACAACGACTTATGAAGGCCTTACACCTGAACAGGTGCTTACCGGCTGGTTGTTTTGGCCTGAGAAGTGGCAGGAGGAACCGGTTCTTAAAGTGTCATCACCTGTTTTAAGGCGTCAGCTTGGATTGGAAAAATACGTGGCTTATAAAGACTTTTTCAAGAATGGTTATCGCTTGGAACCGTTAGTAGAGCGCTATTATTCCGGTGAGCGGAAAGGGCTGCCCGCTGCGGCGGCAGAGGTTGACGACCGTCTCGGACTGATAGACGCCTTGCTGGAAGAACGGTTGCTGAAGATTTTTCCTTCCGGCAAAGGTGAGCACAGCCGCTGGTATGCTCCTGCGGAGCCCTTGCCGGAAGGATGGCCGGCAAAGATTGGGGATATGTTGCCGCATCGTGTTTTTGAAGAATTCCGCGTAGCGGCCGTAACGCAAGATTATGCTACTTTGCAGCAGCGCATCCTTGCACTTAAGGATTTTCAAAAGCTTCACTGCGCCGTTGGTTTGCCATCAGCGTTTATGGTTGAGGCGGAAAGAATTTATAATGTATTTAATCCTATAACCTTTCTGGCCTATTTAAATTTTGCGGCCGGACTGCTCTTTTTCGCCGTATTCATGTGGGGCAGGAACAGAAGAACATCCCGATATGCCCGTTCGTTTCATTTCTTGGGGAGCTTCCTTCTGTGCGCCAGTCTTGCCGCACTGACATTCCATATAGCCTTGCGATGCCTCATAGGAGGACGCCTGCCACTGTCCAACGCGCATGAAACAATGTTGACCATAGCTTGGTTAACACAATCAATAGCGCTGGTTTTTAGTCGGTTAAAACGTTTTTATGCAATAGGTGAAATGGCTGTCCCTTTCAGTTTTATCATAGCCGGTTCTTTTCTGTTGGTGGCTTCAATCGGACAGATGAATCCTCATATAACGCCGTTGATACCCGTACTGGCTTCGCCATGGATGAGCCTGCATGTCTCGCTGGTCATGGCGGCTTATTCACTGTTGAGTTTTACTTTTCTGTGTGCTGTGGCCGCTTTTCCGGTACGGCTTCTCCGAAAAAACGGAAGCAATCCCCGTTACCGTGTGCATGAAGAAAGCCTGCAAGTCATGTCCCGCCTTATGCTCCTGCCGGCTCTGGCTTTGCTGACTGCCGGGATATTCGTCGGAGCTGTATGGGCCGGCGAATCGTGGGGACGTTACTGGGGATGGGACCCTAAAGAAACCTGGGCGCTTATCACGCTTTTAGTCTATGCCGTCCCATTGCACGGAGAGTCGTTGCGATGCTTCAAACGTCCTATGGTCTACCACACCTATATGTTGTTGGCTTTTGCCACGGTGCTCATGACTTATTTCGGCGTAAATTATTATCTGACAGGACTTCACAGCTATGCAGGCTGATGGTGGAAGAAGTTCTTGCAGAAGCGTTTCAGGTAGTCGGAATGAAATTCGCGTGTATTTTAACACAATTTGCTTTTGGGCGAAAAATGTTGTATCTTTGTAATAGCGGAGCGGGACTTTCCATGGGGAAATCCCGCTTTTTCAGTGTTTTTAGGCTATATTCCAGCTGTTTTCCGCCCTGTTTTTTCTGAAAATTCCCCGTATTGCAATTCAAATTCCAAGTATTCGTGTTAGAAATCCAATACGGACTTTTTTTGTCTTAATACGTACAATCTATATTTTAACACTCCGAAATGTAATGAAAAGTTAAATATGTTAAAGTTGAATGGAGATGTTCGTATTGGGGGCAATCATTTTGTTTGCTTGTCGCCTCCTTTGATTATTCTTGAAAAACAAAGGGGAATGACAGCTGTCTTCATTACTGTAATCATGAGACGGTACGATATAAAGTACTGTTATCTGTTGCTTTTCTTGGAGTGTCGGCCTGAAGTTTCTATAAGAAGAACGAGAGGCAACGAACTTTTTCAGTTTGTTCGTTACCTCCCGCTTGACTGTCTTATCGCAGTGTATATGCTATAAGTATTGGGCTGGCGTGCTTATTCGGCGGTCGTCTCATTCTCCTCCTCTACTTGGGGAGCGAACTCGGTATAACCATTGTTCACTAGGATGTTGTACCACTGAATGAGTTTTTTGATATCCGTGGAATAAACGCGTTCGCGGTCATAATTGGGAAGGACGGCAGCCATGAACTCTGCAAGCTCTGCAGCAGTGGCTTTTTTGGGGTCAAGGCTAACGGGGGCGCCGTTTTCTTTTTCCTTGACAGATTCGAAAATTTCCATCAGAGGTTTGTCCTCATCGTCAGTATACATGGAAATGTCGTTGAGAGAGGTGACACGGTCACGTGCACCGGCAGGAATACGTCTTTTCAACTGGTCAACAGATTCTACAATAAGCATGTTACGGCCTTGGGAAACCAAGCGGTACAACCCGGGTTTTCCCGCGATGGCTAAAATGGTATCTTTCATGACAAAATTTTATTAGTTTCAGAAAATTTTTCGCAAAGTTAAGTTTTTTGAGTGAGAAATGGAGAGGCTTTGGCCTAATTTTTTATTTGATGGCCATGTGTAGCAGATTGTTGATGTCGTCTGCCAGATGAATATCGTCATTGCGCAAACAAAAATCGGCTCTTCGCTGTTTCTCCGTTTCGGGCAGTTGTAGGGCCATCCACTTGCGTGCCTGAATCTCGTCAATGTTGTCGCGCAACATAAGGCGTTCCAGCCGTGTTTTTTCTGAAACTATGATTGTGGCTGTGATGTCTGTCAATTTGTCGAATCCGGCTTCAAAAAGAAGGGCGCATTCCATGAAAACAACCGGACAGTCCGTGTGCAGTACGCTCCAGTCTGTGAAAGCTTCCACCACTTTCGGGTGAACAATGCCGTCAATTCGGGTGGCATTTTCCTTGCCGGCACAAAGATAGGATGCCAATACGGATTTTATCAGGTTGCCGTCAGGATCATATACTTCCTGACCGATGAGTTCAGTCAGTGTCTGACGCACTTCTACGTCAGTACGGATGATTCGTTTGGCCTCGTCATCACAATAAAAAACCGGATAACCGGCAGTTTCCAACTGGTGACACACATAGCTTTTTCCGCAGCCAATCCCTCCTGTGATGGCTATGCGGACGGGGAACGGGCGACTGCTGTTCTTCATATAGGTATTTCCGTACGGACAGTTGCAGGCTTCATTCGTAAAGTCTTCGGGAATATTCGCTTTACAGGTAGCCGGGGCGGCGTTATTTATGGGTTTCGATAACATATTCTACCTCTTCAACGCTTAATCGTGCGTGTGAAATCTGTTGGGACTTCGTTGTTAGTTGCAGACGGCAAGTGTTGCTGCCGTCAGCCGGCAGATTCAGATAATCGGCCACCACCGTAAAATCATCGGGAGTAATGTGACGGTATTGGCTCATGCTGACTTGAAAAGTAACCTCAACCTGAGCGGGAAAAGTACGTAGCTCCGTGCCCTCTGGCATGTTCGCGCCAATGATGGGAACCGTTACTTTTTTTTCTACCAATCGGTCAGTGGCTACTGAAACAGTTACTTCATCCGGCATGAATTTTACGCCAGGTATGGTGCGTAACTTTTTGTTTTTCCTGATGTCTGTCGTGAGCCGTTGCATGTCGGCGGTTCCAACATAGGCGGCTCGCAAAGTGTCAAGCACGTTCGTTGTGGCCAGAACGGTTACGGAATCGGGAGAGAGATGCTGGTGAAGAATTGCGTAACCTGTTTCTGCCTTTATGGGGCTCTGTAGTTTTACCGGCACACGCTTGGAGCGTCCGTAGGTATAGTAGAACTCCAGTGTATCGGGCTTCATGGCTACGATAACGGTGCCAGCTGAAAGAGTCGGGCGGAGTTGCTTTATGAGTCCGGATGAGAGGATATTTACGCGGCCTTCTTGTCGGGCGTAGGTGGAGAAGTCAAGGACGATGCGCGGTAATTTGTCGTTATATAAGTAGTTGAGCAGTGTTATTCCTTTGTCGCGTAATGTTACTTTGGCCGTTTGTGGCAGTTCTCCGGTTATGACTACGCCTTTGGGCAAGTTGCGCAGTTCGATGGGCACGTCGATTTCTTCTTCATAGGTCTCATTAAGTTTCTGGAATAGCCAGAACGCTGAGGAGAGAGCCAGGAAGAATAGGAAAGTCAGGAATTGCCGGTTCCACATTCGGCGTATGAGTGCGCTAAAGAATATGCCCATTTTCGTCATGACAGGAGCGGATGTTTTTTGGAGGGAATAACAGTTTTGTGAGAAAGGCGGCTGGTTGGATTTTTACGATAGGATAAAAAACTGTGCAGGAGTGAAAAAATAAGTGGAATATGAAAAATCAGCATGACGGTGAGTTGTGCCGGTTTCACATTCCACATGTTTTTTACAGAGGCTGGTCTGATTTCTTATCGCTGTGCCACAGTGCTGCCACTAGGCATGATGGCGCTTTTCTCGAATGTCATTTTAACGCCGGTGGCTACTTCAAGTAGCACAGTGTTGTTGGTGTCGTCTATTGTTTTGATGGTGCCGTGTATGCCGCCTATCGTGATGACGTTTTGTCCGGTCTGTAGGGCGTTGCGGAACTTCTGAATTTCTTTCTGCTTTTTGTTTTGCGGACGAATCATGAAGAAATAAACGATAGCAAAGAGGACTACCATCATGACGATAGTGGGAATCATGCTGGGTTGCTGTCCCTGTGTGGCGGGAACTGCGTCCAGAAGTGTGAACAAGAGATGGTTCATAGTGTTGGAATTATTGTTATTTTAAAAGTTTGTTTTCGCTTTTTGCTTTTTTTACGATGCTGTCGAGCAAACCATTGATGTAGGAAGCGCTCCGGGGAGTGCTGTATATTTTGGCTATGTCGAGATATTCGTTGAACGTGACGTTGAGCGGAATGTTAGGTATTGAGAATATTTCGGTGAGAGCTATCTGCATGATGATGACGTCCATGTAGGCCAGCCGGTTGAATTCCCAGTTCTTGCAGTTATCTTTGATGAGCTGGCGCATTTCCATGCCGCGTTCCAAGGTGGTGCGGAAAAGTTTGACGGCGAATTCGCGGTCTTCATCTGATGCGAATTCCGGCAAGAGAGGCTGTTCGGGAGTAGAAGCCTCGTTGAACCGCTTGATGGTCTTGAGCACGAAGGAGTCGATAATGTCCTTGTCGTCGTTCCAATAGAGGCTATGGTCTTCAAGCAGGCTGTCGAAGTCTTCGTTGTTGCAGATGCACGTTTTGTAGAGCTTGCGCACCACTTCGCGATCGGCTTCGTAGGTGTAGTCCTCCTTGTCGAGGTAGAACCGGAATACGTCATTCTCCATGAACTTGGTATAGGTCTTTTTGAGAAAGGCATCTTCCTCAATCCAGTCCTGTTTTTGTTTTTCTATATATTCGCCCAATTCTTTGTTCTCGGCGAGTTGCGCCAAAAAGAGGTTGGCGGCGAATCGGCCGTCGGGGGTTACATCGTCAGTGTGAGTTTGCAGTCGTTTGTTGCGGGCACGGAATGCGGCGTCTTTCTGTTCTGCGAGTGTTTTCATCCTCACGAGGACAGACAGCAGGTATTTGTATAGGTCATAGGCTTTGCCCATGCTGAACATTAACTCTTTTTCTGCCACTTCTATGGTTTTGCCCTCGTTTTGGTAGTAGGCGTAAGTCAGCTGAACCACTTTCAGCCTTATTAGTTCTCTATTGATCATAATGTCGAAATGCTTCTGGCTTGTGTTGCGGGCAGGACGAAGGTGGAAACAGTCTTTATGACCATCGAAAAGCCACTTTCCCCCTGCTTTCAGTGTGCAAAAATACGAAAAAAAGCCCTATATTCTCGATTTTCTTTCTGCTTTTTTAGGTACTTATAAAAAAAGGTTGCATTTTTGTAATGCGGATGTGACAAAGTGTCGCGGCGTGAGAACGTTTTGTTCGCCAACCTTTAAAATTTAAGAGCCATGAGTGAATTGATGAAAGAAAGGCATGAGAGAGAGATCTTGTTTTCGAAGACTGTGAAAGCCGGCAGACGTATCTATTATTTTGACGTGAAGAAAGACCGCAATGACGGTATGTATATTTCCATAACGGAAAGTAAGCGGGTTAAGGAAGGCACGAAAGATGTCCGTCCTGTGCTGGAAAAGCACAAGATATTCCTTTATAGAGAGGATATGGAGAAATTTACCGCAGCCTTCGAAGCTGTTGCTGGTTTTGTGGAGGAAAACAGTCCGGTCGGTTTAAGTCATCCGTATGGCGGGGGACATTCCGATTTCGTTATAGAGGGACAGCAACCTGAGGTTGGCGGCGAATATGAAACCGATGATAATGACGGTGGTGACGGCTTCCGTACAGGTAAATCCGTTTCGGAATTCCGTTTTGACATAGACTTCTGAAGTGTCACAAATGACTGTTTTGGGTAGACTCGTCATTTTAACACTTCTTGCTTTTGGTCTGAAAAAGTTGTATCTTTGTAACAGCGGAGCGGGGCTTTCCATCGGGAAGTCCCGCTTTTTCAGTGTTTTCGGGCCATATTCCAGCCGTTTCCCGCCCTGTTTTCCCTGAAAATTCCCCGTATTGCAGTTGAAATTCCCCGTATTCGTGTTAAAAATCCAATAAGGACTTTTCCAACTCTAAGTATTGGAGTTGGAAAAACGTTACTTTAAATTGTAATGGAAAGTTAAAAATGTTAATGTTAGAAAGCCAGAGACGACACTGGAGATTTCCATATCGTCCTGCACTCGTATGTCTCTTTTCTTGTCAGAGCGTCAAATAAAAAGTAATTAATTTTGCCAGTCCGTAATAAACATGTATTTTTGCATCCGATTTGTCCTCCCGGGCGGACTGACCCCCGTGTGTGATGGCGAATTAAGCCTTTTATAACTTAATTTAGAGTAACACAAATTACAAAAAAAAACATGAAGCAAATTGCAATCAGCGGTGTGTCACGCACCGATCTCGGCAAGAAAGCCACAAAGGAAGTACGTAAGAACGGTAATGTTCCCTGCGTTATTTATGGAGAAAAGAAAGGTGAGAACGGTCTGCCCGAAGCCATCCACTTCGAAGTGAGCGAAAAGGAAATCAACAAACTCATCTACACTCCCCACATTTATCTCGTGAACGTTACCATCGACGGTACGGAACATCAGGCTGTGCTCAAGGAAGTTCAGTTCCATCCTGTGAAGGACAACGTGCTCCATGTAGACTTCTATGAAGTACGTGCCGACAAACCCATCGTGGTAGGTGTGCCCATCGCTCCTCAGGGACTGGCAGAAGGTGTACGCGCCGGTGGCCGTCTTATGGCAATGGTACGCAAGCTCAATGTGAAAGCTACTTACGAGAATATCCCCGAAAAACTCAACATCGATGTAACGAAGCTTCAGCTTGGTAAGAGCATCAAGGCTGGCGATCTCCATTTCGAAGGTCTCGAACTGGTTACCCCGAAAGAAGTTATCGTTTGCACCGTCAAGATGACACGTGCCGCCATGGGTGCTGCCGCAGCAGCTGCCAAGAACGCATAAGGTTTGTCTTAAAATAGAAAATATCTGAAGATGAATCATCTGATTGTCGGGTTGGGCAACATCGGTAGCGAATATGCACACACCCGTCATAATATAGGATTTAGAGTGTTGGACGCCTTGGCTAAGGCGTCCAATCTCGTATTTGAAGACAAGCGTTACGGATTTGTCACCACCCTTAAGGTGAAAAACCAGACACTGACCCTCCTCAAGCCTTCCACTTATATGAACCTTTCGGGCAACGCGGTGCGTTACTGGATGAACGAGAAGAAAATTCCGCTTGAGAATCTGCTTGTCGTAGTCGATGATCTGGCATTGCCTTTCGGGCAATTGCGCCTGCGTCCCGGTGGCAGTGAGGCTGGTCACAACGGCCTGCGCCACATCACGTCAGTATTAGGCACCCAGCAATATGCCCGCTTACGTTTCGGCATAGGCAATGATTTTCCGAAAGGCGGCCAGGTGGACTTCGTGCTCGGAGAATTTGGCGAGCAGGACCTGGCGCTGATGGATGAACGCCTCGATATGGCAGGTGAAATGGTGAAAAGTTTTGCTCTTTCCGGCATACAGTTTACCATGAACCACTATAATAAAAAATAAGATAATTCTCCAGCAAACAAGTGGCAATGGAAGCACGACTCGACAAGTGGCTTTGGGCGGTACGTATTTACAAAACCCGTACTTTAGCTGCAGATGCTTGTAAAAACGGACGCGTGACAATCAACGGCGCGCAGGCAAAACCTTCACGCACAGTAAAAACGGGCGATGAGGTAGGTGTGCGGAAATCCCCCGTAACCTATACATTCAGGGTGCTGCAGGCCATCGAAAAACGTGTGGGCGCCAAAGTGTTGCCCGATATAATAGAGAATATCACCCCGCCAGAACAATATGAACTGCTCGAGATGAGCAAAATAAGCGGTTTTGTAGACCGTGCGCGTGGCACCGGCCGGCCCACCAAGAAAGACCGCCGCGCTATTGATGGTTTCAGCGTTCCCGTTTTTCTCGACGGTGACTTTGATTTCTATGATGAGGATTAATCTGGAAACAAGCGGTAATCATGCAAACTGACAATCGACCAAATGGTGAACCTCGGAGTGATAAAAGCCTTTCCGACCGTATTTGCAATGGGTTGACTTTTATAGGGCTTCTAGGGGTTATATTCTGGGGTGTCCGTAATATTATGGCACAATGGCAGGTAAAGGAAGAGATGGAAACTGTAGAGCCGGAAAATATAGGCAGGGAAAAAGATGAAATGAACAGTGAAACAGCTGTAAAACAGGATTTTGTAACCGAACCGGCTCCTGAGGTAGATGAGAATTACCGGTTTGGGGAATACAATGATAATGTCGTTGTGCCCGATTCTGCCACTGTTGTTTCCGACAGTCTCTTCACTGATACGCTCAACGCTCAGCCATTGCCTGCTGGCAGGCAATCGGATGAAATGATAGTGGACGAACAGCCGGCCGATACCGTACAATAAGCCATAAGGTGTAATCGTATCAGTAAAAGGAAGGATATGATCTTTAGAGGCTATATCCTTTTTTCTTTATTTTGAATCCATTTTTTATATTTAGCAAAGCGGCGTTTATTTGCCCGACCCGAAAAGTTTTTGTATTTTTGCGGGAAAATAGAAATGTACAACGATGAACGTACTCGAACTTAGTGAACAGGAAATCTATCGCAGAGGAGCATTGGAACAATTGCGTGCCATGGGCATCAATCCTTATCCTGCTGCCGAATATCCCGTTAACGCCTATTCTGCGGAAATACGGGACAATTTTGACGATAATGCAGAAACCTTGCGTGAAGTTTGCATAGCGGGGCGCATGATGAGCCGCCGCGTCATGGGAAAGGCCAGTTTTGCAGAACTGCTTGATTCACGCGGGCGCATACAAGTATATATCACGCGTGATGACATTTGTCCTGACGAAAATAAGGACCTTTATAATACGGTATTCAAGAAATTACTTGATCTAGGTGACTTTATTGGGGTGAAAGGATATGTGTTCCGCACTCAGACCGGAGAAATATCGGTTCATGCCAAGGAACTGACCGTGCTGGCCAAGAGCATAAAGCCTCTGCCTATTGTCAAGGAAAAAGACGGTGTGACATATGATGCTTTCGATGATCCGGAATTGCGTTACCGTCAGCGTTATGTTGACCTTATTGTCAATAATGGCGTGAAAGAGACTTTTCTCAAACGTGCCACGGTTGTGAAGACGCTTCGCAATGCTCTTGATGAGGCCGGATATACTGAAGTGGAAACCCCCATCCTGCAGCCTATTCCGGGAGGAGCCAGCGCGCGTCCTTTCATTACACACCACAATGCACTTGACGTAGATCTTTATTTGCGCATTGCCACGGAACTTTATCTGAAACGGCTCATAGTCGGTGGATTTGAAGGCGTGTATGAAATCGGTAAGAATTTCCGTAATGAAGGTATGGATAAAAGTCATAATCCAGAGTTTACCTGCATGGAACTTTACGTGCAATACAAGGATTATAATTGGATGATGTCTTTTACCGAACAGTTGCTCGAGCGCATCTGTATTGCTGTCAACGGTAAGCCCGAAACAGTGGTGGATGGCAATACGATCAGTTTTAAGGCGCCTTTCCGCCGTTTGCCTATTTTGGAAGCTATTAAAGAAAAAACCGGTTACGATCTTAACGGAAAGAGCGAGGAGGAGATCCGCGATATCTGTAAGGCGCTCGACATGGAGATTGATGACACCATGGGGAAGGGTAAACTCATTGACGAAATATTCGGTGAGTTTTGCGAAGGCACTTATATCCAACCTACTTTTATTACGGATTATCCGGTGGAGATGTCGCCTCTGACAAAGAAGCACCGCACTAATCCCGAACTTACCGAACGTTTTGAATTGATGGTCAACGGTAAGGAATTGGCTAATGCCTATTCTGAGTTGAACGATCCGATTGATCAGGAAGAACGCTTTCAGGATCAGTTGCGTCTCTCCGAAAAGGGGGACGATGAGGCCATGTTTATTGACCGTGACTTCTTGCGTGCCTTGCAATACGGAATGCCGCCGACATCGGGCATCGGCATCGGCATAGACCGCCTTGTCATGCTCATGACGGGGCAGACGCAGATACAGGAAGTACTCTTCTTCCCGCAGATGCGCCCTGAAAAGAAAATCCCTCGTGATGTCACAGCCAAATATGTAGAATGTGGTATTGCAGAGGAACTTGTGCCCATTCTTCAAAAGGCCGGATATAATCTTGTGAATGACCTTAAAGAGGTCAATGCTCAGAAAATTCAACAGCAAATAGGCGAAATCATCAAGAAATACAAGCTGGATGTTATGAAACCCTCTGTTGGAGACATTGAGGCGTGGAATGTCTGAAATATATGACAATTGGCAATCGGGAGGATTAACCGGATTTATCGGCTAATTATTCTGCCGGTTGCCAATTGCTTTCATTTTTTGTTGTAAACCTTCTTAAAAAACTCAATACTATTCATTTTGTTCGAAACCGGTAAAATAGCCATAATGGGTGGCGGAAGTTGGGCCACAGCCATAGCCAAGATTGTGCTTGAAAAGGTTGAGCATATTACTTGGTATATGCGTCGTGCCGATGCTATTGAAGATTTTAAGCGGTTGGAGCATAATCCGTCGTATCTGACCAGTGTGCATTTTGATACCAGTCGTATCACATTTTCAACGGACATTAATGAAGTGGTTCGGGCATGCGATACGCTTGTTTTTGTAACGCCGTCTCCTTATCTTAAAAATCATCTTAAGAAACTTAAGGAGAAATTACATAATAAATTTATAATAACGGCGATAAAAGGTATCGTTCCGGATGAGAATATTATTTGTTCGGAATATTTCAGGCAGATTTATAACGTACCTGACGATAATCTGGCTGTGCTTGGAGGCCCCAGCCATGCCGAGGAAGTGGCATTGGGACGTTTGACCTATCTTACAGTCGGATGTACGGACGAGGAAAAGGCGACTTCTTTTGCCGAACTCATAGCTGGCAGCTACGTAAAGACAAAGACAAGTACCGATGTCATAGGAATCGAATATGCCTCGGTTTTGAAGAATGTTTATGCCATTGCCGCAGGTATATGCAATGGTTTGAAATATGGCGATAATTTCCAGAGTGTTCTTATGGCTAATGCCGTTCAGGAGACCAACCGTTTTTTGAGAGCCGTTTATCCGATTGAGCGTAATATTTATGATTCCGTTTATTTGGGTGACCTTTTGGTTACCGGTTATTCCAATTTTTCGCGTAACCGTGTTTTTGGTACAATGATAGGACGGGGATATTCCGTGAAGTCAGCCCAAATAGAAATGGAAATGATAGCCGAAGGGTTCTTTGGAACTAAATGTATGAAAGATATTAATAAGCATTTTCATGTCAATATGCCAATTTTGGATGCTGTATATAATATTCTTTATGAACGTATATCTCCGGCTATAGAGATAAAGCTTCTCACGGATTCTTTCCGCTGATTGTCGATTGCCTTATTGGGAATCAGGATAAGGGAAAGTTCTTTCTTTTTATGGTAAAAGCATGCAAGATTTCCGTTTTTTGGTGTTTATAGGGAAACGGCTTTGTTTGATAGAGGCTGTTCTTTACGAAGTATAAACATAAAAACAATTAGAAAGATGAAAATGAAGATGCTATTTGTATTACCGCTTTTTTTATTTATTGCGGCTTTTGTATCCTGTAATGATGATTATGATCATGCCACCTACTATGCCGGTATGGGTACGGTACTCAAGCAGGGAAAGGATTATGCCATTGATTTTGATAACAGCCGTACGATGACGTTGGCAGACAGTTCGTTGCTTGTTGCTACGAAATCACAAACTCCCGGTCAGCGTGTTATCGTTTCGTTTACTTATGATGAAGGGCGCCTGCCTAATACTATTTTCCCTATTGATGTCGTGCGGGTTCTGACCAAGCCTTTCTTTCCTATACCAACTTTGGAGCAAAGCGACAGTATTGGCAATGATCCGATAAAACTTGTGGAAGCTTGGGTCGGTGGGGCACATTTGAATGTGAAGTATGCTTATTATACCAGTGCTTATGGCGGCAGGGCTCATTTTATCAATGCCATTGATTTGAACAGAAAAGATGATAAAGGGTACGTTTCATTGGAGTTTCGGCACAATGATAATAATGATTATCGCAACCGTGTGGCTTATGGTTATGTATCGTTTCCTCTGTCCGAAGAATATCTGCGGGGTAATGGCTTCAATATCAAATATAAAGACTTTAACGGTAGAGAAATAACGTTGCCTGTCAAATTAAAATAACCAAGGCTTAAAGAAACGGGTGCCTTCTTACTCTTGTAATTTTTATGAGAATGAGAAGGCATTATTTAAATATGATGACGGAACCAGACATAGCAGAAGGCTGTAAACGGCATGATCCGGAGGCGCGTAAGGCCCTTTATGAATGTTTTGCAGGTTGTATGATGTCGCTTTGCCTACGTTATACCGGCAACAGAGAAGAGGCTGAAGATCTCTTGCACGACGGTTTCCTCAAAGCTTTTAATGCGATAGACATGTTTACCTATCGCGGCGAAGGTTCGCTTGGCGCCTGGCTGAGGCGAATATTTACCAATCAGGCCATCAGTTTTTTGAATGCGCGCAAACATTTGGTAGAATTGACAGAGTCTATGACTGAGAATATTTCAGATGAAGATGAGACGGAACCACCTGCTTTGCCGGCATCCATCGTAACAGAACTTATCGGTACTCTGCCTCCGGGTTACCGTGCGGTGCTTAATCTTTATCTGATAGAAGGATGGAGTCATCGCGACATTGCCCGTTGTCTGAACATACGTGAGAGTACATCTGCTTCGCAGTATCTGAGAGCCCGGGCTGCGCTCAAGAAAAAAATAATCAATTATATTAATACCCACGACTCATGAACGATTTAAATCACTGGGAACAGCAACTTCATAATTGTCTGGCCGAACATGAGGCACCGTTACCCGCTGATGGCTGGGCACGGTTGGAAAAGTCATTATCGGTAACTTCGTGTGGTACGAAATCGGCCCGCAAGCGTCGTTATGCTATATGGGGGTGGGGAGGTGTTTCCACTGTGGCTGCCTGTGCTTTGGCCGTGCTTGTATTTCCTTTTCAAGGATTTTTTAGTAAATCACAATTGCTTGAAGAGAAGACCGGAGTTTTGGCTGATGCCATGGGAGAGGATATTAGAGGTGAGGAACCGATGTTGGCCGCCGCATCTGAATCTTCCGCTGTTACGAACGGTCAATTCAGAGTAATTCCGAGTGGCGCTCCCCGTGTCGTTGCAGCTGCTGTGCGGGAACGTTCCCCACGATCTTTAGGAGCCAGGAAAAAAGAGGCTGAAGAACTGGAGAATGTGCGTGAGTCTCAGAAAAGTGAGGATGTGGCAGATGTATTCTTACAGTCGGATGTGAAGAATAGTGCGGGAGTATCTCTTGCTTCTCCCAAAAGGGTAGAAAGCAAACGTACTTTTTTTGAAAAAGAGGCAATTCGTAAGGACGGTCGTGAAATGACATTGGCTTTGGCCGTAGAAGGGGGAGCATCGCCTTCGGTCAGTCAAAAGGGTTATGTGTTCCAACCTGTTTCCGGACTGCAGAACAAGCCTGACGGTATTCAGATGCGGCCTGACGAGGAGAAATACTCTTCTATTTTAATTCAGAACACATCGGATAAAGTAACAAGCCGGATCAGTCACAAACGTCCTTTGCGCTTTACGCTGATGGCCGGTTTTCCGTTAAGCAGGAGTTTGTCGCTTGAAAGCGGATTGGGATATACCTATTTGCAGAGTGAAATAACTTCAGGCAGCACTTCCAATTATTTTGTCACTACGCAGCGTCTCCACTACATAGGAGTTCCTCTTCAATTGCGCTATACCTTCTTGTCTGCCAGTCGTTTTAGTTTTTATGCCGCAGGTGGCGGACGGTTCGATGTGTGCTTGGGCGGAAATCAGAGTACAACTTATGTTCTTGCTAACAGAACCGATGATGCTTCCGATAGAAAATATCGTGTGGGGAAAGGCTTGTGGCAGGGATCGCTTAATTTGGCCGCGGGGGCGCATTATAGCTTTTTGCCGGATTTTGGTTTTTTTGTGGAGCCCGGGCTGACTTATTATTTTTCAGACAGCAGTAGTTTGCCGGCTTCCCGCCATGCCCATCCTTTGGGTTTTTCCTTGCAGGCCGGATTACGGTGGAATATTAAAAAAGGAACGAGGCAATGATATTTAGGTGTCTTTTTGTTCTGTTTTTTTGTTTTATTGACAATATTAAACAGTTTGGGTGGATGTTCCAATTTTAACATTTCTTGCTTTTGCCTTGTTTTTATTGTATCTTTGCAGGAGAATAGAAGGCTGCCTATAGAGCAGCCTTTTTTCATGATTTTTCGATACTCCAAAAGCGATATTGCTCTGAAAATTCCAAGTATTGTAATAAAAATTCCAAGTATTGCCGTAGAAAATGGCCTTATTCCTTTTATTCAATAGCTTGTTTCCGGTGTGTCGTTTACGGTTTTCTTTGTTGAAGAATGTTAAAAATGTTAATATTTAATGGCTCTTCTTTTGTTTCTATTTAGCTTTTATTTACTAAAATATTCGGGGATGAGACCTTGTCCGTTATGTTTGTGGAGGGTTTCTCCATTGGAAAAAATCAGGTTGCAGCAGGAGGGAGGCTCTCGTTATTTTGCTAACTTTGCAGGAAATGGAAAATCTGAAATATTATGAGAAACAGTCTTGCCTTTTTACTTTTATCCGGCTCGTTGGCGTGCTTCACGGCTTGCCGGCCAACTGTTGAGGCTCCGGCTCCGGTTTTGCCTGTTCCTGAGGCTAAGCAAGTGGCCTGGCAGCAGATGGAAACTTATGCTTTTGTACATTTCGGCCTGAACACCTTTAATGACCGCGAATGGGGATATGGCGACAGTTCGCCGGCCACTTTCAACCCTGTTCGGTTAGACTGCGAGCAGTGGGTCAGAACCTTTGTTGCTGCCGGAATGAAAGGAGTTATTCTCACTGCCAAGCACCATGACGGCTTCTGCCTGTGGCCGACAAAGTTGACTGATTACTGCATCCGGAACACTCCTTATAAGGGCGGCGATGGCGATGTCGTGCGTGAACTTTCGGACGCGTGCAGAAAATACGGCATCAAATTTGCCGTTTACCTTTCGCCGTGGGACCGCCATCAGGCCAATTACGGTACGGAGGAATATGTCGCTTATTTTCATGAGCAGCTTCGTGAACTGATGACAAATTATGGTGACGTTTTTGAAGTTTGGTTTGACGGAGCCAACGGCGGTGACGGATGGTATGGCGGAGCCAGGGAGAGCCGCACTATCGACCGTCGGACTTACTATGACTATCCGCGCATTTACAGGATGCTTGACGAACTGCAGCCTCAGGCGGTAGTCTTTTCCGACGGCGGCCCCGGTTGCCGATGGGTGGGCAATGAAAACGGTTTTGCGGGAGCTACCAACTGGTCGTTTCTGCGCAGGGGAGAAGTTTATCCCGGTTATCCCCGATATCGTGAACTGGAATACGGACATGCTGACGGCAACCAGTGGGTTGCTGCGGAGTGTGACGTCTCGATTCGTCCGGGCTGGTTCTATCATCCCGAAGAAGATGACCGCGTGAAGACCGTGGAGCAACTGACGGACCTTTATTACCGTAGTGTAGGGCATAATGCTACATTGTTGCTCAATTTCCCAGTAGACCGTAACGGATTGGTGAATCCGGCGGATTCGGCCAATGCCGTTGGTTTCTATAAGAATGTGCAAAGGCAGTTGGCCGACAATCTGTTGGCTGGCTTGAACCCCGTTGTCTCAAACGAAAGAGGAAGACGTTATGGCGGAAAGGCCTTGACAGACGGTGATTATGAAACCTATTGGGCTACGCAGGACGGAGTGGCCGCCGCGACTGTTGAATTTGCTCTGCCTGCGGTGAAGAAGGTTAACCGCATGATGTTGCAGGAGTACATTCCGCTGGGGCAGCGTGTGAAAGCATTCACTGTAGAATATGGTAAGGACGGAGAATGGTACCCGGTGAAACTGAACGAAGAGACAACGACTGTAGGCTATAAGCGCTTGTTGCGTTTCGCTACGGTTGAGACTGACCGTCTGCGTGTGAAGTTTACTGATGCCCGCGGACCGTTGTGTATGAGCGCCATTGAAGCCTTTTATGCCGGTGAGACAGCTGATGTGGTCTTTACGGCGGATATGGAAAAATTGAAGGGATTCTCTTTCACACTGCCGGATGTCGCCCCGGAGGAAGCTGTAAAAATTAGTGACAGACAGGCTGCCACTACTTGCTTTGTTGCGGGAGATGAACTGGTAATAGATTTAGGAAGAGAGCGTACCATAGCTTCGTTTCATTATCTCCCCGACCAGAGCGAATATAATAAAGGGCTGATTTCCGCTTATGAAATTACAGTGGGAACGGAGTTGGGAAATATCAGTCGGGTGGTGAAGACGGGTGAATTCTCAAATATCAGGCACAACCCCATTCTGCAGTCTGTTTATTTCACACCTGTTTCCGCACGCTACGTGCGTTTGAAAGCTGTTAAAATGGTGAATCCGGAAGAGATAATGGGATTTGCGGAAATAGCTGTCCAATAGTTTTTCTTTACGTCATCTTACCTGTTATAAAAAAGCAGTTTCCTATAGTGAAAACTGTTGGTCTTTTTGGGGGAGGAGATGCGGAAAGACGGGATTTGCTATTAAAAATGAAAATGCAAAGCAGGGAATATTCAGGACGGATATTGTTTTTTTGAATTGAATGATAATGAAGAGAAGGTTGTCTGTAAAGGGCGACCTTCTCTTTATTAAAAAGGATGTGACAAAGGCTGGGGGAGAATGGACTGTTTTAAAGTGTGGAATTTCAGTAGCCTTGTTTGTTGTTTGCTGAACATGTAATTTGAAAAGGTATTTCTGCTGTCCGTTTCGGGTGCCCATTGCCGATGCTGGAGCGGCTTAATCAGCCGGACAATATGGGCGGCAGGGGGTGTTTGCCTGTTCAGTCTGTTGCTCCGGTAATTTGTTGCATGACATGGAGGGCTTCCTCTACGCTGTTGATGTTGCGTACAATCATGCGGCGTTTACCTTTGTACTCGCCCAGTTCGCAGCGGCGGAAGTTGGCGGTGGCATAGTTGATGATGCGGCCGAAGATGTCGCTCTTGTAGAAGATGCTGTCAGTGTTACTGACGAAATATAAGGTCATGCGGTGGCTCTTCAAGGTGAGGCGCTCAGTGCCGCAATGGCGTCCCATGCGACGGAGAGGGACGATGCGTAGTAGTTCTTCACCTTCGGGGGGCAGAGGACCGAAACGGTCTTGCATGCGTTGGCGGAAGGCGGCAAGTTGTGATTCGTCCGTGAGTCCGTCGAGTTCGCGATAGAGGAGCATGCGTTCGCTTGCCCCTGGCACGTAGTTTTCAGGAAAGTAGGCATGAAGGTCGCATTCCACGGCGCAGTCATCTACGAATACATCGCCAGAAAGCATGCTTGCCTGTTGCGACTCATCGGCATAGAGGTCGGCAAACTCATCGTTTTTAAGTTCTGCTACAGCTTCGGCCAGTATCTTCTGATAGGTCTCATACCCCAGGTCGGCAATGAAGCCGCTCTGTTCCGCTCCCAGCAAGTTGCCGGCACCGCGTATGTCGAGGTCTTGCATGGCTATGTGGATGCCAGAGCCAAGGTCGGAGAAATTCTCTATGGCTTCGAGGCGTCGGCGGGCATCGTCCTTGAGCAGACTGAGCGGAGGAGCCAGAAGGTAGCAGAAGGCTTTGCGGTTGCCGCGCCCCACACGGCCGCGCATCTGGTGGAGATCGGAAAGACCGAAGTGGTGGGCGGCATCTACAATGATGGTGTTGGCATTCGGAATGTCTATGCCGTTTTCTACAATGGTGGTGGAGATGAGCACATCGTAGTCGTGGTTGACGAAATCGAGGATTACTTTTTCAAGGTCGGCAGGTGGCATTTGCCCGTGTCCGGTGCATACGCGGGCATCGGGTACGTATTTGCTGACGAGATTGGCCAGATTGGGGAGAGACGAGACGCGGTTGGTTACAATGAATACTTGTCCGTTACGGCTCATTTCGAAGTTGACGGCTTCGGCTATTATTTCGTGGCTGAAGGTGTGTACTTCCGTTTGTATGGGGTGGCGGTTAGGCGGGGGAGTCTGGATGACGGAAAAGTCGCGGGCACCCATAAGTGAGAATTGTAATGTGCGGGGAATGGGGGTGGCCGACATAGTGAGTGTGTCGATGTTGACTTTTAGTTGACGCAGTTTCTCTTTTACGGCTACGCCGAATTTTTGTTCTTCATCGATGATAAGTAGTCCTAGGTCGTGCCATTTCACGGATTTGCCTATGAGCTTGTGTGTGCCGATGATGATGCTTATTTTCCCCTCGGCCAAGTCGGAGAGAACGGCACGTGTTTGGGCCGATGAGCGGGCACGGCTCAGATAGTCTACTCTTACGGGGAAGTCCCGTAGGCGTGAGGCAAAGGTTTTGTAGTGTTGCAGGGCCAGTACAGTGGTGGGTACGAGTACAGCCACCTGCTTGTTGTCGCAAGCCGCCTTTAGGGCTGCGCGCACAGCTATTTCGGTTTTACCGAAACCGACATCGCCGCATACGAGGCGATCCATTGGACGTGGGGATTCCATGTCTGTTTTGACCTCTTGCGTCACCTTGAGCTGATCGGGAGTGTCTTCATAGGCAAACCCAGCCTCTAGTTCATGTTGCATGAAACTGTCATGGCTGAATGCAAATCCTTTTTCTTCGCGGCGGCGTGAGTAGAGACGGATGAGGTCGCGGGCAATGTCTTTTATTCTCTTTTTGGTGCGTTCTTTCATCTTTTCCCATGCACCGGTACCAAGACGGCTCAGACGGGGAGGCTCGCCTTCTTTGCCTTTGTATTTCGATACTTTGTGGAGGGCGTGTATGGAAACGAACACAACGTCATCGTTTTGGTAGATAAGTTTTATCATTTCCTGCATGGTGCCATCGGAGGCGGCTACGCGTACCAGACCGGCAAAACGGCCTATGCCGTGGTCTATGTGTACTATGAAGTCACCCGGTTCGAATAGCATCAGTTCTTTGAGAGTCAATGCCATTTTTGTGTCTCGGGCATGGTCTGAGCGCAGACTGTATTTGTGGAAACGGTCAAATATCTGATGGTCGGTGAAGAGACATAAATGCAGGTCCTCATCGGTGAAACCTTCGTGGAGAGTGTGCTCTACGGGGATGAAGAGGGAGGCGGATGTGTCATCTGAAAGAATATCTTTCAGGCGTTCGTTCTGTTTGGGACTGTCGGCCAACACATAGAGATGATAGTTATTTATGCGCAGATTTGTGAAGGTGTTGCGTACCAGATCGAAATTCTTATGAAACGATGGTTGGAGGGATATGTGGAAATGAAGTGTGGCATGTGGCGTGGATGATGGATGTGCTCCTATTTCAAGGCGTTGTAAGGGGAGGAGGCCCTTTAGCAATGTTTCGCCGGTAATGAGTTGTGATTCCCGTGTGAGGCGCTCGAACTGTTCGGCTTCTTCCATTTCCGATTGTGCTTCGCGTTCAATAGATGCTTGTCTGCTGAAGCCTTCATTATAGATTTGGCTGACTTTTTCGTGAACAAAAGACAGGTCACGTATAATTAAAAATGTGTTGGAAGGCAAGCATTCTGTGAAACTAACCAAATTGGATGCAGATTGTTTCAGGCTTGGAACAATGCTGATATGCTGGCTACGGGCTTTGGAAAGTTGGGTTTGTACTTCAAAGGTACGGATGCTGTCTACTTCATCACCGAAAAAGTCAATGCGGAAAGGGTATTCAGATGAAAAGGAATAGATGTCAAGAATACTGCCGCGTATGGCATATTCGCCGGGTTCATAAACGTAGTCACGACGTCTGAAGCCGAGTTCGCGCAAGCGTAAGATGAGCTTTGTGAGGTCGTGATTTTCTCCTTCTTTTATGTCGATGGTGTCAGATTGGAAATCTATGATGGAAGTCACACGTTCTGAAAGTGCGGCAGGATAAGTCACGATGAACAGTGGTGAGGCATCGTCGCAGCCTTCCTGTAAAATTGTTTTTTCTTCTTTTCCTGTGTTTGTCCTTTGAATTTTTCCTAGGCGGTTCAGAACTTCTGTTCGGAGTATTTCGTTGGCGGCATCACGTTGGGCATATTTTACTGCCCGGCGATAAGTAGAGGGGTAGAATAGTACTTGCTTGCTGCCAAGTATCTGTTCCATATCATGATAGAAATATCCGGCTTCTTCTTCATCGTTGAGAATAATGAGGAAAGGGCGGGAGAATGCCCCTCGACAGGTTAATGCCGATAAGGCCAATGGTGCGGAAGAGGCGCGTAACCCTTCGGCAAAAATGGTGGATGGCATTCCCTCACGTATGATTTTAGCTAAAGCCGCAATTTGTGGGTGGGCGGTGTAGATCTGTAAAATGTCCTGAAGTTTCATAAGCAACGCAAAATTAGTGATTTTTTGTTTGACAGGATGAGCATTGGGGAATTTATAGCATTAAATAAAGGGGGGACTTCCATTGTGGAAGTCCCCCCTTTATTTAATGCTATAAATGTATTGTCAGAATTTGTAGCGCTTATCCATAATCTTCATTTTGTTTTGTAAGGCTCTGAATAAAGTATTACCATCACGTCCAAACAATTGGCCGAAACTGTTTTGTGCATCTGCAGCCATGGCTTCTTTCTGTTTGAATGTGGCAGATCCAGTCGTTTTGTTCGTAATCTGAACCATATAAATAGAGGTTATACCTTTCACCGCGCCAGAGAACTTACCCTTGCCTATGCGTTGGATAACTCCAGCTAAAGCGGGTTCGCTTTGGGCTATTTGGGCCAGACTCATCGTAGGCATAGTCTGAACTTGTGCCCCTTTTACAGATTTTGCCGCAGTGAAATTTTTTACATTTTTCGTCTGAGACATGATTTTCTCGGCTTTCTTGTCTTGTTTTACAAGCATTTCAAGAGTTTGTCTTACATTGGCATTATCCCATTCGCGGTATTTGCCTTCGTTAATCGCATCTACACAGACAACAAGCAACTGGTCGTTATTTTTTCCACATTCATATACAGGAGAAACATTTCCGGCCTCAGCCTCATCGAAAGCCCATATGAAAGCTTGTTTGGCGCCTTCACCACCTATGTTGTAGCGGATGTCCATTGCATTTGTTGTGCTGAGATTAGGCTGCTCTATGATGGTATAACCGGCTTTGGGCGCATTCTTTTCAATGGCATCAATAGTCTTGTTCTTCGCTAAGAATTCAAAGAGCTGACGACGTTGGTTGTTGTAAGTCTCAGTGGAGAACTTCATTGGAGTGCGCATAATGGCAACGTTATATTTGTCAGATGAAGCTTTGGTGCTGATGACGCTAGCAACAACATAAAATGTTTTGCCGTCAGGGCCAGTTTGAGTGTAATAAGTTGTAGTTCCGGCTGGAATTTGGCAAATATTGTCGTATTGATTGGCTGTGCTGTCTTTACCAGCTTTTGCATTAACATAATATTTGGTTTCTATCCATGTGGTGTCACCCTGAGCATTATATTTTTGAATGAGTGCAGGGTATTTTTTTGCAAGGGTATTGAGCGCATCACCGCCTTTAACAGCAGTGATAAGACTATCTGCCAATTGCTTGCTGTCTACGGCAAACTGACAAACCTGCATTGAGTCAGGAGTGCTTTTTTTTCCGACGAGTTTAAATGTATTGACATATTGTATGCCATTACGATCTCTAGGCTCTACGGTAGCCGGTGATACTGCCCCAATACTCATTGAGTCAAGTGCACTGGAAATGCTACTTAATTCATTGAACGCTTCTTTGGCAAGGAATACATTATTATAGCTGATATCGGTTTTGCTTGATTTCATAATGTTTTCAACAGCTTTGGCATCAGACACCTTTTTGAGGCTGTCTTCTATGCTCTTAACGCTGGCCATAATGGTCTCTTGGTCCTTAGTACTGGGAGTGACAACTACGTTGATAAATTTCATGTCGCGAGTCTCACTGTTTATGCGGAACAACGGCTTGATTTCTTCGTATTTGTTTTTCAAATCATTGTCCGTAAATTTGATATCTTTGTCTTCTATGCTACTGTAAGGTATAGAAGCCATTTCAAGGTCATAGCTTGTGTTGTTTTCCTCGAATGCCATTTGGGCGGATATCGGGTTGGAAGACATACCACACTCCAGCAAAGTGTAATATTTCTGAGAAAGCAGTTCTTGAGGAATACGCTTTTCGCAATAAAGGCAGGCGCGTTTGATTTTGGCGATAGCCTCAGCCATTTCTGGGTTTTGTTTCTGTGATTGTGCTATTTGTTGGTCTGCTGTTTTGATAAATTGCTTATAACCTTCAACAGTAGGTTGGCCAACCATAGACATGAGTATCATGATTTTTGCCGCATAGGGTAATTGGGCTACAGACATTTGTCCCTGCTGAATCATTTGCATATAGTATCCCAAAGCATTCATGTTGACGCTACTCAAGGCATTTTGTATTTCTTCCTTGGTTACGGACAAACCTAATGCATCAGCTTCTTTGCTGACCATTTCATTGGCGATGTAGGTACGCCACACCGTTTCGCGGATTTGGTCTTTTTGGTCGTCTGTAATAGAACCTTGAAGCATAGTTTGCAGGTTCTCTTCGTCCTGAACTTGCTGTTCAAAATCTTGATACGTTAATTCCTGACCGTTTACTTCCGCTTCAATGTTAGGATTAGAGCAAGAGTTAAGGTCAGTTAGCGTAACAATGAAAAGCAAAAGGGCACCGCCAATGACGGACATCAGGAGTGCCGGTTTGTTTCTAAGTGTTTGTAATGCTGCCATTTTAAGTTTTATTTTTTATTTGATTGTTATTCAGCGTATTGTAGTTGTGAATTTGCTAATTGTTGTTTTTGGTTATCGTTTTATGACATATACAATGCGCAAAGTTATAAAAAAACAGGGGATAGAGCCTATTTTCTTAAAAAACTTTTATTGTTAAAGGATTAAAACCAATTGCCGGATGTTATTCTGAATACTGGTTTTAATTGGATATATGTAGTTTGCGGCGCGGAGTTGTGTTGGAGTGTAACCGGGGGAGTGTGTCAGGGTTTTCGCTTTCGAAATCTGTGTTGCTGGAAGATTGTGGAACTGGCTGAGTGCTGTTTTCCGGCATAGGCATGTAGCCGCTTGATTGTTTGATATGGAATTTGGTGAAAGCTTCGTTTGATCTGAACCAATAGCCTTTAAGTTCTCGGTCAGGGGTAATGACATGAGTGAAAACGTTTGAATATATTTCATGTTTGCTCATGTCCCAAAAAAGTTCTTCGCTACGGATGGTTGTGCCGCGTTCGAAATCTCTGATAAAAACTCGTCCGCGCAACTCCCAAAGATTCTGACCATAGCAATAAGCTGTGTCGGCTGTAACGTAGAGGTTTACATTAAAATTGTTGTTAAACCGTTGCATCACCATACCTTTGGGAAATTCCTGTCGCTGGGGGTTGGTCTTGTCATAGACACGCCATTCTTCTGCAATGATTTTATAGCGCATGATACCTGAATCTGTCACAAGTTTCGATACACCGTGAGTTATCATTACCGGAATGGAGTCGCGGTTTTTTATGGCATGTCCCATGGGGGGGGCATCGCTGCCGCAACCCACCAAAGGGGATATCCCTAAAAGGAACAGGCATAGCGGTAGGCCGGCACCTCGTTTCCAGGCGTTTCGTATTATTCCACTTTCCATTTCATGAACCAGCGTTCGTTGAACGAAAGGCCGATGTTCAGGCGCAAGTAGTTTTCTGTAATCATACCGGCTGCTTTAGGTTTCACGCGTTCATATTGAGCTGAAATGTTCAATATGGAGCGGTTGTTGTGGATGTTGGCAATAGGGAGTCCTACACCTACGCTGACCAGGAAGTTCTTGGGGCCGTCTGTCCCGTTTACCAGTGTATAGGGGGTGGTGTAAGAAAAACCGGCACGGTAGCGAATGTGGTCGCGTCTGCGCAGGCCTTCTGCATTTGGAATGTATTCGCAGCCCATGGTTATTTTGTGCAGGTCGGTGAAGTTGCCGGTGCGGGCCTCATAGGATTGTCCGCCGATGTTTCCGGTGTTGATGAGTGTGGGTGATTTTACATCGCTCCATTTTTGGAATGTGTAATCCAGACCGATACGCAACTTTTGGGCGTACATCCATGTCAGGCCTGCGCCGAAAGTGTGTGGCAACTGGTAAGCATTGGTTGCTACGAGAGTGTCGCCGATTGCGGTGTTGTTTTCTATTTTTTGATCATAGTAGTGGCTGTCTGAATTGATGTCGTGCCCCAGTCCGTAAGTCAAGCCGATCACAAATGAGTTTTTCGTGTTTAGACGTCCTTCAAATTGAAGGCCAAAGTCGGCTTTGTAGGTGCGGACATCAGCGGTGTATTGTCGCCGGCGGGAGGCTATGGTGTTTTCGCTGAACGAAGCCAGTACGGTGTGGGTCATGTCGCCCCATAGATAGCCGATATTGGCGCCTACAGAAGCGAACTTCAGCGGTTTCCAGCCCAGTCCGGCGTATACTTCGTGCAGTCCGCCATCGCCGCTGTAGGTGTTGGTTTGGGTTATTTCTACATTATCTTTCAGCGTTTCGCTTTGGCTGATGTTATAGCCGATGGTACTGAAGGGCATGATGCCGATGGAAATACCCATATTGTTTGATGCCCGGAAACCCATCGACAGGTAGTCGTAGGACGAATTGTGTGCGTTTACTTTCTGACCGCGTTGTTCAAGGTTGGCATTTTGAAGAGAAAAGCCGGCATCGAAGATGAACGAGAGTGAATCGATGGAAGAGTATGACGCTGGGTTTTTGGTGTTGAGTTCGCTGCCGCCGCGCATACCGTATGCCAAGCCCGACATTCCTTTGTTGAAGCCTTGGGCCCGGTCGCTGAGTAGGCCGAAGCCGTAGCGTGAATAAGGAGAGTTACTGCCATTGGTCTGGGCTTTGACTGTGGTTGCCGCCACCGTGCCGGCCAGAGCTATCATGCTGGCCATAAACCATTGCTTGCTGTAGCTGCCGGCGGTAATATGTTTTTTGCTGTTCGGGATTGTCATCTGTTGTTCTTTTTAGGTTTTCCAAATATGGGTAGGGATATGCGCCCTTTTATATAAATAATGTGTAGATATTTCTGTTTCATTTTCAGGGTAGCATTTCAAGCAGGTGGTTCAGTCCGCGTGCCACGAGATGACTGTCGGTAAGTATATTCTGCCGCACAGCGTTACTGAAAGCATACCTGTTGCCTCCTGTAAGGAAGATCCGTAAGGTGGGATAGCGTTTTTGCCAGTGTCGTATGCAACCTTGTAATTCATAGCCGATGCCACGTACCACACCTGCGCGTATGGCTGTTTCGGTGTCGTATCCCAAATCCGGTGTTTCACCGTCAGCTTCGGTGCGGGGCAGGCGTGCCGTGCGCGTATGGAGAGCCTCCAAACGCATCTCTACGCCAGGCGATATGTTGCCCCCTAGATAGTTGCCTGCCGCGTCTACGAGGTCGTAAGTGATGCATGTTCCGGCGTCAATGACCAGTAGGTCTGTTTCCGGCTGAAGCGTTATGGCTCCTACTACGGCTGCCAGACGGTCGGCACCGAGTGTGTGCGGTGTGCGGTAGTGCACTGTGACCGGTGCTGGAGTCTCGCCGGTCACATGCAGAACGGGGCAGGACAGTTCTTGCAAAGCTGTTTCGAAAGCAGGTTGTCCGGATCCTACGGAGCAATAGGCTAGCTTGTCAGGGGAATATAGCGCTACCATATCCAGCAGGTGCTGTGGAGCCGCTTCCTCGAATTTTTCTTCACACACGAATTGTTCTCCGTTAAAGACGGCTATTTTAGTCCGTGTGTTGCCTATGTCTACTGTCAGGTTCATGTCGTAGTGCTTGTTTGCGGCTTTCTGTATAACAGTTTTTTGTTTTTGTTGGGTTTAAGCCTGCAAATAAACTGCAAATTTAGTGTATGACGGGCGAAAGGCAAAATATTAAAACTTTTTTTTCAGATGAAATTTCTCTTTTGAGAGGATAATGGGGATATCTTGTGCTTTTGGGGCTGTTTTTATATTTCTGTTGTCGTGGATTTTGAGGACCATTTAAGTATTGGATGTGTGAGAGGTAAAGGCGGTCAGTCCGTTTAAATACCCCTTGTTTAGATTTGCAAAGGATATAATGTTCTTCTGTCGAAAATAAAAGGTGCTGAAATGTTGGGCTATGGCCGGACATAAGGAGAAGATTTAGGACCGGAAAAAGAAAAATATCATTTCAAGGCTATAAAAAACACCAGAATGTTTGGTCAGGATAAAAATATCCTATACATTTGCAAGCAGAAACAATTAACGGTATCATATAATGAAATATCTTAACTGTAATATGTATTGGTGGCGTCACTTACTACTTTCAAAGTCGTAAGTCAGTCATCGTACCTATTCGAGAGCCATAGTAATTATTAAAAATATTTCGGCGGTCTGTCTTACTTGCGACAGACCGCCGGATTTTTTGTATGGCGGTGGTAACGCGGACGGAAACGCCGCCGTAATATGACGGAATAAACAAATAAAAACAATATAAATAAAAAGATTATGAGTAAGTATGAAGTTAATGAGGCTGGTTTCTTTGGAGCGTATGGCGGTGCCAGCATTCCTGAAGTTTTACAGCCTCGTGTGGAGGAATTGCGCAAATGTTACCGGGAAATTATTTCCAGTGAGAATTTCCGTAAAGAATACGACAGCCTTTTGCGTGATTACGTAGGGCGCCCCACTCCTCTTTACCTTTCAAAGGCATTGAGTAAAGTGCATGGCTGCAAAATTTATCTGAAGCGTGAGGACCTGAATTTTACTGGCGCACATAAGATAAACAATGCTATCGGACAGATATTGCTGGCGCGGCACATGGGCAAGCGGCGTGTAGTGGCTGAAACGGGTGCCGGACAACATGGAGTGGCGGCTGCAACGGTGTGTGCGCTCATGAACATGTCGTGTACGGTGTACATGGGAGCTGTTGATGTGGAACGCCAACGCCCTAATGTGGAAAAAATGCGTCTGCTCGGGGCAAATGTAGTGGCTGTGGCAAAAGGCGGCGGTACGCTGACAAATGCCTGTGATGAAGCTCTGAACGACTGGTGTCAGCATCCTGAAGAGACTTATTACCTCATCGGTTCAGCTGTAGGGCCGCACCCTTATCCCGACCTCGTGGCGCGGATGCAAAGCGTCATTAGCGAGGAAATCCGACGTCAGTTGCTCGAAAAGGAAGGGCGTGAAACTCCCGATTATCTGGTGGCTTGTATAGGCGGCGGTTCGAATGCGGCCGGAACGATATTCCATTATCTTGATAATGAAGAGGTGAAAATAATATTGGCTGAGGCCGGCGGAAAAGGCGTTGATACGGGGATGACTGCCGCAACGTTGACCATAGGCACCGACGGGGTACTGCATGGAGCGCGTTCTCTTGTCATACAGGATGAACGTGGCGAGGCCGTAGAACCTTATTCCATCTCAGCCGGTTTGGATTATCCTGGAATAGGTCCGCTCCACGCACATCTTGTCCGCTCCGGCCGGGCACAGGCTCTGCCCATAACCGATGACGAAGCTCTTGACGCTGCTTATGAACTCAATCGCTTGGACGGCATCTTGCCCGCCTTAGAGTCTGCACATGCTTTGGGAGCGCTGCACCGGTTGAAGTTCCGGCCGGATGATGTCGTAGTGATGACGCTTTCCGGACGTGGGGACAAGGATATAGCCACCTACATGGAGCATGCCCGCCAATGATAGTCGGAGCGGAAGGAAGAATTAGAAATAATATCCGACTCCCAGGTGGAAGAGTAGTTTTTTCGTGTTGTCGGAATAGCTGAATGTGGCTTCTATTGGGCCGAACTTGCTGTTGTAGCCGTATTTAAGTCCTATGCCGTAGAAGTGTCTGGCTCGGTGGATATCTTCCAGTTTGGACGTTTCGGCTGCCAAGTTGAATAAGGCGGTGGCAAAGTGGCGGCCTGCTATATTATAGCGCAGATTGGCTGCGGCTGTCAGAAATACGTCTTGTGCGAATTCCGGGTTTGACACTCCGGTAAAGGCTATCTGCTGTGTCAGATAGCGGCCCGACAGATTTCCGCCGTAAGCCGTCCGGAAGAGTAGGGGGATGTCCTGTCCCCACACCATGCGGCCGGCCAGGCGGGGCAATAAGGCCCATCGTTTGTGCAGTGTGACGATTCCCTCCCATGAGGCACTGAGTGTGGTGAAACCATGTGGGCGACGCAGATATGACAGGTCATCGGTGGTGTAAGCCAGGTCTGCCTGAAAGTTTGAACCTCGTGTGGGGTAATATCCAGCATCCTGTGAATTATATTTCAGACGGATGTATGCTGAAAAGTAAAAGCATGATTTGAGAGTCGCCAGTTCGGCGTCTCCTGATGTGGGTTTGTCGAAATCAAAATAATCTGTGCGTACCCCCAATTCTCCTCCGAGGTTTCGGATGCGCAGGTTCGAACACGCTATTTCCGCTGTGTGCTGCCGGTAGCAGAGGTTGTAGGCCCGCTGACCTTGGCGGTTCACATTGAAGTCGTGGTTGCTGAATTCATAGGCCACTCCGAATTGACGGTAGAAGGCCGGTTCCACCGAATAGTTGAGCCGTACGTAGTACTGTTCGCCTAGTTTTCCCGCAAACCCTATTTGTGAGGGTGTTTTGGTGTTGAAGGTAAAGTCTGCTCCCAGCAGCACGGCGGCCATCTCTTCTGTGTCAAACCGTGCGCCGATGCCTACTTTGCTGACACTTTTTTCGGAAGTCTGGAAGTGAAGGTCATAGTCATTTCCAATTTCTGTGAGCGAATAGCCGGCATCGGCGTAAAGGAATTTGTCGCGCAAGAGTCTCAGAGCCTCTTCTATCTGTGTGAATGACAGGGAGTCGTCCTCTCCCAGATGGCAGGCACGCGCCACGGCTACAGCTTCGTGGCGTGGCATGCCGTCGAAAAACACGCGGCGTATGGAAAGAGCGGGACTGCTTCCCGCCAAAATCAGACGTTGTTGCCCGTTAAAAGCCGGTACCAGGCTGTCGGTGCCCATGGTGAGGTGGCGCAAACTGTCGAGGGATGCGCGGTATTGGCAGGCCGTTTCATAACCGCGTTTCAGAATGGTATCGATGGAGGCTGTGCTGAAGTCCATGGTCGAAAAGTCGGTTACGGGCATTCTCATGGCCAAGTCGGCCAGCCGGATATTTTCCTCGTATTTGTTACGGCAGGAAATACTGATGACCTGTTCCAGTATGTTGGGGACAGATGAAAATTGTGTGGTGTCATTAAAGGCTTTCTGCACCATGGATCCTATAACTATGTCTGCTCCTAAAGCCCGCGCCACGTCTACGGGAAAGTTGTTGACCAGTCCGCCGTCTACAAGTGTCATCCCGCCATATTTTACCGGTGTGAATACCCCCGGAATAGACATGCTGGCGCGGATGGACATAGCCGGCACACCACTGCGGAAAACGATTTCCTGTCCGTTGGAGAGATTGGTAGCCACACAGGCAAAGGGTATCGGCAAGCGGTCGTAGGAAATGGAATCATGATAGCCAACCGTGAGGCGTGTCAGGAGATTTTTCAGATTCTGTCCGCGCAGGAAACCGCCGATATCTGATTTTCCTGAACGGGAGAAAGGCACTGACAGCAAATAGCGGCCGGATTTTTCGCGTTCACCGATGGACAGGTTGCTGCGTTCGGCCTTGTCGCTGAGAATGAACCTCCAGTCTTGAGAGCGGAAAAGTGAATCGAGCTGTTCGGGTGAGTAGCCCATGGCATACAGTCCCCCGACGATGGCTCCCATACTGGTGCCCACAACGAGGTCGACCGGCAAACCGGCTTCTTCGACAGCTTTGAGGAGACCTACGTGTGCGGCTCCTTTCACACCGCCACCGCTGAGCACTAGGGCCACTTTCGGACGTTGCGGCTGACTGTCTTTGTCCTGTTGTCCGGCAGCGGCAGATAACAGACTGAAATTTAAAAGTAAGATTAAGAAAAAACGCCACATATCAACACTGTTTTCAGTGAGGCTGCTAACCTCTGGGTTGCAAAGATACTAACAGCGTTCGGCTTACTCCTTCTTTTTCTGTAGAAAATGTAAGCCGACAGTTGGGAGAGAGCATGAAAAACGGTCTGAAAAATTAACATTTTTAACTATCTGTTACTTTTTGAACTTACAAAAAATAGGTTGTAAGTACTGTCGTTGTTAAAGTCCGTATCGAAATTTTAACACGAATACTTGGAATTTGAATTGCAATACGGGGAATTTTCAAGAAAAATATGGCCGAAATCCATTAAAATACACCTCAAAGACACTGAAAAAGCGGGACTTCCAAATAGAAAGTCCCGCTTGGCTATTACAAAGATAGCAAAAAATGTATCGAAAAGCAAATTATGTTAAAAGTGAGATATGCCATTTTAATGGCATGCAGGGTAATTTTTCTGCCTATTTATAAATCAGGAATATGGCCGGAATTTTCCCTAAATCGGGCAATCCCCCTTGCTTCCATTCCTTAATGGTCATAGTGCGTACGAATTCCTTCTCCGTAGTAAGTCCTGCCGCTACACACAAGCGGGTTTTCGCAGCACATGTCGAACATATATCGGCAAACAGCTTGGCGTTACGATAAGGCGTCTCAATGAACAATTGGGTCTGATCTTCACTCATTGCCCTGGTTTCCAATAGTTTCAATCTCTTAATGCGTGCTGCGGCATCAATGGGCAAATAGCCATGAAAGGCAAAACTCTGTCCGTTGAATCCCGATGCCATAACTGAAAGCAAGATAGAAGAAGGCCCTACGAGCGGCACCACCTTAAGTCCTTCACGTTGGGCTATGGACACAACATCGGCACCAGGATCAGCCACAGCAGGACAACCGGCCTCACTAATCACCCCGATGTCTTCGCCATGACGAAGCGGTTCAAGATAACGCGAGAAAAGCGCCGCATCCGCATGCTTCCCCATGGGATAAAACGCTAAGACATCTATATCTATAGAGCGTTCCACCTGTTTAAGAAAACGACGTGCCGTGCGCACTTCCTCCACGATAAAATGTCGGATACCCAATATCACTTCCTTATTATAAGGTGGCAAGACCTTATCAACAGGCGTATCACCTAAAGTTACAGGAATCAAATAAAGTGCGGCCATATAAATTACAATTGACTAAAACGTTTTTTTCCTTTTAAATAATAAGCCACCAAGAGGGAATAAGAAACCAGTTCAGGTACCTCCGTCACCTTCGCCTGTTGCATGTTCTGTTCCCGGTCTGCAATAAATTGAGGGCGCAGTTCTTTAAAAGCCTTACGTGCACGGCGAATGGCTGCGGCATTACCGATGTCACCTTTCATAAGAAACTGAATAGCAGCCAAATAGTCAAGCCAAAAACGCAGTCGCAAAGTAAATCGCAAACGCTTTTCAGGTAAATTCTTGTAAAGCATCAACAGATTGTTACGAAAATTCAGAAAAGTCTTCCGAGGATTACCTTGCTCAAGCGAAGCACCACCAACATGCCAGACCCTGCTTTGAGGAACACAAACGATATCGCGTCCACGTGACCGTAACCGCCAACAAAAATCTATTTCCTCCTGATGAGCAAAAAAACGGCGGTCAAAACCACCAGTTGCATGCCAGTCCGAACTACGTACCATCAAAGCGGCCCCAGTAGCCCAAAAAACCGAAGTAACATTATCATACTGTCCTTTGTCTTTTTCCACATCACCAAAAATGCGACCACGACAAAAGGGATAACCATAGCGGTCCATGAAACCACCTGCAGCACCGGCGTATTCAAAGCTGTCGCGCTCAACAAAACTCAGCAATTTGGGCTGGCAAGCAGCTGTTTCCGAATGCTCATCCATATATTGCATCAAAGGCTTCAACCAGCCTTTTTCCACTTCTACGTCAGAATTAAGCAATAAATAATATTCTGCATCTACTTGTTCCAACGCCCGGTTATATCCCTCTGCAAATCCATAATTTTCAGAGAGTCTAATAAGTCTCACTTCCGGAAAATTTCTTTCAAGCATTGCACACGACTGATCTGTCGATCCATTATCTGCAACAATAATCTCAGCATCCTCATCACTCCCAGCGATGACAGACGGCAAAAACTGCTTCATCATGTCCTCGCCATTCCAATTGAGAATAACTACAGCGATTTTTTTCCTCTTCATATTCTAATTCATTTGTTCTTATCCTCTACAGGTGTTCCTAAAAGGCTCTCACCGCTCGCTGTAAAATCTCCTAACTGAACATATTGCAGGCTATTATCTTCCGCCAAACATCCGGCATTCAATTCCACCCGAATATAATTATCAGTAAAGCCATGAAGCATGCCTCCCTTCTTAGAATGTTCCCAAAGAACAGGTCTCACCGTGCCGATGTGTTGACGATAAAAAGCCTTACGTTTTTCTTCGGAAAGCGCAATAAGACGCTGGCTGCGGATATGCTTATCCTGTGGCGACACAACATGAGGAATCTCCAAAGCTTTTGTTCCGGGACGTTCTGAATAACTGAAAACGTGTAACTGCGCTATATCCAATCCCTCAATAAAACGGAAAGCATCCTCAAAAAAAACAGCAGTTTCACCACGCGTACCTACAATGACATCCACACCGATAAAAGCATCAGGCATCGCCTGTCTTATCTTGGTTATTTTTTCGGCAAACAAAGTGGTGTCATACCGGCGGTGCATAAGACGCAGCACATCATCGGAACCACTCTGAAGAGGAATATGAAAATGAGGCATAAAAGCCCTCGAAGAAGCACAATACGCAATGATTTCATCTGTCAGCAAGTTGGGCTCTATGCTCGATATGCGATAACGCTCTATTCCTTCAACGCCATCAAGCGCTTTCACCAAATCGAAGAAAGTCTCTCCGGTGGAACGGCCGAAATCGCCGATATTCACACCGGTAATCACTATTTCCTTCCCTCCGGCGCGTGCCACAGCCTCAGCTTGCTCCACAAGTAATCCTATACTGCCATTGCGCGAACGGCCACGGGCTATAGGGATGGTACAATAAGTACAATAATAATTACAACCATCCTGTACCTTCAAAAAATACCGCGTGCGATCGCCACAGGAGCACGAAGGAACAAAAGTCGTAATTTCATGCGTAGGGACAGCGATAGCCTCGTGACAGGCATCTTCCGATAAAGTCTTCTTCTGGGCCATACGTTCACGGATATAACGCACAACCTCGCCCTTTTGTTCCATACCTAGAACAAGATCCACACCTTCAAAAGCGGCAATTTCTTCAGGTTTCAGCTGTGCATAACAACCCATCACCACTACAAAGGCTCCCGGATGTTCCCGTGTCAGACGATGAATGGCCTGCCGACATTTATGATCGGCCACATCTGTTACAGAGCAAGTATTCACAACGCAAATATCGGCCCGCTCCCCTTTCTCTGCCGGTCGCACGCCCTGTCGCATCAATGTATCACGCAGCGATGAAGTTTCAGCAAAGTTTAATTTGCACCCCAACGTGACATAAGCCGCACACATATTATATATAGGATTATCATTATTCATACAAACACAAACATAGTGGAAATTAAAACTCCAGCAATAAAAACATTCACAAGCCCTACTATCTGAATTAACTTTATCTCCAAATGGTCTTTCATAACTTATATAAGTATTTGAAAATCAAAAAAACTCAAACAGATGGCCTTTAGTGCAGACAAAGTTACGACTTTTTGAGGATTTTCAGAAAAAGACAAAAACTTTTTTAGAATTGTCTCCATCTCAACGTAACAGCAAAAAACTATGTTAAAAATTAACTCTTCACATAAAAAAAAGCGAACAAATACTTGGTGATATGTAAAAAGTCCGTACCTTTGCACCGTTTTAATAAAGCAATTGATTGTTTAACTAAAAACTTTACAACAAAAATGAAAAAGTTAGTTTTCATGTTCGTAGCTATGGCTGCTATTTCTTTCGCTTCTTGCGGTGGTAACAACGCTAACGGTGCTGCTAATGACAGCGATTCTGTTGCTGATAGCATGAGCGTTGAGGCTCCTGCTACTGACTCTGTAAACGCTGACAGCGTAGTTGCTGATTCTGTAGTTGCTGACTCTGCAAACGCATGAACAGATGAGGGATTTGTCCCTCCAGCTTGAGTCCGCCTAGTGCGAACAAGAGAGAATTGAAACCTGTGAACGATTGTTTACAGGTTTTCTTTTTATTATCCATATCCTGCTATCTGCATTCCTTTTTCTGATATTCCGCTCCAAAATTCATCAGCTCCAAAATGAACGGACATATCATCATTAATCCGCTTTATGAAATTACTCATTAAAAAATACATCTGTTAGAAAAGAAAACAATATATTTGCAAAAAGAAATGAAAAATATCTCAAACCTACATCCATAGCAAAAAGAAAAGAGAGTAAGCATTAAAATGAAAACCAAGAATTAACCAATTACATAATTCATAAAAATTCATCTATGAGAAAGACTAATTTTTTATGGCTATTACTGGCCGGCATTCTGTTGTCGGCATGTAGTTCAGGCAACAGAATCGAAGAAAAAATTGAAGCTCTAGCCTTCAAATCCGACAAGAACGACAAATGGGGACTTATATCCACTGACGGAAAAATACTTTTCGAAGATGAATTTGAAAGGACACCGTCCATGGTTTTCAACGGACGCTATTTCGTTACCAATAAGAATGGAGAATATGAAATGTATGCCGTTAGCGAAAAGCCGGAACAGGTAGGCGACAAGGCATGGAAAAGCGTTTGTGACTTTTATGAAGACGTCACTCCGGCTGTTGAAAAAGGAAAAGCCATCACGCTCATCGACCGCGACGGCAATGTGGTGAAGGAAATGGCCAAACTCAACAACAAAACGGTTGTGTCAATGAGAAATTTCAACGAAGGTCTGGCCATCTACGAAACCATAGACGGTTACTACGGTATGGTCAACACGAAAGGTGATGTGGTGATTGACGCACAGTTTGTTTCGCTGAGCGCCGCAACAGACGGTAAAGTCATCGGCATCAACAAGAAGTATGAGGCAGCCTACAAGGCCGATGAAACGGAAAAGATAAAATATTCCGTCATGAACACTAATGGCAAAATCATTGCAGAACTCGATGGTAAGAAATATTCTTCGCTCTACGAATTTCATAACGGATTGGCCATTGCCGCTGAGAAAAAAGACGGCGAAGAGCGTTACGGTATCATCAACGAAAAAGGCGATTGGATTGTCAAACCCAGCTCCAAGACCAAGCATATTACTCAAGTCTTCAATAAACATTTCATATATTACGACGGAGAGAAATACGGCGTAAAGACTTTTGATGGAGAAACTGTTATCCGCGCCAAATGGGACTTCCTGTATTTCATGGACGAGGACCTTCTGGTAGCCTGCGACAGAGATAAGGACAAAGACGACAGATATCGTTTCATCAACCTTGAGGGAGAACAGGTCGGCAAAGAGAATTTTATGAATCTGGGAATCCCGTATTTCCTCGGCTCAGGGGATTACACCATCGTTCAGACCGACGATAACGAATATCAGTTCATTGACAAGAAAGGCGAATTTCTGAAATTGGATAAGAATGCCGATATTTACGACATTTCCATTTCATCTGCTGGCAACTACGTAGAAAGTGACTACGTTGATTTCGAAGCCATTGTCAACGGTCTCAACATTCAGACCGATGGTATTGACGGCTTGAAACTCAACGTACCAGCGGAAACAGCGGTAAAATATGTAGCCACAATCGATACCACGACATCAAAGAATGCAGAAAATTACACTTATACCAGCAGTCTTTCGTGGAGCAAGGACTTCAAAGTGGCCACTGCCAATTTAACGGTTACTTTTGACAGTTATTTGGGCGAACGCCTTACACGCACAGTTCAGGAGAATTACTACGGCTATACCTTCTCACACGAGGAAACAACGGGCTACAAATTCTCCACCACCGCCAAAGCCTACGCCATCAGCGGTGCGTTCAACACTAGCTATGGCAAACTCAACGGCAAGGGAAAAGACCTTTACAAAGCCATGGTCAAAAAGTTCAAAGCGCTGGGCAAGGAACTGAAAAGCAACGATAATGCCATCATAGTCGGCACAGGAAAAGACCGCTACGGCATCGTTATTTTCTTAAACAATACGGTTAGTTTCGGCATTTGCAGCGGTGACGGCAATTCGTTCGACATTTCCCAATACGCCAATCAGGGAACGAACTCTACAATCGAGAGCGTAGACTACGGAGATAATTTCGATGAAGAAGTAGCCGCCGATACTCTGTTATAGCAGATAATGGGATTGGTTTTCAAATAAACTCCACGTGATCAGGAGGGATGTCATTTCAAGTATGACATCCCTCTTCTTCTGCTCCCAATTACTCAAAAAACTTACCTCGTAGCGTTATTTCACCGAGTTTAGCGAGGTTCACTTTGGCACTAAGGTGGGACACAATCGGAAACTGCTTTCAAAATCGTCTTTCGCCGGTGAATACCTCTTTTCCATAAGACAGAATATATTCATCCGATATTTTAACACTATTTGCTTTTCGAAGAAAAATATTGTATCTTTGTAACAGCCAAGCGGGGATTTCACTGTGAAATCCCCGCTTTTTGCCTATTTCCCAGCGATTGTCCCAACCCTAAAAGCATTATTAAAGACTCCAAAAGCATTACTTGGAATTCAAATTCCAAGTATTCAAGTTAAAGTTCCGATACGGACTTTTCAAAATCCATTGCTTACAACCTATATTTTAACACTTTGAAATGTAACGGAAGGTTAAATATGTTAAAGGCAGCATTAGCTTCCCAGTCCTCTTTTGATGATGATTTTTTATTTTGGCACAATATGTGCATCCGTATTGGCGACATGGTCTCTTAGCCTGAAAGCAGCAAGAAATGTAGTTGAAGCATGGCACTTGATGATGTATATGTTGTTCATGGTTGGAACTATGATGTTGCTGGGATTATGAACTCGATGCAAATGCCAATTGGGAAGGAATGGCAGAAAAATGGATTAGCTTTATCTGTAAATAAAATCCGGATGCGAAGGCCAATATAGTCAGCCGATTTCGTATCCGGATTTTATTTCATTGAAAATGCTTTTTAAGCCAGTCCTTTACCGTGGCAATTTTTAAATTTCTTACCACTGCCGCAAGGGCAAAGATCGTTACGGCCGGGCATTTTGTCTTTTACGATGGGTTGCTGTGATTGCTCACGTGTGTCCCGTCGGGCCGCCTCGGCTGAACTGTTGTCGTTGACGTCTTCATGCGTTTCCGTAAGTCTTTGCTGAGGATGTTCTTCCTCCGGAGCGGCTTCCTGCACTTGTTCCGGAGCTTGTACGGGAATTTGGCCCCGCATGAGGGTCGATACCGTGGAGTTGTTGATTTTATCCACCATTTTAGTGAATAATTCGGCGCTTTCCAATTTGAAAATGAGCAGTGGATCTTTTTGCTCGTAAGAAGCGTTTTGTACTGATTTCTTCAATTCATCAAGTTCGCGCAGATTTTCTTTCCAGGCGTCATCAATGTTATGAAGGAGTATCGCTTTTTCAAAGTCACGCACGACTGCTTTACTGCCAGTTTCATACGCCTCTTTCAAGTTTGTACGAATGTTGTAGACGAGACGTCCGTCGGTGATGGGAACAAGAATGTTTTCAAACATATGTCCTTGCTCTTCATATACTTTCGTGATGACGGGCATGGCCACTTCAGCCAAACGTTCGTTTTTGCGACGGAAGTTTTCCATAGCAGCCTGGAATGCCATTTCGTCCAACTGATCGCGTTTCGTACCATTATACTGTTCTTCCGTGAAAGGACACTCCATGGCCATCACTTCAAGGAAGCGCGTCTTGATGTCTTCAAAATCATTGTTGTCAAGGATGTTGATGACACGGTCCCATATCATGTTGGAAATATCCATGCCTATGCGTTCTCCCATGAGGGCATGGCGGCGTTTTTCGTAAATGACGGTGCGCTGCTTGTTCATGACATCATCGTATTCCAAAAGCCGCTTGCGAATACCGAAGTTGTTTTCCTCCACCTTCTTTTGGGCGCGCTCGATGCTGTTATTAACCATTTTGGCCTCAATCATGTCGCCATCTTTAAAGCCGAGACGGTCCATTACTTTAGCTATGCGCTCTGAGGCAAAAAGACGCATGAGATTGTCTTCAAGCGAAACAAAGAAAACACTGGAACCGGGGTCTCCCTGACGGCCGGCACGACCGCGTAACTGACGGTCTACACGGCGGCTTTCGTGGCGTTCCGTGCCGATAATGGCCAAACCACCGGCAGCTTTTACCTCATCGGTCAATTTGATGTCTGTACCGCGGCCGGCCATGTTCGTGGCAATAGTTACGGCACCAAGCAAACGCTCTTGCTCGTGCTTATTTCCGTCTGCATCCGTAACCGTAATCTTACCCATAGTGCTTCGGCCAGCCTGAGCTACGATGTCCGCTTCTTTCTGGTGAAGCTTGGCGTTGAGTACATTATGAGGAATATGCCGGAGCTGGAGCATGCGACTCAGCAGTTCGCTGACATCAACGCTTGTCGTACCAACGAGCACAGGGCGTCCTTCGTTGCGCATCTTTTCTATTTCGGTGATGACGGCAGCGTATTTTTCGCGTTTGGTCTTATATACGCGGTCGTTCATGTCCTTGCGCAATACGGGGCGGTTTGTCGGAATTTCAACGACATCGAGCTTATAGATGTTCCAGAATTCACCGGCCTCAGTAATAGCTGTACCCGTCATACCGGATAGCTTGTGGTACATGCGGAAGTAATTCTGGAGTGTGATCGTGGCAAAGGTTTGTGTGGCTGCTTCAACCTTTACATGTTCTTTTGCCTCCACTGCCTGATGCAATCCGTCGCTCCAACGGCGTCCTTCCATGATGCGGCCTGTTTGTTCGTCAACAATTTTCACCTGTCCGTCCATAACAACGTATTCCTCGTTGATGCGGAACATCGTGTAGGCTTTCAGTAGTTGCAGTATGGTGTGTACGCGTTCACTTTTGATGGAATAGTCGGCCAAAAGGGCATCTTTACGTTGCAGGCGTTCTTCATCGTTGAGGCTTTTATCTGCTTCAAGAGCTGAAAGTTCACTGGTGATGTCGGGAAGTACGAAGAGTTGGTCGTCTTTCACTTGTTCCGCCAGCCAAATGTTACCTTTGTCCGTAAGATCGCATGAGTGCAGTTTCTCATCCACCACAAAGTAAAGCGGTTCGGTGGCCTCTGGCATACGGCGGTTGTTGTTTTCCATATAAATCGCCTCAGTTTTCAGCATGCCGGCCTTGATGCCCTGCTCTGAAAGATACTTGATAAGCGGATTGTTCTTGGGGAGAGCTTTATGGCTGCGGAAGAGTTGCAAAAATCCTTCTTCCTCTTTTTTCTTATCACCTGAACTGATGAGCTGCTTAGCTTCTGCCAAGTATTGTGTAGCGAGCTTACGTTGCACCTCAACAAGTCGTTCTACGAGTGGTTGATATTGTTCAAAGAGCTGGTCGTCACCTTTGGGTATAGGGCCGGATATGATAAGAGGAGTACGCGCATCATCAATCAATACCGAGTCCACTTCATCGACAATGGCATAATTGTGGCGACGTTGCACGAGGTCTTTCGGATTCATGGCCATGTTGTCGCGCAGATAGTCAAAGCCGAATTCGTTGTTCGTACCGAAAGTGATGTCAGCTTGATAGGCACGGCGTCGTGCTTCCGAGTTTGGCTGATGTTTGTCGATGCAATCAACACTCAGACCGTGGAACATATAGAGTGGCCCCATCCATTCAGAGTCGCGTTTGGCTAGATAATCGTTCACTGTTACTACGTGTACACCATTGCCGGTGAGTGCATTGAGGTAGACAGGTAATGTGGCTACTAGGGTTTTACCCTCACCAGTAGCCATTTCCGCTATTTTCCCTTGATGCAGTACCGTTCCGCCGAAGAGTTGTACATCATAATGTATCATTCCCCATTGCATGTCATTACCTCCGGCTAGCCAGTGGTTCTGATAAACAGCTTTTTCGCCTTCGATGCGTACAAAGTCGTGTGTGGCGGCTAATTCGCGGTCAAAATCTGTAGCCGTCACTTCAATTTCTGCGTTTTCAGTGAAACGGCGTGCCGTATCTTTTACGACAGCAAAGGCTATCGGCCGTACTTTATCGAGCGCTTCTTCGTAGCGGTCGAGCACTTCCTTTTCCAACTTGTCTATTTGGTTGAAAATAAACACACGGTCTTCGATAGGTGTATCCTCTATTTTGGCTTTGAGAGTTGTAATTTTTTCTTTGAGGTCATCGGCCGAGTGTTGTACGGTCTCTTGCAGTTCTTTGGTTTTAGCGCGCAGTTCATCGTGGGAGAGTTCGCAGATGGCAGGATATGCTGCCAGAACCTCGTCAACTAGGGGTTGGATGAGTTTCCTGTCGCGGCTGGTTTTGTTGCCGCCCAACAATTTGCTTAGAATGGAATTGATATTCATTGATTATGTTTTTATTTTTTTTGTTAGGAATAATGCCGTTGTGTTGCGGTTGTGGTAATTTATAAAAATGTATTGTTTTGACAAATCAGAACAGTGGGGCAACGCCGCAGGCATTGGGGGCGCGTATGCGCATGGCCTTTGACAGTGTGGGGGCTATGCGGTCTACGGTTACGGGTGTTTCGATTTTTTCACCCTGAATGGTATGTCCGAAGAAAATAATAGGGTAGGGGATGTAGGAGTCGCGTACCAGACGGTCTTCGCGTGTATCTTCATTGACATGGCGCCAGCCCGGCATAACTTCTACCATCACATCGCCTGAACAACGAGGATTGTAACCAGCCCTGATACGGTTGAGTCCTGATGTCCATGCTCCCAGCATCAGCCGGTTTGATGTATATACATCCTTCACTCCGCTCAGTTGTAACAGAAAATCCTGTGTGCGGTCCAGCACATTGGCCAGATTGAGTTGTTTTTCTTCAATGAGACGGTGATTCAAATAAAAATGTGTTCCGTAGCAGGCCTCTACAAAATTCCCGTGTCCGTATACGGCTACGAGATACATGTTGAGCAGGGCCGATGCGCGGCGCATGTCGAATGTTCCTGTAGGGATACGGAATTTCCTGAAGTCGTGGTTTTCCTCGTCTGTGTAGCCTGTTGATGTGAGGACGAAGAGCGCGTTTTGTACACCGATTTTACGGCCTACGGCGGATATGAGGTCAGCCAGAGCTTTGTCAAGGCGTACATACGTGTCCTGTATCTCCATTGGTGCAATGCTTGCCGGCCGGTGTTCGTAACTGCCGGCATAAAATGTTACCGCAAGCAGGTCTGTGATATTGTCGGCTCCTATCGGTGTGTTTTCGAGGCAGGCAATGGCTGTGTTGGCCACCTCTACGTTGACCAGTCCACTGGTTTTGAAGTCTGTGTAGCGGTCGTCTCCTTTGAATTTATGAGTAAAAGGTTCTTTGGCTCCTCCGGTGAGGAAGTAGCTGAAAGTACCCACCTGTTCCGAAGAAGGCATCCATGTCAGTCCTTTCAGTTTTGAACTCATGGCGCTTCCAGTATTGCACATGTCCACCCATGCCGGCAGGCTCCCGTAATAAGACGAAGAGCACCAGCCGCCGTTTTGGTCATCTATCCAGATGGCCGCATCGGCGGCATGACCGCCGGAGAGGATGGCAGCTTCGCGCATGGGGGCGATGGCATAAACTAGTGCTTGCCCGTCGGTGGCCATTTTCAGTTCGTCGCTTACGGTAGATGTGCTTAAGTTGGCCGGCGACGACTTGTCTGTAGTTGTGCCGGTACCTTCATAAGTGGCATCGTCTACGCAGAATGTCGGGCGCAATGTCTTGCGGTCGAGCCACTGACTGCTTATGATGCCGTGGCGTGACGGTGCGCTGCCGGTAGCCACTGTTGCGGCTGCTGAGGCAATGTCTGTGTGTGAGGAAGGATAGTCCGTTTGTGAATATATGCGCCCTTCACGCATGAGACGTTTGAAGCCATCTTCTCCGTAAAGAGGCATAAAAGCCTCTAGATAGTCGGAGCGCAATTGGTCTACCAGTATATTCACCACGAGTTTGGGCATGCCGTTGCCGTTCTCTGTCTGGGCTTTGGCCTCGCTAGGACTCAGCACCGACATAGCCGCCAGCAGAGATAGCAGCAGGCAACGTGTGCGCAGGTCACCGCCGTTGATGGCAGGATGAGGCTGTGGTGTATGGTTGTGTTGAGACACGTTCGGAGTTTTATTTATGATAATGAAGTTGTGATGTTTTTTTAAATAGCGTTTCGCTAATAACTCTTACCAGCAAACATAGTGCCAATACGTATATTTCAGCCGGAAATTTTTGAAAAATAAACAAACGGGAGGCGCAGAACAGACACAGGAGTACTGCGATAATCTGTGTGAAGTAAGTTTCGCGGTGGTGACGCTCGCGCCAGATCTTCCAGGGGATATAAACTAATGGCAGGGGATTGATAAGGAGAATGAGTGCGTTGCTTCCTACTGCCGGATGCTCAGAAAGGAAGAACAATAACGCCACAATACAGCCGGTACTCCCCATAAGCAGCAGTAGCAGGTTGTCAAACCAATGGCGTATTTTGCCTTTGTGCCATTCGCCCGTACACACCGCTATTGTCAGCAGCAGTAATAGGCAGCAGGCCGCCATCGGCGAGAGGGGAAAGCGGATTTCAGCGTGTGTGGCGAATTCTGCCACCATCGTTTTGCTTTTTACCAAAGGGCGGATTTGCCCGTCGGGGGTTATGATGCTGGCGCTGTCGGCGAAGCGGGCGGCATAAAGAGGTGCGAACATTTGTCCGCGCAGACCTATGGGAGCATCGGTCTCCGCGCCCAGAATAAGATCCTGCCCAAAGCGATACCAAGGTGAGGCTTCGGCGGCATGTTCGTTAATGATGCCCCTGAATGTTTTTCCGCGCTCTGCAGACGGCCATTTCACCTGTCCTTTTACAGCGCGCGTGATTTCATCAATGGCGCGTGTAGTGCAGTTGTCGTATAGAAAGTTGTAGCGGTAGGTCCATCCCTCGTTGCATACTTTTCGGAATGTTTCAGCAAGCGATGTTGACAGACGTGTGCATTCGTCGGGGGTAAGATTGAGCACTTGCGCCTCCACACTGCGTCCCTCTTTCATATAAGAGAGAACAAAATGACTGAAGGGAACGGCTCCTAATATGTAGTCGGTCCGTCCCATCATGAAACGCCATGCAAAATGAGGTGTCCGGAAGTCGAATATGCCGTAGTTGAACACCATATCCTCACCGGAGACGGTGTTTCTCACGCGCAAGGCCGTGTGTCCGTAGAGTTCGTACACATTGCTGCCCGGCGCACAAGTCAGCAGACTCACTTCCAGGGTGTCCTTTGTGCCGGAATGCGGCTCGGCTCCCGGAGCCGGTGTCATCGCCAGTAACCAGATTACGGCGAAAAGCAGCATTCTTTGTGCAAATCTCATTTTCTGTAATTTTTAACGCAGGCAAAGATACAAATAAAATATGAAGTGGGAAACCGCTTTGTATGGCGTAACGCATGGTCATTGGATGTAAATTAGGTTTGCCGGAGAAAATCTTTCCAAAAATAGGCGAAGCAACATTAAAGTAAGGGCGTTTTTGGGGTCTTCGCCTCATTTTAACATTTCTTGCTTTCTGCCCCAAAATGTTGTATCTTTGTAATAGCTAAGCGGGACTTCCTTATCAAAAGTCCCGCTTTTTCTGTGTTTTTGAGGTATATTTTAATAGATTTCGGCCATATTTCCCCTGAGAATTCCCCGTATTGCAATTCAAATTCCAAGTATTCGTGTTAAAAATCTGATACGGACTTTTCAAAATCCATTGCTTACAACCTATATTTTAACACTCTAAAATGTAACGGAAAGTTAAAAATGTTAATGTAAAAGTGGGACTATTTCCCCAAAAAGATAAATGATAGTCCATCCTTATGCTGACATAAATTCAAACGAAAGTCTACGGAAAATTGTGATATTTTTCATAGGCGCCCGTCGTTTGTTTACAAACTATAACATTAAGGTTGTGCCCCCACACTGCTAATTTTTAGTAACTTTGCACCCTATTTATAGCCGCCGGCAGGCAGGAGACATGCCGGCATTATTAATCTCCCTGCGAAAATGAACACCACCTCTGTCAAAAACATCAGGCAGCTGAGCATGATCGATGCACGCCGGTTTGCCACTGCCCGTCTGTCGTCGGCAACCGATGACCTTTTGGTCATTGACGATATCAGCCATTTCGATTTTTCGGAACAGGCGTTGCAAATGAGTTTCCTGATTTTTTGTTACTGTACCAGCGGCCGGTGTCATTTCACCGTCAATTCTCAGACGCTATGCCTCGAATCGGGTGACCTTTTCATAGGTGTCGGCGAACAAATTTTGGCAAAGAAAGACGTCAGCAACGATTTTTCAGCCAAAATCATCCTCGTCTCCCATGAATGTATGCAAGACAGTATCGTAGGCTTGCACCAGTTATGGCCGTTTCTACTGTATATTTACAAACATCCTGTCATTCATCTGGATGCCGCCGAACGGATTTGGGTGGAAGGCAGCTACACCGAAGTATTGCGCCGCGTCAAAGCATATAGTCACCGCTACCGACGCGAATCTGTCACAGCACTTATCCGCCTTTTCTACTTCGACATGTGTGATGTGCTGGCCCGACGCGCTCCCGTAGCCCACACACAGCAAACGAGCAGCTACAATATATTTGACAAGTTTATCCACTTGCTTAGCGATAATTTCAGGTCAGAACGCAATGTGAGCTGGTATAGCGACCAGTTATGCCTCACTCCGAAATATCTTTCGGAAGTGGTGAAAAACGTAAGCGGCCGAACTGCCGGGCAATGGATTGCAAATTTTGTTGTAATGGAAATCAAACAATTGCTGGCCAATACTTCTCTGTCAGTAAAAGAAATCGCTGTCCGTCTGAACTTTTCCAATCAGAGTTTTCTGGGAAAATATTTCAAGAACGCCACCGGCTTCTCGCCGTCAGACTATCGCAAATAAGACTGTCACTTTTTTTGACCGTCTTGCCATTCTATACAAAGATTTCTTTTCATTGCTTTAATTTGAGGAAATGCACCGTCATATCACTCTGAAGGTCATATTGGGGTATTTGCTGCTCACCGGCTCACTGGCAGGTGCCACTTTCTTGGTTGTACGTCTCACACAAAGTCTGGCACGTTTTTCACAAGCCGAACAGGAGGCCGCGCTGCGACGCCAAGCCACAGAACGGCTGGTCGTAGGATTCTTCAACGTAGCAGGCAGCGAACAGTCGCTCACCGCAGGAGTGCCCGGATCACGGAGAGATTATCTGACCGCGCTTGACACGGCCGCAAAAGCCCTCTGCGACCTCGACACACTACTGACCGCTCCCCTGCAGAAGGCACGTCTTGACACCTTGGCCGGCCTGTTGGAACATCGTGCCATCGGCGCTTTACAATTATGGAACTTGTTGCAAAGAGACAACACTTCAGAGGTTTATCGCGAACACATAGAAAATCTTCGCAGCCGAACTGACTCGGTTATAGTACACAACAAAATACCCGGGCAATCCCGCAATGAAAAGCAAACCTACGTGGTGGAGCGAACAAGCGGCGGTTTCTTCCGCCGGTTAGGCAACGTTTTTCGCAAGCAACGCTCTGACACCACCCTTATTATCAATCATACCGATTCTCTACAGGCCGACACACTTGTACAAGGCATAGACGTTAGCGATGACGTGGCTCACGAACTTCTGGAAATACGCGATGACATTGCACGCCGTACAAACTATCATCGGGCCGCCGTGGATGCACACCGCGACACCCTACGGGTGGCCACTGCACACATCACAGACCGCATAAACCGCCTTCTATCGGAAATCGGCAAAGATGAAAGCCGATGGTTACGCACAGCGATAGCCTCAGAAGAGGCGCGGCGTTACAAAGATGCCATTACCATGGGAATTCTGGCGGCTTTAGCACTATTGACAGCCTTCGGCGCAGTTTTATGGATAGCACGGGATATTTCACGCGCACGGCGTTACAGTTGCGAACTGGAAGAGGCACGCGAGAAAGCAGAACAATTATCACGCCAACGCGAACGCTTGCTACTGACCGTGGCACATGATGTAAAAGCTCCCACGGCTTCAATAGCAGGATATATAGAAATGCTACGCAACCGCATTACAAAAAACGATGAACAGGCTTTCCTGCAAAACATGGCAGCTTCCTCCGAACATCTGCTTCATTTGGTTTCATCTCTCCTTGATTACCACCGGCTGGAACAGGGACGCGTGGAAATCCACAACGTATGCTTTTCACCATGTAGACTCATCAATGAAATAGCCGTAAGTTTCCGTCCGCACGCCGTAGAAAAGAATCTACGGCTAATAACCGAAACCGACCTCCCGGTAACCGAAGAAATTTGGGCCGATGAAGGGCGCATACGGCAAATGACAGACAACCTGGTGAGCAACGCCTTGAAATTCACTCATGAAGGCTGCATCAAACTAAAAGTAGGACTGTCAGACAATGATGATGGCCACACATTATTATATATTGGTATAAAAGATTCCGGACCGGGACTGAACGCAGATGAGCAACGCCGCATTTTCGAAGCTTTCACACGCTTACCGGCCGCACAGGGAACAGAGGGAGTGGGACTGGGATTGTCCATTACCCGCGAACTGGCAGACTTATTAGGAGGCAATCTGAAAGTGGAAAGCCGCCCGGGCGAAGGTAGTACTTTCTCTTTGACAATCCCCGTCAGGCGGGAAAACACAGATGAGACGGCAGAAAAACTTTTCTCACAGACCTCGGAAAAAGACAAAGAAGATGTCAGTTGTCAAAATGCGCCGAAAATGACTGCACAAGTAAAGGACGGTCAAATCTCTTACGCCCCATTGCATATTCTGGCCATCGACGACGACCGCATTGCTTTACAATTGCTGGAAAGTATGATAACGCAAATTTCAGGAGGCAGGTGGAAGGTGGCAGGTTGCAATAAGGTGGAAGACCTTTTCCATCTGTTGGATATTCACCACTTCGACTTGATGTTCAGCGACATCGAAATGCCGACTATCAACGGTATGGAGCTTCTCCGGCAGATACGCCACCGTTTGGGGCAGGAACGTTGCTTGCCGGCCGTAGCTCTATCGGCACACGGACTGTTATGCCGCGAAGACTTCCTCAGAGCCGGATTTGATGACAGTATGTGCAAACCTTTCACTGCGGATGAATTACGCCGCATGGTATTGAAAATGACAGACCGAACGTTAGAAACGGAACGGGAAAATGTGTCGGAGGAGAATTCCTCAAATTATTTCCACACAACCCGTTTGTCGGCATTGACAGCTTTTGCCGGCGATGATTTCGAAGCCGCTGCGGAAATACTGACACAGTTTGAGGCTGATTGCCGTGAGCACCTTCTAATGCTGCAACGAGCCTTAGAGGAAAAAGATAAGCAACAATTGTGCAGGCTGGCTCATAAAATGCTGCCGACGTTTATGCTGATAGAATCACCTGTAGTTCCACAACTGTCCTCCCTAGATGCGCGTCGGTCTGAAGAGCACTGGACCGGTGCCGACACCGCGGACGGGCATTGCATTGCGAAGGAACTGGAATTAATGCTGCTAAGTTTTGAGACAAATGATGAAACTCCTGATTGTTGAAGATGACTTGACCTTTGCCACCATGCTCAAGACATGGCTGAAAAAGAAGGACTTTGAGGTAACGGTAGCCTCAAGTGTGGCGCGTGCCATTGCCCTGTTGCGCGAAGAAACAGACATAAGCCTTGTGCTGTCCGACCTCCGGTTGCCCGACAATGACGGGCTTTATCTGCTTGACCGGATGCGCCGCCAAGGACTGGATTTGCCTTTCATCATTATGACACACTATGCTGAAGTGCAAAATGCTGTGGCGGCCATGAAAGCCGGCGCTAGTGATTACATAGCCAAACCAGTACAACCGGACATCCTCTTGTCGAAAATTAATGATGCGCTTGCTCTTCGGTTACAAAAAGCAACGATGGTGCCGGCAGCAATTGCCACAATCTCGGAAAAGGAAAACGAAATACTCCCTGTATCTTCAGCCTATATGGAAGGAACGAGCGAGGCGGCACGGAAACTTTACGGTTATGTGTCGTTGGTTGCTCCTACACCGATGTCAGTGCTCATACAGGGGGATAGCGGAACCGGCAAGGAATATGTGGCGCGCCGCATCCACGAGCAGAGCAAGCGCTCTTTGGGACCGTTTGTGGCGATGGACTGTGGCGCACTGACCAAAGAATTGGCGGCTTCCGAACTCTTCGGTCATGTAAAAGGCGCCTTCACCGGAGCCATGGCCGACAAGACAGGCGCTTTCATAGCGGCGAAAGGAGGCACTCTTTTTCTCGACGAGGTGGGCAACCTCAGCTACAACGTACAGGTGCAACTGTTGCGGGCGTTGCAGGAGCGACGCGTGCGCCCCGTCGGATCACCGGAGGAAGAGGAAGTCGACATCCGCCTAGTATGTGCTACCAACGAGAATCTGTCAGAGGCCGTCAGACGTGGCGATTTCCGCGAAGATCTTTTTCACCGCATCAACGAGTTCACCCTTTTCATGCCGAAACTCAGAGAACGGGACACGGACATATTGCAGTTTGCCGATTTTTTTCTGAAACAGGCTAATGCCGAACTCGACAGACAGCTGTCGGGATTCGACACAAAAGCCTCAGAGATGCTGATACATTATGAATGGCCCGGCAATTTGCGCGAATTGAAAAATGTGGTAAAACGCGCCACTCTTCTAGCCACCGGAAACGTCATCACCCGCGAAGACTTATTACCGGCCATGAACGCCACTGTACCGGAAAGCGGTCCTTTACCTTTGCACGACAAAGATACTGAACGCAACCGCATAGAGAAAGCCCTTCAAGCTACTGGAGGTAATAAAAGTAAGGCCGCCATATTGCTGGGAATAGATCGGAAGACACTCTACAACAAACTGAAAGCTCTGGGAATCAAATAAATACCCATAAATCAAAGAAAATACGGACTCGGAAAACAGAAGATCGTGCCCGAACCGGCATTTTTATCGGCGCACATGCACTGATTTATCCTGATTTTGTTTTCCCTGACAAAAACGTTTTTCGAAAACACTTCCATCCCAATTCATAGAGAACTGCAGACCGGTAACCTTCCGAGCCATCGCTCACCGGAGCAGGAAGACGCTTTCCTACATTAACATTTTTAACTTTCCGTTACATTTTGGAGTGTTAAAACATAGGTTGTAAGTATTGGAATTTGAAAAGTCCGTATCAGATTTTTAACACGAATACTTGGAATTTGAATTACAATACGGGGAATTCTCAGGAAAAATATGGCCGAAATCTATTAAAATATACCTCAAAAACACAGAAAAAGCGGGACTTCCTCATGGAAAGCCCCGCTTAGCTATTACAAATATACGATATTTTTTGCTCAAAAGCAAATAGTGTTAAAATGGATTGCTGAGATTTTTTTTGAATAAAGGTTTGGTTTATGATATTCCGTTCTCAAAAAAACAGCAAGCCCACTCGATAGGTCAGCCACGCCATGACGTAGGCAACAGCCGTAGTATAGACTGCCGTGAAAATGGCGTATTTCCATTGACCGCTTTCGCCTTTTATGGCAGCAATGGTGGCAAGGCAGGGAAAATAGAGCAAAGCGAACACCAGATAGCTCAAAGCTGTCGCAGGTGTGGTGCCGGAATGGCGGATAGTAGTTCTTAGGGAAGCATCATCCGGTTCACCGTCTGCACCTTCCGGAGCATTATAAAGAACTCCTAAGGTACTTACCATCAACTCTTTCGCACCAATACCCGAAAGTATGCCAACTCCCATCCGCCAGTCATACCCCAACGGTTCGAGTGCGGGCGAAATAGCATGCCCTATCTTGCCGAGGTACGATTGTTCCTGCTGTTCGGATGGAGTTGCCGCAGCTTCATCAGCTCTTGGAAAATATTCCAAACCCCATACAGCTATGCTGGCAATCAGTATGATACCTCCCATTTTGCGCAGATATTGCCGGCCTTTCTCCCAAGTATGCCGCACCACGTTCTGTAAGATGGGACAGCGATAGGGAGGCATTTCCATGACGAAGTGGCTCTCTTCAGCCCGGTGGAAGAAGCGGTTCAACACGGCTGCCGCCATGAAAGCCACGAGTATGCCAAAGGCGTAGAGCGCCAACATGACGAGAGCCGCGTGTTCGGGAAAAAAGGCACCGGCCAGAATTGTGTAAACCGGCAGGCGGGCGGAACACGACATGAAGGGAAGGGTCATCATTGTCACCAGACGGCTTTTACGGCTCTCTATGGTGCGGGTAGCCATCACGGCCGGCACGTTGCACCCGAATCCCATCAGTATGGGAATGAACGATTTGCCAGGCAACCCCACACGGCGCAGCAGAGAGTCCGACAACAGGGCGGCACGCGCCAGATAGCCAGAATCTTCGAGGAGGGAGATGAAAAAATAAAGAATCAGAATGTTGGGCAAGAAAACTACGACACACCCCACGCCGCCTACTATGCCGTTCACCAGCAAATCACGCAGCCACCCTTCGGCCAGATGAAAACGAATGAAGGCCGAAAGGGCTTCCACTCCAGTCTCCATCCATTCCATTGGATAAGCTCCCAGCTCGAACGTGGTGTAGAAGATAAATCCCATTATGACGAAAAACCATAAGTAGGATAAATATGTACGGGCGAAAATACGGTCTATCTTTTCCGAAAGACGCGCCGCCTTGCTTTCTCGCAGTTCGTATACCCCTTCAATGAGATTATGTATGCGTGTATGAGGAGAGAGGGGATTTTTCTCCGTAACCGTTTGGAACATTTGCCGTTGGTTGCCGACAGCTAGCCTTGTCTGCTCTTTCAAGGCCACCGCTGCTGCTAATGCGTCGTTAATGCCGCGTCCACTGCGGGCTACGGTGGGGATAAGAGGCATTCCCAAACGTTTTGAAAGTTCGTCAAGTTTGATGTGGCTGTTACTGTTTTCCAGCTCATCGTACATATTGAGGGCCCCGACTATAGGGATGCCGGTTTTTTGAAGTTGCAGCGTGAGCAGGAGATTGCGTTCCAGATTAGTAACGTCGAGTACATTGATGATGACGTCTACTTCGCCTTTGGTCAGTTCGTTGGCTACGAAGGCCTCCTCCGGACTAAAAGCTGACAGAGAGTAGGTGCCTGGAAGATCAACAATTCGCAGGCATTGACCGTCATAGTTAGTGCGTCCTTCTACGCTGCTTACCGTGACACCGGCGTAATTGCCCGTGCGCTCATGTCCGCCGCATGCAGCATTGAAAAAGGCTGTTTTCCCACAATTGGGATTGCCCACCAAAGCTATGGTCATGGCGGGCCGGTTGTGGCTATGGGATACTTTCTTTGTTGTATGGCCGCATCCCGTACAACCGGTGCAATGTACACCATTGCATTTGCCGGCCATTATAGGAGCGGGAGTTACGGCTGCCATGGGCAATGGAGGTGCTGCGGCTGCTATTGCTTCGGCTTCGGCTGCAGTGGGAGCAGCTGTAATACAGCGTGCCTCGCTGCGGCGAAGCGCCACTTTCTGGCCCAGCATACCGAAAACAATCGGGCTGCCCGGCAGAGCGGCGTACAGGCGTGTCACCTCTTGGCCGGGAACAAATCCCATCGCTTCCAGGCGCAGACAGAAAGTCCGGCTCCCTGTTATATTGGCAACATACGTAGTCTGACCGTTTTTCAAGTCGGATAGTTTCATGATAGTAGTTGATGTTTTTATTTTGAATGCAAAGGTACAGGGATTTTATCAGCGAGACAATACCTATAAGTAGTGATTATGATTGTCTGATACAGTCTCAATGTTAAAATCCACACGTTTTTGGGGATTTATTCCACACTCCTTCCCCAAAATCCCCAATACAGGCATACGGATCAATCCTCATTATATACTGATATTCAATATTTTACGAATTAACAACAGTTTTGGCATATCACTTGCGCTAAGAATAAGCAGAAACAGACAGCAATTTTAATCAATAACTTCAAACAACGACAATTATGAAAAAGTTCGCAATCGCTGCCGTAGCAGCCATGTTTTCTCTTTTTGTAGGTGGTGCCGCTTTTGCTGGTACGAGTAACAATAATGCAGCTGGTTTGGTTAACGACACAGTGGTGCCAACCGATACGACCAAGGTCCCGGTAGAGCCAGAGAAGTCGCCGGCCCTCTATATCTCTTTGGCAGATACTGTGGTCCCAGCCGACACGGCACAAGCTCCCACCGAACCTCAAAAAACACCTGTTTTTCACGTAGCATCGAATGATACAGTTGTGCCAGCCGACACTGTGAAAGCTTGAGAGGAATAACAGAAAAGATAATTATACTCACAACATTAGAAAATCGGTTTTTCTTTTTACACATTTAATATCTGTATGCGAGTTTCACCATTACAGGCAATTTTCCTTCATGGAAAGTTGTCTGTCTTTGGATGTTTCGCCCTATGCCTTTCATGTGCTTGCCAAACATCTGAAGGTTGTGGAGTTCTTGCTTGCTGAGATCTGATCGGTCTGAGAGGCTTGATATGAGGCGGAAACGGGTATTTCACGTTAACATATTCAACCTTCAGCAACATTCCGAAGTACTAAAAATAGGTTTGAGGTAGTAGAGACATAAAAATACGATATGGAATATTAACACCAATACGGCTAGTTTGAATTCCAAGTAATGCTTTTTCTGCGAAAAATAGGAGCGTTTCATCATTAATTCATCCCTGAAAACACGCAAAAAGCGAGGATCTCTAAAGAAACCCCCCGCTTCGCTATTACAAAGACAACACCTATTTCTGCCTAGAGCAAGAAATGTTTAAACGACCGATACCGCTTAAATGTCAATGTGACAGACTTTGCAGGAATAGATTGCTTTTCCTGTTTCCTTACTACAAAATATCTAAAAAAAGGAAGAACCGATGGCTGTATTCGAATTATTTATTAATTTTGCACAGTTCATGCCCCGTATGAATGGGATTATATTACTGACAATAAAATAAACAACATAAAAAGTAATGAAGAAAAAAATGTTTCGCTCCATCGCTTTGGCTGCCTTATTGTTTGTAGGTGCCGACGGTATTCAGGCCCAGACAGGCTATGAAGTTAAGCCTCTGAACGAAGAGTTAGCCGCTATGGCCAACCAAGTAGTCGACACGCAATTGTCCGACCCCGATGAGGCTAATAAAGTCTTTACCAAATTGATACGCAAAATCAGGAACAGCAAGGAAGACTTGCTCAGCGTAGGTCAGTTCTTCTTGGATAAAAACGTTTATCCCTGTGCCGACATGTGCTCCAAAAAACTCTATGAAATAGCTCCCGACTATATCCCCGGCCTGATGTTCAGCGGCGAAGTCTGCATGTACCGTAAGGATTACGGTATGGCCGGCCAGAAATACGAAGAGGTTTTGGCGCTCGATTCCACTTATGTTCCCGCCCTTAAGCGCAATGCTTTTGTGTATAAGAACGTAAACCCGCACGTTGCCATCGAATATCTTGAAAAAATCCGTCGTGTCGATCCTAACAACCATGTGATAGAACGCGACCTTGGTGATGTTTATTATAATCTTGATGAGTTTGACAAAGCCGTTTCAAGTTATAAGAGCTATTTCGGTGCCGTAACCAACAATGACTCAACCGACATTCGTGCCGCTGAAAATTACTTGCAGTCGCTCTATGCCACACAGAAGTTCGCAGAAGTAGGCGAATTGGTTGACAAATACGCGATTCTTGACCCGAACGATATGGTATTCAAACGCATGCGTTTGTTCTCAGCCGTAGAAAACTATGAACTGCCCAAGGCTAAAGAAAGTCTTGGCTATATCGTCAACAAAGAATATCCCGATAGCTTTTATCTCTATCTCGACTATGCCTATGCCGGAAACCTCATGAAGGAACTGGAAGATATCCCTTCTGCCATCAGTTACTTTGAGAAAGCCGTTGCTACAGACTCGACAAAAATTTCAGGTATCAAGGAACTGGCGGGCCTCTACAGCAGCAACAAGGAAACTGAGAAAGGTATACAGACCTACGAACGCTTTCTGAAAGCCAAGGGTGAAGGCAATGTGGATCTGACGGACCTTTATGGTCTGGCACGTCAGTATCTTGCCGCTGCACAGCAAACAGACCTCACACCTGAACAGAAAGCCGCTTACGTTGCTTCAGGTGACGCCGTATGTGTGAAGATGCTCGAGAAGAAGCCCGATGCCTATCAGGCTCTCTTGCTTCGTGCCGCCATGCACATTACTGACGGAACAAAACCTGAGGATACGCCCAAGCAATATTATGCAGAGGCACTTAAAATGATGGAAGGAAAAGAAGGAGTGGAAAGTGCCCAGCTGCAGGCCCTGCGCTATTTGGCTTTCTACGCTGTACAGAAAGACCAGACACAGGATGCCCGCACTTACACTGATCAGATTCTTGCCATTGAGCCTGAAAATCAGTTTGCCAAGCAAATTGACACTTATCTGAAAGGTCTGCAGCAATAAGATCTTATAAGAATATCATAAAGTTGTTCGGAAGCCTATGGCCTCCGAACAACTTTTTTTAATAACCTTGTGACGCTATATGTTGAGAAACACCTTTATTGTTTTACTGGCACTTCTGTCAGATTTACAAATGCTTTACGCAGAAAGGATTACTCCGCGGCAAAATCCCCTTACCGCTAATATAGATTGGGAGGATTTTTTGGCGCAACACGATATGTATTGGAACGAACTGACGGCCGATCCTCCTGGCAGAAGTGCGGACAATGCCTTGAAAACAGGGTATTATGCCGGTGCCATCATGGGCAATGGGCTTTTGGGTACAAATCTGTATAAGTTGAAGGATAATGTTTACCGTCTTAATATCGGACGAAGTGATGTGACCGAGACGCGCCGGCCTTATAACCTGTTTAATTCGGCCCGTCTGCCCATCGGTTATTTTACACTAACCACCTGCGGTAATGTCAATAAGGAAAGCATGCGCCTCTCTATCTACAATGCCATTACCGACGGAATTTTCACCACCGACAAAGGCACGGTAAAGTTCAGAACCTACGTTCATGCTAAAGAGGACTATGTAGTGTTTGAAACTGAAACTACCGGTGAGGAAGCAGACTACGTGTGGAATTTTGTACCGCTTCAGGCGGTCAGTCCCCGTTTGATGTTCGGGAACCGTCCTCCCGAAGATTATGTCAACGCTGAGGGAAAATCAAATCCCCACCCTGAAATCCGTCAAGAGGGAGAGACACATTTCGTAGTGCAGAAATTAGTTTCCGATACGACTTTTACCCGTGTGAACCGTGTGTATGTCGTGGCATGGCGCGAACAACGGGACGGACTGCGGCGACGTATCATTGCTACGGTCGCCCAGGATAAAACGGAACGGAAAGCCTTGAGTGCCGCCCGTTCGGTTATAAGGAAAGCCTTTTCAGAATCATCGGCACGAGCCGAGACTGTTCATAAGGAACATTGGCACACTTTTTACCGCAAGGCCGCATTCCTCACTTTTCCTGATACCGAACTGGAATCGTTCTACTGGCTTCAATATTACAAATTCGCCTCGACGGCTCGTCCTGACGCGCCGATTGTTGACTTGCAGGGTGTTTGGCCTTCATGGGATACCCCTTGGCCGGCTGTGTGGAATAATTTGAATTTGCAACTCACGTATTCCTGGCAGACAAAGGCCAATCTTGGTTTCCTATCGCGTCCTCTTTGGGACGCTCTTGACCGCCATGCCGTTAATTTACGGCGTAATGTGACCGATATTCCCGGTCAGGAAACTTGGACTGATGCCGCTTGTATAGGACGCACATCCTCTTACGATTTTCACGCACCACTCAGTCCGGAACTTGCTGCAACCAATCAGTATGAAGTGGGTAACCTCACGTGGCTGCTGTTCTATTATCATCAGTATTGTCAGGCCTATGGAGAAACGAAACGGCTTAAAAAGAAGCTTTTCCCGTTGTTGAAAGCTGCTGTCAATTTATATTTTCATATCCGAACGGAACAGGATGGGAGATATGGTTTGCCGCCGACAGCTTCTCCGGAATATACAGTAGACAAGCCCATAGGTCCGAATGCCAATTACGATTTGGCCAATTTGCGCTGGGCGCTGAATACACTCATCGAAACCGATTCTGTTTTCAATATCAATGATCCGCGCTTGACCGACTGGAAGGATTTCCGCCGGCGGCTGGTGGATTATCCCTGCGATGCGGCTACTGGCTATAAAGTGAGTGATACTTATCGTTTTGATAATACCGCACATCGTCACTACTCTCATTTATTCATGATTTATCCCTACTATCTGGTAAATTGGGAGAAGGAATCCGACCGCCATTTAGTGGAAAAAAGCGTAGAGCGTTGGAAGGGTAACCAAGGCTATTCGCTCACGGGAAAAGCTGCCATGCTGTTGAGTATGGGTAAGGGAGAAGAGGCTTTGGATCAAATGAAAACCTTCATGAAGAAGTATGTAAAACCCAATACGCTTTATGCCGAGACTGGTCCGGTGTTTGAAACGCCGATGGCAGCAGTTTCTACGCTTCACGATTTTTATTTGCAGGATTGGGGCAATCGTATCCGCGTGTTTCACGGTATGCCGTCGCTGTGGCGGGACGCTGCTTTCTCGGGACTTCGCGCTCAGGGAGCTTTTTTAGTCAGTGCATCGCGACGTGCCGGCAAGACTTGCCTCATACGGGTGGAAAGCGAGAAAGGTGGCCTTTGCTGCTTACAGACAGAGATACCGGTGGATAATGTTCAGGTGAAAACCTTGTCGGGTAAAGCAGTATCCTTTCGCAGAATACTTACAGGAGAAGGTGTTATCGAAATAGATATGCGTCCGGGTGATATCGTACAAATTACAGACAAGGATATTTTACCGCTTCTTCCCGCTCCCTTACCGCATCCGTCCGATGAGGTCCGGTGTTTTGGTGACGGCAGTAGGAGAAGCAGATAAGTCCGCTCAATGAATATATACTCACCATACAAGAAAACGGCTTCTACGAGATTAACATTTTTAACCTTTCATTACATTTCAGAGTATTAAAACATAGGTTGTAAGTAATGGATTTTGAAAAGTCCGTATTGGATTTTTAACACGAATACTTGGAATTTGAATTGCAATACGGGGAATTCTCAGGGAAAATATGAGAAAAATCCCATTGAATATGCCTCAAAAACACAGAAAAAGCGGGACTTTCGATAGGAAAGTCCCGCTCTGCTGTTACAAAGATACATCATTTTTCAGCCAAAAGCAAATAGTGTTAAAAAGAAGGTTCACTGCAACAGGAAAGGAATCAGAAAGAGGTTTCTTCGTTAAAAATAAAAGTTATATCGTAAAAGCCATAAAAAAGTTGTAACTTTGCAGGCTGAAAATGATGAAGTTAAGAAGATTGCCAGAACGGATGTATGAAAAAACATCCGGTCGGTTTGTTATTGATATGACATGAATAGAGGAATCATCCGCACTTGTTTGTTTTTGTGTCTGGTACTCGCTGCATTGCTGGCGTTGCGGGCATTGCCGGCCTTTACGGCAGGCGGATATGAAATAAAAACGGTTGATTTCCTAGCCGACCTGCTGCCTGAAGATACCATACGTCCCATAGACATGGCGCCCAAAGCGACTGCCGCAAAAGTTACAAAACGCGACACTTGCCCAGTCGGCATGACCTGCATCGAGGACTATGCCGACTCCACATTGCGCGGAATGGCTCCCTTCTACAAGGCACTGGCCAGCCGATACAGTATGGGACGCCCGGTGCGCATTGCCTATTTTGGCGACTCCTTCATTGAAGGAGACATCCTTACGGCCGATCTCCGAGCGCTGCTGCAACGGCACTATGGCGGCAACGGGGTGGGCTTCGTGGACATTGCTTCGCCTTTCACCAAATTGAGAACCAGCGTAAAACATCGCGCAATAGGATGGACTGAACACAATGTACTGGAAAAGAAAGGCCTGAATATGGCAGAACTGGGAGTGACCTGCCGCTATGCACGCGGCGGCAACGGCGCCTCTGTGAGCTACAGCGGTGTGAACGACTACAACAATCTCCGCCGGTTCGACCGTGCCACACTATACCTGTCTGCAGTTGCCCCCCTGACAGTAAGCGCAATGCTAAACGGAGCAGACACACTCTCACTCACAGCACAGGGTCACGGGCAGGTAGAGGCATTACATGTTGACGGACCAATGTCTGAAGTGACTTTCACCTTAGGCGGACATGCCACATGCTACGGTGTAGCGTTGGAAGACCGACAAGGAGTTATACTTGACAACTTCTCGCTACGCGGAAGCAGCGGAACACCATTGGCAGCCATATCACCAGCACATTTGCACCAACTCTCGGAAGTGCGCCCATACGACCTTATTGTACTGCAATTCGGCCTCAATGTGGCCTCAAAGAAACAGTTGAAATACGATTATTATATTCGGCAGATGAAAAAGGTGATTGCCAATTTCAAATCTGCATTCCCCAAAGCCGGCATCCTTGTTGTCAGCATCGGCGACCGCGAAGACCGTATCAACGGACAACTATGCACCATGCCGGGAGTAAAAGCCCTCATAAACTATCAGCAGATGATGGCTATGGAAGAAGGCATTGCCTTTTGGAACCTTTACGAGGCCATGGGCGGAGAAGGTGCCATGCGGCGCATGGCCGATGCCAGGCCGGCCGAAGCCGGACGTGATTACACCCACATTAACCGGAGGGGAGGAAAACGCATCGCAGGCATCCTTTTCAAAGCACTCGTACATGGATTCGACACCAGCCAGAGGCCATAAACCGGCAGAGAGGAAGGACTGACGGCCTGAACCAAAGTAAAAGCAATTACAGACACTCCCTTAACCAATCGAAAAAAAGAAAAAAGTCATGCTACGAAACATAAAATGGATAGCTCTACTGACATTTGCTTTAGGATATGTCGTATCCACAGCTACAGCAAAGCCTGAAGAGTCGTCACACGCTACAGATGGTGCCACTCAGAATCTCGGTTTCCTCAGGCCCGTGTACGAAAGCACGGTGGCCGACCATAAAAAATCAGCCCGTTGGAAAGTGGCAGACATCGACAGTGCCATGCCGGTTTCTTTCACCGGCATACGCCCCAATGTTATCAATCGTGCCTCATCGCTCAATCGGGTGTTCGATGTGCTTTGCCGCAGCGGACGTCCCCTGCGTGTATTGCAGATTGGCGACTCCCATGTGGCAGGCGGCAATTATCCGAAAGCCGTGCGCTCCACACTTGAAAACGCCTGGGGCAAGGCTGAAAACGACAGCATCGGTTCCGGCATATCATTCAGCTACATGGGACGTAACGGCGCAACGACACAATGGTTTGCCAATCGTGAGAAAATCAACGAGATCGCAGCCAAATGCCCCGACCTCATCATCCTCTCATTCGGTACCAACGAATGCCATGGAATGGGTTACCGGGAGGAACTCCACCGCATACAACTGGAAGACTTTCACGAAATGCTGTCAACAGCCTGCCCCGATGCCATTATCATGATCACCACACCGCCGGGAGACTACCTGACCACACGCCGCGTAATCCGGTCACGCAGCGGACGGCGCATAGTGCGGTCAGTCTCGCGCATTAATCCGATGAGCGTACGTTGCGCCGCAGAATTGGAAAGTTTTGGCACAGCACACGGATTGGCCGTTTGGGACCTCAACAGCATAGCCGGCGGAAAAGCAGCCGTAACCAATTGGCAAGGAGCCGGCATGATGCGGCCGGACCGCATACATTTCACCCCCGCAGGCTACCAACTTCACGGAAAAATGCTCGGCGAAGCCATTTTGAAAGCCTACAACCAGTACATGCAATAAAGCCGGTATGCGGTGAAAAAGGTCGAATAAGCCTTTTACAGCAAAAACAACCCATACTACAACACCTGATGTATCCAGCTACAAGATGTTTGACAAACTAATCTCACTCTTAACTTACAACCCCACACAACCGCTGCTCTTTAACAGCGGTTTGTTTCTGTTTCTCCTGTGCGGTTTCAGCATCATCTACATGTTTCTATCCGGCAAGCGTCAAACTGCCGTCCGCCTGCTTTACGTTACTTGTTTCTCCTATTACTTTTATTATAAAAATGCCGGAAGCTACTGCGCCCTACTGGCCATTATAACTTTGGTGAACTTCCTGTCGGGCATCATGATGGAGTGGTCGGAACGAAAAGGCATGAAGCGTTTTTGGCTATGGCTGGCAACCGGCTTCATGTTATTGCAGCTAGGATACTTCAAATACACCAACTTTTTACTTGTACAGGTTTTCCCTCTCTTCGGCGAAGGCGGTTACACGCTTGATGTTTTCTTACCCTTAGGTATATCTTTCTTCACATTCCAATCGATGAGCTATATCATTGATGTATACCGCGGGCAAATGCGTGCCACCCGCAGCATACTCGACTTTGCTTTTTTCGTCTCATTCTTCCCAACTCTGCTTTCAGGTCCTATACTGCGGGCACGTACATTCCTGCCGCAACTGCGCCAACCGTTAGAAGTAACACGCGAAATGTTCGGCACAGGATTGTGGTTCATCGTGACAGGTCTATTCAAGAAAGCTGTTATTTCTGATTATATCGGAGAGAATTTTGTCAACCGCATATTTGACAATCCGTCTCTCTACACCGGTCTGGAAAACCTTTTCGGTGTCTACGGATATGCCTTGAAACTTTATTGCGATTTTTCCGGTTATAGCGACATTGCCATTGGTATAGCTTTGTGGATAGGATTTAAAATTCCGGCCAATTTCCGCGCTCCTTACAAGAGTGACAGTATCACTGACTTCTGGCGGCGATGGCACATATCCCTTTCCACGTGGCTGCGCGACTATCTTTACATTTCTTTGGGAGGCAACCGTTGCAGCCGCCTGCGCATGTATTTCAACCAATTCATGACAATGCTACTCGGCGGCTTATGGCACGGAGCATCATGGAACTTTATTGTCTGGGGATGTCTTCACGGCTTAGCGCTTTGCCTGCACAAAGCATGGCGCCGGCTTCTCGGACATGATAAACATTACGTTTCTTCGGGTTTCCGCCGTGTGGCGGCCATTGTACTGACGTTTCATCTCGTCTGCCTGTGCTGGCTGTTCTTTGCTAACACCACTTTCGAAGCCTCCGGAATAATGCTGTCCAAAATATTCACAGAGTTCCATGGCGAGCTTCTAGTGCAGTTTCTTTCCGGCTATCCTATAGTAATGATCCTCATATCAGGCGGCTTTCTTCTCCACTTTCTGCCTTCAGGCTGGAACAACGGCATTTGCCACTTTGTTACGCGCCTGCCATTAATCCTACAGGCGTCATTACTTGTCCTGCTCATATTTCTCATCGTACAGGTACGGGGGAGCGAGATACAGCCATTCATTTATCTTCAGTTCTGATATTTTTCTGATACGAAAGAAAGTACAGGCAGATTTTGAGTTGCATTTAAAGAATGGCACTACTGCTGCATTACGGCAATAATCCGCCATCGTAATATGGGCTGAGTGATTATCATCTTTTACTATCGGCAAAACTTCGCTAAAAAACTATAGAAAATCCGCGATAAACCGTTTATCGCGGATTTTCTATTATCGGGCTCTTCCAGTAAGTATCAATAAAAGTCATCACCATCTTCAAGTTCATATTCGAAACGTCTGTAAGAATTAAGCCTTGCGCGACGCAAGTAGCTGTTTACAAACGGATTCTGAAGAAAAGCAGGTGATGCGGTTTTAATGATGTTGCGTATCTGATCAGTCATGACAGGAAGCGGATATTGGCCAAACAAAAGCATGAAGCACCCCGGGCCGAGAGGATTGTCGTAATTGTCTTTAATAAACTTGGTTTCGAGCGCCTCCACCTGTTTGGCTATTTTCTTCGCTTTTGGAGAAATAATCCGGCGAATGGCATCCGGCGAATGGCCTTCGTGCATCATACGCAGACACTTCTGATCAAGCTCCCACATTTTGTTTTCCAACCGGTTTTTCTTCTCGACAAATTTATAGAGACGGTCATTCAGCGGGCCTCCGCTCACTCGCTGTCCCACATGGTCTACGCGCACATTGATGTCGCCGCTTTCCAATACAAGCGGCATAAAACTTTCATTGCCCATGAAGAGTTGCGCCATCATTATGGTGTCGAGGTTGTTATAGAAACTAAAACGGCCGTGCACCACTTCGCATGAGTCTATATTGACCACACGAACCCCGTCATTACCCTGGTTCACACGAAGATACAACATACGCCCGTCCAAACTTCTGACTGAAGAAATTCCGGCGATGTTATACTGCTCCGTGCAAGATGTTATCAGAGCCAAGGAGAAAGCTATATAGGCAAAGACTTTCATGTAACGTGTGATTTTCTGCTTTTGGTGAAGCAAATATACAACGCTTTCCTTGAAAACACACGAAAGAGAGTGTTAGAAAACACAGAAATAAATCTTTTTTACATTTATCCCTGTTTCTCTTAACGACAAATAAGATTTTACGCCGGAAATGTTAATTATCTTTCTTCATCTCGGCAGGCAAACGGAATGCCGTGTAAAGTTCCAAAACGGCACCAATGCCCAATATCACTTGCCACTCGGCGCCTTGGAACGGACCCACCTTATATTGCGAACAGAACATCAGTGCCGCGGCTATTATAAGGGCGAAAGCTCCCATCATCTGTTGCCGGCGCAAGCGCCGTATAACGATATTGTGCCCGTCGTAACGTGCCAGAAGCTGCATGCTGCAAAACATCAGCGCTCCTGTGCCAAAGATAAAGGGTGCCGGCGTGGTGTCGGATAAAAGAGTAGGAAGCACTGCTCCTGCCAGCATGGCCAATCCTCCTATGTTATATATATAAACCTGAAACTTAGTGAGCATTATTTTCTGAATATGAAGATCGGGGAATAAGGTCAGATAGAATCGCTGTTCTCTATGATATAATAAATATCTTCGCCTTCGGCTTTCATCCGGTGATTTTCGCGGGCTATGCGGATAAGCGCCTCCGGGTCCGTTTTCAAATGGCGGAGCTGTGACCTGTCGGCTTCAAACTTTTCTTCATAACGTTTTATTTCGCGCATGGTCGCTTCGTTTTCCGCCACCAGTTGATACCGTCTCCAAAAACTGTTGTTGTCTACAAAACCTACATGAATGAGGAAAAGGGCTATGACCCAAATATACTTGTGCCTCCACACGCTTCCGAATAACGCACGTAATCCTCTCCCCAGGGTCAAATGCCTTTCTCCCGCATGCCTGGTCGACTTTTTCTGTTCTGACTTAGTTTGTTTCATTGGATTGCAAAGATAGTGCAAATGAGCGAAGCGGGAAAGCAAACCTATTTGTTTTTCTTTTCATACGGATTGTTTTTCATACCGATTTCACATTCTAAAAGACCGAACGTCCTACAGAGTGATATGGAGGAATCCACTTTAACATATTTAACTTTCTGTTACATTTCAAACGACTGAAAAAGCAATTCCAAGTATTGGAGTCATAAAAGTCCGTATCGAAATTTTAACACGAATACTTGGAATTTGAATTGCAATACGGGGAATTCTCAGGAAAAATATGAGAAAAATCCCATTGAATATGCCTCAAAAACACAGAAAAAGCGGGACTTCCTCATGGAAAGTCCCGCTCCGCTATCACAAAGATACAACATTTTCCGGCCGAAAGCAAATAATGTTAAAATAGGAGATGGTACAGCTTGGCGCCGGAGATGCCGTTAAAAAGCAAGGCGCCATTTCATCATTTCAACTGTTTACCGTAACTTTGCAAACGATGAACAAGAAAAAAGTATTAGTAGCCATGTCGGGCGGAGTGGACAGTTCCGCCGTATGTCTACTGCTTCGCGACCGTGGCTATGAGGTCATTGGTATGACGATGCGCGTATGGGATCTTCCGCGGCAGTTTACCGATGGACACACCGAACCGGACTTCATTGAAAGTGCCCGTGAACTGGCGGCGCGACTGGAGATGGAGCATATTGTGGTTGATGTGCGGGAAGAGTTCCGCGAAAATATCGTACGCTATTTCACTGATGAGTACAGGAACGGCCGCACGCCCAATCCCTGTGTACACTGTAACCGCGACTTTAAATTCCGGCTGCTACATGAATGGGCTGACCGCCTTGACTGTCATTTCATGGCTACAGGGCATTACGTGAAGACGGAATGCCACAACGGCCGCACCTATCTGTTAATGGGCGATGACGCGCGCAAGGACCAATCCTATTTCCTATGGCGGGTGCCGCAGGAAACTTTGAAACGTTGTATCTTCCCGCTGGGCGATATGGAGAAACCGCAGGTACGCCGCTATCTCGACGAGAAGGGCTTTGCCGTTCGCGCACGGCAGTCGGAGTCAATGGAGGTGTGCTTTGTGGAGGGGGACTACCGCGATTTTCTAAACGCCCAATGTCCCGGACTGGAAAACGAAGTGGCCGGTGGCTGCTACGTCGACAGCACCGGCCGGAGGCTGGGTACGCACCGGGGAGTTCCTTTCTACACCGTTGGGCAGCGCAAAGGACTCGGTATTGCACTGGGCCGGCCGGCTTATGTGGTACGCCTCAATGCCGGAAAGAACACCATCGTTCTCGGCACGGAAGAGGATTTGCAGACAAAGGCTTTCTTTGCAGAAGATCTTCTGCCGGTGAGCGAGGCCGAATTCTATGACTGTCCGGAACTGGCAGTGCGCATCCGCTACCATAGCCGCCCTGTGCCTTGCCGTGTGGAGCGCATGGACAATGGCCGCCTGCTGGTGAGAACCAAAGAGGCCGTGAGTGCCGTAACTCCCGGTCAGAGTGCTGTTTTTTATGTAGGACAGCGGCTGGTAGGCGGCGCGGTCATCGCTTCGCAAAAAGGCATTGGTCTTTATCTCTGACATTATTAAAAATGATACAATCCTATAAGTTCTTACAAAAACATGTTGAAAAAATTAATTTTCTCATTCCTTAGCCTCAGCATGGCCCTCGCCGCACCGGCACAAACGGCCGACACAGCTGACAATGCTTCTGAAACGGCCGAGAAGTATGTCAAAATCCCCAAGACGTATCGTTATCGTGTGTATTTCACCGACAAGAAAGACAGTTTCTATTCTCTCAAACGGCCTCAGGAGTTCCTTTCTGAAAAAGCATTGGCCCGCCGTAAAAAGTATGGCATAAAAGTGGACCAATACGACTTGCCCGTCACCCCCATTTATCTGGAATATCTCCGCAGCAAGGACATGAAGGTGCTCCACGTGAGTAAATGGAACAACACCGCAGTGGTGGAAACGGCCGACACAGCGCTAATCCACCTCCTGCCCAAACTGAAATTCGTAAGCAACGTGGTAAAAGTTTGGGAAAGCGGCGACAGCCTGCTCGTGCGGCCGAAAGTAGACCGCCGGAAGATGGTGTTCAACTCACGCGACACCATTGACGGATACTATGGCCATGCCTTGCAGCAAGTCAGCATGTTGGGCGTAGACAGTCTCCATCAGGCCGGTTTCCGCGGCGAAGACATCACAATCGCCGTAGTGGACGGAGGATTCCTCAACGCCGACTGCCTTGCCGGACTCAGAAACTGCAACATCCTGGGCACGAAAAACTTTGTAGGAAACGGCACGGCCAGCGTATATGATGCTCAATCGCACGGAACAATGGTGCTCTCCTGCATAGCCGCCGACATGCCCAATGCCCTCGTAGGCACAGCGCCACGTGCCTCATTCTATCTTCTGCAGAGCGAGGACAATGACGGCGAAAGTCTGGTGGAAGAAGACAACTGGTGCGCGGCGCTTGAATACGCAGACAGTCTGGGAGTGGACATTCTCACAAGTTCGCTCGGCTATTATAACTTCGATGATGCCGCAACATCCCACAAATATCATGAACTGGACGGACGTACTGCAGTGAACAGCCGTGCGGCCTCTCTGGCGGCAAGCCGTGGAATTCTGGTACTCAACAGTGCCGGCAACAGCGGTAACGACCCGTGGAAAAAAATCGGATTTCCAGCCGACGCACATGACATCATAACCGTGGGGGCACTCACTCCTGATTTGAAAAACGCGAATTTTTCATCTTTGGGCAACACGGCTGACGGTCGCATCAAACCTGATGTTATGGCTCTAGGACAGACAGCCTGGATGCTCGATGAAACAGGCAGCATTACCGTAGCGAACGGAACCTCCTTCTCCACGCCGATACTTTGCGGCGGAGTGGCCTGTTTGCTGCAAGCCTGCCCCGAAGCACGTCCGGAAGAAATAATCCGTGCCGTGCAACAGGCCGGCGACAATGCCGCCCATCCAGACAACGTATACGGGTACGGTGTTCCTAATCTTTGGAAGGCCTATCAGGCTTTGAAGAAAAAATAACGACATAATCGGCGACAGGTGAGAAATGCAGCAGCGTTGGCTTCGACTGTAAAACCATCACCCTTTCCGGCACGGCCGCACCTTAATATAATAAACATAGCATTAACGAAACTTACTTTTGAAACCTCTCTCACTGCGCGAACTCAACGGGCTTGTGCGCGAAACGCTTGAAATGTCACTGCCCACCCGTTTTTGGCTGGCGGCGGAACTCAGCGAAGTACGCACGGCAGCCAACGGCCACTGCTATGTGGAATTTGTCGAGAAAGACGCACGCAGCAACGCTCTCGTGGCCAAAGCGCGCGGCAACATCTGGCGGCAGCAATATACCCTGTTGGCCGCACACTTTGAGCACATGACAGGTCATCGCTTTACGCCGGGACTGAAAGTACTCGTAGAGGTAGAAGTGACTTTTCATGAACTTTACGGTTACTCCCTCAATATTGTCGACATAGACCCCACCTATACGCTGGGGGATGTGGCGCGACGACGCAAAGAAATATTGGAAAAACTGGAGGCTGACGGGGTTTTGAATCTGAACAAGGAGCTCCGGCTGCCTCGTCTGTTATCGCGCATTGCTGTCATATCAAGCGAGACGGCTGCCGGATATGGCGACTTTACCAACCAGTTGAACCAATCGGGTTATGCCTTCACTACCTGCCTCTTTGCCGCAACGATGCAAGGTGACCTTGTTGAGAGTAGCATTATTGCCGCTCTCAATGCGATAGTAGCGCAACGGGAACAATGGGACGCTGTTGTTATCATACGCGGAGGAGGAGCCGTAAGTGACCTTAACGGTTTCGACACCTACGAACTGGCAGCCAATGTGGCACAGTTTCCCTTGCCTGTCATGACCGGAATTGGACATGAGCGAGATGACACAGTGATAGACAGTGTGGCGCATACCCGTCTGAAAACACCCACGGCCGTAGCGGCCTATCTCATCGAAATGCGCCGAAAGGAGTCGGATTCCCTGTTGCATTTGGAAACATGCTTACAGTCAGCCGTTTTACAACGCCTTGAAGCGGAACGGCGAGATTTGAGCCGGCAAACAGGCCGGTTCCGGTTGGCCGCCACACAATATGCCGGCAAACAACACCGACAACTGGCTCGCTTGGCCGCGCAATTGGAAATATGCCTGACACGTCGCTTGTCAGATGTACGCCGGCAACTCGAGGAATTGCCGCAGCGTTTACGCAGGAATGTGGAGAACCGCTTTGTGCAGGAACATCATCGACAGGAACTTCTCGAACGCAGTCTGACGATGGCCGGTCCGGAGCGTATCCTGAAAATGGGATTCAGTATAACTCTTAAGAACGGCAAGGTGGTACGCAATGCCGGAGTTATTAAAAAGGGAGATTGCCTTGTCACATGTCTGTATGAAGGCGAAGTAACCAGTGTAGCCGAATAAGAATAGTGATATCGTTTATTTACACAGAGCCACAACAACAGACATCTCTATGAAGCAAAAAACATATTCCATGAAAATACCTAAAGATCTCACCTATGAGCAGGCGGTGCACCGCCTTGAAACGATTGTTGCAGGTTTTGAGCAAAACACACTTGAACTGGACCATCTCAGCGAGCAGATACGTGAAGCCCAAATGCTGTTGCTGTTTTGCCAGAAAAAACTTACAAAAGTTGAAACAGACGTAAAGAAAATACTTGACCATGAGCAAGAATAAACTCGCCAAATTTGCCGAAATGGCAGCCAACCCTTTGGTTATAGAGGCTCCCGGAGTAGCCGTTGACCCCACTCCTTTCTCCCTGAAAGGCCGTTGGCATGAAGATTTTTTCCACAATACGAACCCCATCGTCCTTGAATTGGGCTGTGGACGAGGCGAATATGCCGTAGGACTGGCACGCCTCTTTCCGGACAAAAATTTTATTGGTGTGGATATCAAAGGAGCGCGTATGTGGACAGGAGCAACCGAAGCGCTGAAAGAAGGGCTGACAAACATCAGTTTTCTGCGCACACATATAGAATTCATCGACCGTTTTTTCGCCAAAAACGAAGTGGCCGAAATATGGCTAACATTCTCCGATCCGCAAATGAAGAAGGTGACCAAACGTCTCACGTCTACCTACTTTCTGAAGCGCTACAGGCATTTCCTACATGACGGCGGCATCATACATGTGAAGACTGACAGCAATTTCCTCTTCACCTATACCAACCTGATGGCAGCAGAAAACGCATTGCCGCTTGACTTTCATACTGACGACCTTTATCATACACTTAAAGTCAACGAAGACACAGAAGTCCAAAATATCCTATCCATTCAAACCTACTATGAGCAACAATGGATAGCCCGTGGTCTGACAATTAAATACGTCAAATTCCGATTACCCCAAACAGGAGATTTATTTGAACCGGATGTGGAAATTGAACTCGATGACTACCGCAGTTACAACCGTTCCAAGCGTTCAGGACTCGAACGGGCCAAATGAGGTTATACAACGAAACAACAAATTTTGTTAGATGAGGTGGATATACCGCGCTTTGGCGTTTGGCATCACTCTGTCATTACATTTGTTTAATATCTTACGCCCAGTCAAATAAGTCTGAAAAAGTTTTTTCTCACTGGGACGGTGGAATGATAGTCGGACTTAACAATGATGGGTATGTTTGGGATTTCAGACATTCGTATTTCCCACTTCAACATGTGGAAACCAGAGCCGCCCTTGGAATGGCCGGTGAAATAAAGCAGAGGGGAGCTTGGGGCAAGGATGAATGGGCATCCGAGCATTGTTATGCGGCAAGATTTAATTTTGATCCTGCTATTGTCTTGCGTTCTACCACACTAATCAATTGGAAAAGTAAAGATGCCGTTTTCATATCTATACAGAGCCAGGGATAATCCTTTCTCTCAGTTCTGGGGGAAGCAAACACGCAAAATGGTTAAGATGAGATGTGAAATCCGGTATAAATTTTCAATTCAACTGTTGTATTTTCACCATAGGATACGGTATATCCCATTTTAGCCTTTATTCCAGTAATCCTACCAATATGAACAGAGGCTCTGAGAATGACAACTATATCACGCACACAGGCTTCGTTGAGTGTTTCTATAAGTTTTGCCCCCCATTTACCGCATTGCGTATTCTTTAGAAATCCGGTATCAGTTTGTGTAACAATAAAGCGGGACTTTCTTATAGGAAGTCCCGCTCTTCAAATCTTTCTGCGTATTTTTTGCTCCTTTCCGGAAAATATTACCCGTATTAGATCAATACTTGCCGGACAATTAAAGTACATATATCACTTTCGAGGTATCTTGAAAACTTAAGCATTCCAAATTACAGTACTCCTTTTAAAAGAAAGGAATCAACGCTGAATAAATTTACGACTGTTGCGGATATACACATTACACTCCAAAGGAGTGATCTGCCGGCCAGAAAGATGATAAGTCTGTGTGTCAAGACCACCGCTGGTAGCTACAAGGAGATGATCGATGCGGGTATAGACACCTTCCATTTCCACGCAGACATGAAAGTTTTAAAAAACAATACCGTGATTGCCATCGCTCAGCATAAAGCCCACAGTCCGGTCATTGATTCCTTTTATGGATGATGACAGTGTCGCTGACGTCAGCAATAGTGTATTGACAACCAATATCATCACGATCTGCTCCAGTTTGTCCTGTACTCCAATTAAACACAGCATTGTTGTGTGAGGCCGCTGCTGTCTGGTTCAATTGCACATTCCCGCTTGAAATGATAAAGGTACCCGGCGCATTGGCATAACTGAGCGTCCAGCCCCTCTGAGGCGTTTCTGACGAGGTCTTTACCTGAGTGTTATAGACTGCGGCAGGGTTGAGGTAGGAACCGTCTGCACGATTGATGATATCGCATGTACCGTCAGGACGGCTCTGGAACTTCCAGATACTGGCATATCCCGGAATTTCATTGCCTGTAACCCCGCAGCCGGCACCGTTGGAAGTCATATAACGGTTGTTGCGGTTAGGCGTATAAAGCTTATACCAATATTCTTTGCCGGCCTCGCTCATGCGCGGACGGTTGATATTTTCAAGGACTGAGAGTTTCTGCTTGCTGAAAGCGGCACCGGCACGGTTCAGTTCTTTAACGGTGAGAGTTTCATCGGCTAATAGAGCGTATCCCTTCTCGCAGGCTTTGAAAAGCCGGCGCATGCTTCCGGCCGGAATTTGCCCTATGCCGTGGCCTGTCTGCATATTGATGACCGTTCCTAGATTGGCGCCGAAATTATTGCGTGCAGTGAGAAGATCATAACGTTCATCGGTCTCTTCGCGCGTAACAGCTTTCACGCCGCCGCCCATGTAGCCGGCAAGGATCCGGGCCACTTCGACGTAGCCTTTCCCATCGAGATAATTGCCACTGAAATAAGCCGTATTGGCCACATTCCCGTTGAGCAGGGGCGTGTAAATGTCCACATAGGTCACCTCGGTATTTGCATCGGCAATGGCCTTGAGCGCATTATTAAAAGGTTCCACGCGCGTGGCGTTCTTCGTGGCATCGTTCATAGGCAGCAAGGCCTGAATGAAAACAGGCGTATGGGGAGCCAGTTCCTTCACCTTGCGGACAAGCGCCTCATACCTTTCCTTGAGTGTGGCAATATCTGCCGTTCCGTTGACATCGGCCGTACCGACATAAAGGAATATCCTCTCTGGAGCCACATTGTCGGGGCGTCCTTTCAGAATAACGGGTATCTGTTTCGTCACATCGGCAATGCCCAGTCCGGGCCATCCCCAGCCCGTCCCCCTGTTCTTCACGCGGCCGCTGCCCAACAGTTCGTGCCATTCGCCACTACTGACCATCTCGTCGCCTATAAGCAGAATATCGTCAGCCCTCACAGGAGCAAAACCGAAGGTACTGGTGCGCATACCGTTGGAGCCGCCGATTCCCCCGGTCTGATTCACACCGTTTTCGGGATAAGTGCAGTCGGTCCCTATATGCTCTGCAATGGCCTTACACCAGATATGATACCCCGAAGCACAGAGATGCAAGTAATCAAGCGAATGCTCATTGTTCTGAGACACACTGTAGAGGGCATCCCAAAGATCAATGTAAGTAGCCCCCTCCGCTTTACAGATGGCACGCAACGAATCATTGGTCTGTATTTGCTGTTCCAGATCACGCCTGGCACTGGGCAGAATACTTTGCACATAAATCTGGGTGGAAGGAGACTCCTTTCTAATGCGTTTCACAATAATGCGGGTATTCGCGGCCACATGTGCCGCATTGTTAATGCCAGCCGTACCCAGATCGTTTGTACCAATCATGAGAAAGACTTTGCCGGGTTTTCCGGTTATCATCGACTCAAGATTGGCCACCACCTCATCGCTTACCGCTCCGGAAACTCCGCGATTGACAATTCGCGTATCACCAAAAGCCTCCCACCACTCATGCATATTGGTGATACTGTTGCCGATGAACACAATGTTATCGGAATTTAGTTTCAACACTTTAAAGGCATCATAACGATGATTGCGGAAAGGAGCATCGGCCAATGCCGTGCCTAATCCAAACAGGGTAAAAGCTAAAAATATGATCCGTCTGCATTTCATAAGGACAAAGATATTTAAGAGAAAAGAAAACTTATAGTTTTAAGGATTTACAAACCAGAGGAATGCACCGCAAAGATAGAATTTTAATTATTGACAAGTCATGTCCTCAGGATTTTTTGATCCATTCTTTTCAATAAAATCATCAGCCAGTCCTTTTTTGTCAATAAATCATCACCAGACTTTAACATATTTAACCTTCCGTAACGTTTCGGGATATTAAAATATAGGTTTGAAGCAGAGAGAAAAGAAAAGTCCGTATCGGATTTTTAACACGAATACTTGGAATTTGAATTGCAATACGGGGAATTCTCAGGGAAAATATGGCTGAAATCTATTAAAATATACTTCAAAAACACAGAAAAAGCGGGACTTTCAATCAGGAAGTCCCGCTTAGCTATCACAAAGATAATACATTTTCCGGTCGAAAGCAAATAATGTTAAAATAGTATGATCCTGATATATTCCGGTTATTCTCCCGTTTTTTTGATGAAGAGGATTCTTCAGGTAAACGGTAAATATCATTGGAAAGTCTATTGCTGTTTTCCATAAAAATGTTAACTTTGCACCGAAATATTAAAACATGAAGATAAAGGAAGTCGTTACGGCCCTTGAACGGTTCGCTCCTCTGCCCTTGCAGGAAAGTTATGACAATGCTGGCTTGCAGGTAGGATTAACAGAGAAGGAAGAAGTGTCAGGGGTCTTGTTGTGTTTGGACGTTACCGAAGCGGTGGTCGATGAAGCTGTACGCCTGGGGTGTAATCTCATAGTGGCCCATCATCCGTTACTCTTTCGCGGTCTGAAATGTATTGACGGCAGGACGCAGGTCGAACGGTGCGTGGCCGGTGCCATCAGGCATGGCGTGGCGATTTATGCAGCCCACACGAATCTCGACAATGTCCGTGGCGGCGTGAATTGGCGCATGGCCGAAATGCTGGGTTTGCAGGATGTATGTTTCTTGCAGGAGCAGAGTGGCGGTGTGGGAGGAAGCGGTGCCATTGGCCGCTTGCCGGTGGCGGAACAACCGCTGGAGTTTCTTGGTCGTGTGAAGCATGTTTTCGGTGTGGAGGCCCTTTTGCGCAACGAGGGTCCGCAGCGTCCGGTGCAAACCGTGGCATTGTGTGGCGGGGCGGGGGAGTTCCTTATCGACGAAGCTGTGGCTAAGGGAGCTGATGTTTTTCTTACGGGTGAAATGAGCTATCACAGGTTTTTCGGCCGTGAGAAAGATTTATGGATTGGTGTGTTGGGACATTACCAGAGTGAACGGCATGTGATAGGGCTTTTGAGAGATATCCTGTCTGACGTTTTCCCTGCATTGCCCGCCCATATCACAGCAGTCATTACAAATCCGATCTATTATATGGTATAATCAATCAATTAAAATAGCAATAACAGATGGCAATAAAGAAGGAAACGGCGGAAATGCCGGTAGAACAAAAACTGAAGAATTTGTATCAGTTACAAACTTTACTTACTGAAATCGACCGCCTCAAGGCATTGCGTGGCGAGTTGCCTCAGGAAGTGGAAGACCTTGACGCTGAAATCGAAGGACTGACCACCCGCTTGGGACATTTTAATGAGGATGTGGAACGTCTGAATGCCGACATTACCGCCAAGCAGGGAAAAATAGCAGAGGCGCAAGCGGCTATCGAACGCTATAAAGAGCAGATTAATGACGTGAAGAACAACCGCGAATATGATATGCTCTCCAAAGAAATTGAATTCCAGACTCTTGAAGTGGAACTTCAGAACAAGCGCATCGGTGAGGCAACCCGAACCATTGAGGCCAAGAAAGCCGATATAGAGAATTGCAAGGCTGCGCTTGAGGAACGCCGTGCCGACCTTGATGTCAAAAAATCGGAACTCGAAGAGATTACCGCTGAAACGAAAGCCGAGGAGGAAAAACTCCGCGAGAAGGCTAAGAATCTTGAGCTGGCCATTGAGCCGCGTCTGCTTACGGCCTTTAAGCGTATCCGCAATAACTCGCGTAACGGTTTGGGCATTGTTTATGTAGAGCGTGATGCCTGTGGCGGTTGTTTCAATAAAATCCCGCCCCAGCGTCAGTTGGATATCCGCATGCGTAAGAAAATCATTGTTTGCGAATATTGCGGCCGCATTATGATTGATCCCGATTTGGCTGGTGTCAAGATTGAGAAAGCGGCTGATGAAAAGCCCAAGCGCCGTATACGCAAGACGGCCGCAAAATAAAATGTCTGCGTGCAGGGCGGCGGTTATCTTCGCCCTCCCCACCCGTTAGAGCCAGCTGTTGCAGTCGTCGCGTCTGTAACAGCTGTGCTCGTTTTTATGTGAAGAATCAATGCGGAGTAATATAGGCAATTAAAATGAAATTACAGTTTATAGTAGTGGGCAAAACCACAGACAAGCATCTCGATGTCCTTATAAAAGATTACGAGCGCCGTATGAGGCATTACCTTCCGTTTGAGATGGAAGTCATTCCCGAACTTAAAAACACGAAGGCACTGACCGCCGACCAGCAAAAGAGCCGTGAGGGTGAACTTATCCGGAAAACATTGCGTGAGGGCGATCATGTGGTGCTGCTCGATGAAGGTGGCCGCGAGTTCCGCTCGGTGGAGTTTGCCTCCTATTTGCAGCAGCGGCAAAGCGTAGTGGCGCGCCGGCTGGTTTTTATCGTAGGCGGTCCTTACGGTTTTTCGCAGGAGATATACGCTTTGGCGAAAGAAAAAATATCGCTTTCGCGTATGACGTTTTCACATCAGATGGTACGGCTCTTCTTTGTGGAACAATGTTATCGTGCCATGACTATATTACGCGGCGAGCCGTATCATCATGAGTAGGCGCATTTTCCTTTTGCTGTACTTCGTTGTAGCGGTATGCCCCGCGATGTCTCAGGCGGAGCGGTTTCGTGTGGTGTGCTATAATGTTGAGAATCTTTATGATACGTGTCATGATGACGGTTTCGATGATTATGAGTTTCTTCCCCATGCGGAGCGCGGATGGAACACTACGCGTTATTGGGCCAAATTGGGACGGATTTGCCGGGTGCTGGCGGCTGCCGGTGGCGATGCTCCCGCCGATGTTGTCGGCCTGTGTGAGGTAGAGAATGATACGGTTGTGCGTGATCTTTGCGAGCGCACCAGATTATGCCGTTTGGGATATCGTTATGTGGTGACGAAAAGTGCTGACAGTCGCGGGCTTGATGTGGCGCTTCTCTTTCAGCCTGCACGTTTCAGACTGTTGAAGGCCGAAACTTTCCGGCCGCCGTTTGATGAAGCCTATGGCCGTCCTACGCGCGACGTGCTGCACGCCGCCGGTCGCCTGCTGACAGGCGACACGCTTGATATTTTCCTTTGTCATTTGCCTAGCAGGCGGGGCGGTACAAAAGCGGCTGCGCGCTATCGTGAGCGTGTGGCCGCATTTATCCGTAGGAAAGCCGACAGTCTCTGTTCTGTGAGGTGCCATCCCGCTTTTTTGCTGATGGGCGACTTTAATGATGAGAGTTCCGACAGAAGCATTACCCGGGGACTTGCTGCCCGTCCGTTTGATAATGGACAGGTTCCTGATCCCATGTCGCTTTATGTACTTTCGCACCGTCTCAGAGCGTCTGACGGCATTGGCGGTACTTACAAGTACCAAGGGCGTTGGAACCAACTCGACCAAATGATCGTTAGCGGCAATTTGATGTCTTCTGCCTTTTCCTTGCATGCTACTTCCGGCAGTTGCCGTATTTTTGCTCCTTCTTTTCTCACCGAACCCGATGCGGTTCATGGCGGAGTAAAACTTCGGCGCACTTTTCTCGGACCTATCTATAAGGGAGGTTACAGCGACCATCTGCCGCTGATACTCGATTGGTTTTATCGTTGAAGCTGCGAGGCTGTCTGTCAGGGTGGACGTGACGTTTTTTGTAGGTGTTTTTCCGTTTCTTATCCTTGTTGGGCATAACAAATGTCATGGAATGTTACCGGTCATTTATATTTTGTGCTCTTGGTTTGATGGTATTGTATCTTTGTCTCTAAAGTAGAAGGTAATAGTTTAAGGTTACTTTCTACTTAGATCCTTTTCTATTGGAAAAGCCCGTATAGCCGTTAAAAATCCAGGTATTGCTATTTATTTTTCATCGTAAGTTGTAAAGAATATCCTTATTCCCCTCATTGTGAGGTGGCTTTTTCAGTCCGCTTAGCTGCCTGCCCGGCTGAAAATATCAATTGTCGGAACAAGTTTTATTAAATGAATATTTACTTTTATTAATGTAAAGGATGGTTTGTAATGTTTTGCGTGTCATGTGTGGGGTTATACATAATGCTGCTATTTTAAGGGGATTTTCTTGATATTTGTTTGTTTTTCGTGATGTTTTTATTTTTTTTGTTTGAAAATGTTGGGAATATTTTGTTTCGTTGAAAATAAATGGCTATATTGCGATTGTTAATTATTTTTATCAACCTTTTAATACCTTAAACGACATGAAAAAGATTTTCCTTATAGCCGGTTTCTTGTTGTCTTCCCTTTCCGCTTCTGCGGTTCAGTTCCGGATAGTCTGTTGTGATGGTAGTGTGAAATATGTTCAGGGACTTAGCTTCCAGGGACTTTTGCAGCAGGGGGCAGATCCTACAGAGATTGAGGATTATAAAGCTATTCTTGCTAAGGATGTTTGTCCCAATAGTTGTTATGCCACAGTGGACGAGATGAAAAGCACTTCTCTTTCTGCCGCCGCTTTGCCGCTGGTAGAAAACATTTATGTTTCCGTCCGCCCGGCGCTTTACATTGTTTTTAATGCTGACGGTCCGTCCGGTTCGGAACCGGTTCCGTCGCAGGATGAAATCTTATGAATCAACCTTGAGGCCGGAGGGGTGTCCTGACGCCAGTTCCGGTCTCTTTTATTTTTGTTAGCCATGATACGTTTGCCTCTTTTGTTTTTGTTTTCCTTTGTTGCTTTGTCCCTGCACTCTCAGAGGCTCGGACTTCCTGAGTCCGTGAAGAATCTGAAGGCCAAGTTCCTTCCTGTTTATATTGTGGATAGCGCCCGTTTGGAGTGTGTCTATGCCGTATCGGAGGTCGATACCGTTTTGGGTCAGGCTCGGGATCATGAGGTCATCCTGCTTGTGGGTCGGGACTATTCCAAGTTTTTGGATTTATACAGGTATAAGAAGGACTCGCTGTACGCTTCTCATAATTTTGACATGACATGGGGGGAGATCACATCCTTGACCGCAGATTTCAGAGAGAGTTATAAAGAGGAAATCCTGAGGGATGGAAATACGTTCTGGGTGAGGAAAACCTTTATTCTTGACCCAATGGAGTATGGCGACAGCTCGGTTGTTATGGACTGGACCTTGCATTCTGACACTCTGACTGTTTGCGGCTATTTGTGCCGTAAGGCCACGACGCGTTTCCGCGGTAATTCCTGGGAGGTCTGGTATTCTGATGATCTTCCCTTTGACGGCGGTCCCTGGAAGTTCTGTAATCTTCCTGGCCTAGTCCTGAAAGCTTCCGATGCCTGCGGCCTCCATGACTTTACGGCTGTTGAGGTCCGCCTTCCTCATGTGGCCGTCATCGACACCAAGCGCCGTTGGTCCAGGATCTCCCGCGAGAAATATCTGGAACTTTCTGAGGCTGTAGCGGATGGCCGCCTGCGGTATTCCTCCCCTTCCAATCCCGTCTTGGACGGTGACGGGAATGTCATCGAACTCACCCGTAAGTTCTACAGTCCGTTGGAATTGGAGTAATTATTGGTTTATTTCGCTTTATCATTATGCTGAGATTTATACTTTTTATATTTATATCCTGTTGGGTTGAAAGTGTATATTCCCAGTCCCGCATAGCCGGACGGGTGACAGGAGAGGACGGTAAGGCTCTGACGATGGTGATGGTAAGAGCTTATGACGCTTCGGATGCGAATTTGCTTGTTGCTTACTCGAAGACCAATCAGCAAGGTGTTTACGTGCTGATGGTAGGCGAAAATAAAGGCAAGGATATCGAAATCAGATTCAGTTCGATGGGGTATTCTCCGGTGTCGAAGCGTGTGGAGAATAAATCAGCAACCCTTGACGTGCAAATGAAAGAGAGTACGGTAAAGTTACGCGAAGCTTCTGTCAGGGCTCCTACCGTTCGTCAGCATAGCGACACGCTGGTGTATAGTGTGGGCAATCTCAAAAGTAAGACAGACCGGAATATGGAAGATGTCATTCGTCGCATTCCTGGGGTGCAGGTTGACAATAACGGTAGAATTAATTATAATGGGAACCCCATTAACCGTTTTTATATTGAAGGCGTTGATATGCTTGACGGCCGCTATACGCTTGCCACCCGTAACTTGCGGCCTGACGATATTGCCTCGGTCAGCGTATATGAGCGCCATCAGCCGGTGAAACTGTTGCAGGGTATGGAGAGTTCCGACAGAGCCGCTCTTAATTTGCGCCTGAAGAAGTCGCGCCTGAGCAAACCCATAGGTAACGCCTTGTTGGGCGTGGGGTGGGGTGATGGTTTCAGATGGAACGGCGATTTGTTCACCATGTTGGTGGGTTCCCGCCGTCAACATCTGATAGCATTGAAAGGTAATAACTTCGCACAGAATTATACTAGTGAATCTTCTTCTTTCTATGACACAGGTGCCTATTCTTTCAATCCGCCTCAGACATTGGCGGACAATCTCTTTCCAGAGCGTCCGTTTGGTTCGCCATCGGTTCCAGAGAACCGCTATCTCGATAACAACTCCGCATTGGGTTCAGTCAATAATATTTTCAAATTAAGGGAAGGACTTACCCTGTCTGTGAATGCGGGTTATTCCATGGCAGATAATGAATATTCTCTTGCCTCGCAGACGACTTATGCTCTTGCAGATGGTAGTGAGGTGACAGTCACGGATGACAACCGGAGTGACTTCATGCAGCATCAGGGATGGTTCGGCATGAAATGGGAGCGAAACGATTCTTTGCGTTATTTGCTCAATACGCTCAATGTGAAAGGGCTATGGCGACAGGGGAATTATGCTCTTTCCAGTAAACATGTGCGCCAGCATAATAGGCAAAAGGCCTTTGATGTTACGGATTATCTGGAGTGGATGATACGGAAGGGTAAGCGTACCATGCAGGTGTACAGTTACTTCGCACTTGCCAATACGCCAGCTGGCAGTATGAGCGCTACATGGCTGGAGTCCGATAGCGCGCAAAGTCAACAGGCTGAAGGACTGAAGTTCTCCATGCGTCATTCGACGAGTTTAGGATGGGGTTTGGGTAAGAACGGTCGTGGCGGAAGTCTTAAAATCGGATTTGTTGTTGACGCAGATTACGACAGACTGGAACTGGTCGGAGAGGCGTGGCCCGCTGAAGCCGGAACTTCAGACACAAAGCAAACATTGTCTACGGCCGATGGCTATACCGTGCGTACTAGTATCGGGCCTTCTTATGAAAAATATGTGCGTGGTTTTTCGGTAAAGGTGGCACTGCCTGTCAGCATGTACAACCTTTGCTATCGCAACAAAACCAATAATCGGAAAAATAGCCGCCATCGTCCTTATTTACGGCCAAGCATAGAGGTGAACATTGGCCGGATTATGCATACCTGGTTGACGTTGACCGCTGATTATGAGTATAAACCCAGTCCTCTTACATTGTATATTTCCGAATCTGTGTATACTTCTTATCGACAGTTGACTATGCTCGGGAGCGGTATGCTGACAGATCGTAAAGATTTTAGACTTAATGGAGGTTTTTTCTGGAATGATGCGCTCAATGGCCAGAATATCCGTCTGAGTGGCGGATACACCCGTTCACAGGCCGGACAGATTCACAATACGCTTATCGGGGAAGACGGCTCGCTTTCTACGCAGGTGAAGACTGATAATAGTCTGTCCCACTTGTGGCAGGCAGCAGCCTCATTCTATAAAAATATTTATGTTTCCCGTCTTAGTTTCCGTTTGCAGGGTGGTATCAGCGGTTCCCGTTCGCCCATGATGCGGCAGAATGAGCGTACCGATACAAAAGCATTTTCTTGTCAGATTGTAGCCTCGGCAGAGCAAAACTATTTAGACAATCGTCTTTCGGTGGCTCTTATAGGATCATGGCAGCGTTTTACCAATCGCTTGGGAAGATTGTCTTCGGTGTGTATTGATAATTATTCCTCTGTGGCACGCTTGTCCGTCCGTCCATTTAAGTACTTTGAAGTGTATGGGCAGGGCGAGATGAAAACCGGCCGGAGTTCTGTTGCGAACATTCCCGTGCAGTGGTATGTCGATGGAGGCATTCGTTATGTCATGAAGAAGATGGAATTTTCCTTTAATGCACGCAATTTGCTTAATGAACGCTTATATACCAATCGGTATTTTAATGCTTCGGATGTTACGGTTTATAGTTGTCGGCTTCGTTCCGCTGAATGTCTTTTCACTGTAAGATTTACTTTATGATGGCGTGAGAGTAACTTCATGTAGAGACGTGCCGCTTCATTTCAGAAATGAAATACAGTCTTAGTTTTCTATATTATTTATCAACCTTTTAATACCTTAAACGACATGAAAAAGATTTTCCTTATAGCCGGTTTCTTGTTGTCTTCCCTTTCCGCTTCTGCGGTTCAGTTCCGGATAGTCTGTTGTGATGGTAGTGTGAAATATGTTCAGGGACTTAGCTTCCAGGGACTTTTGCAGCAGGGGGCAGATCCTACAGAGATTGAGGATTATAAAGCTATTCTTGCTAAGGATGTTTGTCCCAATAGTTGTTATGCCACAGTGGACGAGATGAAAAGCACTTCTCTTTCTGCCGCCGCTTTGCCGCTGGTAGAAAACATTTATGTTTCCGTCCGCCCGGCGCTTTACATTGTTTTTAATGCTGACGGTCCGTCCGGTTCGGAACCGGTTCCGTCGCAGGATGAAATCTTATGAATCAACCTTGAGGCCGGAGGGGTGTCCTGACGCCAGTTCCGGTCTCTTTTATTTTTGTTAGCCATGATACGTTTGCCTCTTTTGTTTTTGTTTTCCTTTGTTGCTTTGTCCCTGCACTCTCAGAGGCTCGGACTTCCTGAGTCCGTGAAGAATCTGAAGGCCAAGTTCCTTCCTGTTTATATTGTGGATAGCGCCCGTTTGGAGTGTGTCTATGCCGTATCGGAGGTCGATACCGTTTTGGGTCAGGCTCGGGATCATGAGGTCATCCTGCTTGTGGGTCGGGACTATTCCAAGTTTTTGGATTTATACAGGTATAAGAAGGACTCGCTGTACGCTTCTCATAATTTTGACATGACATGGGGGGAGATCACATCCTTGACCGCAGATTTCAGAGAGAGTTATAAAGAGGAAATCCTGAGGGATGGAAATACGTTCTGGGTGAGGAAAACCTTTATTCTTGACCCAATGGAGTATGGCGACAGCTCGGTTGTTATGGACTGGACCTTGCATTCTGACACTCTGACTGTTTGCGGCTATTTGTGCCGTAAGGCCACGACGCGTTTCCGCGGTAATTCCTGGGAGGTCTGGTATTCTGATGATCTTCCCTTTGACGGCGGTCCCTGGAAGTTCTGTAATCTTCCTGGCCTAGTCCTGAAAGCTTCCGATGCCTGCGGCCTCCATGACTTTACGGCTGTTGAGGTCCGCCTTCCTCATGTGGCCGTCATCGACACCAAGCGCCGTTGGTCCAGGATCTCCCGCGAGAAATATCTGGAACTTTCTGAGGCTGTAGCGGATGGCCGCCTGCGGTATTCCTCCCCTTCCAATCCCATCTTGGACGGTGACGGCAACGTCATCAAGTCTACTCGTTGGTTTTACAGTCCGCTGGAATTGGAGTAGTTATTGGTTTCTATCGTTTTGTCGGTAGTGTTAAGGTATATCTTCTCTTTCTCCGATATTTATATATTCAGTCTGATATAGTTCACTTTATTCGTATGAGTTGTGTTGAGAGATTTCTGTAGCTCAGCCCAATTCTTCGTAGTGTGGAATGTCCCGAAGATATTCCACCTGTGCTTCGGCATAGTTCATTTTGCAACAGTAGTGGACTAAACCATTTGAAACGATAAGATAGTCGGCGCGCAGAATGCTGTTGTAGGAAGCTATTTGGTTGAAGACATTTTGTGTGATACCTACACTGGGAGCTTTGTATTCTATAATGAGGCGCGGCCTCCCACCCTGACGGTGATATAAGATGCTGTCGCAGCGGCGGTCGGCACCGCCTACCGTTATACTTACCTCATTGGCCAAAAGGGCGGAAGGATATCCTTTGTATTCAACAAGAAAGTGGGTGAAATGTTGTCGTACCCATTCTTCGGGAGTAAGGGCCACATACCGGCGGCGCAGAAAATCGAAGATAACGGTGCGTCCTTCTCTTCGGGTCGTTTTTATAGTGAATGGCGGCAGGTTTAATGAAATCATTTCGCTATATTTGCAGTAGAAACCAAGGAAAAATGGGAGCGGCATAGACGTAAGGATATAACAATGTCTGACGCCAGGTTGCTTCTTTCCTGCAAAAATACGAAGATTATGGTGACCAAACAAGAAATTGTCAACAATTGGCTTGGGCGCTATACCAAGCAGCCGCTCGAAACATTCAGTGACTATATTCTGCTTACGAATTTCAATAATTATGTTGATATGTTTTGCGATCAAATGGGCGTGGAACGTGTTGGATTTGATGCCAATATGCGTGCTGTTACAGCTGGTGGCATTACAATGATTAATTTCGGTATTGGAAGTCCTAATGCAGCCCTGATTATGGATTTGCTCAGTAGTGTAAAACCTAAAGCTTGTCTCTTTTTAGGCAAATGTGGTGGCATTTCCGACAAAACTCATCTGGGGGATTATATTTTGCCACTGGCCGGTATTAGAGGAGAGGGTACCTCTAACGATTATTTTCCTTCAGAAGTGCCGGCTTTACCTGCTTTCATGTTGCAGCGGGCTGTTTCTACAGCCTTGCGCGACAATAGTTATGATTATTGGACTGGAACGGTTTATACCACAAATCGCCGTGTGTGGGAACATGATGAGCGTTTCAAAAGTTATTTGCGTGAAACACGTGCCATGGCTGTAGATATGGAAACTGCAACGCTTTTCTCGTGTGGATTTTATAATCATATACCAACAGGAGCGTTGCTCTTGGTGTCTGACAATCCGATGGAACCTGATGGAGTCAAAACGGAGCAGAGCGATAATAAAGTGACCAGAGATTTTGCCGCCACGCATGTGAGGGTGGGCATTGAGGCCGTGAAGCTTATTATGGGAGAGCGAAAAACGGTCCGACACTTGAAGTACGATTGGTAAATTAAATAGAGGAAAGTACGCATACGGTATTCTTCATTTATATAGCTTGGATTTATTATTTAATATATAGAATAAAATGGCAACTTTTCTGGCCAAAAGAGTATCGGGACCAACTCCCGAAGAGATTTGCCGTGATGTCAAGGCTGGTAATATCAAGCCTGTTTATTATTTGATGGGTGAGGAGAGCTACTACATTGATCGTGTAGCTGACTTTATTGTGGATTGTCTGTTGAAACCAGAGGAGCGTGATTTCAATCTGATGACGTTTTTTGGAGTTGATGCGGATATTAATAGTGTGATATTGGCGGCAAAGGGATTTCCTATGGGGGCACAGTATCAGGTTGTCGTTGTAAAGGAAGCGCAGAATATACGTGACATAGACCGTTTGGAGTTTTATTTGCGTCAACCACAATCGACTACCGTTATAGTGTTTTGTCATAAAAACGGAGTGCTTGACCGTCGCAAAAAGATAGCAGGACTTATCGAAAAGTCCGGTGTTCTCTTCGACTCGAAAAAAATGAAAGAGGCTGCGCTTCCTACGTTCATACGTAATTATCTTCGGAAGCGACAACTGACCATAGATCCTGCAGCAACAGCATTGCTGGCAGAGTATGTCGGTAGTGACCTTAATCGTATGGCTGGAGAACTTGACAAACTTTGCATAGCCAAAGCACAAGGTGAGAAAAACATTACCTCTGGACTGATAGAGCGTCATATAGGCATTAGTAAGGATTTTAATATTTTTGAGCTACAGGATGCTTTGGGGCAAAAGGACGTGTTAAAGGTGATTCGTATTGCGAATTATTTTGATAAAAATTCAAAGGAAAATCCTCCTCAAAAGATCCTTCCGGCACTTTTCCGTTATTTCACTAATGTGATGTTAGCTTATTATTCACCAGATAAAACGGAGCGCGGAATAGCTGTATGGCTTGGAGTGAATGAATGGCAGGTGCGTAAGAATGTGATGCCGGCCATGCGTTATTATTCAGGTGTGAAAGTTATGAAGATCATAGGAGAAATACGCCGTACAGATGCTCGTTTAAAAGGGGTGGGGAACCCTGGGATTCCCGGAAATGAATTAATGAAAGAACTTTATTATTTTATACTTCATTGAAGTTTTGTTTATGATTGTTTCAGGTTCTCCTTCTCCAATTTTTATCTGATGTTCTGATGTTCCGTTGATGGATTCTTTAATTTGGAATTTCGTATTTATATCTTTTTAAAATCGAATATTTAGGTAAAACTTTAGAAAAATCCGGAAGATTATTAAGGAATAGAATAATCAGAGAATATAACTAATTAAGTTTGTTCTCTGATTATTTTATTTGTTCGATAGTCTTCTGTTTTAAATATTACACGTGTAGAAAATGTAAATCATATCCTTTTTTTCTCATTCAATCCATAAGTTTGACGTTTTTTTAGACAATTATTGGGGTTATGAGGGGTATTTTATCTGAAAAATGGAGTTATTAGACGGGGATTTAATTTTTTTCTTATCTCAAATATTATTGGTTTTATATTGTCGTTATAGGTTGAAATTTAATTATTTACACTGTTTTTATGTGCTCTGAGATTTTCATAGAAATATTTTCTTTATGTCTATCTTATTTTAATTATATTCTTTACGAATTCACTAATTTAGTAGTCTATAATTCAAATATGTATAGTACGCCCTTGTGAAATATATAAACATGAATCAATAAACAAAAATAAAATAGACGCACTTGATATTGTTTTGTAAATATTTGACATTTTATATTTTATAAAAATACACAAAATAAAACCAATTTCAAAATCTAAATTTACTGTTATATGTTTTAATAGTAATAAATATTCATGATTTATTTCATGCTTTATTACACTGTATACTAGATGTATAGCTGTTTTTTTGTGTTGTTTGTAGTGTGTTTATGTCGCTGATATCCGTAATGTTATCTGATATATAGATTAATGCTTATTAATAGTAATATATAAAGCTATCAAAATCAGTGTTTTCTTGTGTTTATACCAAAGTTTATCATAAATGTAAATAAGACCTTTTGTTTTGTATATGTAAAATTAAAAGATGGTCTTTTAATGTGTGTTTTGTGGTTGTAAATAAATACTGTGACAATTGTTGATTTGTGTTTTGATATTTAAAAGTAAAAAAGTTGTTTATGTCGTTTGTTATTTATAATTTTGTAAACTGTAAGATAAACCTCTTATTATAGTACTTCCAGACCGAAGGAGATGCTTTGGATGGCTTCGATCGTGATTGGGAGAATTTTTAAGAGAGAGGTATATATTGATACTTGTTTATATATAATGAAAGAAAGAATTCGTCAAATAATGGATCAGGCAAAATTGTCTCAACAGGATTTTGCTGCTAAATTGGGAATATCACCAGCCTCGTTGTCGAGTATTTTTACAGGACGTACAAACCCAACCAATAATCATGTGATGGCAGTTCATCGTGCTTTTCCTGACATCAATATAAATTGGTTAATGTTTGGTGAAGGTGATGCCCATGTTTCTATGAATAATTCTCTTGGGGATGATGTGAACAGTAATGCTGGTATTTCTTCTGAAGATTTTCATGCGTCACCAGAAGATGAAAATATGTTTCATCCTTCTATTGCCGGATTCGGTATGTCGGATGTAGTGAGCCATTCTGTTCATGGAGACGCTCCCACTTTATTCTCCGGGCAAGGTTGCGGTCAGGCTGGATATCCGGAAAAAACTTTGGTGAAAGGATCTCCTAATTCTTCTTTGGGAGGAGTGCTTCCAAAAGAATTTCGGGGAAGTCGTTCACCTTCTTCATCTTTTGATAATAATACGAATTTTATTGACAAACAAGTTCGAAAAATTAAAGAAATACGTGTGTTTTTTGATGATGGAACTTATGAAGCTTTTGTCCCTTCTTCTAAATAAAATCAGATGTTGTTTTTTGTGATATTTTTGGAGTGTAAAGCGGAGTATTAGAGGAAATGTTGTAAGCTTTTATTGTAAAAAATGAGAGCCGGCTATTAAAATAGTGATTGATGCTATTATTAGTAGTTGGCTTTTTCGTATATTTGCGGTAATTGTCAGTCAGATGTTTGTTTTTCATAGAACAAGGCGAAATTTAATTTGCCTATAGAAGAGAAATCTTTCAGCTGATATGCACAGGAGTTGTACTATAATTTTGTGATCTGGTACAATATGACTTTTAGATAAGAATACGGCCAGAATCCTATTGGATATGTTGTTTATTTATCCTTTGAAGATATGGCTGTCTGTAAATGAAAAACATGGTCTGGGAATATTTACAACCAGTTAGAATACGGTTTGGCAATGGGCTAATAGCCTGCCTGTCGGAAGAGATAAGACATTTGGGGAGGCATCGTGGCCTGTTGGTCACCTCTCCTTCGTTTGTATACCGCGGCGTAGCCGGTAAAATAAAAGAAGCATGCAACGGCTGCCTGGACGGTACCTTTAGCAATGTGTCGCCCAATCCGGATGTAACGGAGTGCGATGCTTGTGCAGAACAGTTGCGTGCAGGCGGTTATGACTTTGTGGTAGCATTAGGAGGGGGCAGTGTCATTGATTTGGCCAAAGCCGCAGCGATGATTTGCCTTACTTCCGATAGCATTGCAGATTATCTGGATACGGGTCGTGTATTGCCCGAGGCGCGTTTGCCTCTCATTGCTATTCCTACTACAGCCGGAACCGGGAGTGAGATAACCGATGTCAGTGTATTGTCCGATCATGTCCGCAGACTGAAAGTGCCTCTTAAATCCGCAAGTCTTTATCCTGTTGTAGCCATTGTAGATCCGGAACTTACTTATAGTCTGCCACCTCATCTCACCGCCAGTACAGGTTTCGATGTGCTTTCTCATGCCATCGAAGCCTATTGGAGTTTACATCATCAGCCGGTCTGCGATGCTTTAGCCGTACATGCCGCCGGCTTAGTGTTACGTTATCTGAAAGCGGCTTTTGAGGAACCGTTATCGGCTGTGGCGCGCGAAAAAATGGCCGAAGCCTCCGTTATGGCAGGATTGGCTTTTACATTGCCTAGAACCACTTCCGTGCACGCCTGTTCCTATCCTTTGACCAATTTGTTGGGCATTCCTCATGGAGAAGCCTGTGCTTTGACACTCGACCGTTTTATCCGTCTCAATGCTGCTGGATGTGAGCGTGTGGAAGCATTGGCCCGTTTGCTGGGCTATGCCGGTAGCGGGGCCTTAGCGGATGCCGTTGTCTCACTTAAGCATGTCACGGGTATGCGGTGTGATTTGTGTGATTTTCATCTCTCTGACGAGCAGTTGAATGAGTTGGTATTGGGTAGCCAACATCCCAATCTCCGTAATAATCCCATTGAGATAACTCCAGACATGCTACGCGAACTCTATGTGTCCTTGCGTTGACCACTTCCGTCCGTTCCTTTTCTTTTTTCGGCTGGCCCCCTACTTTTTACTGTAAAATGGAGAACAATGGTCATAACCTGAACCGGAAATTCTGTATCTGATAAAATAAAGATCCTTGCAAACCTATCTTCCGCCACGTTCTGTTTTTAGTGAGCACCCCTTGATCGGTCTTGTGCTCCCTTTCATGGCAGGTATAGCGGCAGGTGAGTGGGCTTATAGCATCTTTTCCGGTTGTTGCGCTTTTTTGTTTGTAGCTTCGCTGGCAGTTGCTGTTGGCGGATATGTCTTGCAAGTTTTCCGCCCGTTGCAGTTCCGTACTTCCCGTTTTAATTTAGCCGTTGTTTCCATTAGTATTGGTCTTATGGGAATGGCCTTGCTGGTTAACCAGCGTGACAAGCTTCAGCCTTCGTGGCCTGTCGGAGCACAGACATTCCGCGGTATGATTATGGAAACTCCACGCGGAAGTTCCAAAGCACATCAAGTTGAAGTTAGTCTTACCGGTGGACAGTATGATGGTTTGAGAGTACGTCTGACGCTCATGCGAGACACCATGGCGCTCCATACCGCATGTTCTGTGCCGGAAGTTGGCAATACGCTGCTTTTTTACACGTCAATAGAGCCATTGCGTGCTTCCGGCAATCCGGGAGATTTCGATTATGCCGCTTGGTTGCGCAGGCATGGTATTTCAGGAACAGGGTTTTGTGCCGCCGGTTACTGGCAGTTGTCGGAGACTGCCGCCAGCCATCTTCCTCTCACCGTTAGGTTGCATCGTTGGCGCAACGCATTTGTGCGGCGTTATGCCGAATACTTTCAGGGGCGCGATCTTGGCGTCATAACCGCCATGACACTTGGCGACAAGACGCACCTTGACCGTGACACGCGTGAGGTTTATTCACAAGCCGGTGTGAGCCATGTCCTGGCGCTTTCCGGACTACATCTCAGTATTTTGTTTGCCTTGTGGAACAGTTTTCTGCAGCCCCTCTTCCGATGCCGCCGTCTGCTGTTCATCGGTGCCTCCCTCGTCGGGGTGGCAGTCTTGTGGAGTTTCGCAGCCTTGGCCGGTTTACCTCTTTCTTTGGTACGTGCTACGATAATGTTCACTGTGATGCAGATGACAGGTTGTTTTCGTGGTCATAGCTTTTCGCTCAACAATCTGGCACTGGCAGCCTTTATCATTCTGACCGTTTCTCCTCAGGCACTTTTCGATGTCGGTTTTCAGCTGTCGTGTCTTTCCGTAGCCGGCATTCTGCTCATAGTTCCTCGTCTGCCACAACCTTTTCTTCTTCGCCGTGAAGCAGAACGGCAACCCTATCTTGTCCATCGGCCCTTGCTCCGGACCCTGTTTCTTACGGGGCGTTACAGTCGTTTTCCCCGCACTGCTTGCTGCTGGTTTTGGCAGTTGGTACAGGTGTCTTTTGCTGCACAGGTCGTTACTCTGCCTTTAGTGGCTTACAGTTTCCATACGGTAGCTCCTTATGGTCTTTTGGCCAATTTGCTGGCAGTACCCCTTGTGTTCCCTTTGTTGGGATTGTCCGTGGTGTTTCTGCTGCTTCCTTTTTCTCAGCCTTTTCTGGCAATGTTCATAGGCGGCTTGCTGCGTTTGCTCGATGGGGTGCTTGCCGCTGTAGTCCGTCTGCCTGGCGCCGCTTTGGCCTATTCTCCGCCACTTGGCGCTGTAGTAGCGTTTTATCTTTTTGTTGTCTTTGCTTTGGCAGCATCGCGCTGGCGGCGTCCGGTCTACGTGTATTTAGCTGGCATCCTGTTTGCCGTTGCCGTAGCCTTGGCGCTTTTAGCGCGTTCGCCGTGGTGGGTTCCCCGGCAGGTTATTGTCTATAATTTGCATGGAACTACGGCAGTCCATCTCGTTGAAGATGCCCGCCGGAGCTATTTGTGGTCACCTGCTCCGTTGCGTGCCGACAGCGTGCTGGCTCCCTTGCGCCGCAACTGTTGGGAGCCGTGCGGAGTGGCGGCGCCGTGCCTTTTGGGCGATAGTCTTGTGGAGCCTCACCTTTATGCCGTTGACGGATTGCTGGCTTTTGGCGGTTGCCGGCTGGCGATTCTCCATCGTCCTCTGACCGGTAAGTTGCCGGTTGAGCCGTTGAATGTCGATTTTTTGGTATTGGCGCGTGGCTATGGTGCGTCATTGCACGCGGCGCTCAGGCGTTATCGTCCGCGCGTTGTTGTGCTCGATGCCTCGCTCACCGATTATTATCGCCGGCGTTTTGCCGGCGAAGTGCGCAATGCCGGTTTGGAGTTGTATGACGTCAGGCAGAAAGGCGCATTGGTTGTCCCTTTAGATGACCGCCGGCCGTTTTAACACAATTTGCTTTTGGTCTGAAAATGTTGTATCTTTGTAACAGCAGAGCGGGACTTTTCCATGGAAAGTCCCGCTTTTTCAGTGTTTTTCAGGTATGTTCCGGTGGGTTTTTACCGTATTTTTATTGAAAAATCTCCGTATTGCAATTTAAACTCCCCGTATTGGTGTTAAAAAAGTAATACTGACTTTTCCGACTCCAATACGTGGAGTTGGAAAATGAATGCTTGGAAATGTGATGAAAGGTTAAAAACGTTAATGTGAGAGAGGACTTTTTCGTTGTTTCACCAGACTTTTTTAAAACTCGGCCATCAGACGCAGTTGTCCCACTACTTGCCGTTTTCCATCGGTGCAGAGATAATGAAGTGTGGGCTGGAGGCTGAAATATTTGTTGACGGGTAGGACGAAGGTGGCCTCAAGATCAGTTTCGTGTCCGTCTGAATAATAGGCGCGGCTCAGGCCGAAAGCCAGCGTGCCGCCACGGCGTGTCACGTGTTCGAGCGCCAGTGCCGCGTTCCAATAGCCTTCGGCCACCTGTGGGTCATTGAATTCCATAGCCCCCGTGCCCGTGGCGCAGAGACGCAGACGCCCCATTCGGAAGAGAGGTTGCTCTGCTGTGACGTAGAACCCGAATTGCGTATGGCGTCTGTCTTGATAGGCATGGCGGTGGTTACCTATGTTATAGCTAATCACGTAGTTGGCCGGCAGCTCGTTGTCCTTGGCAGCCGGTAAGGTGTAAGTTATAGATCCTAGGTTTAGCAGGCCGTCGCGGTGAGGCCGGAAGCGGAACTGATGGTCGATACGGTCGGAAGAAGCCCCGTTGTAAAGACTTGTCTTGAGTGTCATATTCTCCTTCGGCGTCCATTCGGCATGCACACCGAGCGCAGCTACGGGGTAGACGTTGACATTGAAATTATCGTTGACAATGGGCAGACATCCATAGGAGGCTCCAGTGAATAGGCCGGCCATTTCGGTGTTGAAATAGTCTGCGTCAGCTTGTCTCAATCCGGCAAACAGGCGGATGCTGCTTCCGATATATTGCTCGATGCCCAGATGGGTCAATCGGAAAGCTCGGTTAGTGGCGTTGATATTTGAAAAATCCTGCCTCACATCGGTTGCGTTCTTCCCTAGAGTGTAAGTGCTTATGGCTCCGGCTTCAAATAGGGCTGTTTGCCACAAAGCGGCAGTTATTTCCGCCTCTATAAGGTTAGCCCATGCGCCATGGTTGTTGCTCATGTTCCATTGACCTTCGGTTGTGATTGAAACTCCCCATGTGAAACGTGGAGCAGGATTTGTACTGTCGGGAATCTCTGCCTCTATTATTGGATTTTTCATGGAGGGTGGAGTTGCTTTGACGGAGATGCCGGTTAAGGGAGAGATTGCTAGTAGCGTTGGTAAAATGATTTTTGCAGATTTCATTTGTTTTATTTTTTATTAATTTTTACGGGTGCAAAGATATTATAACCTCCTAAGGTGGCAATCGCCATATCAGGGTATTTTTTACCGTTGAGCCATAGCGGAATTCTCCTTTAAAATCCTCAAAAAAAGAAGGGAACCGCCTCTTTTTTTCGTTGAGACGGTTCCCCTATTGTATCCTGTAAGTTGTTTTTTAGCTGCGGCGGCCTAATTTGTCAGTAGTAGCATTACCGTTGGCGTAGCGTACCAGGCTGTCGCCTTCAAGTACAAACGTTTCTTCCATCTGAAGTGTTTGGCCGTTGCCGATACTTGTGCCGGTCACGATAATGGTATCGCCGTTTTGCGTCCATGTTTCATACTGAAGTGTGGCCATGTTTATGGAAGAAGCCTTGCCGTTGGCTTCAAACTTTATGCCTTGCAGACCGTCCATTCCGGGGATTGGTTGTATCCATTCACCTTCGATGGAGGTTGTTGCTGTTGTGTCGGTATTGGCTTGAAGGCTGTCGGCTGATGTCGGAGCGTTTTTGTCTGAATTTCCTCCGCAGGCTGTAAGTAACAATAATGTTGCGGAAATAAAACTTAATGCTTTCATTGGGATTGGTTTTATTAGGTTATTAAATAAAGGTATCGTATTTTGTTTATTTGGCCTCCGTAAAATTATGGCTTTACTCAAAATTAATGGAGACCACCATCGCTATGGGGCTCCATTAACCAACACAAAAACTAAACTAGACTTAACTAAACTATTTGTATGTTGTCCTCACGACAACTTCATGAGGCAAATATAGTAAAACGAACTTAATTAAACAAGAATAAATGTAAAAATATTTTTGAATAAGGTTCGTTTTTAACATATTGATTTTAGGTTGAGCAAATAATAGTCAAAAATAGTCATGGCAGCCATGGCTTCAACGATGGGGACAGCACGTGGCAATACGCAAGCATCATGTCTTCCCCGTGCCTTGATCGTTGTGGATTTTCCGTAGCGGTCAACGGTTTGTTGCTCTCGGAGCAGGGTCGCAACCGGTTTGAAAGCTACTCGGAAGTAGATGTCCTGCCCGTTGCTGATACCGCCTTGTATTCCGCCACTATGATTGGTGGTAGTGGTTATACCGCCTTTTCCATCGGGAGTGAACACATCGTTCGCTTCACTGCCTCGGGAACAGACTCCGGCAAATCCTTCGCCGTATTCAAATCCTTTTACCGCATTGATACTTAGCATGGCACCACCCAATGCGGCGTGAAGCTTGCCGAAGACGGGTTCACCAAGTCCTGCCGGACATCCGGTAATGATACCAGTAATAATGCCGCCTATTGTGTCTCCGCTGCTTTTTACTTCGGCTATTAAATCAGCCATTTCCTGTGCCTTCTCAATGTCTGGGCAACGTACGGCATTTGTTTCCGTAAGGCTGAGATCAAGTTCTCTGTAATCGGTATTAACTGCAATATTTCCAACTTGTGAAGTGTAAGCTGTTACATGTATGCCTAGTTGGTGCAAGGCCATTTTTGCAAATGCGCCTCCCACGCATCGGGCTATGGTTTCGCGTGCCGATGAGCGGCCACCGCCTCGGTGGTCGCGTACGCCTCCATATTTAGTGAAATAGGTAAAATCGGCATGGCTCGGGCGGAACACATCCTTGAGGTTATCGTAATCGGAGGAGTGTTGGTTTTCGTTGCGTACAAGAAATCCGATGGGGCATCCCGTTGTTACTCCTTCGAATACTCCCGATAGTATTTCCACCTTGTCGCTTTCTTTGCGTGGGGTGGTCAGCAGACTTTGTCCGGGGCGTCGTCGGTTGAGTTCTTGTTGAAGAAAATCCAGATCTACGGGTAGTCCGGCCGGCATGCCGTCGATAATGCCTCCTACGCCGGGGCCATGACTTTCGCCAAAGGTGGTGAGGCGGAATATATTACCGAAAGTGTTCATGGTGTGTTTTCTTTCATGATTGTGTTAGTGGCAATGTCCGCTTCCGCAACATCCTCCTTCGTGCTGGTGGCCGCCATTGCATCCGCCTTCTCCATGCTGATGGCCTTCACAGCCTTCTTTTTCATGATGATGACCGCCGCAACCGCTTTCGCAACCGCCGCCGCATCCGCCGCAACTGCAACCTTCGCCACTCATACGGTTTATGAGACCTTGTATTTCTGCATCTGTTGCTTCACGGGACGTGACAACGCTGCCACGGAAGTGAAGGGCCTTTCCGGAAAGAGGGTGGTTAAGATCCACAACGACTTTGTCTTCTTTTACCTCTAGCACCAGACCTTCGAAGCGGTTGCCATCAGCATTGACCAATGGGATGACGCTGCCGGGGTAGATGGCATTTTTGTCAAAACGTCCGTCTACGCAGAAAATTTCTTTGGCGAGTTCCAGAACGTGTTCTTGCACGTAGGGACCGTAAGCTTCATCTACACTAAGGGTAAAATCAAATTTTTCGCCGGCTTGCAGCGGGGTTATTTGCTGTTCAAAGGCATCGAGAGTCTCTCCCATATTGGTGATGAACTGGAAAGGATGTTCTACCGGGGCTTTTTCTATGAGTTCGTGGATACCTTTGTCGTTGTCGGCATAGAGTTCATAGGCTACGGTTACATACTTGTGTGCTTGCTTTTCCATAATGATATATTTCTTTTTTTTGATATTTTTCGGAGATTGTATTGGTCTTTTGTTTTATTTGTAGAGAAGGGTGGATTGTCCTTATCGTTTTTATGTTTTCTGCAGGCGTGTGTCTTAGGCCAGCTCTAGTTTGAGAATCTTAGCCAGTTCAGCCAGTTCCGGGCTCTTTTTGAGCATTAAGGCGTATTGTTCCCGTCGGCTGTAAGCACGCTTTTGTTCTTTGGCTTCGATGAGGCGGAAGTTGAGTGTTATTTTTCCGTTGTGCAACTGCATGCGCAGATGGTGCGTTATTTCGTTTCTTAGTTGCTCCATGTAGTTGATTACCTGTTGGTTCTCAACTGGAATATCAACTCTCCAGTCTTCTGCCATGACTGGAGTTATGTTTTTCATCCGTTCGGCCATGGCCCGTTGCTCTTGTGGTAGAGCGGTAGCAAAACGAAGCCACTGGTAAGACAGTTCATTGGGGGTGAAAGTCCTTTCTTCCTGAATCGTACATGCCGTTGTTTGTTGGGCGTCCGGCTGTCGGGTGTTTTCTGTGACCGCTTTCTTATGGATGGAAATTGTGTGTGGCACCTTAAAGCGTACAGTCGCTTTTGCCGGTGGCTGCGGAGTTGCAGATTGGGGAGCAGGCGCCGTGCTGATTGGTGTGCCGGAAGTTCTGTCCGTTATTGCTTGGGGGAGGGTGGTACCGGTGCTAGCCTGTTGTGCTTCTGCTGTTTTTACATTGGATGTGGGTTGGGGTGCAGAAGTCTTGAATATAGGTTTAAGTTTCTTCGTAGGGCCACGCCCACAGCCTTCGTCATCGTCAGTCTGTGCGATTTCTATGAGCGTCAGTTCCACCAGTAACCGCTTGTTGCTGCTTGTGCGATAGTTGATGTCGCAGTTGTTGCAGAGGCGCAGTGCGCGGTATAGAAATTGGGGCCGGCATTGTTCGGCTTGTTCTTGATAACGCTGGCGGATGTTTTCGGCTGCTTCGAGGAGCTGCAGTGTCTGGGCGTCGCGGCTCACGAGCAGGTTGCGGAAATGGGCGGCCAGTCCGCTGACAAAATGGTTGGCTTCAAATCCTTTTGAAAGGATTTCGTTGAGTGTCAGCATGGCAGAGGGTATATCCGTCTTCAGGAGAGCTGCCGTTATGTTGAAATAATAATCGTAGTCGAGTACGTTGAGGTTTTTTATGACCTTTTTGTAAGTGATATCCCCCCCGGTGAAACTGGCCACCTGATCGAATATGGAGAGTGCGTCGCGCATGCCTCCATCGGCTTTTTGGGCTATGACGGCCAAAGCCTCTTCCTCATAGGTTATGCCTTCTTGCTGGGCCACACGCTTGAGGTGCGGTACGATGTCGCTCACTTCCATCCGGCTGAAATCGTAAGTTTGGCAGCGGCTCAGGATTGTGGGCAGGATCTTATGTTTCTCCGTTGTGGCCAGTATGAAAATGGCGTGTGCGGGTGGTTCTTCCAGCGTTTTGAGAAATGCGTTGAAAGCTGCCGTTGACAGCATGTGCACCTCGTCAATGATGAATACTTTGTAGCGTCCCACCTGTGGAGGTATCTGCACCTGTTCGATGAGCAGACGGATGTCCTCCACCGAGTTGTTCGATGCCGCGTCCAGTTCGTGTATGTTGTAGCTGCGGTTTTGGCTGAAAGCCTTGCAGCTTTCACATTCGCCGCAGGCTTCGCCGTTTTCGTTGGGCGTCAGACAGTTGATGGTTTTGGCAAAGATGCGTGCGCATGTCGTTTTGCCCACTCCGCGCGGGCCGCAAAAGAGATAGGCGTGAGCCAGTTTGCCGGAGGCTATGGCATTTTTCAGCGTAGTGGTCAATGCGCTTTGCCCTACCACTGAGTCGAAAGTGGCGGGACGGTATTTACGTGCCGATACTATATAGTTTTCCATTTGCGGTAAGTAGGGTTTCTGCAAAGGTAAGCATTTTTAGTGGAGTAGGGAATATGAAATCCGTCTTTATTGGTCTTTGTTTTCAACGTATCCCCGGTATTTTTCGGGCAGGTCGTTCATGATGGTGTCATAACTTTTCTGCATGATTTGTTTGATGTCATCGGCCCCTTTGCCTGTCGGCGGAATTGGGTGGTGGATGACAAGACGCATGCGGTGACGTTTTACGAAGTTGAAGCCGGCTGTGCGGGGCAGCACATCGAAAGAACCGTCTATTGTAATGGGAACAACCGGCAACTGTAGCTCGTCAGCCAGCTGGAAGGCTCCCTTACGGAAAATGCCCATGTGGCCGGTGAAGGTACGCGAACCTTCAGGAAATACCACTACCGATGTGCCGTCAATGAGCGTTTCACGGGCTTTGTCATAAGTTTCCTGAATTTTCTTGGGTCCTGATTTGTCTACGAATATGTGATGGGCTTTTTCACAGGCGTATCCGACGAGAAAAATGCGGCGCAACGATTTTTTCATCATCCATTTGAAATTACGGCCTAGAAAGCCGTAGATGAGGAAAATATCCATCGGGCCCTGATGGTTGGCCACGAAAACGTAGCTCTGCTTGCTGTCTATGTTTTCGCGTCCTTCCACGGTGATGGGCAGGAGTAACAGGCGGCAGATGAGGTACGACCATATTTTGCCCGGATAATAACCCCAGAAATGAGCATTGCCGGCAATGCTGCCGATGCTGGTGACGATGGCGGTCAGGGCTGTGAGGACCAGCCCGATAGGAAGAACGATGAAAAATTGGTAGATTCTGTAGAGAAGGGTCGTTATCATAATTATTTTTTGTGTTGAGGATTTTTGCTGATGAGGGAAACTTACAGGTTTTCAGCCGCCGTTGAACATTAACATTTTTAACCTTTTGTTACAATTGGATGAGGTGTTTTGAGCGTTTCAAGCATTGAATTTTGGAAAGTCCTTATCCGAATTTTAACACGAATACTTGGATTTTAAATTGCAATACTTGGTTTTTGACCCGTTTTAAAAGGCTTTTTTCCTGCATATCTACTTGAAAATACAAGAAAAGCGGAGTCTTCTGCATGAATTCCCCGCTTGGCCAAGAGCAAAGATACAACATTTTTCCTTGAAAAGCAAGAAATGTTAAAAATGTACATTCGGGGCGTTGTTGTGTATTTTAACTGTTTCTCAGTGTTATAACATTTATTTCCGGCCAGGCTCCCAGACGGAAAGGTAGCATGACTTCTCCTGTTCCCAGGCTGACGTAGAGCGTCTGTCCCTGCGGAGTGGAATATGCACCGCCCCATTCTCTATAGAACCATCGGGCAGGCGAAAAACCACCTATCTTGAACTGCATGCCGTGAGTGTGGCCCGAAAGCGTGAGGGCTATGTCTGTTTCCGGAATGACGCGCCGCCGCCAATGGGTAGGGTCATGGGACAGCAGTATTTTAAGGCAGCCGGCCTTCAGACCTTTTTGTGCCTTGTCGAGATTGCCCAGTGAAGGGAAAGGAGGATGTCCGTCGTTTTCCACGCCCACGATGGCGAGGCTGTCGGAGTTATGACGGATTATGAAATTGTCGTTGAGCAATAGCTTCCATCCCATGTCACGCTGGTACTCCTGAAGCCGTTGTATGTTGGCCATGCTGTCTGCCGGTGTGCCCCATCGGTGGTATTGCGAGTAGTCGTGGTTACCCATGACAGACAGCACGCCGTCACGGGCCTGCATTCGGCTCAGTACAGGTACAAATTCCGCAATTTCATCAGCGTTGTAGTTCACCAGATCCCCTGTAAAGACTATGAGGTCGGCCTTGCAGGCATTGACTGAATCAACAATGGCTTGCACCACCTCTTTGTGACGGCTGAGCGTTCCGAGATGCAGGTCGGACAGCTGTACGATGCGGTAGCCGTTGAACGCGGCGGGCACTTTTGCGCTTTTGAATGTAAAATCTTTTATGATGATGTGGCGGTAGCCTGCCGTGAAGCCGTAAAGCATGCCGGCGAAAATGAGCATCCCTGTAAGGTAGGCCGCACAATTGATTATTTTTGATATGCGTGGCAGCCGTCGGCGCAATAGGAGGCCGAGGCTCATGATTATGGCAGTGAGTGTTTCCGGAACGGCCAGGCAGAGTGTGGCGGTCAGCAGTGCTCCTTTTATATGGGCGGCAGAAGACGAATAGCTTTCATTGAGAGCCATGCTCAGCAATCCGGCTGACAGCAGGGCATTGGGCAGAAGGAAACAGAGGCATAGCAGGCGTTTGCCGTGCAGGAAGTGGCGCAAATGTATTCGGTAAATGCCCCAGGCGGGCAACCAAAGCAGCAGGAGGAGCGGGAGTAATATACGTAGAAGCACTGTGGGAGGATTACTTTGGGATTGGAAAAGAATTTGGCAGGGAGGAAGTATGAACGAGTTTTTTTGAAATCTCTACAGGGATCTCAAATTGCGTGAGAGAAAACGTCTGAGACGGTCGGCAGGCATGGCCCGTCTGCCGGCGTAATCTGTAAATTGCGTTTCGTCAATGCAGCCAATGCTGAAGTGTTGTGCGGCCTGGTGTCCGAACATCAGACCGGCTGTTGCGGCGTGGGGCAGCATCATGCCGTTTTCCGTGAGTTCTATGCCTATTTCTCCGAAGTCCGCCACTTGGTCCAGCAGGAATATCAAGCTTTGGTCGGGTAGGGAAGGATAGCCTACGGCCGGCCGTAGACCCTGATACCGTTCGGAAAAAAGTTCATGCGGGAGCAGATGTTCTTCGGGGGCATATCCCCAAAAACACCGGCGCACCTCTTCGTGCATCTTTTCGGCGGCTGCTTCAGCCAAACGGTCGCTAAGTGTTTGCACCAGCATGTGGGTATATGAGTCGCTGTTGAAAGTAGTGCCGGTTATGTTGTGTACGGAGGTGGCAAATATGCCCAAGGTATTGTTTACATCGGCATCCGGAGTTCCGGTGTATAGCCGTTTCCGTATAAGTGGTTCATCTGGGGGATATGGACTGATGAAGTCTGCCAGACACAGGTTGGGTTGTGAAACAGACTTGGGACTTTGCTGGCGTAATAGTGGCAGAACTGTTGTCTTTAGGCCTGAAACAGAGGTTTCAACACTAGGGGAGGTTTCGGGCAACTGAGGGGCTTTGACGACAATGAGATCCTCGTCTTGGCTCCATGCCGGTAATAATTCAACCAGGGCACGGGCTTCGTAGCAGTCGTTCATTGTTCTCAACAGGCCGATGGCCTCGCTGTGCAGGTGCTCGGCCTCACGAGCCTGTACCCGTTCATTTTCGCTGAAACTGTTTACCCAGCTCATGCGGCAGGCTTTGCAGTTATGTACATTGGCAATGCCGTTGAACCGCGGCGGCAGGCCCCACGCGTGGAAAAAGTAAATCCAATTGATATAGGGCAATAGCTCAGTCGGTTTGTAGAAAAACAAACGCCTCATCGGTCGTAAGTTACGGCAAGTCCACGGAAATTCTCGTCTGTCAGCCCTCCTTTATTGTATATGAGGAAACCGTTGCAGAATGTTTTCTCTATGCGCCATCTGAATGTATGACCTTCCAGCGGACTCCAGTTACACCGGCTTTCTATGCGGTTGGGGGTGAGAGTCCAGGGCGATTGCGGACGCACCAATACGAGGTCGGCTTTGAAACCTTCGCGCAAATAGCCTCTATTCTCTATGTTAAATAACCGTGCCGGCGCATGACACATAAGTTCGACAACACGTTCCAGACTGAGTATTCTCTCGTCTACAAGTTCAAGCATGGAAACGAGAGAAAATTGCAGCATTGGCATTCCTGATACAGCCTTTGCGGCTCCGCCGCTTTTCTCCTGAAGAGTATGTGGGGCGTGATCTGTTCCGATAACCGATATTGTGCCGTCTGTCAGAGCCTTTCTCAGTGCGGTACGGTCTGCAATTGTTTTTATGGCCGGATTGCATTTGATGCGTGCGCCCAGTTGGTGATAATCTTCGTTGGTAAAGAGAAGGTGGGGCACACAGGCTTCGGCCGTGATGTAAGGGGTGTCCTTTGAGAATAGTTTCAGTTCGCTAGCAGTGGATACATGTGCCACATGTAAACGTGTGTGGTGTTTCTTAGCCAAAGCTATGGCACGTCTGGTTGAGGACAGGCAGGCTTCCTCAGAACGGATTTCGGAATGGAAGCGTATGTCGGGGTCGCAGCCGTATTTCTCTTTACAGGCTGCCATATTACGGGCAATGATTTCAGAGTCTTCGCAATGTACCATAACGGGAAGACCATGTACCTTCTTTTGCTTGTCTCCTGTTTGTGGCATGGATGTCTGTTCGAATATCGCATCAAGTGCGAGATCGTTGTCGACTAACATATTGCCTGTTGATGCTCCCATGAAGAGTTTTATGCCGCAAACTTTTCGGCGGTCCAAACGGAGCATTTCCTCAAGATTGTCTTGCGTGGCACCGAAAAAACACCCGTAGTTGACATGGCTTTTTTGTTCCATAAGAGCCAGCTTTTCCTGAAAGGCTTTTAAAGATGTTGTTTGGGGCAGCGTGTTGGGCATGTCCAGAAAGGTGGTTATGCCTCCTGCGGCTGCGGCGCGGCTCTCGGTAGTGATGTCTGCTTTGTGGGTCAGACCAGGATCGCGAAGGTGTACGTGCTCATCGATAACTCCCGGTAGTAGTATGCAGCCTGACGCGTTAATGACAGTATCAGCTGCAAAACCGGAAATTTTATTGTATCCTTCTGCTATGGTTTCTATATGGTCATCTTCTATAAGTACAGATCCGATAAAGGAACGGCCCTCATTAACGATAGTCGCATTGCTGATAAGTGTTCTGGTATGCATTTTTGATATGTGGATTCGAAGAAAATGAAGAAAAGGCGGAGATGCTTTTCTCATAAAGCATCTCCGCTTGATTTTCAAAGTTATTTCTTGGCTTTTATTTTTCCGCAAATGGAGGCCCAGCGCAGACGCATTACGCCGAAAAGGGCTTCGCCGAATATGCCGCCGCTCATTTTGCTTGTGCCTAATTGACGGTTGACGAAAATAACAGGAACTTCTTTTATCTTGAATCCCAATTTATAGGCGGTGAATTTCATTTCAATCTGAAAAGCGTAGCCCTTGAAACGGATGGCATCCAAGTCTATCGTCTCCAGTACGCGACGGCGGTAACATTTGAAGCCGGCGGTGGTGTCGTGTACGGGGATGCCTGTAACAATACGCACATATTTTGAGGCGTAGTAGCTCATTAATACACGGCCCATTGGCCAGTTAACAACGTTAACTCCCGTTACGTAGCGCGAACCTATGGCTACATCTGCTCCGTCTTCGGCACAGGCCTTGTAGAGGCGTGGTACATCGTTGGGATCATGGCTGAAGTCCGCATCCATTTCGAAAATATATTCGTAACCGTGTTCCAAAGCCCATTTGAAACCGGCAATATAAGCTGTTCCCAAGCCTAGTTTGCCCTGACGTTCCACCAAATGGAGGCGGTCTTTGAATTCTACGGCCATCAGATTCTTTACAATGTTGGCCGTTCCGTCTGGAGAACCGTCGTCAATGATTAAAATATCAAAACGATGTTCCAATGAAAATACGGTACGGATGATGTTTTCAATGTTTTCTTTCTCGTTGTATGTAGGTATGATAACAACGCTGTCGCTTTTCTGCATAAAATCAGGTAATTTGTTTGTGTACAATTTAGAGCACAAAGTTAGAAAGAAAAAATCGGATAGAAAGTTGCAAAATGTGAAATGTTAAACCCAATATGGAATAAATAGGCCGTTTGTGACCCGTTTATTGTTCCTAAGCCATAATCTTACTGTTTCTTTTGGCAGAATGCTTCGTGTAGCGTATATTTGCACCCACTTTAATATAGGTAAATTAAAAACATTCATCAATATGAAGAAAAGTATTATTACTCTGCTCTTCGGAGCTATGACTCTTGTTGCTGGTGCACAGCAATATACTGTTAGCGGTAAGGCTCCTGAGGGAATTAAAAATGTTTTATTGTATAACGTTACAACGCGGAAGGCGGACACTACGGCTGTGGTTAACGGTCGTTTCAGTTTTTCGGGTGATGCTGCTGATAATGTTTTTGCGGTAGTTCTTGTAGAAGAAAATAAGAATGTTCCCGTTATTCTTGACGGGAATGTGAGTGTGGATATTGATGCTGTAAAATCTGCTGGTACTCCTGAGAATGATGGGTTGTCGAAGTGGAATGCCATAGCCAAAAAGCATGCGGAGGAACTTATAAAACTTATGAAGGAGTTTGAAAAACTCCCTAAAAATAATGATAATGAACCTGAAGATAGCGCTAAAGGTAATCGTATAAGTGAAAGTTATAAAGCGGTCCAAAAGGCTCTTGCGGCTGATATAAAGCAGTGTTGCGAGGAAAATCTTAATTTAAAGTTTCCAGCCTATTTGCTTGTTAATTACAATGTAATGCAAAAAGAGGACATTGTTGCTATAGCAGAGAAAAATCCTGTTTTTATGCAAGTGCCGCTTACGCAACGCATGAAGAAAAGTATTGAAGGATGGAAACGGCAGACACCTGGTGTGATGTTCACGGATTTGACTATGGCAGATACAACCGGTGTAGAGCATAAACTTTCGGAGTATGTCGGTAAGGGCAAGTATGTACTCATTGATTTTTGGGCTTCCTGGTGTGGCCCATGTCGTTCTGAAATGCCTCATGTAAAGGCTTTGTATGACAAATATCATGACAAAGGTTTTGATATCGTAGGTCTTTCGTTTGACAATAATAAGCAAGCTTGGATTGCAGGTATTAAAAAACTTGATATTCCTTGGCATCATCTTTCCGATTTAAAAGGATGGAATTGTGTGGCCGGTCAAATTTATGGTATTAATTCTATTCCAGCAACGTTGCTTGTTGGTCCGGATGGTAAGGTTATTGCTGGCGGATTGAGAGGTGAGGATTTAGAAAATAAGTTGGCCGAAATTTTTAAATAATCCCTTTTGCTTCATTGATATAATTCTCTAAGTGAGATAAACGGAATCGGTTGCTTTTATGAAAAGGCAGCCGATTCTGTTTATTGTACTTGCATTATGTCAACAAAAGGAATGATAATGATTGATAGGGCTTGGAGCTCATATTTTTTGAGGTTATTATTTGTGTAAGTTCTGTTGTGGTTATTCTCTTTTGAGGGTGTTGGATTTAGGGGATATTGAATTTTCAATTGTCTGAATCTGTTTTAGCAATCATTTATATCTTGTTTTTTGTACAGTCTTATCCATTCAATGGACTGTTGGAGGCACTATTGACAGGAGTGGTAAGGGGGCTCATCAAAACACCGGTTTGACGTTAAGCTGTTAGGATTATTCCCACTCGGTAATGAGAAAATGTTGATTATCAGAGTTATACACTGTTTTAGCCATTTGCGGGGTATATTTTTGGGGTACAATTATCTAAAACTGGTTGAGGCTAACATTCTGTAGATTAGCTTCATTTCTGAGATTTAAAATGAACTAATCTGAAATGACATTACCTACTTCTACGTTTGGCAAAGCAAATAAGGATGAACTTATCACAGGTGCTTTGGATGGTTGTTTGTTTTTTATCAAGATTCGGAAGTAAGGACATTTATCTTTAATGGAAAGGTCTTTACCATCGTCTCCTTTTCTAAACTGGATAATTTCAAATTGTGAAGGATTGTATTTGTGCAGAAAGGTAATAGGTACACCTATTGCACCTTCATAATCCATTGGTATATCTTGGGTTCTGTTGACATTTATGCCATTGAAATTGTCAAATTTAGGATATAAATCCTCGTTGCCACTATATACTTTTGTCAGTTTCAATCGATCATGTCTTTTTTGAATGTCTAAATTTGTAAGCCAAAAACAATTGTTTGGAGATATAATTCTATCGCCATTAGTGGAGATCGAAGTTTCGGTCCCATACATTTCATAATGGTCAGGCACCTTAAAACCAGAGATTCCTCTACCAAGATGTACGCCTAACCAAGCTTTATTTGTTTGGATTAGATGAAAGACTTCTTGATAGGTAATAGCATTAATGTTGCCAATAACTAGAAAATCTTTTTTATAACGAGTTATTTGTGCGAGATGCTCCCTGAAGATGGAAAATGGAGGATTTGTTACAACGATGTCTGCCTGCTTCAACAATGATATGCATTCTTGACTTCTAAAATCTCCATTGCCATTGAATGATTTACATGGCAAGTCGGCAATATTGGCGTCAACATCGTCTAAAGTACATTCTATATAACCGCCATGCTCTGGCTCTGATTCGTAAAATAGATTTTGAGTATTAGGAACATAATATGATGCTACGAGTTTCGTTAAGCCTAAAGTTCTAAAGTTCTTGAAGAAATATTTGAAGAAATTACTTTCCTTTGGATTGTCACAATTGCAATAAACCGTTTTTCCACGAAAACATTCTTTGTAAAAGACAAGTTCCCTCTCAATATCTTCAAGCAATGTGTAAAACTCATCGCTTTTTGAACTCTTTGCCTTGTGTAAGGTGTTGTTAGTCGCTTGCCGTGCCATAACTGAGTAGTTTTACTGTTTCTGAAGTTGATAGAATAAATCACTATACATCATCTGCATAGGTGTTCTGGCAATTTCTAACATTATATTAAACATCTGTACAGGACTCCATCGTTCTCCATTTCCCTGTGTATAAATAGATGCGGCTTGAAGCATTATTGTTTTGTCCTTATGATGTACAAATCTATTTTTACATAAGTTAGTATTAATAGGCAAACCGTAATTTGCTGCTGTTAGACGGTCTAATCTGTTAAGAGTGCCAGAATTATATTCAAGAATAACTACACGTCCATCTGGTCGGACTATACTAATTGTTTCCGTAAGAAAATTGGAACCTTCGAGGAAAAGAACATAAGGAAAGTGTGATTCACCTAACATGGAATTTGCTATTTCCGAAATATTTTTATGAGATCTCTCAATAGCATTCCCAGCAGCCATTAAATCTTGGTCATTATTTTTGCCAACTAATTTCCCCAACCGTATGTTTTCTATATCTTTCCCTTGATGTTTTGCTTCTGATACTAAAATGATACGCCATTCATTATTGTCATCTTTAACCTCTATTATTCCACCATCGGGAATAATACTTGAATTAGGCACAAATAACGTTTGGCCTAATTCTTTGTCAATTTTCTGTAGAGCCAAATTGATTTCTTCCTTACGAATGTTTTCTCTATATCGAAATGTCAAATTTGGAAAATCTGCTTTTAGCTGATTCAGAACTAAATGAGATACTTATCCGACAGTCATGTCGTGCAGTTTAGCTTCATTGCCAAATATCCCAACAACACCATGAGCCGTTTTATGTTGCTGGGTTAATCTGGTAGATTGGTTCTTTTTTGCCATAATTATCAATTTGGGTATTCCAAAAATACGAAAAACATATGTGGGGTACAATAGCAGGGTACAATTATTTGCAATACTATGTAATTACAGCCGCCTACGCTTCGCAATTGAAAAATGTAAACGGCTGTAAATTAATACGCTGTCGAAAACGATAGTATTTGTGTCATTCCCACTCAATAGTTGATGGTGGTTTGGAGGAAATGTCGTAACATACTCGGTTAACGCCTTTCACATGGTTAATGATGTCGTTGCTTACTTTGGCTAAGAATTCATAAGGCAAGTGTGCCCAGTCGGCCGTCATTGCATCGGTGCTTGTTACGGCGCGCAATGCCACAGCACGCTCATAAGTTCGTTCATCGCCCATTACGCCTACGCTTTTGACCGGAAGCAGAATGGCTCCGGCTTGCCATACTTTATTATATAAAGACTCTTCGCCGCCGTCCTTGTCGGTTACTTTCCAATTGCGCAGACCTTGAATGAAGATGTCATCGGCATCTTGGAGTATCTGTACCTTTTCTGGGGTGATATCTCCAAGTATGCGTACAGCCAAGCCTGGTCCAGGGAAAGGGTGACGTGCTATCAGGTGTTCCGGCATGCCGAGCTGTCGCCCTACGCGGCGCACTTCATCTTTGAACAGCCATTGGAGAGGTTCACACAAGCGGAGGTTCATTTTTTCAGGTAAGCCACCTACGTTATGATGGCTTTTAATGACTTTGCCTGTTATGTTAAGGCTTTCTATGCGGTCGGGGTAAATAGTGCCTTGGGCGAGCCATTTGGCATCGGTTATTTTTTGTGCTTCGGCATCAAATACGTCAATGAAGCCTTTGCCAATGATTTTACGTTTCTGTTCGGGTTCGGTTACACCGGCAAGCTCTTTGAAGAATTTTTCGCTGGCATCCACACCGATAACGTTGAGGCCGAGGCATTCATAGTCATGAAGAACATTGTGGAATTCGTTCTTTCTCAGCAGGCCGTGATCTACAAATATGCAAGTGAGGTTCCGGCCGATGGCGCGATGCAATAGTACGGCAGCTACCGAACTGTCTACGCCGCCGGAGAGGCCGAGTATGACACGGTCGTTGCCCAATTGCTGCTTGAGCTCTGCTACAGTTGTATCGATGAATGATGCCGCACTCCAGTCCTGACGGCTACCGCAAATGTCGACAACGAAATTCTTCAGGAGAAGAGAGCCTTGCAGCGAATGAAATACTTCCGGGTGGAATTGTACACCCCAGAGTTGTTCTTCCTCAGCTTGATAGGCCGCATATTTCACTTTGTCTGTCGAGGCAATGCAGCGGAAGTTTTCGGGAATAGCCGTGATGGTGTCGCCATGGCTCATCCATACTTGTGATTGTTCGTCAAATCCCTTGAAAAGTGGATTCTCGTGGTCGAATTCGGTGAGATGGGCACGGCCGTATTCGCGGCTGCCTGCAGGCTCCACTTTGCCGCCATTGGTTTGAGCCATATATTGCGCTCCGTAGCAGATACCAAGGATCGGAAGTCGTCCGCGGATGGCTGAGAGGTCTACCTTGAAAGCCTCAGGATCATAGACGCTGTAGGGTGAACCTGATAGGATGACACCTATTACCGATGGGTCATCGTGGGGGAACTTGTTGTAGGGCAGAATTTCGCAGAAAGTGTCCAGTTCGCGGACGCGGCGACCGATGAGCTGGGTGGTTTGCGAGCCGAAGTCGAGAATAATGATTTTCTGTTGCATCGTCTTGTATTTTAATAGAAGATGTGCCGGAGAAACCGATATGTCTTCTTGTATTTGTCAGGTGTAAGATATGTTGGTATTTTAATCCGCAACAAAGTTAATTAAAATCTGCGAAATTCCCTTGAAAATATAGAGAAATGAACGGAACAAGGGAGGGGATATGCGTTTTTTGAGAATAGTATCGTGAGGAAGGGTGTGATAACGTAAAATACGAGGCTTGAGTATCTTCTATGTTGAAACTCAGCCTCGTATTTGACTTAAAATGATAACGGGAGTTGTTTGTGATGCTTTGGTGAAGCGTTATTTGATGATATCCAACTCCTGGAATACTTTTTTGAGAGAGCTTACCGCACGGTCTACCTGTTCTTTCGTGTGGGTGGCCATCAAGGCCACACGTACCAATGTGTCTTGAGGGGCACAAGCTGGAGGGATGACCGGATTGATGAATACGCCTTCTTCAAAGGCGCGTGCGGTGGCTATGAATGTTTTTTCTGTGTCACGTACATAAAGGGGGATAATGGGAGATTCCGTTTCGCCAATTTCGAATCCCTCTTCGCGGAAACGGCTGAGGGCGTAGCGTGTTACGTCCCAAAGGGCCTCAATGCGTTCCGGTTCATTTTGTAGAATGTGAAGGGCTTCAATGGCTGCTGCTGTGGCGGCGGGTGTGTTGGAAGCACTGAAAATATAGGTGCGGGAGTTGTGGCGCAGCCAGTTGATGATACTGGAGTCGGCGGCTATAAAGCCGCCTATGGAGGCCAACGACTTGCTGAATGTTCCCATGATAAGGTCTACTTCGTCTGTTAGTCCGAAGTGATCGCATACGCCACGTCCTTGTCGGCCGAATACACCTACGCCGTGGGCTTCGTCCACCATGATGGTGGCATTGTATTTGTGCTTGAGGCGTACGATTTCCGGTAAGTTGGCCAAATCGCCTTCCATTGAGAAGACGCCGTCCACAACAATCAGTTTGACAGCTTCGGGGGCACATTTCTGTAATTGGCGCTCGAGATCGGCCATGTCGTTGTGCTTGTACTTCAAGTTGGTGGAGAACGAAAGGCGGCGTCCGTCAACGATTGAAGCATGATCGCGGTCATCGCAGATGATATAGTCCTCGCGACCGGTGAGGCAGGCTATTACGCCGGAATTTACCGTGAAGCCTGTAGAGAAGCAAAGTGCCTCGTCTTTCCCAACGAAAGCTGCCAATTCCTTTTCAAGTTGAACGTGGAGGTCGAGCGTACCGTTGAGAAAGCGGGAACCGGCGCAACCGGCACCATATTGGCGCAAGGCTTTAACGCCGGCTTCGATGACACGTTCATCACCGGTCAGGCCGGTGTATGCGTTTGAACCGAACATCAGAACCTTGTGTCCGCCCATTTCCACTTCTGTTCCCTGCTTGCCTTCTATTTCACGGAAATAGGGATATACCCCCTGAGCCATATACTGTTGAGGTAACGTGTACTTTGCTAATCTGTCTTGTAAAATGCCCATAATCTGATAGTGTTACTTTGCGGCTATCGGGGTTGTCGGAACAACTGCGCGATATGTCCGCTGGCATCCGTTGTTGTTGCCGTTGGTGTATGTGCAGGTATCCGACGGCTTTCCGATTTGCCGGTTTTTCCTTTTTGTTGCTGTGGTAAAGACCTCAGCAACGGTTGCTTACAAAAAACTTGGCAAAGATACATATTTTAAATTTAATATGGTGTTTTTAAGATTGAAATTTTGCATGACACCTATTTTCTATGCCACAGGTCGATTTTTGATAAAGAATATGTGTAATTTTACGACGGCAATGTCCTTTTGGATCGGATTTTCCGGTCTATGTTTTGTCCGTCTTTATGAAGGAGGGCTGACAGGCCTCGTCCGGCGCTATCCGGAGGTGGGGGCGGGAATGTTTGCCATGAATGACAGTTTTGTTAGAAAAATGAAGCGACAGATACTTTTTATCATCAATCCCATTTCAGGGACGGGACGGAAGCGTACAATTCCGAGTGACATCGTGCAATATCTTGACCACAGCCATTTCGATTATGAAATCAAGTTTACCGAGCGTGCAGGACATGCCACGGAACTGGCTCATGAGGCTGCCCGCTGTGGCGTAAACGTTGTTTGTGCCGTAGGAGGTGATGGTACTGTCAATGAGGTGGCGCGTGCAGTGGTGCATACGGAAACGGCACTTGCCATCATTCCCTGTGGTTCTGGCAACGGACTGGCGCGTCATTTGCAGATTCCGCAGAATCCTCGTCGTGCCATAGAGATTATAAACCGTGATGTCGTGCACTGCCTGGATTATGGAAAAATAAACGGCCAGCCTTTTTTCTGTACTTGTGGCATGGGATTTGATGCTTTTGTCAGCATGAAGTTTGCCAACAGCGGGCGTCGGGGGCTGGTACAGTATGCCCGTAACACGATAGGTGTCGGGTTTTCCTATAAAGGAGATACTTATACCATAGAGAGCGAGCAGGGAACGGAAACTGTGGATGCTTTTCTCATTGCCTGTGCCAATGCATCGCAATATGGCAATAACGCATATATCGCGCCTGCGGCTTCTATGAAAGACGGGCTGATGGATGTTGTCATCATGCAGCCCATTAATCCGATAGAAGGGGCGCAGGTTTTGCTTCAGATGTTTACCAAAACTTTGCTCAACAACAGCCATGTCCGTATGCTGAAGTCAAAACGGGTGCGCATAACCCGACGGAGCGGAGGGGCTGTGCATCTTGACGGAGAACCACTCATGATGGGAAATGAAATAGAGGTGGAGATGGTGCCGCACAGCTTTAATGTTATCGTCAATCCTGATGCACACAGTAAGCGTCACAATTATCTGCAGGATATGGCAGAGCGCATAGGTGACCTTTTCAGAACTGAGTATGCGCCTGTTAGGGAAGAACATCAGGAAGAGGATTCATTCAATCTGGAACGTTTTGTCAAAGCCGGTGACGAGTGTTATGAAAGTGCCTTGGATGAAGTGAGGAACGGGCATAAGCGGACGCATTGGATGTGGTATATTTTTCCTCAGATGAGCGGTTTGGGAATGAGCGCCGCATCACGTCATTATGGTATATCAGGTGCGGCTGAGGCCGAAGCCTTTCTGGCACATCCCATACTTGGACAGAGGCTTTACGAGATCACTGAAGCTTTGCTGGCGCTTGACAGGGCGTGTTCGGCCCATGAGGTGTTCGGTAGTCCAGACGATTTGAAACTACAGTCCTGTATGACGCTTTTTTCTTCAATTTCCGAGGAAGGAAACGTTTTTGAACGTATTCTCAGTCGTTATTTCGATGGTCAGCCTTGTTTCCGGACACTACAGCTTCTTTATGGCAAGGCGGAGAAGGAGCCGGTGTGATAAAGAGAGATTTGGATAGGGACATTTGCGAATAGATGAGTCTTTTGAGGCTTGTCCGATTAAAGCGGAAGCAGGAATTCTGACTTTAACGTTTTTAACTTTCTGTTACATTTGAATAGTGTGAAAAATGAACTCTAAGTATTGGAGTTGTGAAAGTCCGTATCGAAATTTTAACACGAATACGGGCTTTTAAAATTCCAAGTAATGTTTTTTAGCTTGAAATACAGCTATTTTTTTCTAGAATATTTATCAGAATATCTCAAAAAGCGGGGCATTCTCTTGAGATGCCCCGCTTTGCTGTTACAAAGATAATACATTTTACAGGGAAAAGCAAGAAGTGTTAAAACAGGAAGTATTGTTGGAGGTCGGTTTATTTGTTTTATTTTCAAGTGATTGTACGTTTTTTATGTTTGTCTCCTTCGTTGGAGGAGTGGGCTGTGATGATCGAAAAAAATAATGCCATCATTATTCGCAGTAGTAATGATGGCATTTGTAAAGTTGCTTTCTGCAATCCGTTTGATTATTGCATGGAACCGCCTACAATGTCGAGCAATTCGGCTGTGATGGCTTGTTGGCGGGTTTTATTGTAAGTCAGCGTCAGTTGGCGCAGCAGTTCATCGGCGTTGTCGGTGGCCACTTGCATGGCAATGACACGTGCGCCGTGTTCGCTGGCCAGACTGTCGAGCAATGCTGTGAAGACTTTCAGGTGAAGCGCTTTAGGTATGAGGCTTTCCATAATGGCTTCGGCTGATGGTTCAACGATATAGTTCAGGACGATATCATTGTTTTTTTCCACTTCGGCCGGTGCGGGAGCATCTAATTTGATAGGAAGAAAAGTCTCTTCCGTAAGAATTTGTGATCCTGCGCTTTTAAAATGGTGGTATATCATTTCTATACGGTCGAATGCACCGCTTGTGAATGAGGTCATAAGAAGTCCGGCCAGTTCTGCTGCCTGAGCATAATTAGGGTGATCCAGCAACTGGGCATAATCAGAGCAATCCTTGAATCCCATTTTGCGGGCAGCCTCATAGGCTTTTTTGCCGATAGGATATATTTGGGGCACTTCGATGTTTTGCTTCTGATATGTTTCAATCTTTTTACGTAACAACTTGATGACATTGCCGTTAAAACCGCCGCAAAGACTAGAGTTTGAAGTATAGACAACCAGAGCCACACGCTTAACCTCACGGGCGACAGAGTAGGGGGATGTCAATTCGCCTTCCAAACTGGCAGAGAACGTGGACATTATTTTGTCCAGTTGTCGTTTGTAAGGATACATGCTGCCTATGGCCTGCTGCGCCTTGTGAAGTTTGGACGAGGCAACCATTTTCATGGCACTGGTGATTTTTCGCGTGTTGTTAACAGAAGTTATTCGCGTTTTTACTTCTTTGAGTGAAGCCATATTGGTGTCAATTGTAAAACCTCTCCCGGTCTTTTCGAAAAAGACCGGGAGCTGCTGTTGCTACGCACAGCGAAGTTGTCTGTCATTGTTATTGATTGGAGTATTGTCCGGCTACGTCAGCAGCCACCTTTTCGATAGTGTTGCAGACGTCATCGTCAAGTTGGCCTTGTTTGATTTTATCTAAAACGTTGTCGGCATAGTTTGTACGCATAATCTGCAAGAAATTTTCCTGAAAATCACGTACTTTGTCGAGAGGGACGTTCTTTAGAAGGCCGCGTGTGCCACAATAGAGTATAGCCACTTGTTCGGCTACAGGCATAGGGCTGTACTGTGACTGGATGAGTAATTGGTTGTTTTTACGTCCACGGTCTATGGTCATAGCTGTAACAGAGTCCATGTCGGAAGAAAATTTGGAGAAAGCTTCCAATTCACGGTATTGGGCCTGATCAATTTTCAGTGTACCGGCAATTTTCTTCATGCTCTTGATTTGAGCCGCACCACCTACGCGGCTTACAGAGATACCTACGTCAATGGCCGGACGGAAACCTTGGTTAAAGAGGTTGGAATCCAGATAAATCTGTCCGTCGGTAATGGATATTACATTTGTAGGGATATAGGCCGAAACGTCTCCAGCCTGAGTTTCGATGATGGGGAGTGCTGTGAGCGAACCGCCACCGATAACTTTTCCTCCAAGGCTTGCCGGAAGATCATTCATGTTTTCTGCAACTTCTTTCTGATTGTTGATTTTTGCAGCACGCTCCAACAGGCGGGAGTGGAGGTAGAACACATCACCCGGATAGGCTTCACGACCAGAAGGACGGCGGAGTATGAGTGATACCTCACGATAGGCTACAGCTTGCTTTGAGAGGTCATCATAAACGACAAGCGCATGTTTTCCACGGTCGCGGAAAAATTCTCCGATAGCGGCTCCGGCAAATGGAGCGAAATATTGCAATGCTGCAGTTTCGGCTGCTGTAGCTGAAACGACAATGGTATAAGGCATGGCACCACGTTCCTTAAGAGTATTGACGATGGTGGCCACGGTTGATGCTTTCTGGCCGATGGCAACATAAATGCAATAAACGGGATCGCCGTTCTCGTAGTTCTCCTTTTGATTGATGATGGTGTCAATGGCAATAGCAGTCTTTCCCGTTTGGCGGTCGCCGATGATTAATTCGCGTTGGCCGCGTCCGATGGGAATCATGGAGTCTACAGCTTTGAGACCGGTCTGAAGGGCTTGGTTTACCGGTTGGCGGTAAATGACACCCGGTGCTTTGCGGTCAAGAGGCATAAGAAATTTTTCTCCCGCAATGGGGCTGCCTCCGTCTAGCGGCTGGCCAAGTGGGTTGATGACGCGGCCGAGCATATTCTCATTTACTTCAATGGAAGCTACGCGTCCGGTCCGCTTGACGCTTTGCCCTTCTTTTATGCCTTCAGAGGAACCGAGGAGTACTGCGCCGACATTATCTTCTTCAAGGTTCATGGCTACGGCCATAACACCATTTTCGAATTCTATCAATTCGTTTTCAGTAACCCCGGTCAGGCCGTAGATACGTGCTACTCCGTCACCAATTGTAAGTACAACGCCGACTTCCTCAAACTGGATCTTTGTGTCGAGGCTCTTCAGCTGTTGCAAAAGGACTTCGGAAACTTCGCTGGGCTTGATATTGTTTGGCATGTTTTTTGTTGTCTTATAAGGATTTAATCCTATGGTCTTTAGTTTTTTAATGCCCGATTTAGTTTGGATAGTTGAGAACGCACACTTGCATCAAGGCGGTAGGTATCGTATTCTAAAATAAAACCTCCTCCGATACTTTTGTCTACTTTTACTTCAAATTCTACGTGGCATTTTGTTTGGTTTTCCACTAAATCTTGTAGTTTCTTACTGGTGGTAGCGCTGACTTGCGTGGGAACGATAAGTTTACTTTTGATGATGCTTTTGCTTACGCGATATTGAGTTACGTAGGAATTGGCAATAAACATCATGTATCCGGCACGTTTGTGTTCCGTAACCAGTTCGAAAAAGCGTAGTGCTGATTGCGTGGGCTGTGTTTTACCGCAGGCCGCGCTTATTAGCAATGTCACCTTTTGTTTGTCAGAATATACCGGATTCAGCAAAGCCTGTTGTAAAGATGGAACATGTTGAAATGTTTCAGAAAGTGTGGCCATCTCTGCATAAACCGCTTTTTCCTCTTTGTTTTCTTCTGAAAATTTGAGTAACGCTTTGGCATAGCGCATTGAGATAATACCGATATTCATAATCCAGACTATTTGAAGGGTTATGATTTAACCATTTCGTTGAGTAATCGTTCGATATATTCTTCTTGCTCGGTATCTTTCTCAAGTTGCTGCCGCATAACTTTTCCTGCAATTTCAACCGATATGTCGGCAACCGTGTCGCGGATATCGCGTAAGGCGTTTTCTTTTTCTGCAGAAATTTGCGCCTTTGCTTCGTTCAGGAGCTTCAGGCCTTCAGCTTGCGCTTTATCCTTAGCTTCTTTAATGATGCTGTCACGTGTTGCCATCGCCTCCTTGATAATTTGTGCCTGATGTTCGCGGGCTTCTTTTAGGATGGCTGCACTCTCCGACTTGATGTTCGCTAGTTTTTCGTTGGCTTCGCGGGCATTCTTCAATGATTCGTCTATGTAGCTTTTACGGTCTTCTACCATTTTGATAATTACCGGAAAACCGAATTTAGCCAATAGCGTGAAAACAATGACGAATGCAACGAGCATCCAAAACAGCAAACCAAAATCCGGGCTTAGAATGGATGGCAGATTGGGCATAAGGTAATCTTATTGAATTATAAGAAGAGGCAAAGAAGACAAACGATAACAGCGAAAAGGGCTACACCTTCAACAAAACCTGCTGCAATAATCATATTCGTACGAATATCTCCTGTGGATTCTGGCTGGCGGGCAATAGCTTCCATTGCAGAACTACCAATACGGCCAATACCTAGACCTGCGCCAATGGCGGCAATACCTGCACCGATACTTGCACCTAATTTGGCTATTCCTGCTGCTTCTAATAATGCTAATAATAACATGACTGTAACTTTTTAAGGGGTTTAAAAGATAAGTATACTAAAATTTATTGATTTGATTTGGACAAAATCTTATTTGTGATGAGCCGGATGAGCCAAGCCAATGAATACTGCACTAAGCATTGTGAATACGTATGCTTGAACAAAGGCTACCAGCAACTCCAAACAATTCATGAAAATCATTACAATAAAACTGGCAAATGAAAGAGGTGCACCTATAGCTGTCCCTAATTGGCATGTGATGAAAATTACACATGTCAAAGAAAGGATAATGGCGTGTCCGCCCATCATGTTGGCAAAAAGACGTACCATCAGAGCTAGCGGCTTTGTAAAGATACCGAAAAGTTCAATGACCGGCATTATGGGAACAGGAACTTTTAGCCAAGCCGGTACTTCTGGCCAGAATATCTCCTTCCAATATTCTTTATTGCCAAAAATGTTGACAATAAGCATTGTACAAATGGCTAGGAAGAAAGTGATGGTGATGTTTCCTGTAACATTGGCTCCTCCGGGGAATATAGGTAAGAGACCCAGTAGGTTCGTAATGAAGATAAAAAAGAATGCTGTCAGCAGGAAAGGTGCGTAAGGTTTGTATTTATCTGCGCCGATACTTGGCTTGATAATATCATCGTTGACCATCATGACAAACATTTCAATAAAACCGACGAATCCTTTTGGTGCGTCATCGCTGTTTTTTTTGTGCTTGTACCAACGGGCAGATCCGATAAAGACAAACAACATAACGGCTATGACTATCCAAATTTGTACGACATTTTTAGTAATTGAAAGGTCGAGAGGCCTTGTGGTTGTCGTTTCATTGATTTGTTCATGTATTTTTCCGCTGTCTTTCTCAATGAAAAAGCCTTCATAACTTTGTCCGTGAGCCAGGCGAGAAGAACTAAATATGTGCCAGCCTGATGTTTTGCCTTTTACAATTACCGGCAGAGGGATGGAAATGTGATGTTCGCCCCAAGTCGTGATATGCCAGTCGTAAGCATCACTCATGTGCCCCAGTACAATCTCTTTCACATCTATTTTTTCTCCACTTTCATTAGTCGCGTGAACTTTTGTTGCGGATAATATAAAAAAGAGTGTAATGAGAAACCCTATGCCTGTTTTTTTGAGAATACTCATTGTTTGTTTTCTTTTATTTTGTTTTCTTCCCGAATGCAATGGAAACTGGTCATAATCATAGTTGCCAAATACAACGTAAAAAGGTTAATAGCAAAGAGGAGCAGACTTGTTTGTATGAGGAAACCGTAAACGGCTAAGATGGTCATACATAATAGAAGTCTGAATGTTTTGTCTGCTAGATAATAAGTTGTCAAAGATTTTCCGTTATTACGAAGCAATTTATGAAAAACGGTCAAAGACGCCAAGCTATAAGCGAAAAAGAATACGGAAAGCAGTGCAATTGGCAAAGCCTGTTCCAGAGCTGCCTTTCCTGAGAGATGTGTTTCAAGAAAAAGTAATACAGGCCCTAAAATACAGTACACTATCGCTAGAAAGAAGAAAAATCTTATTCTTTTCATTTTTATAGCTTACGGAATAGGTTTTAGAATATTAATTTGAACAGAATCTGACAAAATTGTCAGATTTCAACACAAATAGAAACTTCGTTCCGGCTTACTTCGATGAATCCGCCTGAAATCTCAAGTGTCAAAGGTTGTGCCCCTTTGCATTCCAAAAGGCCGGCGGAGAGACTTGAAATAATCGGGGCGTGATTCTTGAGAATTTCAAAACGTCCTTGAGTTCCAGGCACAATAACGCTGTCTGCCTCACCCATATATAATGTCTTTTCAGGAGACACGATAGATATCTTCATGATTTTAGGAGCCTGTTTTTGTTGGTACGTTTTTATCCTTGAGCTTTGGAAAGGAGTGACTTCCCTTTTTCTATAGCCTCGTCAATAGTTCCGACGTTCAGGAATGCCTGTTCTGGGAGATAGTCGACTTCGCCGTCTAATATCATATTGAAGCCCCGGATACATTCTTCAATTGAAACCATGACACCCGGTACGCCAGTGAATTTTTCTGCTACGGTGAAAGGCTGGCTCAGGAAGCGTTGTACGCGGCGTGCGCGGTTCACTGTCTCGCGGTCTTCATCAGACAGTTCATCCATACCTAGAATGGCAATAATATCCTGAAGTTCTTTATACTTCTGTAAGATTTGTTTGACACGTTGTGCGCAATCATAATGAGCCTTTCCGATGATATTCGGATCAAGAATACGCGAAGTAGAGTCCAGAGGGTCTACGGCCGGATAAATGCCTAGTTCCGTGATCTTACGGCTTAATACAGTAGTTGCATCCAAGTGGGTGAACGTAGTTGCCGGGGCTGGGTCCGTCAGGTCATCGGCTGGGACATAGACAGCCTGAATGGAAGTGATAGAGCCGTTTTTTGTGGAGGTGATACGTTCTTGCATGGCTCCCATTTCGCTGGCCAGAGTAGGCTGATAACCTACCGCTGAAGGCATACGACCTAGAAGGGCGGATACTTCAGAACCGGCTTGTGTGAAACGGAATATGTTGTCGATAAAGAACAATATATCTGTGGACTTACCGCTTTTAGCGCCTGCATCGCGGAAAGATTCGGCAATGGATAGGCCGGAAAGTGCAACTGAGGCGCGTGCTCCGGGAGGTTCATTCATCTGACCGTAAACAAGCGTGGCCTGACTTTTTTCTACTTCATTATAGTCAATTTTTGAGAGGTCCCATTCGCCGCGTTCCATTGCTTCAGTGAAAGCCTCACCATATTTTACAACACCTGATTCAATCATTTCACGCAGCAAATCATTGCCTTCACGAGTACGCTCACCTACACCGGCAAATACAGAAAAACCGTCGTGTCCTTTGGCTATGTTATTGATAAGTTCCATGATGAGCACCGTTTTACCTACACCGGCTCCGCCGAAGAGCCCGATTTTGCCACCTTTAGCATAAGGTTCAAGTAAGTCTATGACTTTAATGCCGGTATAAAGAACCTCACTACTGGTTTTGAGATCTTTGAACTCAGGGGCTTCGCGATGGATGGGATAAGTTCCGTTATTTCTGTCGAGTGGTTTCAGACCGTCAATGCTTTCACCGATAACGTTCATCATACGACCTTTAATCTGATTGCCGGTTGGCATGGATATAGGTGCACCGAGGGATTTTACTTCCAGACCTCGTCTCAGGCCGTCAGTGTTGTCCATTGCTACAGTTCTGACAGTGTCCTCACCAATGTGCTGCTGCACTTCCACAATAATTTTGCGTCCGTCGGGATGCTCTATTTCAAGGGCTTCGTGTATTTGGGGTAATACCTCGTCGGCTCGTTTCTCGTTGGCTTTGAAGCGTACGTCAACAACTGGTCCGATGATTTGTGAGATATGTCCGGTTTGCTGTTCCATTATTCTCGCTTGTTATTCTTGATGTGATGTTTGGGGATTTCAGGATAGATGTGAAGTGGGGCACGCTCCTGAGATTCCTCTGTTTGTTGATGGCAAAGATAATTCTTTTTACTGCCAAATCAACTGTTGTCTCTTGAAAACTTGTAATAAGTTGTTGCGAAACACTAAAAAAAGGAAGTAGAAGAGAAATTTCCGGCATTTTTGAATAATGCAGGGCCTGTTAGATGGAAAGTTCGTCAAGAACACGTATCAGTTGCTTGTCCATCATTTTATGTTTTCCAACGGCATCGATAAAAGGAACGTATACCACTTCGTTGTTACGTACGCCTACCATGATGTTACGCTGCCCTTGCACCAAAGCCTGGATGGCTCCTACGCCTACACGGCTGGCAAGGATGCGGTCGCGTGCCGAAGGGCTTCCGCCGCGTTGGAGATGTCCTAAGATGGAAACACGGACGTCAAATTCCGGATATTCTTTTTTTACACGGTCAGCATAGTGTATGGCACCGCATTTGGGACTTTCGCTTACGATGACAATACAACTTTTCTTACTTTTCCGAATGCCGCGTTCCATGAATTTGATAAGCTGGTCACTACCGGTGGAATCTTCCGGTATGATGGCAGCTTCGGCACCGGCGGCAATGGCGCTGTTTTGCGCCAGAAAACCGGCATCGCGCCCCATCACTTCGATGAAAAAGATGCGTTCGTGTGAAGTAGCTGTGTCGCGTATCTTGTCCACACATTGGGTGATGGTGTTGAGGGTAGTGTCGTAGCCGATAGTGCTGTCTGTGCCGTAGAGGTCGTTGTCAACGGTTCCCGGCAGACCGATGCAGGGGAAATCATATTCCTCGGCCAGTTTCATGGCACCGGTCAGCGAGCCGTTGCCGCCTATGACAATAAGGGCGTCGATGCCTTCTTTCTGTAATGTCTCGTAAGCCTTATGACGTCCTTCCGGAGTTTCAAATTCCTTGCAGCGTGCTGTACGCAGAATGGTTCCTCCGGTTTGGATGATGTTGCTCACATCCTCAGTCGTGAAAGTTTTGACATCATCATTAATCAGGCCGTCGTAACCACGGTAAATGCCTTTGATCTTAAACCCGTTGCAAATGGCACTACGTGTCACTGAACGAATGGCGGCATTCATGCCCGGGGCATCGCCACCTGAGGTCAGTACCCCTACGCATCTGATTTTGCCCATTGTAGTATGTTTTAATATGGTATGGTTAAAAAAGAAAAAGTTACCGACTGAATTTAATAAGTCTGCAGGAAGTAAATGAAAAATCCGGCCAGCCAACCTGCCAGAACCTTTCCGGACATGTGACGGATGTACCAGCTCAGGGTAACGCCTTCCATGCGCATCAGGGCTATTCCGGCCATGGTGCCTATAGATAGCAGAGAGCCGCCTATGGCTGTGGTGTAGCCCAGCAGCGGCCAGAACAAGCCGTTTGTTCCGTAGTTGTCGAGTATTTCGGGATGGGCATAGACTGCATCCTGTGAGAAAGTGGCCACACTTCCCAGCACAGAGGTGACGTTCCCTAGGATTGCCGAGAGAATACCCATCATATTGCCGATAATGTAGACGTCCTGTAATTTGGTTACACTCCATTCGAAGAAACGGTCTAGCAGGCCGGTTTCATTGATTGCGCCGAAAGTCAATGTCAGTCCGATGTAAAAGAGAATATTTTGTATGCTGACATATTGCAGTGCCATGGGGAGCCGTTTTCCTACCATCTGGTCGCTATGAAGGAGAGAACGGTTGCAGAGCTCGTTGACAATCCACAATAGTGACAGTACGCACAATGCTCCTAAAAAAGGTGGTAGGAGGGTGATGCGGTGGAATGTGGGAATGAACCATAAGCCGCCAACGCCTACCAATAGGAGAAGAAGCCGTTGCGGGCGGTTAAGAACAGTGTCATCACCGCGGTAAGGCGGGGCTGTCCGTACAAAGTCCAGACGGCGGGGCAGGCTGCGAGAAACAAGCAGAATGGTCGTGCTCAGAGCCGTCAGGCATGGCAGAAAAAGGGCCCCGGAATAGTTGGTGGGAGTCACGAAGCCGCTTCCCCATAGCGTCAGGCTGGTCACATCGCCGATTACGGTAAAAGCTCCGCCCATGTTGGCGGCAATAACTATGACCGACCCCATGACCATGCGTTGCCGCTCGTTGGAAATCGTAGCGTGCATGATGCCCAGCATCAGGCAAACCGTTGTGAGGTTGTCCAGGTTGGCTGATATTATGAATGTCAGTCCGGCCAGAATCCATAGGAAACGTGTCGGATTGTGTGTGCGCAGCCATTCCCTGATAAAGTCGAAGCAGCCGTTATTGTTGAGCACTTCCACAATGGTCATTGTGCCCAAAATGAAAAGTACTACCTCGGCGGCGTTTACGATGTATTTAAAAAAAATGGATTTGGCAATGAACGTTTTGACGGAAAAGTCATTGACCGCGTTGTTGGACAGGAAAGAAAGGAAGTCTATCTGATGCTCGGTTACAACGAAATAAGTGCCGTAGCCTATATATAAAAGCCAGCAGAGAACTCCCATAAACATGGCTACAGCCGCTTTGTTCATGCGGTTGATGTTTTCTGTAGCTATAAGGATGAGGCCGATTGTTAAAATTGCAATGATGATGACAACAGCCATAGGAAAGTTGTTTGTGTGGGATGTCGTTTCTTTGTCAATAAGCAGAGGCAATGATGAAGTGCGGTCGTTTAAAGCCTTGTGGAAACGTCATCCGGACATTATTGTAAAAAAAGAGAGCGGCAAACGGGACTCGAACCCGCGACCCTTGGCTTGGGAAGCCAATGCTCTACCAACTGAGCTACTGCCGCATCATTTGTTTCACGTGCAAATATAGGGATTTTTACTGATAAATGAAAATTTATTGAGGCTAAAAAGTAAGAGTTTTATGGATTTTCCTTAAATATTGTGTGCTTTTAAGGCGGTGACCTGATGGAGAGGGGACTTTTCAGGGAATATGCGAACAGTCTCTATTTGCAGTGAAGGAGGCTTGTGAGATTGCAGTAGCGACAGGAAGAATTACTGGTGGCACACTTTAACATATTTAACTTTCTGTTACATTTCGGTGTGTTAAAATATAGGTTGTAAGTGTTGATGGTGAAAATGTTATTATTGGATTTTTAATTCGAATACTTGGATTTTGAATTGTAATACGGGGAGTTTTTTGAAAAATACAGTGGAAAATGGGACTTTTCGACCTTGTAAATATGTGTAAAGCGGGGCATTCCGATGGAGTGCCCCGCTTCGCTGTTACAAATATACAACATTTTCCCTTTGAAAGCAAATAGTGTTAAAATGGGAATGTTTTGTTGCTTATTGAATTATTCGGAAAATGTTTGTTTATGTGACTGGCTGATATACAGTATGTTGTGGCTGTATTGTGTGGGGTTATTTGATTCGGACAGTCTTTTCCACTTTCACGTCATAATATTGAAAGGAGGGAGTGGAGTAGGTTACTTTTCCTTCGGGTATCTCTACGGAATAATTGCGCTGCTCATATCCGCCTGAGGTGTGGTATCTTCCGGTGAAAGTCAGGGTGTAAGTGCCTTTATTGGCAAATGTGATGGTGTCTGTCGGATTCTGTGGCTCCTGTTCGTAAATGACACCTTTGACATATTTGTGGTCAATGTCTATCGGAGAGGTTTTCCAGCTGTAAGTAGTCTTATTGATGAGTTTCCCCAATTTACTTTGTTGCACAGTGGCTACGATAGGAGTGTTGGCTCTTAACTCCGTGCTGCCGTCAAGAGGGGCGAGGGTCAGGTCGGATATTTCGGGGGGTAGTGACCGGTACTTCGGGTCATCGGCATTGTCGCTGCAGCCGGCGACAAACAATATCAGGGCTGTGAAAGCAATGGTGAGTCGTTGCATAACTATCAGGTATTAAGTTTTTATATGTTTAAAATGTTTTCAGAATAGTGTAGAGACGCTGTATGGGAAGTCCCATGACATTGAAAAAACTGCCGCGCAATTCCTCCACAGCCACCAGGCCGATCCATTCCTGTATGCCGTAGGCGCCGGCTTTGTCGAAGGGCAGGTAGTTGGTGACATAGTAGTCTATTTCTTCATCTGTCAGTTGTGCAAAAGTCACATGGCTTGTCACGGAAAAGTTCTCAAAACGTTTTTCCGTGAGTACAGACACGCCGGTGATAACCTGATGGGTGTGCCCCGACAGTTCGCCGAGCATTTCGCAGGCTTGTCTGGCATCGGCCGGTTTACCCATCACGTGCCCTTCGTGGCATACAATGGTGTCGGCGGTTATCAGCAATTCGTCGTTTCCCATGGAGGCCCGATAGGCTTCGGCCTTTTGACGGGCAATGTAGCGGGCAATGTCTTCACCGCGTAGTTCGGAAGGATATGATTCGTCCACCCCTAGCAGGCTGCGTGTTTTGAAAGGGATGCCAAGGCGTTGCAGGAGTTCTCTTCGGCGCGGCGAGTTGCTGGCCAGAACGATGTTGTATTTTTCGAGATTGCTTAACATGTGTTTATAAAGTATATGGGTTAGGTTTGTGGTTTGAATAGGTTCCCGGTCTGTATATGCCGGGATATCCCTTACCACCCGAAAGCGGTTTCATCGCTCATCCATAGGCCTTTGGCGCGCAGCACCTGTTCTATGACATCACGTGCGCAACCGTGTCCTCCACATTTGTCGCTCACATAAGTGGATATGGCTTTTATCTCAGGAGCAGCATCTGCCGGACAGCAGGGAAGCCCGCAGTGGCGCAGCACTTCATAGTCAGGAATATCATCCCCCATATAGAGGACTTCTTCAGGAAGGAGATGACTCTCTTCCAGCCAGTCGTTGAAGCATTTGATTTTTACGGAGACTGACATGAATACATTCTGAATGCCGAGGTTGACGTAGCGTTTGCGTACGGCTTCGCTTCTTCCGCCGGTGATGATGGCAAGTTGAAGTCCGCATTTCACGGCAAGCTGCATGGCGTAGCCGTCTTTTATATTGGCTGTGCGTGTGGGCTGTGTGGAATCTTCACAGAGAAGCACGTTGTTGGTGCTCAGAACTCCGTCCACATCGAATGCCAAAGCTTTTATCTTTGTAAGGTCGTAATTGATCATGTCTTGGAGAGTTTGGAAATTTGATCGGTGCTCTGCGTTGCCGAAACAATTGATTGGGAGGCGTTTTCATAGAAAGCCTTTATGGCGGGGATACTGTTGAGCAGTTCAGCCTGGGCGTTCATGACGCTTTGGTCGTTGCGGGCTGCCGGTCCGGTTTGCGCCGCTTTTGCCGTCATAGTGTTGAGTTTGTTGACCGTTTCCCTGATGAGTGGCGATAATACATCTGTAGGTAACAGGACCTTCTGGCTTATTATTTCTTGTGCCAGCGCAAAGCAGTGATTGGCAAAGTTGTTGGCGAAAACAGCCGAGAGGTGTAAATAGCGCCGGCGTTCGCTGTTGAGAGTGTGAACTTGTTCGGACAGAGATTCCCCTAACCGGACGACAGCTTTTAGGGTTTCTTCGTTACAGGCTTCCGCAAAACAGGGTATTTCCTTAAAATTGACTGGTCGTGCTTTTGAAAAAGTTTGTAACGGATATAATACGCCGTAATAGAGGCAGTGTCCTTTAAATATATCTATGGAGATGCTGCCCGCTGTGTGCAGATGTAATGCCGCGGAATGTAGTGGAGCTATGGTGGCGGCCAATACTGGCAGTACGTCATCCTTGACACAATATAGGTAGATGTCCGCTTCGGGCAGATGCCGGAAGTCGGTGAAAGGGATACATCCTATTTTTGAGGCAAGTGATTCGGCCGCTTGGCTGCTACGGCTGTATATGCCTGCAATCGGATAACCGTTTTCTTGTAGAGCTGCCGCCAGATGTGTGGCTACATTGCCGGCACCAATAAGGACTATTTTTTCCTTGTTCGGCATGGTCATGTTTTATAGCTTAAACGCAAAGGTAAGGGAAAAAACCGAAGTGTCAACAGAAAATAGATTATTAAATGTTTACAGAGCAATTTTGCGGAATACCAAGCTGTCGGCCTCTGACACCAGTATGAGTTGTTTCCTGTTGAGCCTGATAACTTTATAGCTTGTAGCATTTCCTCTGATGCCGACAGGTTCCAGTTCGGTTGTGGTGGGGTCTGTTATGAGAATGTCGTTAGCAAATAGGTGCTTATATACTTCCGGTATGTCTAATTGTCCGTTATGATGGTTGAAACGGCAAAAGAGATTTAGCCCTCTTCCGTTTATATTCAGCAATTTTAATTGGAAACTCCAGTAGATACGCTGCAGGCTTACATCTGTCTGTCTGTTATCTGTATCAGATGTTCGCTGGCGGGGATGCATCTCTTTGAGTTGCCATTGTCCGTCCAGAACGCCGTTTTCAGGCAGTTTGTCACATGCCGTGACTAAACTTGTTAAAAGAAGCAGATATAATAATTTTTTCATGCAAGTTTTATTTAATTATGAGTTTACTTCCCTTTCCTTCTTTAATAATGTAGAGACCGTTAGGAAGTGTTTTTGCGGATTTCATTCTACGTCCGTCCAGACTGAAAATAGCTGTAGCCTCTGGAGTATGACTTGGCGGGATATGTGGGATTCCTACTAATGTTTTGTCTAGATAGGCAAAATATATTACACCATCATTTTCCTTAATGCCGTATATCGGACGGTTTAAGAGGCCTGATGCAGAATATACGGTTGCAGACGGAATACTGTTGTCTGTAAACTCAGTATTTCCTGTTGTTCCAGGGAATAGGTCTCCTGGGTAATCCTTGCTTAAGTCTTTGTTCTCTTTACTGTTGTCGGCTGGAACGAAAGAGAAACGCTGCCGGTTTGCATCGCTGTTGACTTTATTTGTATTCCATATTTTTGAGTCGTAGTCAACATGGGTTATCAGCAAACCATGTCCGAATCTGTCCGGATACCAAGTGTCTGGCTGCCGGTTTTCCAAAATGTAGTATTCTTTTTCGTTTTCTGGATTACGGATGCAATAAGCTTGTGCTCCATCGGCTTGGTTGTTAAAAGATTGCAGGCTATAGTGTCCGGCAGAAGTCAGTTCCTTTATAGGGAGCCAGCCCATCATGCTGCGTTCATAGGCATTATAGCCGATAGGCGCGTAACCGTCGTAGGCATAATTTCCATAATCCATGACAGACCAATAGCCCATAGTATTGAGTGTGTCGCGGGTCGTAGAGTTATAGCCGTTATAATAAAAATCGGGTAATCCTAGTGCGTGGCCCAGTTCGTGGCAAAGCACTCCGATACCATCAATGTTTGCTCCGGTAACAATGGGAATGCTGGGGTTGTCCGGGCTTTCTTTGTATGACTGAAGAAGTTCATTACCGACAAAATAGGATTGTATTGTGATGCCCCCAACGGTGAAGCTATAGGTGGAGAAATGCGCCCAAAGGTAATCTTCGCAATTCTCTTCGAACGAAGAATGCTCTCCGGGACCGGCAAAGAAGAATGTGATGAGCGGTATACAGCCTCCGGTGGCGTATTTCTCGAAGTCGACACCTTTTTGATATGCGCTTTCCAAAGTTTCGCGCATGAATTCGTATTTATTGATGTCTATTGTCGATCCTGTGCCGTTTTGTCCATAATAAGCGTAATTTTTGCTTAGTTTGACTTGGGCCGCTATTTCAAAATGTGGCACAAACATTCCGTCACTTTGTGCACGGAAATAGTCTTTTACGCTTCCTGCGCAGAATTTTTCATCAGCATATCCTGTTTCATTGAGCAAGCGGCTGACTTTTTCCGCCGTTGTGGCGGGTTGAAAGTCCTTGTCGGCAAAGGAAACCATAATGACGGGAATTGTCGGTGTGCCGATGCTTGGCAGAATGCCTCTTCCCGTCCTGCCATATTCTCCCATTCCGTCTTCAGTGCTGGCTGCGGATCTTGAAGAATGAGTGTCATGCAGTGTTGTGGTGGCAGAAAGAAGTTCGTAAGCTTGTGTAGTGGTGATGATACCTGTTTTTGTCATTTCGGCGCTTTCTTCAGAAGTCCGTTCCGCACTGTTGCGGGCAATGATGCGTGAAGGTACGAGTGTTTTTCCGCTTTTCGTGGCATAAGTCAGGTTGTCGGCGGCATCGCGTAGAAGGGCTATGCCATCTGTACTTACATAATAGGCGAACTGTCCGTTACCTTCTTTGCGTACTGTTACGACCGTACCGTCAGGTTGCTTGACATTGAACCATTTAAATAGCGGCCTGGATGCCATGGCTGTCCAGGTACCTATTATGAGTGTTGCAATGAGTGATATGATAGTTCTTGTCATTTTGGTGGTGGATGAACTTTATATGGTGGTAAGGCTGTGATGGATTGTCAATTGAACTCAACCACCGTGATGCCGGCGCCGCCAAATTGAACATGCTCGTCATGGAATCTTTTAACACCGCTGACAGTTCCCAAATAGCGGCGTACCAGTTCACGGAGCGCCCCTGTACCTGTTCCATGCAATATACGTGCCAATGGCTGTTCCAATTGTATGGCATCATCTATGAAGTAAGCTATTGCGGTAAGGGCTTCGTCAGCCCTCATGCCGCGCAGGTCTATTTCGGGCTTGAAGTGTAGTTTTTTTTCATAGATGGCATCGCGCGTAGCTTTGCTTACGAAAGTGGCTACTTGCCGTATCTTGTCTTCTTTGGGGGCTGGTGCCGCTTCGAGGCGGTTGAGAGCCAGTGTGGCGTGCATCATGCCAAACAGTACATTGGCTTGTGAACCATTGATATTTTCTATGCGTCCGGGGGTGGTTTGCCCTTTAATACATACGTAATCTCCTTTTTTAAAGATCCTTTTCTCTTTTGGGACAGAGGTTTTCGGAGTGGCTTTGAGTGAAGACACCAGAGCCGACAGCGCATTGACGGCCGGTGGGGTGGCTTTGCCTCGGTTCCCTTTGGCTTGTTGCCGGCGCTCCTGTCTTCGCCTGACGGCCTCCATCTTTCGGGTGATGTGATCTGCTTTGATGTCTTTGGAATCTATAGTGGCCTTGAATTCCGACAGTTCGTTGCGCGACTCCAGCGTGCGTTCTCTTTCGGCTTGTGCCTCTTTGATGGCACGTATAGTGTTTTCAATTTTTGCGTTGGCTTCTTTGATGAGTGAGCCGGCATCGTTTTTTGCCTTTGTCAGAATAGCCCGCCGTTCGCCTTCTACTTCGGCCAGTTCCTTTTCATATTTCGCTACGGTGTCTTCCAACTGCCGTTCACGCTTTGATATGCGTTGGCGCTTGTCCTCCCAGTAGCGTTTGTCGCGTACGATATCCTGCAGATATTTGTCAGACATAACGTAGTCTTTGCCCACGATTTCGCTGGCGTAGTCTATCACCTTTCTGGGCAGTCCAATCTTCCGTGCCATTTCAATGGCAAAGGAACTGCCCGGGTTGCCTATCTGGAGCATGAACAGGGGCTGCATTTGGTGGCGGTCGTAGAGCATGGCGCCGTTGACGATAGACTTTTGGCGTTGGGCATACAGCTTAAGGTTCTGATAGTGTGTGGTAATAATGCCATGGGCGCCTGCCGTGACAAAGTGGTCAAGTATGCCTTCGGCCAAAGCACCGCCGATTTGTGGTTCGGTGCCGCTGCCAAATTCGTCTATGAGCAGTAGACTGCTGGAACTGCAATGTTTCATCATGTGCTTCATGCGTAGCAGGTGTCCCGAATAAGTGCTCAAGTCGTCTGTGATGCTTTGTTCGTCGCCTATATCTATGAAAATGTCTTTGAATATGCCCGGTGAGGAATTCTCGCCGGTTGGAACAGGCATACCACATTGCAGCATGTATTGCAGCAGGCCAGCTGTTTTCAGGCAGACAGATTTTCCGCCGGCGTTGGGACCCGATATGAGCAGAATGTATTGTTCGGTTTTCAGCGATATGTCGAGTGGCACCATTTTGCGGCCGTGGCGTTCCAGCGAAAGCTTGAGCAGCGGATGATAAGCCTGACGCCAGTCTATGACCGGACCTTTGCTTACCTGTGGCACTATGCCGCCTGTTGTTTCAGAGAAACTTTTCAGTGCGTTCAGATAGTCGGCATAGGCCAGAAATTGAATGGCTTCGAGAATTTCCGATATATGCGGGCGTATTAACGAGGCTGTTTCTTGCAGAATACGGATTATTTCGCGTCGTTCTGCCGCTTTGAGCTCACGAATACGATTGTTGGCTTCAACCACCGCTGCGGGTTCTATGAATACGGTTTTTCCCGTGGCTGATTCATCGTGTACGATTCCCCTGATCTTGCGTTTCAATGCCGGAGCTACCGGTATCATCAGGCGGCCGTCGCGTAGGGTGGGGCTGACATCCCGTTCGATGTACCCTTCGTTTTGGGCTTCGGCAATGATGGACCGCAGGGAATGCCCGATACTGCGGGTGGTCACTTCCAACTGGTGGCGGGTAGACAACAGTTCGGGCGAAGCCGTGTCCTTTACTTTTCCGTATTTGTTGAGAATGGCATCGATACGGTTCACGATTTCCGGAAATGTGTCAATATTTTCTGTCCGTTTCCACAAGGCTGGATAGCGGTGTTCCTCTTCGTTGCCGGCCGTGTCTTCATCGCTGTCGCCGCTGTTGGCGGAGCCTATGATTTTCATCAGATAGTTGGCCGTTTGCAGCGAGCGTTTAAGATCGAACAGTTGGGGTTCCTCCATGTAGGTACGTTCAGCCCTGAGCCGTATCAGCGGTTCGCGTACATCAAAGAAGTTGGCTTCAAAATCATCGCCGTATTCTTCCATCAATAGCCCATATTCCGTGTATTCCTGTAGGGCTTTGACAACATCGGAGTGCTGTGTCATGAAATGGACTTTAGTATCCACCCATGCCGTACCCAGTGAAGATACGCAACGTCCTTTCAGCAGTCGTCTGATGTCGTCAAAACCTATTTTGTTTTCGAAGTTGTCAGGATAAATCATTGTCCGTTGAATGTTTTACCCGCAAAAATACGAAAATAATGGCAGATGAGCGGCTGTAAATCTCCTATAGTTTTTGTTAATATCCCGAAACGGGGTTGTTCTGATGGTTTGTGTGCTGATACATGAACGCTTTAAGTGTTTGGGGAGAACACATGGCAGAAACCGTTGGAGTGAGGTGGTTTCTGCTATGTGAGCCTCGGAAGGATTCTTTGGTTTTTATTTTTTAACGGTGTTATTTGGATTTTCCTTTGTCAGGTAGTATCTTTGCATAGCTCTTCGGAAAATGAGCGGGAGTGAGAACAGGCCTGCCAAGGGCCTGCGTAAGCAATGTTCTCCGTATTGTCACATTCTCCCGAATCTTTTTACAGATTGCGGGTCCCGGTGAAAGAGACGGGAAAACTGCCGGAGAAGGACTCCGGATTCACAGCAAAGAATCCCGGCCTATAGGCGCTGACAGCGTTGTGTGGGCTGTAGTTGGTATGCAAGATGCCTGCATTGGTTTGTGCAGGCATCTTTTTTTGTATCTTGTTGAATAAGTGGTAATAATGGTTTTTATATCGGAAAACCATTACTTGGATTTTAAAATCTCCTTATTGGAATTTGAATTCCAAGTATTGCATTTTTTCTTTTCTCCGCCTGTTTGTATGTTTGGGTTGGACGTGAATTTCAATAACTGGCATTAGTTTTCAGAATGTAACAGGTAATGGTAATGTTTAATAAATCATAAATAAAATTAATGACGTGCATTGGATGCTGGTGTTTTGGAATGCAGCTGGCCTTGCCTGAATGAGAGAATCCTCCAAAGGGAGAGTTTATTTATAAGAGGTGTGATGTTGTTTTGTTAGGAAAAAAAGAGTAAGTTTGCAGTTCGAAAGGTAAATGTTTTCAACCTAAGTGTGTTCTTAATCTCATGCAAATAGAACAATATCCCTCACGACTGCTGGAAAAAGCCATTACGGAGATGTCGAAGCTCCCGGGCATAGGGCGTCGTACCGCTTTGCGGCTGGTGCTTCATCTGTTGCAGCAGGACAGTCAGTCGGTGCACGAATTGGCCGGCAGTCTTGTACGCTTGCGCGATGAGGTGAAGTATTGTTCTGTATGTCATAATATATCCGATACGGATGTGTGCGACATTTGTGCCAATCCTTTGCGTGACCGCTCTGTGGTGTGTGTCGTTGAAAATGTACGCGGCGTACTTTCCATTGAGAATACCGGCCAGTTCCGTGGGCTTTACCATGTGCTTGGCGGTGTGATTTCTCCTGTCGATGGTGTGGGACCTGCTGATTTGGAACTTGACTCACTCATCGGGCGCGTCAAAGAGGGTGGGGTGGAAGAACTCATTTTGGCACTCAACCCTACAATGGAAGGCGATACGACCAATTTTTATATTCAGCGCCGCTTAGAGGGCATTCCGGTCAAACTCTCCGTGCTGGCGCGCGGAGTGAGCGTGGGTGATGAACTTGAGTTTACCGACGAGGTAACGCTAGGCCGTTCCATTGCCGACCGGAAAAGTATGAACTGATTCTTTAATTTAAATGATAGCCATGACATCGACGATCTTTCGTTTGCGCATTGTATATATAATAGTATGGGCCGTAACGGCCGCATGGATCCTCTTGTCTGAAACCGGCGTTGTGCCGGTGGAGTATATGGGCGGTGGCAGTCGTTTGGACTATTATCTTTCGCTCCTTTCCGTGGTGACAGCTTTAGGAGGCTCTTATTTCTGCTTGCGGTTGTTCTCTTACGGGAGAATAAAAGCTCTTTTGGAACAGTCCGATGTCAACGGCCGTAAGAGGGCTTTCGCTTTTTGGTCATTTGTCAGACTGGGCGTTTTGGCATCCGCCCTATGGTGCAATGCGATGCTTTATTATGGCACAAGCTATTCGCCAACTCCCAAGTATTGTCTTCTGATAGTCGCAGTGGCTTCTGTTTTCTGTTGGCCTGTAAAGCCTGTTAACGAAAATACGTTCAAAGATACGGAAATGTAAGTTTTTCGGCAATGTCAGAATTAAGAACTTCCTTGCCCGACATAAAACTCCGTGCCCTTGAACCGGAAGATTTGGACTGGCTCTATGAGTTGGAGAATGACCGTTCCCTTTGGGATGTCGGAGCTGCTCCCATGCATTATTCCCGTTTTGCCTTGCGGCAGTACATAGCCGCGCAGCCTCAGGACTTTTTTCGTGACGGCGAGTTGCGTTTGGTCGTGGAGGCTGACGGTCAGGAAAACCCCGTCGGATTAGTGGATCTGACAAATTATTCCGCTCTCGACCGCCGTGCGGAAGTCGGGATAGCTCTTTCCGCCGCATGTCGTGGTTGTGGATATGGTCGCTCTGCGCTCAAATCCCTTGAAGTGTATGCCCGTCGTTATTTACATTTGCGTATGTTATATGCCTTGGTGTCTGCACAGTATAATGAGCGTTGTCGAAAAACCTTTCTTTCAGTCGGATACACGCTGACTGCCACATTGAAAGACTGGCATCGGTGGGGAGATAAGTATGAAGATATAGACCTTTTACAGAAAAATATTGTAAAAAATGCTTGAAAAATTTTGTAGGTAATGAAAAAGGTGTTATCTTTGCACTCGAAAATAAGAAAAGAGGTGCGTTAGTTCAGTTGGTTAGAATACATGCCTGTCACGCATGGGGTCACGGGTTCGAGTCCCGTACGCACCGCAACAACATTTCAAAGCCCTTGAAAGTCAATTACTTTCAAGGGCTTTTTTCTTGGGGTCTCAATCGGGAGACCAATCCGATGACACACCGTGATGCATTCTGATACATTGCAGTTTGCAGTAAACCACCCTCTTATTATATTCCTGTCTGCAAATAGTCTTTTCCCACAAATCACTGTGTTCTGGAATTGACTAAATACCCCAATAACTTTTGCATAGTCCCCCGATTGATACCGACAGGGAGACCAACGGTGTAGCCCACAGTATGCGTATTGCGCTGTGGACTACACCGTTTTTGTTCTATACCTTATTATAATATGTCGGCAGAATACCAACTCTTATCACCCCATTATTCATTCACGCTAGTAAAGTTGGTCTCCCCATTGGTCTCCCGAAATGTTCTGCCTGTTACTTTTTCTTTCTTTCATCAAAAGTCGGCAGTCGGTTGAGGTCTGTTTTGGCTATGAATCCCCTTGAAATATCTTATTCAAATCTACTACCAAGCCGTTTTTTTTGAACCATTTTTTCGGCTCTATGACCTCATTTTTTGTCCAATTCATAACAAATTGTATATCAACTCCCTGTAATAAACATATTGATAAAAGTATGATTTCTTGCAGATATACTATATTGTTTTTATAGATATTATCTCTCTGTTTACCAGATATTTACATAGATGTTGTATTATTCATTTCTTGTAATTTTGCAATCGAAATCACAAGCAATGCACATGCTTGCAGCGGTGAGTGAATTGCGTTGGTTGAGTGGTTGAGGTATTAACCGACAAAATTAATAAAAAAATGAATAAGAATCAAAACATTACCATTATTAATGGTTCGGAACTTCTCTCGAAGTTGGAGCAACCGTTGGATGAATTAAGGACGGGCGTGAGGAATCTGCAAACGGAAGTCAGAAGGAAGACAACGGTCAAGTATTATACCATATCCGAAGCTTGCGACATTCTGCATGTCTCACGAAGTTCTATAAATAGGTACATCAGGGCTGGACTTCTGACAGCCCACAAAGCAGGGAGAAGGGTTCTAATATCGGAAGCGAGCATTAGAAAAGCCCTGATACCTATTAATAATGTAGATAACAACAAATACCAATTTTAAATTTTTCAAATATGATAAAACGCCAAATGCGGGTTATGGACTTCATAACCAGAGAGCGAGTATATCGCTTTTTAGAAGAATACAGTAAAAGCACATTAGCAAAATTCCTGCATCCTTATTTTCCTAAAAAGGTGATTGATTCTCTTTTGGCTTCATTTGAAGTCAGAATTGATACGAGGTGTTGCTATAAAGGTGATTATGCAGCAATCTTGGTATTCAAAAGCAAGAACGGGAAAATTCGTGATGTAAGGATGATACTCTTTAACCCCGACACAGGAATGATTGTCCGTGACGGAGACGGGGATGCGCTTATCCAACATACCAAGAAACAGAACTCTCAAAATGGAATGTCTATGAATGTCAATTATTTATTACCCCTTGTTGGGCTATGCAATACAGGTACAATGAATGCGTTAAACATTAAATATCAGTAATTTATAGGGTATATTTAATAATTCAACAAACACATATACAAAACGGCGCATGATACTATATTTTACATCCAAATAACCAAGAAAGCAATATGTACTATTGTTTTTACACCAACCTTTACGATAAAATCATACAATCGTATAATTTTATCGTAAAAATGTTGCATAATAAATATAAAAGTATTATCTTTGCGCCAAAAAATAATACAATAGTAATATAAATGACTTTCAAATTTGACATTATCCAATATTTGGAGGAACACAGAATAACAATGGCCGCTGCTGCAAAGGCGGCTGACATGGCTCCTCAAAACATCAAGAAATGCCTTTCGGGCAATCCGAAGATAGAAAACATATTGGCCGTAGCCAACGGATTGGGTATAGACCCTCGCGAGTTCTTTTATATGGAGAACGCGCAGCCATCATCCTCCACCTCCACAGGTACACTCATTGCCCCCGAAGGCTTGGCCGAAGCCCCCCACACCGTTACCCCTCCCGAACCACAGCCCGTCCAGACCACGGCCTACTGTCCCCATTGCGGAGCGAAAGTGAGGGTAGGGGTGGTGTGGCTGCCCGAATAGGTATGGAAAGCGGGAGCACCGCCATTTGCTGACGATGCACCCGCAGGAGAGGGAAGCGCGGAACGGTGACGGGGTCGGAACCGCTGCCACCACCGCCGGGAACGATGCCGCCGGTAATGTCCTTGTCGGAAAGCATCACTTTGAGGTCGTTGGTCACAAGACCGCGCAGGAAGCAGTAGGGATTACCCACCCGTGACTGCGCTTTGTACGCCTTCATCACCACCTGGTAGGCTTCTGTGCCCTTGGCGTTCTCGGCAGAAGGATTGTTGGCATTCCACCACTGGGCGGCGAACTTGCCCTTGCGTGTGAAGGCTTCTTTCACCTCCCGCTGCGCCTCGCTGTTGGGCTGTACGCGCTCATGGTACTCCGCTTGGTACATTTGTCCCGTCTTGCGGTTGTAGGCAATGTACGTGCCCTACTTCTTGCAGGGCTTACCACTGGCCGAAAGGAACATGTGGTTCAACTTGATTTTGCCATAGTCTTGTTGGTTTTTGGTCGTTAAACAAAAGGCTCTTTTCAGAGCCGAAAACAGACACTCGGAGAACCACAGGCAATCTTATAGCAACCTTATGACAAGCCTATGGAAATCTCACTTCCGTAAAGATATTGAAAACGGATATAAACGATAGGACATACAGGCATACATAAACTCAAAAATCAACAGAAAAATGAAAAAAGCAACGAAATGAATGCTCATGGCCGTCTGCATGATGGTGGTGGGCGTGGGAGTAACCGCTTGCAGTAGCGATGAGGAATACACACCGGGACCGGAGCAAGGAGCAAGCGTTGAAAGCATTTTTAGCAAGGCGTTGAAAAAAATATCCTGCATCAGGCATGGGCTACAACAGATACTTCATCATTCATAGCGAAGCGAAAAGCGGCGACGACGCTACGGACAGATGGACAGTAAAGGTGTCAATCAAACAAGACCCTATGCTCGACAAGTGGAACGGTACCTACGGGATAAACAACGCGACGGCATACGTTAAAGGCTTTGAAAAGGGAAATCCCTACGAAGTGACAAAAGCGGTTTTGACCATGGCCAACGGAACGGTAAACTCGCGCATTAAATTCGAGGACTTGCACGAGACAAACCAATACAACCAAAAGAAATACAAGGTAACGCTGCAAATCGGCGAAATGATAGAGCAAAACGGCAATTACGCCCACAATATAAACATCATTCATACGGGATATGTTGAGGGAGGTGTGTAAGCACAATATGTTTCTTGAAGGGCAGATACAAATAAAATCCATAGGTAAGGGAGATCGATCAGATTATGGATTCCATGATGGCAATGATGGGCCACTCTTTTTAACTATTTGTAATAAGGAAGGACAACCTATAGCTAATTTTACGGATATACCAAGTAGTTTTGAGGCTGATGGACTTCTAAAAGATATGGTATCTAAAGAAGGGGATGAAAATTGGGTGCTATTTAAAGATTTTCTAAAGGACATACTACCCGAAGATGGCGCTACATTTTTTATCACTAGTAAAAAGATTGAAAAAGACAAGAGAGGCTCATTAATAAGTGATAATAATGAAAGCTAAGATAATGATGAAGATGATACACTTTCTGATGCTGGTGATAAGAAATGGGATAAAATGTTAGACGATTACGAAGCATACGCTGATGAATATATAACAATGATGAAAAAGGCAAATGACGATGATGGCTTGGATGTGTTACTAGGTTATCCTGACTTACTTGAAAAAGCAAAAAAAGTTAGAGAAGAGTTTGAAAGAAGCTGAAGCATCAAAATAATTAAGTTCAAACCAAGTGAAGCGGATGGCTGAAATTCAAGTTAAAATGATGAATGCCATGTCTGAAATGAATGATAATAGCGGGTTCTGAAAGGCGAGACATTGAACCTCACAAAATTTACGGAGAAATCCTAATAATAAGGCGTAGATATATTAAAAAAGAAGCCGCTACAATGAGACTGTAGTGGCTTCTTTAATGATTTTTCATCACTCTTTTCGGAGAGCTTTCCTCTTTTTGGGTAGTGAAAAATTCAGTGTAAAAACAGACATTGACTGTATTGTTGTTTGTGGATGAACGGACTTATGGCTTATTTTTGAGAATGCTGCGCTTATTTTATATGGAGAAATATGTTAAATGCAAATCCGGTAATATTTTCTTTATTAAAAAAGTAGAGTGGAATAACTGTATTTTCTTATTTTATCCGTATCTTTGTTTGTCGTTAATTAAAAATTTAACTTAAATGAAAAAGTTTTTTATTCATTGTGCTGTTGCACTTTGTTGTGCAACATTTGCAACGCAGGCACAGGCGCAGTTCAATATAAAAAAAGCTGTGGGAGGTGCCGCTAAGGTTGTGCAGGCTACAACTCTGACAGATGCTCAGATGGCTGCTTATGTAAAAGAGTATATAGATTGGATGGATAAGCACAATCAGGTCTGTGCTGAAGATGATCCGTATACGCTTCGTCTGAAGAAATTAACACAAGGGTTGACTGAAGTTGAAGGAATACCCTTGAACTTCAAAGTATATTATGTGATAGACGTGAATGCGTTTGCTTGTGCTGATGGTAGTGTACGAGTGTTTTCGTCTTTAATGGACATTATGAGCGATGAGGAACTTTTGGGAGTCATCGGGCATGAAGTGGGACATGTGGCGCATAAGGATTCTAAAAAGGCTTTCCGTACTGCTTTACTTACCTCTGCATTGAAAGATGGTATTTCTTCTAAAGGAGGAAAGGCTGCCGCACTCACTGATTCGCAATTGGGAAATTTGGGCGAAGCTTTGGTGAATGCCTCTTATTCGCAAAAGCAAGAACGTAATGCGGATGATTATGGATATGAATTCTTGAAAAAGAATGGTAAGAACCCTTGGTCTATGGCGTTGTCTTTTAGAAAATTGAAACAAATGCAAGAAGATGCGGGAGCAAAAAAGGACAGTAAACTGAATCAGTTGTTCTCAACGCATCCTGATTTGGATGCACGGATTAAGCGTATGGAAGAACGTGCAACGGTAGAGGGAGTTGCTAAGCCTTAATAAACTGTAGGAAAGGTAAAAAGGGCGTGTGTAATCGACCGGTGAGGAAGATTTGCACGCCTTTTTTGTATGTGAACGGTTCGGGAGTGTTAGATTAATTGTTTTTCGGGAAGCAGATTATAGAGGTGATTGTAAGGCGGAAAATGAATTTAATAGCGTTGTTTTTATATTAATGATTGTTTTATACTGTGATTAATAATAAATGTTTATATTTGCATTCTAAATAATAACTTTTATCTACAAATAGGTATGCTTAGAATAGCTATTCAGGCCAAGGGACGTCTCAATGAAGAAACCATGGCTTTGCTTACGGATGCTGGAATCCGTGTTGTCGCTGGCAAGCGTAAACTTATGACACAGGCTATAGGCTTTCCTATGGAAGTGCTGTATCTTCGGGATGATGATATTCCGCAGGCCGTTTATATGGGAGTGGCCGATGTGGGTATTGTCGGACTTAATGAAGTGGCTGAAAAGGAGTTGCCTGTGGTTGAGGAAATGCGTCTTGGTTTCGGAATTTGTCGGATTTCTTTAGCTGTGCCCCGCGAAGTTGATTATTCAGGGGCTGTATGGTTTGAAGGACGGCGAGTAGCGACATCTTATCCTCATATCCTTCAAAACTTCTTTAAAGCGAATGGTGTGAATGCAGAGATTCATGAGATTGCTGGTTCTGTTGAGATAGCTCCGTTGGTTGGTATGGCTGATGGTATTTTTGATATCGTATCGTCAGGCGGTACATTGGTGCAAAATGGACTGCGTGAGGTTGAGCAGGTTTTTCGCTCTGAGGCGGTTCTTATTGCAACAGCTGGTCTTGACGATGATAAGCGTAGAGAACTTGAAAAATTGAAATTCCGTTTTCGCTCTATTATTGATAGCAAAGGACTGAAATATGTGTTGATGAACCTTCCGAAGAACCGGCTTGACGAGGCTATAGCCTTGTTGCCAGGTATGCGCAGTCCCACGATTCTGCCATTAGCTGAAGAGGATTGGTGTTCTCTTCATGTAGTTATAAATGAGCATGAACTTTGGGAAAAAATAGAACGTCTTAAAGTTGTTGGAGCTGAAGGCATTTTGGTTTTGCCTTTGGAAAACATGATACGCTGATTTTTTTGAAAAATAATAATGAAGCAGTTTATGGACATAATTGAAAATCCTGCGCGGTTGGATTGGCCTGCATTAATGGAACGTAATATAACTGATGATCGTGAAATAGAACGTGCGGTAGGCGAAATTGTAGAACGTGTACGTTGTGAAGGTGATGCCGCTTTACACCATTATGCTATGAAGTTTGATGGTGTCCGAATTGAAACTTTAGAACTGTCGGAACAAGAATGTCTGGAAGCAACAGAGAATGTATCTGATAGCGTGAAACATGCTATCACTCAGGCTGCGCGTAATATTGGTAAATTCCATGCCGCACAGATGCCTAAAACGGTGGATGTTATACCTTTTCCTGGGGTTCATTGCATGCAGCGGACTGTGCCCTTGCAACGTGTTGGCCTTTATATTCCTGGGGGACGTGCTCCTCTGTTTTCGACCGTCTTGATGCTTGGCCTTCCGGCTAAGATTGCAGGATGTAAAGAAATAATTCTCTGTACGCCTAAAGGAGCGGACGGACGGATTGCTCCGGAAATAGTTTATGCTGCTCGCGTGTGTGGTATTAATCGGATTTTTTGTGTTGGAGGAGCACAGGCAGTGGCTGCTATGGCTTATGGCACGGAAAGTATACCTCGGGTTGATAAAATCTTCGGTCCAGGTAATCGTTATGTGACAAAGGCCAAGCAACTGGTCAGTCGTATAACGGCAATAGATATGCCGGCTGGTCCTTCTGAGGTTCTAGTGATGGCTGATACAACGGCTCGGCCTGATTTTGTGGCGGCAGATTTGCTCTCTCAGGCAGAGCACGGTCCTGACAGTCAGAGTATATTGGTTTGTCAAACAATGAAGATTGCTCAAGACGTAGCAGAGGAAGTATATAGGCAGGCTGTTTCTTTAAATCGTGTTTCAATCGTTGAAGAGTCTTTGGAGCATAGCCGTATTGTTGTTCTCCCAACGAGAGAAGATATGGTGGATTTTGCCAATGCCTATGCTGCGGAACACCTTATAATTTCCATGGAGAAGCCTTGGGATATTGCTGCAGACATTACTGCTGCCGGTAGTGTTTTCATAGGGAATTATTCTCCTGAAAGTGCTGGCGACTATGCATCTGGAACCAACCATACGTTACCCACCGGAGGTTGGGCAATTTCTTATAGTGGAGTGAATTATGATAGTTTTGTGCGAAAGATTACTTATCAGGAAATATCTCGAGAGGGGTTGACAGAATTGGCGGATACCATTATTACTATGGCAAATGCGGAGGGACTTGATGCTCATGCCGCAGCTGTGAAAATAAGAATAAAATGAAACGGATAAATCTTTGATTGTATTATTAATATTGTGTTAGAGAATATTCCATAATGAAATCAGTGATGCAACACGATATATTTTCTTATGTACGTCCGAACATACTTTCACTTGCTCCTTATTCAACCGCTCGTGACGATTATAAGGGGGGGGATATTTCTGTTTGGCTTGATGCTAACGAAAGTCCTTATGAGAATGGTGTGAATCGTTATCCTGATCCTCATCAGAAAGCCCTTAAGACTGTTTTATCTGAATTCAAAGATATTCCAATGGACCAGATATTTGTTGGCAATGGCAGTGATGAGGCTATAGACTTGGTCTTTCGTATTTTTTGTCGTCCGGGAATAGATAATGCAATAGCTATAGCACCGAGTTATGGCATGTATGCCGTAGCTGCGGCAATCAATAATGTGGCATTGCGTGAGGTTCAATTGAATGAGAATTTTAGTTTGCCTTTAGAGAAAATGCTGGCGATGTCTGATGAGCGTACTAAACTTATGTGGGTATGCTCGCCCAACAATCCTACAGGAAATGCTTTTCCGCGAGAGCAATTGGAAAGTTTGGCCGATTCTTTTGATGGCATGTTGGTGGTAGACGAAGCTTATGTGGATTTTTCTGATGAAGGAACGCTTCTTGATGTGCTTCATCGGCATCAGAATCTTATAGTGCTGCAAACGCTTTCAAAGGCATGGGGTATGGCTGGTTTACGTCTTGGTATGGCATTCGCGTCTCCTGTTGTTATCAATTTATTTGCTCAGGTAAAATACCCGTATAATATAAATGCTCCGACACAAACGGAAATAATTCGCCGTCTTAGAGAAGATATTAGTGGACAGATAGCGGAGATAAAAGAGCAGCGTCAATTACTTGCAGTTGCTTTGTCTGAATTGCCATGTATAAAAAAAGTATATCCTACCGATGCCAATTTCTTTTTGGTGCGTGTGGATGATGCCAATTTTCTGTATGATGTGTTAGTGAGCAAAGGAATAATTGTACGTAATCGTGCACATGTCAAAGGTTGTGAAGGATGTGTTCGTATAACTATAGGTACTCCAAAAGAGAATCTTCGTTTAATTGAAACATTGCAGCAACTTTGATTCTTATTCGTGTAAATATATTCTAAATAATTATGATTGACCAGGAAAACACATCAATAGTTGAAGGAAACGTCTTGAAGAAAGCTATTTTCATAGATCGCGACGGTACCATTATTCGGGAACCTCTTGATGAGCAAATCGACTCGTTGGAAAAACTGGAGTTTGTTCCAGGGGTTATTTCTGCTTTACGTGGAATTGTCGGTCATGGTTTTGAACTTGTTTTAGTAAGTAATCAAGATGGTTTAGGCACAGCAAGTTTTCCCGAAGAGACTTTTTGGCCTGCACATGAGAAGATGCTGACGACACTTCAAGGTGAAGGTGTTGTTTTTGACGAGCAACTTATAGATAGAAGTTTTCCTGCCGATAATGCCGATACTCGTAAACCGGGCACAGGACTATTAAAGAAATATATGGATGGAACCTATGATTTGGCTCGTTCCTTTGTCATCGGTGATCGTATTACAGATATTCAGTTGGCTCATAATCTTGGAGCAAAAGGAATATTACTTCGTTCTCCTGATGAAGCTGAAACATTATTGAAGGGCGTAACGGATAATAGTCGTGATGCCTTAGTGATGGCTACTGATAGCTGGGAGATAATAGCGGAGCATATTCGGCGTTCAGAACGTTGTTCTGAAATTCGGCGTAGAACCAAAGAGACAGATGTGCACGTAGTGTTAGATCTTGACGGTAGGGGAGAAACTCAGATAGATACCGGATTAAAATTCTTTGATCACATGCTTTCTCAATTGCCTCATCATGCTGGTATTTCTCTTGTTGCTACCTGCCGAGGCGATCTTGATGTGGATGAGCACCATACTATGGAAGATGTAGCGATAGCTCTTGGTGAGTCTATCCGTTTGGCTTTAGGTGGAAAACAAGGTATCAACCGTTATGGCTTTGCTCTTCCAATGGATGAAAGTCGGGCTTTGGTCTTGTTGGATTTTGGCGGACGGGCGGATTTTCATTGGCAGGTTAATTTTACTCGTGAATATATAGGCGATACTCCGACTGAAATGTTCAAACATGTGTTTCATTCACTTTGCATGGCAATGTGCTGCAATTTACAGATAGAGGCACATGGGGAGAATAATCACCATCTCATAGAGGGTGTTTTCAAGGCTTTTGCCCGTGCGTTGCGTCAGGCTGTTCATCGTAATGTATTCAGTAATGAAGTGCCTTCGAGTAAAGGCGTTTTATAGTTGTTCCTTTATTATGATTAAGACTTTATGATAGCCATTGTCAATTATAAAATGGGCAATCTCCGTTCTGTTGAGAATGCTTTGTCTCGTTTGGGAGCTGATTTTAAAGTTACGGAAAATGCTGAGGTCATTAAAAATGCCGACCGTGTCCTGTTGCCAGGGGTAGGACATGCAGCTGAGGCTATGAACAATCTTAGCGAAGCGGGTTTAACCGATATTATTCGCAATTTGCGATGTCCGGTGTTGGGGATATGCGTAGGAATGCAGGTGATGTGCCGCCATTCAGAAGAAGGCAACACCGGCTGCCTGGGGATTTTTGATGCTCGGGTAAAACGTTTTCACCCGTCTGTTACAGAAAAAGTTCCGCATATGGGATGGAATTGTTTGGGAAATATGGAAACGAAACTTTTTCAAGGTATAGAAAGCGGGAGTCATGTTTATTTTGTACATTCATATTTTGCAGGGCTTTGTCCTGATACTATTGCCACAACGGGGTATGGCCAGCTTTTCAGCGCATCCCTGAAATATGAAAATTTTTATGGTGTTCAGTTTCACCCTGAAAAAAGTGGAGCTGTCGGAGAGCGTATTCTTCAAAATTTTCTGACACTTTAAATTAAGATGACTTGTATGATACAGATAATTCCTGCTATTGATATTATAGAAGGGCATTGTGTACGTTTGTCGCAGGGAGATTATGCGCGACAGAAAACCTACGATGCCTCACCGGTAGATATGGTGAAGCGTTATGTGGATTGCGGCATGAAACGTATTCATGTCGTGGATTTGGACGGAGCAAAAACTTCGCAACCGAAAAATTTGCGTATACTCGAGCAAATGGCTGGTATTAGAGGTGTTGAGATTGAATGGGGAGGTGGGCTGAAGAGTGATACCGCTTTGCGCGATCTTTTTAATGCTGGTGCCACCTATGCCATAGTGGGCAGTTTGGCTGCAAAGAATCCTGAATGTTTTTCCGCATGGCTTAATATTTATGGACCGGAGCATATTATACTAGGAGCAGATGTGCGCGAAGGCAAGGTTTCCGTTTCCGGCTGGCAGGAAGATTTAGATATGAGTATCGAAGACCTTATAGGCCGTTTCCTGCAATGTGGTTTGTCACAAGTTATTTGCACTGATATTTCGCGTGATGGTATGCTGGAAGGTCCGTCATTCAATCTTTATACAAGTTTACAGGGAAGATTCCCAGATGTGGATTTTACGGTTTCTGGAGGTATTTCTTCTATTGCCGATATAATTCGTCTGGAAGAATTAGGACTGCGTAAGGTGATTGTCGGTAAGGCTATTTATGAGAATCGTATTACTTTGAAAGAACTTGAAAAATATGTTAGCTAAACGCATCATTCCCTGTTTGGATGTAAAAGACGGGCGTACTGTAAAAGGGATTAATTTTGAGGATTTACGTGATGTGGGTGATGCTGTGGAGTTAGGACGGCATTATGCCACAGCCGGCGCTGATGAGTTAGTTTATTTGGATATAAGTGCCACACGTGAAGGTCGTTCCACATTTACCCGTCTAGTGGAACGCATCGCTGATGGAATAAATATTCCTTTTACAGTGGGAGGCGGCATTTCTTCGGTCGACGATGCCGCTAGGTTGCTGGATGCCGGTGCCGATAAAGTGACAGTCAACAGTGCGGCTGTCCGTACTCCAGATTTAATTGATAGTATAGCAACACGTTATGGAAATCAATTTGTCGTAGTGGCTATTGACGCGCGTCTTGCTGCTGATGGTGTGTGGCATGTGACAACTCACGGAGGCAGTCATTCTACAGATAAAGAACTTTACAGTTGGGCCAGAGAGGCGGAAAGTCGTGGTGCTGGCGAAATTCTTTTTACTTCAATGAATCATGATGGTACGCGAGCAGGATATCCTTGTGATACTTTTGCCCGGTTAGCCGCTGCCGTTAATGTTCCTGTGATAGCTTCCGGTGGTGCCGGTAGTGTAGCCGATATCGCGGCCGTACTTACTGAGGGATGTGCTGATGCAGCTTTGGCTGCGAGCATATTTCATTTCGGTGAGATTAGTATACGTGAACTTAAAGAACAATTACAACAGAAAAATATTCCAGTCCGTTTATGAATTTTTCCGATTTCAATCTTTCCAAATGCGCTGATGGATTGCTGCCTGTCATTGTGCAGGATAATGTTACACTTAAAGTGCTCATGTTAGGTTACATGAATAATGAAGCTTTTGAACGTACGCAGACAGAAAGGCGTGTTACTTTTTTTAGTCGTACAAGGGGAAAACTTTGGACTAAAGGTGAAACGAGTGGACATTATCTGGAGGTTGTTGAGATGTTACAGGATTGTGATGCCGATACATTACTTATTAAGGCCCGTCCGATAGGTCCGACTTGTCATCGTGGCACTACCAGTTGTTTCGACACTGCTGAGTCTGAAGGGTTCATCCGACGTTTGGCTGCTGTCATACGCCGTCGACACGAAGAAATGCCTGAGGGTTCTTATACTACGCGTCTTTTTATCAAAGGTGTTAAAAAAATAGCTCAGAAAGTTGGTGAAGAGGCAGTAGAAAGTGTGGTGGAAGCAGTGGACGGCAATCGCGATCGTTTTATTTATGAAGCCTCCGATCTTATTTATCATTTGTTGGTGCTCATGGAAGAAATGGGGTGCTCACTGGAAGACATGGAGCGTGAATTGGCCCTGCGTCATAGGTAAGTGTTCTATCTGAGTACTTAACTGATACGATTCCTTATTTGGCAGGTAAAAGTAAATTATGGTATAGTTTGTGGAAGTATAGCCGGCAGTTCAATGCAAAATGTCGTTCCTATGCCAATTTCGCTGCTCTTTACGAAAATGTGTCCTTTGTGATATTGTTCAACGATTCGTCTGGCCAGCGGTAGGCCTAGCCCCCAACCACGTTTTTTTGTCGTATAGCCCGGTCGGAACACTTGTCGGTATTGTGATTTTGTCATCCCTTTGCCGGTGTCTGTCACTTCAATAATATGTTTTTGCTCTGTTTGTGTAATGGCTATATGAATATTTCCAGTACCTCCCATGGCGTCTATGGCATTTTTGCACAGATTTTCGATAACCCATTCGAAAAGAGGTGCATTAAGAAGTGCGACAATGGGACGTTGTTGCGGGTAGGCCGTTGTAAAATTAACTCTTTCGGAAGTCCTGCGGCTGATATATTGTATGACATGTGTGATGACCGCTGTCAGATCTTCCTGTTTCACGTCAGGGGCGGAACCTATTTTAGAGAATCTTCCGGCTATTAGTTCCAGACGTTTCACGTCAGTGCTCATGTCATTAAGAAGTTTCTCCCTGGGATAAATCTCTTTTAATAACTCAGTCCATGCCATGAGGGAAGAGATGGGTGTGCCTAATTGATGGGCCGTTTCTCGTGAAAGTCCTACCCACACTTTGTTTTGTTCGGCACGTGTAAAAGACAGCAAGGCGAATACAGCTATGACAATGAACAGTCCCATGACACCTAATTGAATGTAAGGATAAGCCGTGAGGCGTTTTAGCATGAGGGATTCATCATAGCATACAGTGAGTGAAGATGGTTGGATGGCCGGGTCCAGTGCTTCCAGATTTATGGTCATGCTTCTGCCAGCTTGTTCCATTTGTCTGGCTTCTTGCCGCAGATAGGCTATAGTATCTTCACCTTCTTTGAGCTGTATGTTCCGGTAGTCAGTCACGCGGTCTTTCTCGTCAAGAACAATGATGGGAATAGTGTTGTTGCTGTTGATTATTTTGAGTACGAGGTTAAGGTCGGCTGCTTCATCGGCCCGTATCAGCGATCTCATTGCCTCTGTCCATACTTCCATTTTCGTCTGTTCCTCTTTTTTCAGGTCGCTGATGAGTGTATGGGACACATAAAGCGAGGCAGCGGCAATGATGACGGCCGTGCTTACGAGGGCAATCTTGATAGTTCTGATGCGGTCTGTGAATAGATTCTGCATGAGTGGGATGAAACCGGAATCTTTCGGGAGGAAATGTTAGCGGTGGCGGTAAAATAAGTCCGAACCGGTTTATTCGTTGATATTGCTGATGATTTGTTCGATATAATTCAGAACTTCTTCACGTCCGGTAGCTTTTTCACTGCTGGTGATGAAGTATGGAGGGAGTTCTTCCCAACTTTCCAAAAGCGTGTTCAGGAATTTATCTACATTTTTTTTCAGTATTCCCGCTTTGTTCTTGTCTGCTTTGGTAAATATGATGCTGAAAGGTACGCCGTTTTCGCCAAGAAAATTGATAAATTCCAAGTCGATTTTCTGCGGTTCAAGCCGTGAGTCTATCAGGACGAATAAATTGGTGAGTTGTGAGCGGTGCAATACATAGCTGGTAATCATTTTTTTCAGCTCTTCCATAGCTTGCTTGCCTCGTTTGGCATAGCCATAGCCCGGTAAGTCAACAATGTACCAACTGTTATTGATACAGAAATGGTTGATAAGCATCGTTTTGCCTGGCGTGGAAGAAGTCATGGCCAAGGCTTTGCGGGAGGTAAGCATGTTGATGAGACTGCTCTTTCCCACGTTGCTTCTGCCGATAAAGGCAAATTCCGGCAGACCGGTTTGTGGGCATTTACTGATTTTTGTATTGGAGATGATAAATTCGGCAGATGTAATTTTCATAAGCGTTTTTTGTTTACAAAGATAATACAAGGAGACTAAAGGACAAAGTGAAAAACTCATATTTTGGGGTATACCCTTTTTGTGTCTTTGTTTATCATGGTGGTTTGTCTGATAAAATTCTTGTTTTTTAGAGGCATCGCTTATTTTATTGGGCCTGACGGATAAGAATACTAACGATTTTTCTAACTTTGTCCCATTATTTTCATTAGAAACATTCATTTAAAGCAAGTAATTGATGATGAAAACAGCATTGATAACAGGAGTAACAGGACAGGATGGTTCTTTTTTAGCAGAGTTTTTATTGGAAAAAGGCTATGAGGTCCATGGTACCATTCGTCGTTCTTCTGTGGATTATCGTGAACGTATAGCCCATTTGGAAGGATTGCCTCATTTTCATTTGCATTACGCCGATATGGGTGATTCCATGAGTTTGTTACAGGTGGTCGGCAAGGTTCGTCCTGATGAAATTTATAATTTGGCCGCTCAGAGCCATGTTCAAGTTTCGTTCGATTCGCCTGAGTTTACTGCCGATGTCGATGCTACAGGCGTATTGCGTGTGCTTGAAGCAGTCCGCCTTTGTGGGCTGGCAGCTACCTGCCGTATTTATCAGGCTTCAACCTCCGAACTTTATGGTAAGGTTGAGGAAGTGCCTCAGAATGAGAACACCCCTTTCCATCCGTATAGTCCCTATGCCGTGGCTAAACTTTATGGTTATTGGATCGTGAAGGAATATCGTGAGGCTTACGGCATGTTTTGTTGCTCCGGCATTCTTTTCAATCATGAGAGTGAGCGGCGCGGTGAAACTTTTGTGACGCGTAAGATCACTCTGGCTGCCGCCCGTATCAGGCAGGGTAAACAGGAAAAACTTTATCTGGGTAATTTGTCTTCGCTCCGCGATTGGGGATATGCCAAAGACTATGTGGAATGTATGTGGCTCATTCTTCAGAACGACAAGCCGGAAGATTTCGTGATAGCTACCGGCGTTCAGCATTCCGTGCGTGATTTCTGCCGATTGGCTTTTCACTATGTCGGTATAGAATTGGAGTTCTCGGGTGAGGGCGAAAATGAAAAAGGGGTGGACAAAGCTACAGGAAAGGTGTTGGTGGAAGTTTCTTCCGATTTTTATCGTCCTACCGATGTCGTCAATCTGTGGGGAGATCCCTCTAAGGCCAGAGAACAGTTGGGATGGAATCCTGTAAAAACTTCTTTCGAGCAATTAGTGAAGATTATGGTTGATGCCGATATGGAGAAAGTGGCCTTGGAGCGTGCCAGCGACCGCATCCGTACTAACTTGGCCGAATATCTGGAAAAAGGAATTGTGAAATAATATTTTTTACAATATGGAAAAAGAAGCGAAGATATATGTTGCCGGCCATCGGGGGATGGTAGGAGCTGCCATTATCCGTGAACTGGCGCGTCAGGGGTATACTAATGTCGTAACACGCACACATGCGGAACTGGATCTGACACGTCAGCAAACTGTAGAGGATTTTTTCCGTACCGAACGTCCCGAATATGTGTTTTTGGCAGCAGCTAAAGTTGGGGGGATAGAAGCTAACCGGTCGGCTCTGGCTGACTTCATGTATGAAAATATGATATTGGAGATGAATGTTATCCATTCCGCTTGGCAGAATGGTTGCAGGAAATTACTGTTTTTGGGGTCATCGTGCATTTACCCCCGTTTGGCCCCTCAGCCAATGAAAGAGGATTGTCTGCTCACTTCTGCGCTCGAACCGACAAATGAAGCCTATGCTTTAGCCAAAATATCTGGTTTGAAGTACTGCGAATATCTTAACCGACAATATGGTACGGATTTTATCAGTGTGATGCCCACCAATCTTTATGGCCCGGGTGATAATTACCATGTAGCTCATAGCCATGTTTTGCCGGCCATGATACGTCGTTTTCACGAAGCATGTGAACTGAAGTTGCCTTATGTTACCTGTTGGGGCGACGGCACACCGCTTCGTGAGTTTCTCTATGTAGACGATTTGGCTGACTTGTGTGTGTTTCTTATGAACCGTTATAGTGGAAATGAAACCGTTAATGCCGGAACCGGTAAGGAAATAACCATTCGCCATCTGACGGAAATGGTGGCTCGTGTGGTTGGTTATGACGGACAGGTGCTTTGGGATGCTTCTAAGCCTAACGGAACGCCACGCAAACTGCTTGATGTGTCAAAGGCGATGGCTTTGGGATGGAGTTACCGTACGGAGCTGGAAGATGGTATCCGCATGGCATACAATGATTTTCTGAACAATCCGGTTAGGGCCGAACGCTGACCTTTTTCTGTTTAAACTCAAACGAATTCACGGTTTGGGAAGTTGTGGCAGATTCTTATAATATCAAAGACGTGCCTGTGTCAGTTGTTTTTTTGAAGGTATACACATACAGTGGAAATATACGACTTGATATAAGGGAAAATCTGAAAATATTGCTAGGTGTGAAATCTTCGTTTGATGAAATAGGCTAGGGGAGTGGTGTGGAAGAGAGTATTCGACTTTAACATATTTAACTTTCCATTACATTTTGATCTGTTAAAATGTAGGTTGTATCAGCTGAACTTCGGAAAGTCCCTATTCAAGTTTTAACACGAATACTTGGAATTCAAATTCCAAGTAATGTTTTTCCAAGGTAAAATACAGTCGTTTTTGTCTGTTTTTGTCTCTGAAAAGACGTAAAAGGCGGGGTTTCTATCAGAAATCCCCGCCTTGCTATGCAAAGATACAACATTTTTCTTCCAAAAGCAAATAGTGTTAAAATGCCTGGGCTTGCAGGTGTGGAGTCCGGTTGTTAAAGTCTTGAAGCTGGTTAGAGGAAGGTTTGCGTGAAAGGTACAATGGACAAAAAGGACTGTGATGATAGGAAAGTAAACTTGTTTTAAGCGGATTTTTAAGCAGTTTCGAATGGGAAAACAAGGGCGTTTAAAAATACTTATTTTCTTTGCTGATAAGCTATGTTATACTAACTTTGCACGTTGAATGAAATTAAATAAAACATATTTGCTCGTCTTTTTCGCTTTCATGTCGGTGCCGGTTGGAAGTCTCGGTCAAGTGACCGATACGCTGACAGTTGCCACCGCTGTTGGCGATACGTTGGTGGAGCAGACTGATGCCCGCAAACGCAGCGTGTTACGCCGTGTCGCTGATTACTTCTTTAATGCCGACCGTCATGCGGGTAAAAAGTTTGACTTCGGCGTGTTGCCTGGCCCACATTATTCCTCAACTGTAGGATTGGGACTGGGCGTGGTGGCTACCGGACTTTATTCTCTCGACCGTGCTGACACTTTATTGCCTAAATCCAACGTAACTCTCTATGGGGATATAACCACCAAGGGGTTTCTCATGATGGGTGTAAAAGGTAACAATATATTCAGGCACGACCGCTACAGATTGGACTATCGACTTTATATGTACACCTTTCCCACTAAATTTTGGGGAATAGGGTTTGAGAATGGAAAAAAGGATGATAATGAAACGGATTATCGGCGTATAAAATTAGACGCGATGGCGCGCTTCATGTTTAGGGTTGCTTCCAATACTTATCTGGGGCCGGTTATAAACTATCAATATGTGCAGGCGCGTGATGTGGAAGAAAAAGGTAAGCACCTCTTTCGTGGTGAAGATCTGAGAATCCATGCTCAGACCATCGGCTTTAATCTTACGTATGACTCGCGAGACTTCATGCTTAATGCTTATCGTGGCTGGTTCCTGCAACTGGAGCAAACTTTTACACCGCGTTTCCTGGGGAATGACTATTGTTTTTCAACCACTGACCTTACAGTGAGCACTTATCGTAAGTTGTGGCGGGGAGGTGTGTTGGCCGGCGAGTGGCATTCACGCTTTAATTATGGTAATCCAGCTTGGTGTCTGATGAGCGAGGCCGGTTCAAACAGTCGTATGCGGGGGTATTATGAAGGACGCTATCGTGACAAGAACATCATGGAACTTCAGGTGGAATTGCGCCAGCATGTGTGGAAACGCAATGGCATTGCTGTATGGGCGGGAGCCGCACAGGTGTTTCCTGAGTTTGAAACATTACGCTGGCAGCGTACTTTACCCAATTTCGGCATAGGTTATCGCTGGGAATTCAAAAAACGTATTAATGTACGCCTTGATTACGGTTTTACACGCGATGGAGGCAGTTTCTTGTTTAATATTAATGAGGCTTTCTGAAATCTTAATCCTATGATGACGTCAGAAAGCCGGCTTTATCAAAAAAAACTTTATCAAAATAACATAAATGCCAATGATGACAAAAAAATTGTCTTTAGGAATAATCCTTCTGGCTTTTGGAGGAAGTTCCGCAGTTTTTGCTGCCGGCCGCACCAATGAGGTTTACGGGCAGGATGAAAAGAATAAAACCGACGAGAGCATCGTTTATCTCAATTTCGGTAATTTCGATACCTGGCTGACACGCAACATCAAAGAAAGTGGTGTGCTTGGCGGAAAAACAAAAACACTTTATGAAATAGCCCCTAACGGCACCTGGAACAATAATAATCCTTATACGAATCAAGGCGGTTCGCCTTGGGCCACATCCAATGTGCTGGCAAAGGTGTCGGGCATAACGAAGACGAATGTTTCGGTTTACAAGGAAGCTCGTGCCGGTCATGGATATTGTGCCAAACTCTATACGCATCTCGAAGAGTGTAAAGTACTTGGCTTGGTCAATATTAAGGTTCTTGCTGCAGGTTCCATTTATTTGGGACAGACATTGGAGCCTATTACCGGTACAAAGAATCCGATGAGCAAGCTCAATGCCGGATTGAAATTCGGAAAACGTCCCAAGGCGCTTATGTTCGATTATCGTGTAAAACTCTCCGGAAGTCCCAATCGTGTTCGTCAGACCGGTTTCAGCAAGGTACAGACAGTAAGCGGCAAGGATATGCCGGATGTTATTCTCTACTTGCAGAAACGTTGGGAGGACAGCAATGGCAATATTCACGCTAAACGTGTGGGAACGTTGGTTCACCGTTTTGGAAATAACACTAGCGGATGGGTTAATAATGCCCGTTTCGACATTCATTACGGAAACATAACCGGACAATCATTTTATCAGTCTTATATGGGGCTGACAACTGGTGACAATGTCAAATATGCCCGTAACAGTAAGGGGAAAATGGTGAAGATCATGGAGGAAGGATGGGCTGATGCTGATGAAACTCCAACCCATCTGGTCTTGCAGTTTGATTCCAGTCATGGAGGAGCCTATGTCGGCAGCGTGGGAAATACTTTCTGGGTTGACAATGTGAGACTGGTTTATTAAATAAATGTATTGCAAGATTGGGAAATGAAACGTCTGTTCGTACATTTCCTAATCTGTCATTTCTTGTATTTACAATTAAAACATCATAAAAACATCATGTATACAGTAGACGAATTGAATGACAGATTGATAGACTTGTCTTTTTCTGAAGACATAGGTGACGGCGACCATACCACTCTTTGTTGTATTCCTGAAGAGGCTATGGGGCAGTCGAAGTTACTCATTAAGGAGACTGGTATTCTTGCCGGTATGCGCATAGCCAAGGAAATATTCCACAGATTTGATCCGGAGATGAAGGTGGAAATCTTTATTAACGATGGAGCAGAAGTAAAGCCTGGCGATGTGGCGATGCTTGTTACCGGAAAGGTGCGCAGTCTTTTGCAGACAGAAAGACTGATGCTTAATGTTATGCAGCGTATGAGCGGTATTGCTACCATGACTGCTAAATATGTGAAGCGTCTGGAAGGTACCGGAACACGGGTGCTTGATACACGTAAAACAACTCCCGGCATGCGTATGCTGGAGAAGGAAGCCGTGAAAATAGGTGGCGGAGTCAACCATAGGATCGGACTTTTTGACATGATACTGCTTAAGGATAACCATGTAGACTTTGCTGGTGGCATTTCAAATGCCCTTGATCGTTGCGAGGTTTATCAGAGGGAGAAAGGTCTTAATCTGAAGGTTGAAATTGAGGTGCGGAATTTTGATGAGATACGGCAAGTCATGGAGAATGGTAAGGCCGACCGTATCATGTTGGATAATTTTTCAGTGGAAGACACTCGTAAAGCTGTGAAAATGATAGATGGTAAGTTTGAAACGGAATCCAGTGGCGGAATCACCATCGACACAATGCGCGAATATGCAGAGTGTGGGGTTGATTATGTTTCTGTTGGTGCATTGACCCATTCAGTGAAAGGCTTGGATATGTCGTTCAAGGCTGTTCACTGACCTGTTTCTAAATAGAATATTGATACTTTTGTAATAAATGAAAATGCGTAGATTTATTTTACTGTTGGCGTTTGCCCTCACGTGGGAGGTAGCCGGGGCCTGCACCAGTTTTCTTGTAGGAAAGAATGCATCGGCTGACGGGTCGGCATTCATTACTTATAATGCCGATAGTTATGGCATGTATGGCAAATTGCTTTATTATCCGGCTGCTCGTCATGCTAAAGGGACTATGCGGCGTGTGGTTGATGGAGATACCAATCATTATTTGGGTGAGATACCTGAGGCGGAGATAACATATAGTGTTATGGGAAATATTAATGAACATCAGGTGGCTGTTACTGAAACAACTTTCGGAGGACGTCCGGAGTTAGTCGATACTGCCGGTGTCATTGATTATGTCAGTTTGATGGCTATAGCTCTTCAACGTTCTAAAACAGCCCGTGAGGCCATTCAGGTTATGACGACTCTTGTTCAGCAGTATGGTTATGCCAGCAGTGGAGAAAGTTTTTCTATTGCAGACCCCAACGAGATATGGATACTGGAAATGATTGGTAAAGGAACGGGTGAAAAAGGAGCTGTATGGGTGGCTGTGCGAATTCCAGATGACTGTATTGCCGCACATGCCAATCAAAGCCGTATTCATAAATTTGACTTGAAGGACAAGAAGAATGTGCTCTATTCGAAGGATGTCATATCGTTTGCCCGTAAGCATGGTTACTTTAGTGGTAAAGATGCCGATTTTTCTTTTGCAGACGCTTATGCTCCTGCAGATTTTTCAGCCATTCGCTTTTGTGAGGCCCGTGTTTGGAGTTTTTTCAACAAATGGGTAGATGGAATGTCGCGTTATCTTCCTTTTGTTGATGGTAAGCATATCGGTACGTCGGAAGTTATGCCGCTTTATTTTAAGCCTCGGCAGAAATTGAGCCTTAAAGATGTTATGGCAAGCAATCGTGACCATTATGAGGGTACTGTATTCGATATGACTTGTGATGCGGGTAGTGGTATCTACAATGCGCCTTATCGGCCTACGCCCCTAACCTTTGAATATGAAGGTAATACTTATTTCAACGAACGACCCATTTCTACACAACAAACAGCTTTCACTGTTGTGGCTCAGATGCGTGGGAGTTTGCCAGATGCTGTGGGCGGAGTTCTTTGGTTTGGTAATGATGATCCCAATATGGTAGCCTATACTCCAGTTTATTGCTCTGCAACGGCAGTGCCTGAGTGTTATGATGTAAAAACTGCAGATGATGTTACTTTTTCTTGGAAGTCGGCTTTTTGGGTTTGTAATTGGGTGGCCAATATGACTTATCCGCGTTACAGCCAGCTGTTCCCAAGTTTAGAGAAAGTGCGCGAAGAACTGGAAAATTCATATATGGGGAACCAGCATTCTGTAGAGTTGGAGGCGATGAGACTTTTAAAACTTGATCCTTCCAAAGCAAAGCGCTATCTGACTGATTATGGGGTGGAATGTGCTCAGAATATGTTGTCGCATTGGAAGCAACTTGGCGAATATCTTATCGTTAAGTACAACGATCAGGCTGTGAAGCCGGAAAAGGACGGCAAGTTCACACTTACTCCCGATGGATTAGGCGAAACTCCCGATCGCCCTGGTTTTTCCAATGAATACAAGAAAATCATAATAAAAACTACAGGAGATAAATATTTAATGCCCTGATGGGTAAATAAAGACTATTGATATGGATAAACAAAAAGACATATCCTATAAAGGATTGACTGATGCTGAGGTCGTGGAAAGCCGTAAAGAAAATGGCTATAATGTTTTGACTACACCGGATAGAGAATCTGTATTGAAGAAGTTTTTCCGAAAACTCAGTGACCCGCTTATCGTTATTCTCTTTGTGGCCGGACTACTTTCTGTAGGTATCTCTTTTTATGAGTTCTTCGGTCCGGGAGAAGAAAACGGGAACAGTAGTGTCTTTTTTGAACCGATAGGTATTTTTGTTGCCATATTGTTGTCTACTGGATTAGCCTTCTATTTTGAAATGAAGGCTGACAAAGAGTTTGATTTGCTGAATAAGGTGAATGACGATGAGCCTGTACAGGTGGTTCGTAATGGCCGTAATGTGCAGATTCCTAAAAAAGAGATTGTGAAGGGTGATGTTGTCATTCTGTCTACGGGAAATGATATACCTGCAGATGGAATGCTTCTTGAAGCTACTTCTCTTCAGGTTGACGAGTCAACATTGACCGGTGAACCTATGTGTGCTAAAACTATCGATGAGGCTTCATTCGATCCTGATGCTACTTTTCCGTCTAATTGTGTAATGCGCGGTACGAAAGTAATGGAAGGACATGGTGTCTTTCGTGTTATGGCTGTAGGTGATCAAACTGAAAGCGGAAAGGTTTTTGTGGCAGCTCAGATAGATAATAGTGTGAAAACACCTTTAAATGAACAACTTGAAGGATTAGCCGGCAAAATTTCAAAGATAAGTTATGCTTTGGCACTTTTGATTATTATAGGCCGGACTTTGCATTTCTTTTTGTCTACATCTGAGTACGATTGGCTGGCTTTGTTGTCAAATTTGTTGCAAACTTTTATGGTGGCAGTGACATTAATTGTTGTGGCGGTTCCTGAGGGACTTCCAATGGCTGTCACGTTGAGTCTGGCATATAGTATGCGTCGTATGTTCAAGACTAATAATTTGGTTCGTAAGATGCATGCTTGTGAAACGATGGGAGCGACTACCGTTATTTGTACGGATAAAACAGGAACACTGACCCAGAATCAGATGCGTGTTAGTGAAACACGTTTTTACGCTCTTGAGCACCAGCTGCTAAATGGGAGTGAGAGAGCACAACTTATAGCAGAGGGGATTGCCGTGAATACTACGGCCAATCTTGATTTGTCAAATCCGAAAGAGCCGTCTGTGTTGGGAAACCCTACAGAAGGTGCTTTGCTCTTGTGGCTTCATCGTTATGGCATTGATTTTCTTAAGATAAAGGAACGCGCTTTGGTTATTGGCGAACTTCCTTTTACGACAGAGCGAAAAATGATGGCAACCGTTGTTAAATCGTCTGTTACAGGTAAGAAGATGCTTTATGTTAAAGGGGCTCCTGAAATAGTTATGGGCATGTGCTGTTGTATAGACGGAGGAATGACGAAAAACGATGTGGAGCAGCAATTGCGTGATTTTCAGAATCAAGCTATGCGAACACTTGGTTTTGCTTGTCAGGAACTGGAGGATTCTGAAGAAGTAATTGTCGATAATGTTTTGATTGCTGACCGTTTGATCTTTCTAGGTATTGTGGCTATTGCCGATCCGGTTAGAGCTGATGTTCCTGCGGCAGTCAAGGAATGCTTATCAGCTGGTATTAGTGTGAAGATTGTAACAGGTGACACTTCGGTTACAGCGCGTGAGATAGGCCGGCAGATTGGCCTATGGAAAAAAGATGATGGCGATTGCAATATCATTACCGGTCCAGAGTTTGCTGCTCTTACTGATAAAGAACTGGAAGACCGTATAATGGAGTTGAAAATTATTTCACGTGCTCGTCCTATGGATAAGAAACGTCTTGTGGAAACTTTGCAGAATAAAGGACAAGTGGTTGCTGTTACTGGTGATGGTACTAATGATGCTCCTGCTTTGAAGGCTGCGCATGTTGGCTTGTCGATGGGGGATGGCACCTCTGTGGCTAAGGAAGCCAGTGATATTACGATTATAGATAATTCTTTTGCAAGTATTACCCGTGCTGTTATGTGGGGGCGTTCACTTTATCAGAATATTCAACGTTTTATCCTTTTCCAAATGACAGTAAATGTTGTAGCCTGTCTCATTGTTCTGATTGGAGCGTTTCTTGGTACGCAGTCTCCTATAACGGTAACACAAATGCTTTGGGTTAATCTGATCATGGATACTTTTGCAGCTATGGCTTTGGCATCACTGCCTCCTTCTGAAGCGGTGATGAAGGATAAACCACGTTTGCGGGACGCATTTATTATTAATAGAGCGATGCGAAATAATATTGCTGGTATGGGAATATTTTTTACAGTATTGCTGTTCGGACTTTTATTTTTTTTCAAAAAATACGATATAACTAGTCTTGTCGATATTGTAGATTTGAAACTCCGTTGTTCTGCTGATGGACATTTGTCTCCTGTAGAACTAAGTATTTTTTTTACTACTTTTGTCATGCTTCAGTTTTGGAATATGTTTAATGCGCGTGCATTTATGACAGGGCGTTCAGCTCTACATTTTAAAGGGTGTGGAGGTTTTGTTCTGATAGCTTTGCTCATTATTGTGGGGCAGGTGTTTATTGTTAGCTTCGGAGGAAAAATGTTTAATGTGATGCCTTTGTCTATGGCAGATTGGTTAATTATAATAATTGCCACCTCTTTGGTGCTTTGGATTGGTGAAATAGTCCGGCTTATAAAATGTAAATCAGATTAATCTCATGGGGTACTGTTGATTACATTATGAATATAAAACAGTCTCTCAATATTTATAGAAAATTATGACTCCACTCGAAATAGCTTCTAATAAAGAAGAGTTTATATGTCTTTGTCGCCAAAATATTCAACGTGAAGGCATAGAATCTTTGCTTCAGTATATAGATCAGAAAACAGATTTCTATACAGCTCCTTCCTCTGTTTCGTTTCATCTTAACGAAGATGGTGGTTTATGCCGTCATTCCCTAAATGTTTTCCATACGGCTTGTAAACTTTATGAAACGGTTGTTTTACCGGCCATAGAGTCTGGATCATCTCCTTTTACAGAATTAGTTTCTCTTGAAAGTCTTGCAATTGCTACGCTTTTTCATGATTTATGTAAAACTAAAATTTACAAGAAGACAGAAAAATGGCGTAAAAACGAATTAGGTAAGTGGGAGAGTTATACAGGGTATGAAATTCAAGATGAATTCCCCTTTGGACATGGTGAAAAGACTTGTGTTATAATGGGATGGTTTATGCGCCTTAAGCAAGAGGAACTTTTGGCTATTCGTTGGCACATGGGCATGTTTGAAATGACAGAACAGGGTAGTAGTACTCGGTATGCCTATCGTTCTGCTATGGAAAAATCTCCACTTGTAACCATTCTTCAAACCGCAGATATGTTGACTGCAGGGTGTTTGGAAAAAACAATTAAGCAGAAATAATATTGTCAGATTAAGTCTTGACTATTACACTTTTGGGAACATCTCTATGTGCTACGGGCAGCGATTGTCAAAATCGTAGCCGTAGCCGTTGTGTTCGGTATCGCCGCCTTTTGTTTTAAGGAGGAGTTGTTTGCCGTTGTTCTCGCTCCGAAGAACGACGGCTTTATCACATATCGTCTTTTCAACCGGATTGCGGCATGGGCTGGCAGTGAAACCGGCAGTTTTGCCGTGCAGCTCATCAACACGGGACTGACACAGCAATTCGTCATCCACATGAAGACGGCATTGTGTGCCGGTGTGCTTTATGCGTCGCCCTACATCCTCTATCAGTTGTTCCGGTTCGTATCTCCGGCTCTGTATGCCAATGAGCGGAAATATGTCGTGCGGGTAGTCGGCAGAGGTTATGCGATGTTTGTGGTCGGGGTATGAGTCAGCTATTTTCTGATCCATTCGTTAGCAAGCGCAAGATTGGTTATCTTCTTCAAGCACTTCATGTAGCGGATAACCGTATTCTGCTGGCACTCCTTTTCCGTTTTGAGATAGAACTCAAAAGCACGTACCAGTTCACCATTGACTTCCGACAAAGGCAAATCCTCCTTGCCGTATTTCAGTTTGATAAGTTCAGCAAGGTAACGCTTGCAGCTCTCATAACGGCGGACGGTAATCAGGGCATAGTCCTTTCCGACAAGTTCACGGCATTGGTCGTTATGTTCTTGGATGGTTTGGATAAGTGTACGTACAACTTCGGGTGCTTGGTCTTGTCCGAAAAACTTTTCTTGTAATAGGCGAGCGGTGATGAACTGCCCTTGTTCCTCCAGTTCCTTGAAGGTCTGGTGGAGTTTGATTCGGGCATCCTCAATATAGGAATTCAAGTCGCAGGATTTGCGGCTCTTGCCTTTGGCGCACTCCTTCGCCTGATTCCACAAGGCTGGTTCGATGCTCTTGCGGATATTGTTTTCCACTCGCACACCGTTCACGGTGATACGCATACATACGG